>Ga0272441_10012450_pt1 | contig 12428 bp, 6 predicted proteins | sample SSMProp6N_FD_193582 | JGI IMG/M metagenome (GOLD analysis project Ga0272441, IMG submission 193582) | Marine sediment archaeal communities from Little Sippewissett salt marsh, Falmouth, MA, United States - SSM-Prop-6N | ecosystem: Environmental > Aquatic > Marine > Wetlands > Sediment ...
GGCATGCGCAGCACGGCAGGGTATCGCGGGTTGCCGCGCGCGGCCGCGTATGGCGCCTCGAAGGCCGCGGTTCGCTATATGCTCGAGTCGCTGCGGATAGACTTGCTACCCGAGGGCATTCCGGTGTCCATCATTTGTCCGGGCTTCGTGCGGACGCCGCTCACTGCGCACAACGACTTCCCGATGCCCATGATCGTGGATGCCGGCTACGCCGCGCGCTGCATCGTGAAGGGCATTGCGCGTCAGGCCCCTGTCATTGCCTTTCCGAGAGCGCTGGACGTCACCCTGAAACTGCTTGGTCTGTTCCCGAGCCGGCTCTATGCGCGCCTTTTCAATGCGCTCGACAGGCGGCCGAAGAGATAAGCAAGGGGTGAAGCGCGGCGCCCGGGTAAGCGTCACCCTGCGTGGGAACGGGCAGGGCGCAGTGCGCCCTCGAGCTCCTGGGGCGTCGTCCGCTTCTGGGCCGCCGCACGCCGTTCGGCGGCCTCGACCGCGCATGAGCGGACCACGACCGTCAGGGCCATCAGGAACCAGAACGGTTCCATGATGCGCACGATGAGGAAGGAGATGGTACCCATCGCGTGGGCAATCAGCCCAATCGTCGCGGCCCACGTGCCGAGGGCGAGGCCGCGGCCTATCCAATCCTGGGTCCAGTGAAAGGCCTGGCGGCAGGTGCGCAGCATTCGGTACTGCAGGAATAGAAAGGCCGTCAGGCCGATGAGCCCGGTCTCCATGATGACGCGCGCATACTGCGAATCGAGGACGGTTTCCCAGGAAACGCCGCCCCCGAACCACGGGGCCACGTGCAGTAGGTACCCGACCTTCCGCCATACGTAAAAGCGTTCGTGGGTCGACTTGTCGACCTGCAAGCCAATATCATAACCGGCTATCTTTACCGGCTCGCCGGCCCCGCGCTGAAACGTATAGTTCACGCGGTCGAGCACATCTTCGGGCATCAGCACGGGGGACAGGACGAGGATGAGTCCCACGGCTGCAAGCACGACGAGCTTCCTGCCCATGAGGGCCAGCCCGACCAAGCCTGCCAGCAGCGCCGCGTAGGACGCGCGCGATAACGTGTAGAGAAACGGGACAAACGCTGTGGCCGTCAGAACGAGGAACAGGATCCGTTTGGCCCGGGTCGGCGCTTGCGTGAGAAGGCCCACCGAGAGACAAACCACCACGGTCAGATAGCCGCCCAGGGTATTGGGTTCGGTGCCGCCCGCTTCAAACGGGGCACTGACCCGGTCCGTGTAGGGCAGCATCACGAAGCAGTAACCGCAGATAGCAATGGCGACCACAAAGAAGAGCGTCAGCAGCCTGTGCACATCGTTGAGGTCGCGGAGTGCGTTGCCGACGAGAAAGAAGATCATGTAGAACTCGAGCATCTTCAGCATGACGAAGAAGGCGTCGCGCATATTCCAGGCGGGGAGATTCGCGCGCAGGGCGAGGCACGTCGAGATGATGCAAACGAGATAGTACGCGGCGATCCCGAGATTGACCGGACTGGGACGACAGACCGCGAACCGGCCCTCGAAGGCAAGCTTGACGAGCACACCGAAGAAGATCACCAGAATCAGTACGTCATCGTAGCGGATGTTCAGTGCGTATTCGGACGTGAAGTCCGAACCGGTCTCGATCTCGGGCGATAAGAGCATCGCGATGATGAGTACGGCGACGCCCCAGTCGACGCGGACGACGGTCACCCCGAAAACGACCATGCTGACGGCGAGCGCGATCGTCACGTTGTCAATCGCAATGTAGATATGGACGATCAGCAAGAGGACCGCGCAGAAGACCATGAAGGCCGCCAGGAACGGCACCTCCACGCGGCTTTCGGCGATTTCACCGCGGCCGATTCCTCGCTCAGAACGGAATAGCGCCATAGGACTCCTCGCGCAGGTACACGACTACACCTCGTGCTGGAAAGCTCGACTCACACTGCCATGCCCGACTCTGCCTGTGCGCGAACATGCCTCGCGTTCTCCGCCGGGCTTCAGGCGGCCCCGGCCAAGCAAACGCGTCGTGAGAGCGTATTGGGCAAGAGATTCCTCGCTTGGCTTGACCCGCACAACGCAGTCGCGGCTACTGGAACAAATGGTACCAGCGGCGCCGCGCACGGCTGCTGCCATCATCATAGTAGTAGTAATAATAATAGTAATGCCGCCGGGTAGCTGCCAGGCCGTTGAGGACGACGCCGGCAATGTGGGCGTTGGCCGTCTGCAGGAGTTTGACGGCCCGCTGTACGGTTTCGCGGCGCGCGTTGTTGACCGACACGACCAACGCCACGGTGTCTGCACATGTGGCAAGAAGAATCGGGTCGGTGACCACCAAGATCGAGGGCGCGTCGCAGACAACGAGATCGAATTCCTTGCCCAGTTCCTGCATTAGGCGCTGCATGCGGTCGGAGCCAATCAGTTCGGAGGGATTAGGCGGTACGCGTCCGCTCGATATGCTCCACAGGTTGTCGACGCCGGTCTCGCGCATGACGGCCCGGAAGTCCAGTTGCTCGCGCAGGATGTCCGCGAGGCCCGGACCACGCTCCATCTTCAGCACGCGATGGACATTGGGGCGCCGCAGGTCGGTATCCACGACCAGGACACGAATGCCGCGGTCAGCCATAGTCACGGCAAGGTTGACCGCGGTGGTCGTCTTGCCTTCACCGGGCACGGCGCTTGTCACCATGACTGTTCTTGGTCTTTGTTTGAGCGTGGCAAACTGGAAGTTGGTTCTCAGCGTCCGATAGGCCTCGGAGACGGGGGACTTGGGATCGTATTGCGTGACGATACAGGCGTCCACCTGCTCTTCGTCTGCGGGCACGACATAGGTTCCTCGGCGGCGCCCTCCTTTGCCGGGCTTGCCGAACTGCATCAGCGGGATCGTGCCGATCACCTCAATTCCGATGTAGGTGGTCACGTCTTCAATGCTGCGTATGGACGTATCCATGATCTCGAGCATGATGGCGAGGCCGAAACCCACCATAAACCCGACGAGACCGCCCACAACGAAGTTCATCCATGTGCGCACATTGGCGCCGCCAAGGGGCAGCGGAGAAGCGATCACGGACTCGTGTCGCGCGACCTGGCCAGATTCGCGGCTCAGCGCGGTGCGAATATCGAATTCTTTTTCCCGCAGCCGGTTGAACTGGGTTCGAATATGCTCGGTTTCCTGCGCCAACCGCTCGTACTCGAGGTTCTTGTTGGCGAGTTCGGGGATCTTGGGAATGAGTTCTTCCAGCATGTGCTGGAGCGCGGCAATCCGGATGTCGAGCCCGGTGACTTCAAGCCGAAGGTCAACCTGTTGACGGTAGAGGACCTGGCGCTGCTGCCACATGTCGCCGCCGCCGCCACCCACGCTCGTATCAAGGCGGCGGACCGCTTCAAGGATGGCGTCTTTCTTCTCGGCGATCTCGTCCTCGATCTCCTCGAGCCCGGGGAAACCGGGGTTATAGATGACACTCATGCTCAACTGCTCTTGCAGCAGATCATCGAGCTCTGTCATCATTTCCTCTACGACGGAATCGGTTACGTTGCCCAACGCGAGCGGGAGTTCGGCGCTGTTTTGCTCCAGTTGGGCCTCGATTTCCACGAGTCGTGACTGGGTTTCGTCCTTGATCGCCTTCTTCTCGCTCAACTCCTCGTAGATGGCCGCCATGTCCTCGCCGACTTGGCCGTACGTCTGGAACCCCATCTGTTTCTTGAATTCCCACTCGGCCGTCTCGGCGGCGTACAGTTCCTGCTGGAGGTCCTCAAGCCGTTTCTTGACCGCGTCGTGCGTGTTCTGTTCTTCCTCCAACTGCGCCTGGCGGTGTTCCTCGACAAACACCCGGGCCGCGAACTCGGCCAGCCTGTAGGCTTCTTCTTGGTCGGGCCACCGGGTGACACGGATGAGGATAACGCCGCTTTGCGGATCTTCCGGTACGACTTCCAGGGCGTTGAGGACCTCCGCGGCCTTGGCCGCGTACTCCTCCTCGGTGACAATACGGCTCAACGGCCGCCCATCAGCAATATCTTGTTGCACGAGCGTCCGGGCGACATTCTCGGAAAGGCTCTGCCGGCTGGTCCGCTTGACGAGTGATTCCGCGTCCATAGGGGTGAGGGGTGCGCCGCCGACGTCTTTGAGGATCCCGCTGTCCCAGAAGGAGGGGCGGACGATGACCTTGGCTTGTGCCTGGAAGTGGGGCCGGCCCGTTTCTTGTTTCAAAATGCCTGCGAAACCGTACACGAGTGCGCTGGCCGCGGTGATCGTGAAGATCATGAACCAGCGCCGCAGCAAGACGCCGTAGATGAAGCGCAATTGGTTCTCGCGGGATTGCGCGGCCTGTTGCTCAAGGCGAGGGGTATCTTGCGACATAGGGGTCTAGTCCTTCCGGGCTTCCCCGCGGGGCTGCTTCGAGGGGATTGACGCGAAGTCCTCCTGGAGCGCATCGGACAGGTTAATCATGCGGTCCCAGGTAATCGATTCCGGTGCGGCGTGAACCGTTGGCGTGACGAACACCATCAGTTCGGTATGCGACCGTGAGCGTTCCTTGCGTTTGAAAAGCGCACCGAGTACAGGGATCTTGCCGAGGCCCGGCACCCGCTGGACCGTGGTTTGCTCATCATTCAAGACAATGCCGCCGATGACGAGGGTCTGGCCGTCGCGCACGTTCGCCACGGTATCCGAACTGCGTACGGAGCGGATGGGCACGCCGTTGCTGACACCATTGGCATAGGAGACTTCCGGGTTGAGTTCCAACTGGACGTAGGGCCCGGTGGCGTCCTTATAGACATGCGGGGTAACGTTCAACACAATGCCGAGGTCCATAAACTTGACCGAATACTGCGTGCCGCCGAAGGTCGTTGAGCTTTCATGATAGGGAAACTCATCCGTCATTCTGATTTCGGCCGGTTTATGATTGACGCCCAGGATCATGGGATTCGCCAACAGTTGGGCTTTGTTGTCGGACACCAGTGCATCGAGCAACACGCCGATGTCGAGGCCGTTATCCAGAAAGCCGTAGAACAGCTCCCCCGGCGTGGGGACATGAAGGGGGACGTTCAGTCGGCGATTCCAGTAAGGGGTCTCGTCCACAAAGCGGCGCTCGCCGCCCCCACCCCCACCGCCCACGCCGCCCAGCCGCTCATTGGCCAGCGGGTCGGCTTGCGCGCCGGTTGTGCGCACGTGCTGCGGCGTGGCGGGATAGAATCCGCCTGTGGATTCATCGCCTGCGAAGAACCACCGTATGCCAAGCTCCTTCATGGCGCCCTGCTCGACTTCGGCGATCTTGACCTCGATGCGGACCTGGGTGACCTGGCTTTGCATTTGGTCAAGTTGGGAAATGACGCCCATCATGTTCTGAATGGTCCCGGGCGTATCCGTAATAATGATGGTGTTTGTGTCGGGGTCGAAACTGAGGCTCCCGCCTTCCGAGGCCATGCCCTGCAAGGCGGAGGCCAAGACCTTGGCATTTGAGTTGCTCAGACTTATCACCTGGGTGGTCATAGCGGCCGAGCGCGCGGGCATCGCGGCTGCGGGGCGCATGGCCGTGCGTGAAACGCTCACGCGCGGATGCTTGAGTATGGTCTGGAGCGCGGCGGTGATCCGGCCGCCGGCCTCCGCCTCCGTGATTCCCGCAACGTTTACGTTGCCCACGTGCGGAATCGGCACGTTCCCGTTCGAGTCCACCTGGACGGTGGTCGATAGTTCGGGCCGGCGATAGACGTCCACGAACACCAAGTCGCCGGGGTTAATGACGTCGTCCTCAGGCAACGCCGCTGCGCCGGTCGTGCCCAGTAGCCCCAGCACGAGTACGGCCGCCTGCCACCGCCCCCGCCACGCCAGAGGGCTCTGGCCGTGCACGCTCATGACCGTCTTGTCAGTCGACCTTCTCATTGGCCTAAACCTCCCACACGGGTTGCCGGTTTCGTGTGCTATTCCGGGCTCTCTTGGCCGTTGTCCGTTTCCAATGGCACGCCGCTGAGGTACTCCGCTTCCGCTTGGGGATTGGGCTCGGCCTCGTGTGCCGGCGGAGGCGTTGGGCCAGGAGCGGCCTCTGGGCCCGGCTCCCGAGCGACCGCCGAAGCGCTCGGGGCGACCTCTGGAACCGAGGAACCGGCCTTTGCCGCTTCGGTCCGATCTTCGGCGCTGCCTGGCGCTGCCGTGAATCCACTTCCCATCTGTTCGCCCAGTTCACGAAGCAGCCAGTCGCGCTTTTCCATAACCTTGGCTTTGTTCGTCGGATCGATCTCGGGTATCCGCGTCGCATGGGACCAGTGTTCGACTGCTTCTCGGCGAAACCGCTGGCAGTCCTCCTCGTTCTGGGCACGCTCGGCGCGCAATTGAAACAGATTGCCGAGTTCGTCGTAGTCCACATCGGGCGAGTAGTTTCCGTTCATGCTGGCGGCCTGCAAGTAGGCCGACACCGCGGCCTCATACTCGCCCAATTGCGTGTAGGCCCGTGCCAGCGTTCTCAGGGCCGGGACCGCGGACTCGGCGTCCTTGAGCGGGAGCGCCGGGTCGCGCAGCAACGCGACCGCGTCGGAGTAGTCTTCCAGCCTGAAATGGAGCATGCCCATCAGGACCTTGGCGCGAATCGCCTTTTGGTGCGAGGGGTTGTCCTTTACGAACGCGCCGAAAAGCTGCAGGGCGCGCTGCTTGTTGGCCCGGTCTTCGTCGAACGAATCAGCCGTAGCCAACTGCATGCAATAGGCAGCCTGAAACTGGGCTTCGGCACGCCCAGGATGGTTTGGTTGTGTCCTTGCGAAATTCGCGTATTGCTCCGACGCCTCCCGGAGCCTGCCCTCGCGTTCGAGGGTCTGTATCTGTGCGACCTTATCGTAGGGCGTTTCAAAATAGGGTTTGGCATACAGGAATCCAACGCCGACGGCCACGGCCGCAAGTGCCGCAAGTGAGAGACGAACGCCCCAGCGGATCAGCCGACGCCGCGCCCGGCTATGGCGGCGCCGCGAACTGCGGCGGCCGCTCGCAATGGGCTGGCGATACATGGCTTCATCTGCGTCCGCGTAGGTGCCGGATTCCTCTTCTAAGAGGATGTCCGGGACATGTTCTGAGGTGCTCTCCTCGGTCAGAGGCTCGGGGACCGTGGGGCTCCGCGGCTGTTTCTCGAGTTCCTCAAGCAGTTGTTCGGTTTCCGCGAAATCCGGCGGCCCGCCCATGCTCCGCTGGGCGTCAGGGCCAGGTTCGGAGTCCGCCGCAGAGTGGGACGCGACGTGTTCGGTCGGCTCGCCCTCGGACGGCTCCGGCTGAACCGAAGGCATCGGCTCAGAGGTCTGGGTGACTTCGGGCGCCTGATCGCCGAAAGGTGGGGGTTCAGCAGGCGCGGTGTCTTCCCGGCTCAGGTCAGCCACAACGTCCTGGAGGTCCGCAGTGTCTAGCACCTTCGCCGCTGGCGAAGGCTCGCGGTCGGCCGCGGCGTGTTCCTGCGTCCGTTCGGGTATGAGGTCCTGGTCGGAAATCTCACCATCCTTCAGGGTCCTCGGGGCCATGGCGTCATCAACGTCCTCCACCCCCTTCTCAAAGAAACTCACGGGCTTCTGTGGGTCCATGTCTTCCACGCGCCCTGCTTCGGCCTGGGGCGCCTCAGCAAGCGGCCGCGTGAGCCCCGTCATCTGGATGAAATCGAGATCGCCCGTCTTGAGGTGTTCAGGCACGCCACTTTGCAGTCGCGCGTCCGCATCCATTTCCTCGAGTAAACGGCCGTCGATCTCCTCCGCGTCCTCCACGGAGCCGGGGGATAAATCTGCTGCAACATCAGCGCCCTCGAGTTCCCCCGAAATGCTGTCTGCCGACTCGAGCCGATTGTTCCTTGCACCGCTTATGTCGGCCATCGTTTTTTCCCTTACATCCAGGCCCTATGGCAACATACCTTCGCCTGGTCGTTCGCTGTTTCGAGGGGCTTTCTGCAGCGCAGCCTTCAAGAGCAAGCGCGAGGCGCGCTCGTCACGCGCGTCGTGCTGGCGCGTACGAACGGGCCGGGGAGCGTCCGGTCCCGCCATCGGCGCGGCTGCACCTGGATCGGGGTGCGCGTTCGCCTGCACCGCTTGGGGAGAAGCAGCCGATACGGCGCGCGCGCGCCTGTCCGGGTATGGCACGGTCGTTTTCTCAATCGTGTGCAGCACGACCTCTTCGTCGATCCGGCGCGTGCCAATATGTCCGGCCAATAGCAGGGCGTTGCGGCAAATCGTCACGATCACCCTGGGGTTGCCCTCGGCATAAGCATGGATAACGCGAACGGCATCGTCCGCGAACACCGGGGCCAGATCACCGTCGCCGCCCGATTGCTTGAGCCTGAATTCAATGACGTGCCGGGTTTCCTCGACATGTATTGGCGGCAACGTGCACGTCATGTTGATCCGCTGCTCGAAGTTGGGAGCGGCCTTGAGGACCTGCATCCATTCCAGTTGGGCAAACAGTACGAGATTCAGCAGCTTGTGCTGCGGCGTTTCCAGGTTCTGAATAAGCCGCAGCAGTTCTACCTGGCCTCGCTTGTTGAGGTTCTGCGCGTCGTCGATAATGAGCGTACAGATGCGGTCTCGGTTTGCCAGGAGGTAGCGGTTCAGCGCCTCCATGTAATCCACGAAAGACTGCTTGGCGGGTCTGAGCCCAAACTGGAGCACAATGGACTCGAGCAGGGCGAAACTTGTCCAAGACGGAATGGGTGAACCGACCACGACCGTGCTATAGCGTTCGGGGTCCGCGGCCATGCCGGTCATCAACTTGCGAAGTACGGTGGTCTTTCCGGTGCCATAGTTGCCGAGCACGAGGGCAATGCCATGGCGCTCATCAATGCTGCTCCACAGGCGAAACAAGCATTCCTTGTGCCCGCGCGTCGCGTAGAAATACACGGGATCCGCGGTTGGGGCAAACGGTTGTTCGCGAAGGCCGAAGTAGTTCACATATAAATGTGTGTCTTCCATTGCGCACGCGTTACGACTGAATTAAACGGCTACACTGACGAACCAGGCCACCGTACATAGACTTGCTATTGCGTAGTTTCATGGCGCGAGTCTTGGCCAAGGCACATCACTTCCCTCGCTCAACTGTCCCCGCGTCCTCTGTGTTATCGACCACCGGCACAGGATTCTAAGGGCTTCTCGCTTCTTCTCTCATTCGACCCGGTAGGCGTTCCCTTGACACGAAACCATTTATAGTAAGTATCATTCTAACTCAGTGAATGTGAGGTGTCAAGGCGAATCGTGACTATTTATTGTATGAGGGATAAGTCTTGCTACTACATATTGCGGCCCACGCGGCCATTGCGGGGCATGCGTTTGCATGGGATCGTGCCTTCTGCTTGGTTTCCTACATGCACTCATGCTATAAGGCACGCCTGAACGCAGGCGCCTCCGAATAGGTCTGCAGGTTCAGTGACGTGAAGAAGTTAGGCTTTCTGACAACAGGATAGACGAGATGACTTCTCGCCGAGCAACAACGTATCCTGTGACTCGTGCGGCAACATCGGGCGGATTGGAACCTGTACAATGACGACGTGGTCCGGGAATTCGGCGCCGATGCTGTGGTTGAAGATGCGAACATCATGTCGAGAAGAAACGTCATCGTGATTACATGTCACGGCACGTTGGCTTTGTGAGGCAGAACGAAGGATTGTGCGCCGGGCCGCGTTCCTTTCATACTATCCAATGTAGGTTTTCTTCGGGAGTCGGCTGCCAATGAGTCGCGAGCGCATCGTTGTCCTATCCGGAACGCAGCAGGGCAAGGGTTTCGAGATCCACGGTGCCGTCACGATAGGGCGGAACCCCGATAGTACAATTCAACTGGATGATTTGCAGGTCTCCCGGCAGCATGCCATCATCGAGCAGACGCCGGCGGGGACGATGTTGCGCGATCAGAAGAGCGGCAACGGCACCTACATCGGCGGAAACCGCGTGCTCGAGTGCCGCCTCAAGAACGGGGACACCATCACCATCGGCTCGATAGAACTGCGGTTTGAAAGCGAGCCCGACACCTCCTCCGGGGTCCACTTCAAGCCCAGCCTTCAGGAGAAGTACGAGGCCTCAAGCGCCGCACACGTTTTCGAGACCTTCTTCCAGAGCCCCGACTTAGCGGCGACCCTTGACGAGCGGCGTGATGCGCAAAACCGCTTGGCCGCCGTATACGCGGCGAACCAGATCATTGCCAGTGAGCGCGACCTGGGCAAGCTCTTCGAGCGCGTTATCGCGCAGATATTCTCGCTTGTGCCGGCGCATAACGGCGTCATCCTGCTCAAGGAAGGGAAGTCCGACGAACTCGTCACCGAATACGTGAAGTCCGGTTCGGGCGACGTCGTCATTAGTTCCACCATTGTCAAACGGGCGTATGAGAACAGCGAGGCCGTCATCACACTGGACGCGGCCGATGACTCCCGGTTTCCGGGGGCCAGTATTATTGCCCAGAATATCGCTTCGGCCATGTGCGCGCCTTTGGTTCACCAGGACGAAACCCTCGGGGTGTTATATGTGGACACACGGGGAACGACCAACGCCTTCACGAGAAACGACCTCGAACTCCTCGTGGCGCTTTCGGGCCCGGCCGCCATCGCGATCAAGAACGCGCAATACGTCCAGGAACTCGAACAGGCCTACCACGACACCCTGATTGGTCTGGCCAATGCCGTCGAAATGCGCGACCATTACACGGTCGGCCATACGTGGCGCGTCACCAACTTCGCCCTCGAGATCGCGCGCGAACTCGGCTGGGCTGACGAAAAACTCGAGATCTGCGAGATGGGCGGCGTTCTGCACGACGTCGGGAAGATCGCGGTCAAGGACGCCATCCTGCAAAAACCCGGCCAGCTCACGGATGAGGAATACGAGATGATGAAGATCCATCCCGAGCGCGGGGCGCGCCTTATGAAGGATATCAACTCCTTGAAACCCCTGATCCCCTATTGTCTGTACCATCACGAACGCTACGACGGCAAAGGGTATCCGTTTGGGTTGGCGGGAGAGGACATCCCTATTGAGGGACGCATTGTTGCCGTGGCCGACACCTTCGACGCCATGACCAGCAACCGGCCGTACCGGAAGGGGCTGGACCCCCAGATCGCAATAGAGGAGATCGCCAAGAACCGCGGGACGCAGTTCGACCCCGTCGTAGCCGACGCCCTAATCGCCTGCTATCGGAAAGGCAAGATCGCCCCTATCATTCAAGATTCGCTCAAAGGCGCCAAGAGCGTGGCCTGTCCATTCTGCAGCACCTATATCAGCATCCCTCAAGGCGCTCAAGTGGGGGCCGAATTCGAGTGCCAGGTGTGTCACCGCCACGTCAAGCTCTGCATGCAGAATGAGGCCCTCTACGCCGAGCTGCTCGCCGAGACCGCATAGGAAGCCCTGCCCTACAAGGAATCGCCCAGCGCGCATGGCAACGAGATCATGCCGGAAGTGAAGCATAGTGCGGCATGCTGCCTGCCAAGGCTTTGTCAAGACATTCATGCCTTCACTTTTGCAACAGGCCTGACGCGAAATGCGCGTCATTCCTGGCCTTTTCGCCCTTTTCGCCCTTTTCGTCCTTGAAGGCTTTCGTTACGCCCCGGTTCGGGTGCCGGAATTGACTCTGGCGTTATTTGATTCGTTTTGATACAATGGGGCGGCCCACAAAAGAGGCGCTTCGATGCGAAACGATCAGAAGGCGGATAAGACCCGGGTTCTTGTCGCATGCAAGGATGTTCCTTACGCGATGACGCTCGTTGGCTACCTCGAACACGAGGGGTATGAAGCAGAGCGGTGTCACGATGCCAAGGCCATCCTGCGGCTCGGCAACCGTAACCCCTTTGACGTCATGGTGTTGGACCTAAGCATTGGGGAAGGGGGCGACATCGATCTGGTCTCGTTCGTTCGGCGGCAGAGTCCAGGCACTCAAGTCATCCTCTTGTTCGACGTTGCGAACATCGAGCGCGCGCTGGACGGCATTCGCAAGGGAGCGTATCTCTATCTGCCTACCACGTGCCTCGCGAGTGACGTGGCGCTTGTGGTTGCCAAGGCGCTGAAGGACCGCCGGGCGGAAGCCACGCTCACGGAGTATGAGCACAACGTGTTGGAGGAGACCGTCGGCAGCACGCCCGCCATGCGGCGCGTGATCGAGCTGATCACGAAGGTGGCGCCTACGGACAGCACCGTGCTGCTTCTTGGCGAGAGTGGAACGGGCAAGGAGGTCCTGGCCAACACCATCCACCGGCTCAGCCTGCGGCGCGACATGCCGTTTGTAGCGATAAACTGCGCCGCCCTGCCCGAGGCGCTGCTCGAGAGCGAGTTGTTCGGGCACGTCAAAGGGGCGTTCACCGGCGCCGATGCGGACAAACGCGGGCTCTTCGAGGAGGCGGACGGCGGCACGATTCTGTTGGACGAAGTGGGGGACATGGCCCTGATCACGCAAGCCAAGCTGTTGCGCGTTCTGCAAAACGGGGAGTTGCGGCCCGTGGGCTCCTTGATACC
>Ga0272441_10012451_pt1 | contig 12427 bp, 6 predicted proteins | sample SSMProp6N_FD_193582 | JGI IMG/M metagenome (GOLD analysis project Ga0272441, IMG submission 193582) | Marine sediment archaeal communities from Little Sippewissett salt marsh, Falmouth, MA, United States - SSM-Prop-6N | ecosystem: Environmental > Aquatic > Marine > Wetlands > Sediment ...
GACACGTTCGGGTTCGAGAACAAGCCGGTCGAGCGCGACATCGAGGTGCTCGTGGACGAGCCGCCCGAGATCGTCCTCGAAGCCCCGCCCAACACCGTGGTCGTGCAGCCCACGGCGTCCATCCCCTTCCAGTTCACCGTCTCGGACCGCTACGGCGTGCGGAGTGCGGAGCTGGTGCAGCTCCACAAGACCGACGAGGGGCGCTCGCGCGAGGAGCGGCTCCAGGAATGGCCCGCCGAGGGCAAGGCCCAGAAGGTGCTCAAGGTGGCCGCCCAGATCCCCGTCGCTCGCCTGGGCATCGAGCCAGGCAAGTCCGGCTCCCTCCAGATTATCGCCCGCGACTGGAACGACGTGAGCGGCCCCGGCATCGCCCGCTCCCCCCGCATCATCGTCACCGTCATGTCCCCGCAGGCCGAGCAGGACAAGAAGCAGCGCGACCTGAAGCTCGCGGCGCTCGAGCTCGCCCAGATCATCCAGAAGCAGCGCCACAACATCCAGATCGGCACGCGCCTGCGCGGCCAGGAGACCCGCGAGCCCGGCACCCTGGCCAAGCAGGCCGACAAGCTGGGCGGGTCCATCGCGCTCCAGGAGGAGGTCCGCGCCGCCAGCGGCCGCCTCCTCGACCTCATGGACAAGGCCCTCCCCATGCGCGGCGTGGTCAAGCTCCTCTATGAGGACGAGATGGTCAAGGCCGTCCGCCAGCTCCGAGCCGTGGCCGAGGCCGAGACGAAGGCCGATCCCCTCGAGATCGCTCTCGCCACCGAGCGCGTGATCCTCGCCCGCCTCACCGGCCGCAGCGAGCAGCTCAAGCGCACCCTCGAGACTGCCGCCCTGCGCGACATCTTCTCCGCCATCGAGGCCCTCATCCGCGAGCAGAAGAAGGTGCGGACGGACACCCTTGCCGCCAGCCAGGCCGGCGTGGCGGCCGATGCAGTGCTCACCGATCGCCAGGACAAGCTGGCCGGCAAGGCCGTGCTCCTCAAGGAGCAGATCGAGGCATACGCCCGCGAGGTCGCCCAGTCCGACGCCGAGCAGGCCAAGCGCTTCGAGCAGGCCGCACAGATGGTCGACTCGCGCAAGATCCGGGCCAACATGCTCGTCGCCGCCTCCCGCATCGGGAAAGCCCAGTTCTCGCCCGCCGTCGAGTTCCAGGACAAGATCATCGCCGACCTGCGGGCCATCGCCGACTTCCTGCGCGAGCCCATCGTCGCCGCTGCCGCCAAGAAGCTCAAGGACCTCCAGCAGCTCATCCAGGACGCCAAGGACAAGACGGACAAGCTCGCCAAGCTCCAGGCCGCCATCAAGGAGATCAGCGAGGAACTCGAACGCTCGAAGGACAACCGCGGCGACGACGCCAAGGAACTCGCCCAGAAAGCCCACGAGCTCGAGGGACTCCAGCAGAAGATCGACGACGTGGTGGAGCAGATCGCCAAGGACCTCGCTCTCTTTCCCGAGGTGCCCTCCTGCAACGAACTCGTCCAGGAGATGCGCGAGGTCTTCGAGGACGTCGAGCAGCAAGAGGGCAGCGAGGCCGCAGCGGCCGAGGAAATCGCCGTCGACCGCGACGAAGGCATGCTCGAGGGCCTCGACAAGGTCAAGGAACGCATCGCCGACATGGAAATGTGGCTCATGGACAAGCCCGACAACATCCAGTGGAAGCAGGAGGCCTGGGACAAGAACGAGATGCCCGACATCCCGCTCGTGGATCTGCCCGAGGAGATGGAGGATCTCGTGGGCGACCTCGTGGACAAGGAGGAGGAGGTCGACGAACAGGCCCAGGACAGCGCGAGCAACGCCGCCACGCCCGACATCCCGGCCGGCTGGGACGTGGCGGACGGCCCGATCAGCAACTGGAGCGCCAAGGGCAAGAGCGGCAACGAGAAGCCCAACGCTAACGAGATGGCCGGGCGCTCCGGCTCCGGCCGCGAGGGCAACGCCAACGGCGAACTGGTCGAGGGCAAGGCCAAGGACCTCGAGGGCCGCGAGACCAAGGCCCGACGCACCCACGACCCCTTCGGCGAGGGCATGATCGAGGAGGAGAACCCGGAGTCGAAGGCCAAGGCCACCGGCGGCGGCAAGCAGTCGGGCGCCGGGGGCGAGGGCGGCATGCGCGGCACCGCACCAGCACGAAACGAGCTCGGCATGCGCGAGCTCGAACGCCGCCAGCGCGACCTGCGGCGCAACACACAGGCCGTCTACTCCAAGGCCAGCCTCATGTACCTCCCCACCGGCGAGCTCGACGCGGCCATCGTGCTCATGCACAAGGCCGAGCAGCAGGCCCGTGCGGGCGACTTCACGGGCTTCTCCGAGACGCAGCGCCGCATCGTCCACGCCCTCCGCAACACCAAGAAGACCCTGGGGGGCCAGAAGTCCGTGGAGATGGATCCGCGCCAGAAGCTCCCCATGGACATCAAGGAAGAGATGTTCGACGCCCGCGATGAGCCCATTCCCCCGGAGTTTGAGGAGCTCGTCGCGGAATACTACAAGGCCATCGCCACAGGGTTGACGAAGTGAGACGCCCGAGCCGCGGCACTCCGACCCGAGGGACACCCTCCCGCCGCCTCAGCGCCCATGCCCTTCTGGTTCTGATCGCCGTCCCCGCACTCGGTGCCGCCGGCGAGTGGAAGATCGCCCGCGAGTACCGCCGCCCGCTCATCGGCGGCGGCGATGCCGAGACCGTGGTCTTCCGCTTCTTCGGCGGCGGCCACCTCACCTACGGCGGCGCCAGCATCGTCATCGCCAACGAGAATGGCGACGTGGTGCCCTCCCGCGTGCTCCGCACCAGCCGCGGCGGCGAAACGTGGGTGGCGTTCAACGCCCGACGCGGCAAGGGGCGTCTGGCCATCTATTACGGCGGCCGCTCGGGCGGCTACCCGTCGGGCGGCTGGCGCCCCAAGCTCAGCCTCGTGCTCTACACCATGGCCCTGCCCCGGGGCGCGCTCGAGAGCTACAAGCCCATCGCCAGCGCCCTGCGAAGGGGCGATATCCAAGGTATGAGCTTCGTCGACAACGTCTGGCACGGCCTCAACCCCCACGGCCCCGACGACAACTACGCCTCCGCCTACATCGGCAGTCTCAAGATCCACAAGGCCGGCACCTACAAGTTCTTCACCGCCTCGGACGAGGCGTCCTTCGTGCTTATCAACGACAGGCCCGTGTGTTCCTGGCCCGGCCGCCACGACGCACGCCGCGGCCAGCGCGGCCAGCACGGCGGCTCCATTCATCTCGGCAAGGGTGAGCACAAGCTCGAGTACTACCACGCCGAGGTGGATGGCGAGCAGTGCATGATGCTCGGCTGGGCGCCGCCCGGCGAGAAGGGCTGGAAGGTCGTCCCCAGGGAGGCCTTCGTCCACACCCCCTGGGCACGCGCCGAAGCTCCCGAGCGCCGCGCCAACGCCCCCCTCGCCGCCTTCATCTTCGGACAGGACGACCAGCTCCTCCACGGCAAGAACCAGTTCACCCGCATGAGCTTCGCCAACCGATGCCGCCACGTGCCCAAGGGCGCCAGGACGCTCTGGGACTTCGGCGACGGCGTGGAGTTCGAGGGCAGGGAGACGCAGCACGTCTACGTGGGCGCCGGCCCGTTCACCTGCCGCCTCCAGATCGCCGACGAGAAGGGCAAGCCGCTCGACCGCTTCGCCGTGGCCGTGCCCATCGAGGCCGCCGTCAAGAACTTCACCATCCTCGACACGCAGGCCGTCGGGCAGTACGTCCGCGTGATCGCCCGCTCGGACTGCTCGAAGATCCCCGCATCGTCGATGGACGCCCTCTGGGAGATCGTCGAGACCGAGGAGGACATCCGGGTCATCCAGCCCTTCGTGGAGACCTACGTGCGGCGCTTCGGCGTCAAAGGCCCCTCGTGGCACGCCGCCGACCGCCTGGCTCTGGCCTACTCGATCGAAGAGCCGGAGAAGGCGGTGAAGCTCTACGCCATGCTGGCCGCCAACGCCCCCACGAAGCACGACGCGGCGCGGGTGCAGATGGAGCGAATCGAGCTCGTGCTCCACAAGCTCAAGGTCCCCGAGCGTGCCGCCGCGCTCGCCCAGGGCATCCGCAAGACCCGCGGCGGCCTCGAGGCACGCATCGCCGCTGTGAAGCTCGGCGATGTGTACCGCGCCCAGGGCAAGTTCAAGGAAGCCGAGGACGCCTACCGCAAGGCCCAGCAGATCACCTACGCCAGCATGGACCGCCGCATCATCGCCGTCCGCCAGGGCGGCTACCTCGAAACCGCGGCCGCACACGTCGCCCACGGACACCTCCGAGCCGCCCGCGAAGCCCTCGTCATGTGGGAGATCGAGCATCCCATCGGCAAGCTTAGCGGGGACCTCATTCTCATGACCGCACGCTACTTCGACGCCCTCGGGGAGCCCGAGCGCGCACTCGCCGAGCTCCAGGCCCTCGTCCACCTCAACCCGCTCACCCCCTATCTGCCCGACGTCGAGCTCCTCATGGCCCGCGCCTACCGCAAGCTCGGCGAGCACGCCAAGGCACGTGAGCTCTTCGACAAGGTGATGCGCGAATACCCCAAGAGCCGGGCCGCACGACAGGCACAGAGGGAGTAAGGAAACCCACCCCCACGGGCCACCACGGAGCACCTGCCGCCATGCGACGCATCCCAGCTATCGGCCTCGTCCTTCTCATTCTCCCCTGCCTCGGCGCCAAGTTCCACGACACACCGCCGGGCGGCGGCGGCGGCATCACGCTTGCCGTCAAGCCCATCGAAGGCCTCGAGGAGGCCATCGTCGTCGAAGCCACCGAGTACAAGACCTACGCGGCTCGCATCGACCGCGACGCAGGCACCGTGAGCATCCGCGGCCTCGCCCCAGGCAAATACGACTTCCTGCTCAAGTTTCGCACCAAAGTCTACGAGGGGCTCACCCTCGACGTTCCCGGCGGCTACGAGCCGCTCCCCAAGAAGGCCCGCGAGGGCATCGAGCATCGCACCTGGATCAGCGAGGACTACTTCAACCAGAAGCTCATCGCACGCATGGGCGGCAACCGCAAACGCGTGAAGCTCCTCGTCGAGCAGATCCGCGACCTCAAAACCTTTGAGCCGTCCGGCGCCGTGATGAAGGGCATGATGATCCGACGCTTCGACCTGTGCGAGCTCCGCAAGACCGGCCAGATCTGGCAAATCAAGATGAACCGCCACCTCTTCCGCGAGGAACGGAAGATGGGACCGCCGGGCACCAAGCTCGACATCTTCTACGTCCCTGCCCTCGGCGGCATTCGCGTGGGCGACGAGATGGTCACCGCGCCGGCCTTCGACGCCGCCAGCGTCCAGCCACGCCGCTGGCCCCACTTCTACCGCGCACGCCATCGAGCACGCAGCAAGCGCTAGGAACCCGCATGGCCATACTCAAGATCCACGCCGGCGCCGGCAAGGAACTCACCTACCGCCTCCCGAAGCGCGAGGTCAGGCTCGGCCGCAACCCCGCCTGCCACATCCGGCTCCAGGGCGACCGAGTCTCCCGCAACCACGCCATGATCGAGCCCACCGACGACGGCTTCGTCATCACCGATCTCGACAGCGGAAACGGCACGCTCGTCAACGGCGAGCGCGTCCAGCGCAGGCTCCTCCAGCCCGGCGACGAGATCAACATCAGCGACGTCATCCTCGTCTTCGAGTCCGACGAGGCTCCGTCGCCGCCCCCGGCGCCCGCCGAGCCCGGTGAGATTGCCGAAGCCGCCCGAGAGGCCGAAGCCGAGCGCCGCGGGGAGCCCGAACCCACAGGCGACGTCGGCATCGACGAGCGCATGGTCGCCAACATGGCCCGCGCCTCCACCGCCATTCGCGCCGAGGTCGGCAAGGTCATCGTCGGTCAGCACGAAGTCCTCGACCAGGTGCTCGCCGCAATGCTCTCACGCGGCCACTGCCTCATGGTCGGCGTGCCCGGCCTGGCCAAGACCCTCATGGTCAGCACCATCGCCAAGATCCTCGACCTCGAGTTCCGACGCGTCCAGTTCACCCCCGACCTGATGCCCTCCGACATCACGGGCACCGACATTCTCGAAGTCGACGAGAACACGGGCAGCAAGAACTTCCGCTTCATCAAAGGCCCCATCTTCACCAACATGCTCCTCGCCGACGAGATCAACCGCACCCCGCCCAAGACCCAGGCGGCGCTACTCGAGGCCATGCAGGAATACGCCGTAACCGCCTCCGGCTACACCTACGACCTCGAGCAGCCCTTCTTCGTGCTCGCCACACAGAACCCCCTCGAGCAGGAGGGCACCTACCCCCTTCCCGAAGCCCAACTCGACCGCTTCATGTTCAACATCCTCGTCGACTATCCCACCGAGGGTGAGGAAGAGACCATCGTGAAGCGGACCACCTACCGTACCATGGCCGAGCCGAGCAAGATCCTCAGCGCATCCGACATCCTGCTCCTCCAGAAGACCGTGTGGCGCGTGCCCGTGCCCGACGTCGTGATCCGCTATGCCACCGCACTCGTCCGAGCCTCGAGGCCCGGCACCGAGAACCCCCTCGAGTTCATCAACGAGCGCGTCCAGTGCGGAGCCGGCCCTCGCGCCTGCCAGTACCTCATCCTGGGAGCCAAGGCACGCGCCGTGCTCGACGGCCGGCTCGAGGCCTCCATCGACGACGTCAAGAGCTGCGCCATCCCCGTCATGCGCCACCGCATCTTCGTGAACTTCAACGCTCTGTCCGAAGGCATCAGCCCCACGGACGTGGTGCGCGACCTGGTGAAGGCTGTGCCCCCGCCCGCCGAGCGCGCACCCATCCGCCGCGTCTACCAGCCCCAGGCCCCACAGCTCGAACGCGAGCTCCAACTCTCCGGCTCCACGGCCGTCGAGGGCAAGCTCGACCTCGATTCCATCCGACGCATGCGCATTGCCAGCGCCAAGATCCGCGACGAAGTCCAGAAGGTCATCATCGGCCAGACCGAGGTCCTCGACGAGATCCTCATGGCCATGATCTCGCGAGGCCACTGCCTCATGGTCGGCGTCCCTGGCCTCGCCAAGACCCTCATGATCCGCACCATCTCCTCCGTGCTCGACCTCGAGTTCAAGCGAGTCCAGTTCACCCCCGACCTCATGCCCTCCGATATCACGGGGACGGACATCCTGGAGGAGGACGAGCGCACGGGCGAGAAGACCTTCCGCTTCATCCGCGGCCCCATCTTCAGCAACATGCTCCTCGCCGACGAGATCAACCGCACCCCGCCCAAGACCCAGGCCGCGCTCCTCGAGGCCATGCAGGAATACCACGTCACCGCCTCGGGCAAGACCTACGACCTCGACCTCCCCTTCTTCGTGCTCGCCACCCAGAACCCCCTCGAACAGGAGGGCACCTATCCCCTGCCCGAGGCCCAGCTCGACCGCTTCATGTTCAACATCTGGGTCGACTACCCCGAGAGCGACGACGAGAACTCGATCGTCAAGGAGACCACCCGCCTCCAGAGAGCCGAGCCCAAGAAGGTGCTGGGCAAGGAGGAGATCCTCACGCTTCAGGACATCGTGCGCCGCGTGCCCGTCTCCGACCACGTGGTCAAGTATGCCACCCGCCTGGTGCGTGCCACGCGCCCCGAGACGCCGGGCTCACCGAAGTTCATCAGCGACTGGGTCTACTGCGGTGCCGGCCCGCGTGCCTGCCAGTACCTCATCCTGGGGGCCAAGGCCCGCGCCGTGCTCGACGGCCGCGCCAACGTCTCGTGCAACGACGTCCGCGCCGCCGCGCTCCCCGTCATGCGCCATCGGATCTTCACCAACTTCAATGCCGACAGCGAGGGCATCAGCACCGTCGAGATCATCAAGCGGCTGCTCGAGGGCGTGCCCGAGCCTGGCGAGAAGGACTACGTTCCGAAGAAGAAGGGGAAGGCCGAAGGCGCGCGGAAGCGCCCCGAGGCCGCCATCTCCTTCACCGCGCGCACCGAGCGCGAAGGCGAGGCCACGCCGCCCCCTGCGCCGGAGCCCGAAAAGAAAATCGAGGCGGCCCCCGCCGCAGTGGCCAAGATCGAGAAGCCCAAGACCGCGCCCGCGCTCCCCGAGGCCGAGGTCATCGACGAGCCGCTGCCCGAGGCCGAAGTGATCGAGGAGCCCGAAAGCGCGGCCAGCCCCAAGCGCCGACGCAGGCCCCGACACCCCCGCCGCCGCCGATAGCTTCCTCACTGTGTAAGCGATGCGGATCAGGAGCGCTTCCTGCGCCGCCACGCGAGCGCCATGCTCCCGGCTGCCAGCAGGCACAGCGTGGCCGGCTCGGGGATCGCCTCCCCTCCGCTGCCTGTCGTGTACGCCCCGATGTGATTGCTGCTGTCGCCCCCGAAGTCACCCGTGTACACCCCCACCACTTGCGCGCCATTGACCACGAAGGACGTTTCCTCCAGGTCGGTGTGCCCGGGGCCACTGGGGATCGCGATCGCCTGCTGCGAGAACGTCAGCCCATCCGTGCTCGTCGCATAGCCGATGCCCTCCGTCGTCGATTCGCCGCACCACAGCAGCGCATACTCGCCGTGCGCGGCATCGTAGATCACCTGGCTGCCCACGCCCACCCCGGTGCCGAGCCCGGGTGTGGCCGGGTTGGTAAAGGCCGTGCCCTGGTGGGTGAAGCTCAGGCCGTCGGTTGCCGTGGCGCGGTAGAGTTGCTCGTTGGCGCCCGTGCCCTCCGTGTAGTAGAGCACGTCCGTGTCGCCAGCCACGTCCGTGAAGTAGCCGACAACGCCCCAGATCTTGCTGGTGGGGAAAGGCGAGTTGGCGATGGTGACCTGGGCTGTACCGGCCCAGGACACACCGTCGGCCGAGGCCAGACGCACGATGCCGTTGGGAGGCGACTGCGATGTATCCCAGAAGAAGCCCACGTAGCCCGTCCCGCCATCGGAGTAGACCCGCGGGTGAGCCAGGGCCGCCAGCCCCGATGTGGTCACAGGCGCGCCGAACCCCGTGTAGCCGCTCGAAGAGGTCCGAAGCTCGATGTTCCCTGCCGTTCGGTTCTCGCACCAGAGCGCCAGATTCGTCCCATCGCCCAGCAGACTCACATAGCGCTGGTAGGCCCCCGCGATGAGCGGAGCCGCCGGCGTCTGGTCGGCAAAGACCAGCGGCGCGGCCACGGCAGGCTGCCCCCCCACGAGCGCAACCGACGCGACCAGAACCGCACCCATGATCAACCGACACCATCCCGTTGTCATATCCCGGCCCTCACTAGTCCCAGTGGACAACGCTTGACGCACGCAAGAGCGTCGCACTGTAGTAGAAACGGAAGCAAACGCCGTGCCGACCTCCGGAATGCCCAGGGCGCGGCTGTTCGCACGGCATAGGTGTATGCTAAAAAGAGAGTTATGGGCTCTGCGCAGCCAAGGGACTCACACTCCTGCCGCTCAAGCTCCCCGTAGCCCGGGCCACCGACCGCGCCGCGGGTGCCTGACGGCCGCTCGATGGCTCAGCCTCTTGATATACTTACACTTACGCACTCGATCGCCAGCGGGCGCGTTCCGCTGTGGCACAGGCTCGTCCAGATGGGCATGTTGCCACGGAGCAACTGCCTATCTGTATAGTGAATAAGAGGTTACGTCATTCGCGTGTATATGTGTTGCCGTTTGGAGACATCGTGGTGTGATGCACATGGTGCTGCTACATATGGGCTTACAGAACCACCGCGTGGTGGAGCGGCCCCTGTGTTGCCATCCGTCATCATTTCGGCAAGCCATAGAGGCAAGAAACCAGTAGAGAGCGGCAATCCATACGTTCACTGCCGAGTGAAAGACGGTGTGGTGGACTATCGCAGATGGGCAGGCCATGGGTCTGCGTGCTATGTGGGCCTTCCGGACCGCACGGGGCAGAGCTACGACTATGCCCCGAGCCAGTGTTCCGCCCTTGCGCGGTCGGTGAACACCCGCGCGTTCACCCGCCGGTTCACCAGGACGTTCTCGAAGAACCCATCCCTGTCCACCTGGTCCGGCCGACCCAGGATGGCCAGCCTCACCCGCGGGTCCCATGCCTGAGCCAGAGCCCGACCCGCCTCGAACATCTCGAACGTCCCCAGCCGCACGTCCACGTCCGTGGCGTCGAAGAGCACCTGCCCACAGTGGCGGCGCGCGCACGCGGACACGAGCCCCTGCACTTCGTCGTCTTGCGTGGCAAGGTCCGCGGGCGTGAGTTGGCCGGTGAGCCGCACGCGTACGAGGTGGTCCCTCGCCGTGATCTGCAAGGAGTACGCCATGGCGATCATTCCCTCCTCACCGAGCACACAACTGAAGTATTCTCTCCTTGTGGGTGCCCCTATGGCGCCCACAAGGCTAGCGCCTGCGCGCCGTCGTGTCAAGGAGAAACTCAGCAAGGGCCAGGACCCCTCTGGTTGCAGGCGCGGCGCCGGCGCCGGCACGCACGAACCCCCACAGGGGGGCGCCGGCACGGCGCGATTGCCCTTGAGATGCCGCTCCTCTCGCGCTACACTCTGGCCTTGTGCGATCCCGCGCAGCCGTCGCATGCTGTGCGCACCCCATCCTGGAGGTTCCTGATGAACCGCCGCATCTCTCGCCGGGCCTTCCTGGCGGCCACGGCTGCCGGCCCCGCTCTGGTGCTCCTGCCCGCCGGCCGCGCCCGCACCTACGCGGCCAACGAGACCATCGGCATCGGCATCGTGGGCGTCGGCGGCATGGGCGGAGGCAACCGCAAGGCCCTGTCGCGCATCAAGGGCACCAAGATCATCGCCCTGTGCGACGTTGACCGCAACCGCCTGCCCGCCGCCCTCAAGGACCACGCCGGCGCCCGAACCTACGCCGACTACCGCAAGATGATCGCCGAGGGCAAGGACATCGATGCCGTGATGGTCTCCACCCCCGACCACCACCACTTCCCGGCATCCATGCTCGCCATCAAGGCCGGCAAGGCCGTGTCCACCGAGAAGCCGCTCACCCACTCGGTGTGGGAAGCCCGCCAGCTTGCCATCGCCGCACGCGAGCACAAGGTGGCCACCCAACACGACCACGAGGGCCACGCCCGCGACGGCCTGCGGCGGTGCGTCGAGTGGGTCCAGAGGGGAGCCATCGGCGCCGTGACGCAGGTGCACATCTGGACCAACCGCCCCATCTGGCCTCAGGGTATCCCCAAGCGCCCGGCCACCAGGCCCGTCCCCAACGACCTCGAATGGGACCTGTGGATCGGCCCCGCACCCTTCCGCGACTACCATGCTCACCTCCATGCCTTCGCCTGGCGCGGGTGGTGGGACTTCGGCACCGGCGCCCTCGGCGACATGGGCTGCCACTTCTGGGACAGCACGGTGTGGGCACTCAAGCTCGGCCACCCGACCACCATCGAAGCCGTGCAGGAGGGCAACTCCGAGGAGACCGGCCCCAACTGGGCCACCGTCACCTACCAGTTCCCCGCGCGCGGCGAGTTGCCCCCCGTCACCGTCCAGTGGTGGGAGGGCAAGAAGCCCAAGGCCGACGGCAAGGGCAAAGTGCAGAACATGCCGCCCCGCCCGCCCGACCTCGAGCCCGACCGCAAGCTCCCCCGCAACGGCTCCATGTTCATCGGCGACAAAGGCACCATCGTGGTGGCCGACACCGCGAGTCCCCGCCTCGTGCCCGAGGCGAAGATGAAAGCGTTCGAGCAGCCCAAGCCCTTCCTGCCCCGCGTGGGCGACCACAAGCGCGACTGGCTCAACGCCATCCGCACCGGCAAGCCGGCCGGCTCCGACTTTGCTCTCTACGGCGGGCACCTCGCCGAGGTCGTCCTTCTCGGCAACCTTGCCATCCGCGCCGGCAAGAAGCTCGACTGGGACGGCGAAGCCCTCGAGGCCACCAACTGCCCCGAAGCCGCACGCTTCATCCGTCGCGAGTACAGGAAGGGCTGGGACTTCTCGTGACCACCCAGTTCCATGCGCGTGACCTTCGGCGGGTAGAACCCGCTACATGGCCCCCTCTGCCTCTGTGAGCAAAGGTAGTGCACAGATGGCCAAGCCAGAGCGTCTCTACACGCTTGAGGTCGAGCTCATCCGCGGACCCGTGACCGAGATGTTCGCAAGCGAAAACCCCATCGTGTCCCGAACCCTCCAAATCCTCGGCTCCCAGTCCCTCGATGACCTCCACGACGCCATCTTCGATGCCTTCGAGCGCGCCGACGACCACCTCTATGAGTTCCGCCTCGCCGAACACCCCGACGACGTCGAAGCGGTCCTCTACGTGGTGCCCGAGGAGGCAGACGGACACCCCGACCACACCCTCGGCGGCACCACCGAGTGTACCATCGACGAGCTCGGCCTTGCTCCCGAGGATGTGCTTTTCTACTGGTTCGACTTCGGCGACGACTGGTGGCACAGGATCACCGTGGAGACCATAGCCGACGAAGCCCCCGCCGGTGACTACCCGTGCGAGATCGACCGCGTGGGTGCCAGCCCGCCCCAATACCCCAGCCCAGAGGGTGGGGAGGACTGGGACGGCGAGGGATGGCCCGACGAGTACGCGGACGACGA
>Ga0272441_10012452_pt1 | contig 12427 bp, 18 predicted proteins | sample SSMProp6N_FD_193582 | JGI IMG/M metagenome (GOLD analysis project Ga0272441, IMG submission 193582) | Marine sediment archaeal communities from Little Sippewissett salt marsh, Falmouth, MA, United States - SSM-Prop-6N | ecosystem: Environmental > Aquatic > Marine > Wetlands > Sediment ...
ACCAAATGGGCTCGCGCATATGGAGATATATAGATTTAGCGAAGACTATTCATCTGCTTGCAACCAAGACCCTGCACTTCACCAGAATTGATCAATTTGACGACAAATTTGAGGGATCTTAGTCACAATCGAACTTTCAGCAACAAATACAATTTGGGGACACTGAAACGCGAACAAGAGGATTCAAATCGACCCGCTGACGCGGCCGATTGATCCTCAGCGTTCGATGGAGAGACAATATGAAGTACGAGAAAATGCTAATTGACCAAGATGGTGAGGAGTATCCGTATTCTGAGTCCATCGACGAGAACGAATATCATTATAGAATCAGCATTGTGTTTGAGGAGAAGGATGGCGAGTTGCACGTTATGAACTCAGGATGCCACATACAATTTGATGATGGCACTTGGCTCGTTTTCAACATTGACCCTGAGAGGTTGTTTGTGGACCAAGACAAGCTCTCAGAGGCTGATTTGCTGAGACTAATGCACTTTCTCGAGCACGACAAAGTCAGACGCTTGAGTGTGCTGTACTCGAAAGAGGAGATCGAGAAGTTCTACGCCAAATACAAAGAGCACCTGAAATCTGAACAAGACATCGAACAAGACAATTGAGCTTATTGTCGCATACGCGCCAAAAGCTCATTGTTGACGTTCGGTATTGATACAATGAAAACTACAAAGTTCTTCGCGATAGTTCTCACTCTATGCAGCCTTCCTGCAAACATCGGGGTTGTCTACGCGATCGTGCGTATAGACAACTAGTTCCCCTTGCAGCTCTTTCTTAATCAATAAAGCCGATTTAATCAGCCTATAGAGAGGCATTTCTTCTGACGAGCTTGACAGAGGGCAAGAGGCTTGATATTATCGGGCTGTATTAGAGCTTAAGCAGAGCGGCAGACTCGGGGCTCCCACCTGGGCTCCGAGTCGGGCCGCTCAATAGACAGGTGGACAAATGACACAGATAAAGACAGACCTTGATTTCATGCGAGATTGGGAACGGAGGATAACCGCTTGGATCGACCGGAGTAACGAACGGCTCAAAAAGTTGATAGATCTTCCCCAGGACGACCAGGACGACGAGCTGCGCGACGTTCTTGTTAATCCTCATGTGTCGATGATATACAGGCCGTCGCTGGACGAATTGAGCGCATTGATACACCTGGGTGTCAAATGCCCAGTGGCGACACAAGAGATGCAGGGTTATTTGAAACATGCCGACAACTGGTATGATCGCCTAATGGAGGGGCCCCAGGCAGGCGAAAACCTGATGAACGCGATATGGGAGCTGCGAGATTCGATCCGGGCGGTGTTCAAAGGCATTGAGCAGGATGAGGAGATTATTGATAGGGAACCGGTATCAGAATTGGCCGGGTTAATTTTGGACAAACTGAGGACTCTTCAAGAACACCAGGGCATGAATACGAACGCCCTACTTGACTGGCTTGGCGAGGAACATAGTACTTACATATCAGATGGAACACTTCGCAAACACATCAAAGAACTGTACCCCTACGGACTCAAAAATAAACCAAAAATCGGCTATTACGTCCGCTAAAAGTTTTTTGTAAATTTCACGCTATGCGCTCTGTACGCGCTACGAGATTTCAGAAAAGAACCTGTATACTCTCGGCATGAATAACACTAACGAATCTCAAATTGTGCCCCTGGGCACCATGGCTCGACTCATCCACGTACCGAGCAAATGGCTCAGGGCTGAGGCGGACGCGGGCCGAATACCGGCTTTGCGGGCGGGTAATCGGTATGTATTTCGGCCGGATTTAGTCCGACAGATCATTGCAGACCGGGCCGGGCGTCCATCGAGGGAAAGCCGATGACCGCACCGCTCCAGCCATTGTTGTTGAACGCTGAGTCGGTCGGCGAATTGATCGGTGTTTCGCGCTCATATGTGTATCAACTTCAAAATGCCGGACAGATGCCGACGCCGATCAAACTCGGCACGCGAACGCTCTGGCGATTTGATGAAATCAAAGAGTGGACCCGGGCGGGTTGTCCGGCCCGGGACGCCTGGGAGCAGTTAACAAAGGAGAAATAGATCATGAATAATGCATCAAATAGCAACTTAGCGACCCGGCAGGAATCGACGGCACTCGACATCGACCTCGATCATATCAGCGCCGGCCTAACGAAGATCCGCCAGTTTCAGTCGCTTGTGCGGAAGCAACTCGTAAAGGGTCACGACTTCGATGTTATTGCAGGAACACAACGTCCGTCATTGCTAAAACCTGGCGCAGAAAAATTGGCCAAGTTGCTCAGCTTGGCTGATTCTTATATAGTAGAACAACAAACAGAAGATTGGGAAAGGGGTTTTTTCCACTATCGAGTGACATGCGAATTGAGATCTATCCGCACCGGTGATCTAATTGCCCAGGGGCTCGGATCCTGCAACAGCAAAGAGTCGAAGTTCCGTTTTCGCTGGTGCTTCAGCTCCGAGATTCCCGAGGGTGTAGATAAGAAGAGCCTCCATAACAAAACAATCACGACACGCCGAGGTAACAGGGCTGTTATGTATCGCGTGGAAAACGACGACACATTCAGCCTCAACAACACGATATTAAAGATGGCGAAAAAGCGGGCCTTAGTGGACGCGGTCCTGTCCGCCGGTCGCTTGTCCGATGTTTTTGGCCAAGGCGACGGAGGCGGCAACGGCGACGATGACGCCGAACTGTCTCTGGTCGAGCGACGCCACCAGATGCTCACCTATTTTGAATCTAAAGGTGTTACGCAACAGCAGGTCTTCGATCTCGTCGGCGTTGGCAAAATCCAGCAAATCACGTTGAAGCACCTCTCTGAGCTTAAGCAAATCGCGGGCAATATTAGGGATGGCGTCGCCTCGGTCGAGGACTTCTTCGGCAACGGCGACGACCAGTCCGAGTCGAGAAAAAATGACGAGCATCCTCCCATAGACGCCGAAACACCTGAAGCGATTGATAAGGGCGGGCTCGTTGACGAGATTAAATCAGCACTGGCCGAGCGGTTCACCGACGACAGCCTCGAAACCGAAGCTTCGCGATTGAAACTATTGAAGGATGTTTTCGGAAAAACCGTCTGGAAAGAAATAGAACAGCTGCCGCTCGAAGTTCTTCAGGCCGGCCTAAAAATGATTTTGGATAAAGAGGATGAAAAAAAATTGTAAGAAATTTGAAGCGGATCGCCTCCGCGCAATAGCGAAGCTCATGTCGGCGTCGTCGCCGGCGGACCGCGAGAAAATCCGTCGCGGCGTTCGTGAAGGTCGTCGCCTACGGCGGGAGCTGGAGCGGATGCAGTGAGTGATTACGACGAAAAACTTAAAGATCCACGTTGGCAACGTAAGCGTCTGAAGATCCTCGAGCGTGATGGCTGGGCCTGTCAACAATGTGGCTGTCGAGATGATCTTCACGTCCATCATCGCGTCTATTACGGCGATCCCTGGGAAGCTCCCGACGAGAGCCTTATCACTCTTTGTGAGCGATGTCACGAAGCAGAGCATCGGCGAATCGCACCGGGGGCCGATCCTGAGTCGATCGTTGATATACTCGATTGGTGGGTGGTCGAAGAAATACCCCTTGGTTGCAAATGGCATATAGAGCCATTAGAACGGTATCTGATGAATCCGCCTACTAACACGCTCGTCGGCAGATATAAAATCATCGGCATTTTCCCGACATCCGAGGAAGCAAATCATGCCTGCGATTTATACGAAAAGGAATATTTGCGCCAAAGCACAAGGAGGCCGAATCCGCACGCGGTCGGCATGGTATAGGAGACGACTATGACGGAAAAAAGAATACAGGAAATCGCTGATTTTTTCTACTCGTCAAACAACGTGGATGACGTCCCCTTACGGCTGGCTGTTTCGATAGGACCGTATAGCGGTGCCGACCTGGATAAAGGCGAGTGTATTCGTTTGCTTTCGATCTTGAGCGATTCTCAGGATCTAAAAGAAGATCTTTGTCAGTTTATCCAAAGCATAAAGGATGTATGAGCAATGCCAACCCCTCAACTTGAACGTGGGTATGCCAGAATTGCGAACGAGCTTATAGAAGCACTTAGCCGCATCAATCTTTCTGCGTATGAGTGGCGGGTTTTCTTTTGCGTACTGCGGAAAACCTACGGTTGGAATAAGGGGAGTGATTTCGTTTCTATTAGCCAATTGGCACTCGGAACGGGCCTAAAAAAATCTCACGTGAGCCGCGCCAAAAAGGCCTTGCTCACAAAAAATATCTTACATATTGATCGGGGTAAACTCGGGATAAATAAGGACTGGAGAGCCTGGGGTATCCCCTCTACAGGGGATATCCCCTATTCAGGTAACGAAACCCAATTATTGGCCCAAAAACAAAGAAACGTTACCTATTTAGGGGATACCCCCTCTACAGGGAGTGCCTTAAAGAGAGAAAACACCCCCTATCCAGGTAACAAAACCCAATTATCAAGCCAGAAACAAGGAAACGTTACCTCTACAGGGGATATCCCCTATTCAGGTAACAGCGTTACCTATTCAGGTAACAAGGTATCCCCTGTAGAGGGGAACACAAAAGACATTAAAGACACTTACACAAAAGACAGGCATTACAACGGCGAGCTGCTCACCTACTGGAACAACCAGCCGAACCTCCCAGTGGTCCGGAAGATGACCGATTCCCGTCGAAAGAAACTCATTGCTCGTATGAGGGAAGCCGACTTCGCCGATCATTGGCAAGAGATCGTCGACCGTATCGCAGCGTCCAGCTTCTGCACCGGCGGCGGGACGACCGGATGGAAGGCGTCGTTCGATTGGCTGATCGCGAACGACACGAATTACGCAAAGGTTCTTGAAGGCCGTTATGATGACGCTGAACCCCAGCACGTACCGCTTGAACGCCTGGCCGACGGCCGAACGCCACGTGAAGCACTTCTACAGCAATATGGAGGAAACCATGACGAAACTCACTGAGTACCCACAAGACAGGACCGCTGAAGGCGCCGTCATCGGCTCGATCATCGTCGGCCCCGAGCTGATCCCTGCGGTCATCGAACACATAAGTCGGGCAGACTTCACGGTGCCGGAAGCGGCGGAATTATTCCAGATCGTCCGAGATTTATGGTCCAGCGGCCAAGCTGTGGATGCCGTCCTCGTCCGGAATAAATTCCAGGATAGGAAGAACCATAAGCAGCTATTCGACTATCTAAGTCGGGCCATGCAAACCGTCCCGACTAGCGCCAACGCCGTCTATTACGCCAAGTGCGTCCAAAGAAAAAGCATCGAGCGGCGGCTTATCTCGCTCGTCGATCAGACCCGAGAGTTTCTCACAGATCCCGGCGAATCCGTCGAAGATAAGATCGCAGCTATCGGGCAGCTTCTGAACACTTGTCCGACCGAGGAGGCATCTGAAAAAAGCCTGGCTGATCTCGTCGACGATTATTTTCTCCGTGAAGCCGAATCCAGCGGGATCCCTACGGGTTTTCCCCATCTGGATCGCTTGACGGACGGCCTGAAACGCGGACAGCTTATTCTCGTCGGCGGACCATCCTCTATCGGCAAAAGCTCGTTTATCTTGGACGTATTCATCAACGCGATGCGATTGGGTACGAATCCCTACCTGGTCAGTTTGGAAATGTTCAATGATGAAATAGCCGAGCGGATGATCCGCAATATTGCACGGGTGCCGGCAGGCTTCAGCAAGGATGATCCTGTCGTCGTCGAGGCCGCCGAGTTTATCGCTAAATGGCCGGGCAGTCTATCAGAAAAACGAGATGCAAACATCGACGCCCTATGTGCCCATGTGCTCAGTAAACGTCAACGCGACAAGATCGGTATAGCGTTCGTCGATCACTTGCATTTACTGTCAGCTCCAGGGCGATCCCGATATGAGCAGATCACCTATATATCCAAGGCCCTTAAAACGCTCGCTATGTCGGCGGGGATTCCAGTCGTCGTGGCCGCGCAGTTGAATCGAGCTCCACGGCAACGGAATGATCACCGACCGTTCATGAGTGATCTTCGTGATAGCGGTTCCCTTGAACAGGATGCTGACGTCATTTGCCTACTATTCTCCGAAGACTATTACCGCAAACAGGACAAGAGGGACGCCGAACTGGACGGCACCGCTGAGTGTATCGTCGCCAAGAATCGTAATAGGCCAACGGGCACAGTTAAGCTCGTTTGGCTACCGGAATATTCAACGTTTGCAGAAAGGACTTCATTATGTGGGTAGCACAGTACAGCTCTAAGCGAGGTTGCTATCACGTCACGACGCTGGAAGTTGCCGTGTCGATGAACCGCCGAATGGTATTGAATAAAGAATCTGGCGACCACACCATCTTCGGCGTCTACGAGACAGACGGGCAAGCCCGCGCCGCGTGCCATCGGATGCAACGGCACCACGCAAAGCGAATCGAGGGAGGGGGGGGTAAAAAGCTACAACCTTCCGGCTTGTAGACCGGGTGGCTACTGCGAAAAAAAAATTAACTGATTTTTTTAGGGGGGGGTAAGGAAGGCTTGAGAATGAAAAAAATACGACGAGGACCGAAAACAAAAAACCTACAATTGCGACGGATCACCCCGGGCCGGGCTCCCCGGCGGCCGCGGTGGCTCCAGGGACACGCCCGTAAGAAGTGGGAGTCACTCGTTCCTCAGCTTCGTGACATTGGTCTCATCCGCGAGGTCGACGTCGATCTGTTAGCAGCATATTGCCAGGCGTACGGTGAGTTCATGGATTTAACGGAGTTAATCACTGAACCCCTCATCAAAACAGTCAAAGGAAACTGGATCCAACACCCAGGCCTTGCCTGTCGCAATGCCGCCTATAAGCGCATGCTCCAGATCGGCAAAGAGTTCGGCTTATCCCCTAAGTCACGGAAGGACTTGGACTGCCTGAAGCAAAAAGCAAAAGAGAGTGACAGAACCCGTTTTTTTGTAAATCGCCATCTGGCGTAACATAAGGAGTAGTCTATCATGAAAAAAGAGAAAATTTCATTCGAAAAAAGTATTCCGAAGCTCGTCCAAAAAATTCGGCCGATCAAAGAATTGATGCAGTCGACCGAAGAAGGCCAAACGTTAACACGGATCCGCAAGGAGCTCGAAGATGTGGCTTCGAAAATACGGGAAGCAGACCGCCAAACAAATCAGAGCGAACAACCCGATGACGCCCAAAAAATACTATCCGGTATTTCGGCAAACGAGTTATCGTCCTTGCCGCCAAGCAACCCTGTCGCACAAGATCTTCAACGCCAACGCCGAGCTCTAAAAACGGCCGAAGAGCGAGCGTCTACTGAATATCGAATCAAAGAGATCGATGTCACAAATGACGAAGTTGCTCGGCTTAAGCCTGACTCGGATCCGTTCATCGTCGATGTGATCGAAAAGCTTGAAGCACTTCGGGAATCTCTCGAAAACCTCAAGGACCTTTCCGAGTTCTTGTGGCAAAAAGGTTATCGTCAAGAGTGCTTGGGCGGATTAATTCTGTTTCCATTGGAGCGGTGCATTCTCTATGGTCCCCCGAGCAGTATCCGCGAACTCGTCGATCTTCGCAAAAAGCAATTTCAGGAAGGGAGGCAATAAGATGCCGGCCGACCCAAACGAAAAACCGGTTCCGGATCCGCGTCAAATTGTGCGAGTCACTTGTCATAACGAATCAGGTGTCGCGGATCTTTGTGGCAAATTTCTTGGGGTTACCAAGGAAAACGGTGAAGACGTCCTTCACATTCTAATCGAACGCAAAGGCGGCCGCCGGCCGTCTGTTACTGAAATCCCAAATTAAGGAGATACATCATGAACCTTCCAGCAAATACCGAACGAGCAGTCACTCAAGGCAAGCGAGCCGCGGCTGCACGATCGCTTCAAAACTTCAGATCGCGCAAACGCGACGAGCTGGCAGAGCAGAAAAAAAGCTTGTCTCGCCAACTGGCAATCGCGGTGACTGAACAGCGACGTCGCGAATTGCGAGCAGCGATCGCCAGAAACGAAAAGGAATCACGCGAACATGAAGCCGCGTGTAATCAATCGAAGTTACTTCAAACAGAGCAGCGTCATGGGCCTACTGCTGATGGCGACGGTATCGAACGTCGTGTCGCGACGACAAGCATCGCTCTACCGATCGGCGATCCCATAACCACCCGGGCCACCGGCCAGGTCTTGAAGCTTCACGGCTATGCCGCCCGATTCAACACCTATGCCGACTTCGGCGATTGGCGAGAAACAATTCAGCCGGGCGCTTTTGCCTCGGCACTGAAGACCAGTGACGTCTGTTGTCTCTACAACCACGATTTTAATTATGTCCTGGGTCGCTCCGCGAATCGTACCTTGCGCCTTTATGAGACAGGCCAGGGCCTTGAGTATTACGTCGATCTCTTGCCGGACGACGGCTTGTGCGCCATGGTTGCCGATCGGATTCAAAGGCGTGATGTTAGCGGGTGTTCATTTTCTTTTAGTGACGTCACCGACACCTGGGTCTTCAAAAAAGGCCAGCCGGACACTCGGATCATTACCTCCATCGGCAAGCTGTATGATGTCGGGCCTGTGGTGTTCCCGGCCTATCGGGACACAAGTGTCGAGCTTCTTTTCGAGGAGCGGAGCGAAGAACTCGCGGCCGAGCGGGTAGATGGCTTCAGACGATATCGAGAAGCTGGACAACGGCAACGTGATCATGCTCTCTCAAGATTGGAAAGTCGTCTCGATCGCTGCCGGCGTCCATCGACTCGGATCCGAGACGCAAAAGAAAGATTTCGCCGTCACCAGCTCAACCGTGTCGGCCGGAACCTGGCTACTCATAGCACGATTTTGTCTTAGGGTTTAGTGGTAGATTTGGCCCTCGGGCCAGATCGTACCCAGGCCGAAGCCTGGGACTATCTCGTCAGGGCCGGTCGCGGCGGGTATCCGGCCGGCCCAATATTGAAGGATTCTTTCCAACCTCAACTAATCCGGAGTTCATCATGAACGATCAATTTGTATTTTGTTTTCTGTCGGCAGCAGCGGGTTTGGTTTTGGTTTTTTTGCCCTCACTGGCTCGAATCGCTGTTTATGGACTCAAAAAAGCTGTCAACTTCGGCAAAAAAAGCCTTGCCAAAAACGAAACCAAGGGATAAAATAAGATCATGAAAACTACTCGATCAAATCTTTTGAATCAAACAAACTTGGCCGGGGTGAGTCTATCCGTAAGGACGACCGCGCTTCGAGTAGGCGTTCATAGCCCCGGCCGCTTTTTGAAAGGGTATCATTATGAGAACTGCTCGAACCACACCCAAGAAGTCCAGCCGTAAGAAAGCAATCGATAAGAAGGCCACAAAGCCAGCGGCCAGGGCGAGGATCACCCAGGAGCAAGCCGATCGTCTTGTCGAACTGTCCAATGATTTACTGGAATTAACAACGTGTATTTATCGCGGCTGGCCCACCTGCAAGCTGGCCGAGAAGTTGCCCGAGAAAATAGCTAAGAGAGCGGTATCTGTTTGAGGCACGAAGACGAATTTGACCGGGGCCGTCTGCACGAGTATCCAGGTGGTCCCTTTTACGAAAGGGTGAACAATGCAACTTTTTAAACCAACATATCGAGACAAACGCACCGGCAGAACAAAGAAAGTTCATCACTGGTATTGCACATTTACTGACAACCGACAGATGCGGCGCCGCTTGCCTTTGTTTGCCGACAAGCGAGCATCCGAGCGGACCGCTCAACGGATTGAAGAGCTTTTATCCAGCGGTGGCGTTTTGACACCGGATCTCCAACGCTGGCTCGAACGACTTCCAGACAAACAACGGAACCGTATGGTCCAGTGGGGTATTATCGACAACCTGCGAACAGCGTCGAACCTGGGCAAGCGACTCAAGTCGCACGTAGAAGATTATTTTGAGTTTCTTCTGGCCAAGGCTAATACGCCGGGGCATTGTAAATGGGCCAGGGGTACCTTGAACCGTATCTTTTCAGCGTGCGGTTTCCGCTACTTTGGCGACATCGACGCGAACGTAGTCGCTTCACACCTGAAAGAGTGCCGCGATCGCGGGCTCGGGCAAGGTACGACGAACAGTTATCTCAAAGCAGCCAAGGCTTTTTGTCGATGGGCGATCAAAACAAACAGGACCATCGGGCCGAGTCCGCTTGACTGTCTCGATCCCGTCACCCAAACAGAGGTCCGACGTCAACGTCGGGCACTCGAGGTTGCTGAACTCCGAAAACTCCTGGAAACCACCAGGATCGGTCCGGAGCGATATGGAATGTCCGGCTCCGAAAGATATTGCCTTTATCGTTTAGCGATCGAAACCGGTCTCCGAGCAAACGAGCTTCGCACCTTAACCGTTGGTTCTTTTGATCTGACCGCTGGCACCGTTACCGTCTCTGCGGTCAACACCAAGGCCAGGAGGGACGACCTCCTTCCGGTCCGACCGGATACATGCCTCTTACTCGGTCGCCTCTTCGCGGGCAAGCTACCGGCCGTCAAAGCATTTGGTGGCCGTTATGTACGGTTGACCAACCGAACGTCACTAATGCTTCGTGCTGACCTTGCCGACGCCGGCATAAAATATTACAAGGACGGCGAGTATTTCGATTTTCATTCACTGCGGCACGAGACGGCTTCCTTGCTTGCATCAACCGGGGCTGACGTCAAGACCGCTCAGTCTTTAATGCGACATCGTGACGTCCGTTTGACGATGAATGTTTACTCTCATGTTCTCGGTGACGCCGAAGCTCAAGCGGTGGGCAGGTTGCCGGACCTGGGTGACATTGGCGACTTGTCCTCTGCTTGTCAAATCAGCGGACAAGCACGGACACCCCTGGACAGTAATGGACAATCAATCGATGATAACGAGCAAAAAACCGCGATTCCAGCTTGATAATGAGGATGGTCAACGTCCTTGTTGGACGATTACCCTTGAGCTATCCAGATGGGCATCTGCTTTCGAACTCATGGATGACAGCGGCATAATGTACAGCTGCTTTGGCCACAGAAATGATGCGCCGAGTAGTTCTTCATGAGTAATATGAATCAATAACCATCATGGCTAGAATGGAGTAATTGTAAAATAACTTGGAATGGGTTAGTCTGTGCTTATGACCAAAAAGAAGCCGACGCCAACTAACAAAAAAGATGCTCTCTGGGCGGAGGCTAAACGCAAGTGTCGCTTGAACAATGAGGACATTCGCATGGCCAAAGAACTAGGCCTAAATCCCCGAAGCCTCCTCAAGAATATTCCTTCTAAAACTCAGCAGTGGAAACTGCCGGTCAAAGACTGGATCCGAGAGATGTATCAGAAGCTCCAGGACAAAGCAGCAAAGCGGAGACGTCGAAAGAAAGAGGCTTAAGATGATTGCAACGGAAGGCGAATCTAAATCTCTCGTATACTTTAGTTCGTCGATGGCTTTCCCGGATTTCCATTTATTCATATAGGAGAAATGGCGTTATTGAAAAACGACATAGCTATCGCTGCGCCAGGCCAAAAACCGCGACCAGAAGAATCGGCCGCGGAAAAAAGAGAGAAATGATTATACACCGACCTTGATCCTTTCGATTGCCGAATCCGGCACGGTGTTGGTAGTTGAAAAAACTCGTTGAGCGTATCTAACGACGTGTCGCGGTAAGTCGGTCGATCCGGGGAATTCTTCTTCCTGAACCATCAGATCAGTGAAAGCTTCGTGGATATACCATGAGGGATCCAATCCATGCTTTAGTCGATGAGCATACCATTTCTCAATCGACGCAAAAGTTCTCGAGCTTGCCTGCCGAATAATCTCGAAGACAATGTGATATACTTCTTCGATAAGTACCCGGCTTTGGCGGAAGCCCTGATCATAGACTGTGATCTTGATTCGCCCCGTGTCATTATCAATTGACGCACAACCTTGGATGACCGGGCGCTTGCCTTGTTTCTTGATCTCTGCATACCATTTCTCTCCTCGTGACTGAATAGCCACGTCCTGCGATGCATCCGGCGAATTGTCGTCAAACACCAGGATGCAGTTTTCGACCACCCAATCGACTCTCTGCATTCGCTTGACGAGTGGATTGAGAGGTTCTGTCTTGGTTGATTGGCCAATGACAGGCATTCTTGGATGCTCATTCATGTAGTCCAGCCGCGCTTTTTCTTCTTCCCATGTGGGCCAGACCTTGTCCATTTTTGGGATGCACTGGATGTTGTAGCCGGCGGGATAGCCATGGACTTTCTTAAATTCCCTGGCATAAGCCGATTCTGCTTCTGCCCGGGTCTTGAAACTGCCGATATACCGACTCTTGACGTCGACAGAGACATATGCATACCAATAACCTCTCGCCTTGGGGCGAAGATCCGTCAATATCCTGGCCGCTAATTCAGGGTCGTTCTTCTTGATGTCTCTCCACATTCCGGCGGCAACTCTCTCGGCAGTAGCCCTGTCCTTGGTGGCTTTTCCGTTGATTCTGGTATGCTTTCGGACATTGGCGGCTAGCTCAGGATCATTTTCCTGAATCTGCGCCCATCG
>Ga0272441_10012453_pt1 | contig 12427 bp, 6 predicted proteins | sample SSMProp6N_FD_193582 | JGI IMG/M metagenome (GOLD analysis project Ga0272441, IMG submission 193582) | Marine sediment archaeal communities from Little Sippewissett salt marsh, Falmouth, MA, United States - SSM-Prop-6N | ecosystem: Environmental > Aquatic > Marine > Wetlands > Sediment ...
ATTCAGCCAGCGCTCTCAATCTCTCCGCCACACCGGGAATTATGGTTCCGTCAACCGCAAGCGTACCGTTATAATCGAGTACTATATGTTGAATGTGTACTGTCCCGTATCCCGGTATGGTATGTTCTATCACATTACTCGGTATTTATTCAAGGATTACCCACGAGATTCAATCGAGGGTGTATCAGACCGATTCCACTGATTCAACTTCAGGAATTTCCTGCTTTATCAGCCGTTCGATACCGTTTTTCAGAGTCATCTGTGACATGGGGCATCCGGCGCACGCGCCCTTAAGCCTGACCTTGACCACTGATCCGTCGATCTCCACGAGTTCCACATCTCCGCCATCCGCCTGAAGTGATGGTCTGATTCTATCTATAACCGCCTGTACCTGTTCTTTCATTTTGTACTCCTTTTTACCTGTACTTGTGTACTAGTCCGATCAATGAATTGTTTCTCTTGTGTTACGCAACAACGGCGTCTCATTGTTTGGTAGAGTGCTATATCTAAACGCAAGATATATGCCCACTATTCGTCTCATTCGTTCGGAGGATGTACCAGACTATTCACGCGATCACGGGTGCCACGTGTCCCGATGAAAAGAAGTTCATCACCGGGTTCAACCACCAGACTGCCGGAAGGATTGAAAATCCGGGTGCCATCGTGTTTTACAACCGTGATAACCAGGGCTTCCGCATGATCCCGAATACGCGCTTCCGAGAGCCGCTTTCCAGCCAACGGGGAATGGGGTGGTATGATAAGTTCTCCGGTCTCAAACGTCTCATCTTCAAATGCGGCATCCATGAACTCGCTGAATGTGGGAGCCAGAAGCGATGCAGCAATCCTCCGGGCTCCGATGGCGTGCGGCATAACGATTCGTGTTGCTCCCGCCCGCCGGAGCTTCTGTACCGATGCCGCGTTCTCTGCCCGCGACACGATGTGAATATCCGGATTGAGCTCATGGGCGGTCAGGGCAACGAATACGTTATCCGCGTCAGAGGGAAGAACGGTTACCAGACCACCGGCCACTGTAATTCCGGCAGTATTCAGCACATCCTCTTCATATGCATTACCCAGAATGTATAGATACCCGTCCGCATGGATACGTTCGGTGATGGATGATGATTGCTCAACCACGACCAGGGTTTTGCCCTTACGCGAGAGCCGGCTGCACACCTCCTCTCCCATTCTCCCGTACCCGCATATGATGTAATGTCCTTTTAATCGTGCTATCTTCGCATCCACTCTGCGCCTCCCCAGTATGGTCCTCAACTTTCCCTCCACCACGGTGGAAAAGATGGTGGAGAAGGCAAAGGTTACGGCTCCTATGCCGACTATAACAAGAACGAACGTGATAACTCTCCCCGCAGGCCCGGATGTATTATCGTTTATGCCCAGAGTCGATACAACGATAATTGTCTGATATGCCGCGTCAAAAAGCGTCATACCCTCGAGAATCACATAGGCGCTCGTTCCAAGAATAATTACCAGGATAATTATACCGAACGAAATCGCCATGCGTCTGCCGGGATTGTTTTCTTTTCCCAGAGAAAAACCCGTCACAAATGTACCCTCGGAAATCGTGTTGAAAAAATGCAGTTGCAGGTAATGATCACCGTTCTTTTGCCTATGGCCCAGAGTGAATGAGTGGTTCAATATCGAAAGAAACGGGCTTCGGCTGTTCTTCTAAATACTGTATCAGTGCATTGAGATCCAGGTATCCCGTATCTTCACTCTGTTCGGCATCCCGGAGCATATCATACCCGTCGCCGCCGCTCCCGATGAAATTGTTGAACACCGCTACATATGAACTGTCGGGTTGTATCGGTGATCCGTCTGCCAGTCGCGCCTCAATGATCCGCGATCCGTACGGTTTCGTCCGATCCACGGTCAATTCCATACCCGCAATCTGTATGGTGGCCCCTGATGATGTCATTCCATGCTCCAGTGCGGAGATGAGTTCTTCGCCGGTGAGAGTCGCCTTCATGAGCGTATTACCGAAGGGTTGTACGGTATACAGCTCCTGCCAGGTTACTGGACCGGCATCCAATCCCGCGCGAATGCCTCCTTTATTCATGAGCGCCACCTGCGCTCCGGGCACCATGCGGAGCTGAGACTCGGCGATGATCCTGCCCATGGGCATCTCACCGGATTCGCCGGCTGCCCTGGTGATTTCTGTAGCCAGAGTCGTGATAACCACCTGCGTAAGAGGAGCGAGCTCCTCTTTGAGTTCCTCCACGCGGGGTTCCAGTTCCGGATCGTAATACACTTCCGGATTCAACCGTTCCACAGACGTTTCGATAACGGGTTCCCGTTCCCCGATCCGATCTATCCATGCACGAACAACTGAGAGAGCGCGCCCGCTGCTTGCCCCCTGGAGGAGGGGAAGACCGGCTATTTCGGTATCGTACAGTTGATGCGTGTGTCCGTTGAAAAAAACATCAACGAGTCCCCCGGCTTCTTCAGCAACGGTCAGACTCTCTCCCCTCCAGCCGTCACGTACTCGTTCGATACCCATATGTCCGACCAGAACGATCAACTCCGGATCTTCGGATCTCAGGTCTTCAACCCATCCGCCGATACGACCGGAAGGCGACTGGAACTCGAGACCCTCCACATTGGCGGCCAGAGTTATCCATGGCGTCGACGGGGTGCAGATACCGAGAACACCGATCCTGATTCCTCCGCGGTTGATTATGGTCCACGGTTCGAGATAATCCGGAACCCCGCCCGTTTCCTCCCGTACGACATTTGCGCCGAGGAGCGGAAACGATGCCTGTTTCGAGCGATCTGAGAGTATCTCCTGTCCCCAATCGAAATCATGATTCCCCACGGTTAATGCATCATACCCGAGATCATTATAAAAAGATATGGTGGAGGACCCGTTGAACAGGTTTGATATCGGCGTTCCCTGCATGGCATCCCCCGCGTCTAGCAGGACAACACCATTGGGATTCTCACTCCGCGCCTCTTTCAACCATGCGGTCAGGCCGCCGACACCGGCCTGACCGCGTTTTGGATTCCGTTCAATGGCCCCGTGAAAATCATTGGAGGAGGCAACAGTAATATTCCGGAATCGGGCATGAGCCAGAACGAGAAGAAATTCGTCTGCGGATATCGGGGTCTCGGGATTCAGTCTCTCATCGTCCAGATATGCCACCAGGCCGCTGGCCACCACGGAATCCCAGACATCGGCTACGGTAGACGTCCGGATATCTGTGAATCGCTCTTCAGCAATTCCTTTCTCTGTGATCGGCTGGGGAATCCAATGGAGAAGGGCGGAGAGCAGCTGTCCCCTCTGGATTCCGTCCGGGGAAGCCAGTACCTGTTTCAGTTCCATGGAGAGTTCGTTTCCGAGTATGCAGGCGGCGGTCGCCACGGCATGATCCGGATCAATGTGCGAACCGGAACTCATTGACCCGAAATCGAACTCCGCATCAATGATTAATTTGTCGAGAACCGGCTGGACCGGTATTCCCTGGTATGCCGGCAGGCTGTACCATCCGCGGGGTTCAGGGCTTTCATACTCAGGATGACTCTGAAACCATTCCTCGAGATTCATGCGGAGCCACTGTGAACTCCGAGCGATCTCCGGAGCCTCGGCGAACCAATGATACCCGAACGGACCTGTTCTGAGATAACTCGAGACCACCACGGGAATGGTGTCTCCACCGGGAACAGGTCGACCGGGCATACGGAAACCTGTGACCCGTTCCCCCGGGGGATTTCTGTAATCAAACACATAGTCCACACCCGTTGCCGCCATGAATCCGTACGTGTATTTCCCCCGCGCAACGGGAGGCGGATACGAACCGTCGTAGGGATACTCATCCCAGACCGACGCGGCATGTTCCAGGGCTTCTCTGAGCGCATCCCTGGTCAATTCGATGGTTACCAGAGCGTTGAGATACGGTTGCAACCGGTACAGGTCCCGTCTCAATACCGTTCCCGCATCCAGCCTGAACCCCTCCGGAAATACGGGTAGAAACGCGACAGCTGCCCGGGCATGAATCTGCATGACCTCGCCCACAAGGCGAGTCAGTGGATCCATGCGGGAAAATGATTGATGTGCTTGCAACGGCTCATTCAGAGATCCGACTGGTTCGTTCAACCACTGCTCCACCGGGCGGCATGCGGCGGTAAACAGTTCGTGGTATCGCTCATCCCGTTCCGTTTGTTTCGTCTCAATGAGCGTTCCTGATTTTTCAGCGATTCGCCACCCCGTGGATTCCTTGAGAAGAACGAGATCGGCAGTCGCCAGGTGGGATCCCCTGGATCCGCCCTGAAGCACAAGAACGCCATTGACCGTATCGTTGAATGTTTTGTGCGTATGTCCGAGGAACAGTACATCGATACCCTCGACGCCCGTGATATCCAAACCCTGGTTTTCCGAGCCCCGTGGTGAGGATGCTTTGCCGGGCCCGGTATGGGCAAGCACGCATACAACATCGGGATCATACTGTTCCCGGAGAGACGGGATCAACTCCGTAAGACGCTCAACCTGATCATGAAACTCTACATCCTCACCTACAGCACCAGCCTCCAGAGATGATGTGAACGGCGTTGTCGTTCCAACCACGAGAATCGAAACATCGTCCTCGAAAATGACCGTATGACCGGGCCACCATGTACCGTCATGTGAAATATTGGCCGCGAGAAGAGGAAATGAAACCTCTCTCCGTATCCGCTCCAGAAATGGAATACCATAGGTAAATTCATGGTTGCCCACGGCCATAGCCGCATACCCCAGATCATTCATGGCCGTGGCGAGGGGATGAGCGGCGGCGGTATCTACGAGTGCGTAATAATCCGCATCCGCGCTGCCTTCGAATGCATCCCCCGCATCAAGCAGAATGACACGCGATGAACCGGATCGGAGTTCTCCCACGGCCCTCGCAACGGAGGAAAGTCCGCCCCCTTTGAGACTATCAGGATTGAGTATGCAGTGAAGATCAGTGGTTGCGGCGAGGGTAATCTCCATGGATTCCTTCGAAACCCCTGATGATGAAAAAATCAAACAATATAAAATCGCTGGCAGTAGTATGGACCGTTTCACTCGGTGCCTCCTTATTTTCTATTTATGACTGATCCATTGAATATACCATTTCTCACTCGAATGCGAACCGCTTTGGAATACCATTCTGCATTTCTCACCGGGATTCATTGAGAACCCGTTGAGATGCCTGTATTATCGGCACATTCGAGCCAAGACCTCGAAGTCCTATTCTCCGGCTTGCGTAGAGAAGGCTTAGTGCTCCGTCTCATACATTTGGTGACGTATCGAGGGTGTCGAGGCGTTCGGTCGACGCGACACGAGAAGTGCGAATATCTTTGCCATATGTAAGCGACGAGTAACAAAGCCGCCCGGTATGTATCGACGACCGAATGCAACCGTATGTATGAGATGAAGCACTTAGCAAGTAAACAAAGAGCGTACATTCATATCAACGGCTGTTGCGGAATCTCGGTGAGATATGCAGGGGAACGTTGCGCGGCCGGGACGGCAAACCATATTGTGCTATCATTATGCAATGGATTCAATCCTATCCAGGATATCGGTCTCGTTGACCGATTCGGATCGAGCATCTATCAACCGCCAGGCACCGGAACCTTTCGTCCACCCGGAAACGCAGCGGAAATGATAATACCGACTCCGAGAAGACCGGGTACAAACCACATGTCTCAACAGCGTAGATTCAATACCATAGACGTTGGTCCCACCATGGCGAGAAGGGCAGTTCTCCTCTTCATTGGTAAGACGGCCATGCTGCTCCTGTCATTGGTATTTGCGCTCTTGAGTCCACGCATACTGGGTCCACGTGGTGTTGGATTCTACAGCTTTCTCTACGCCGTGGTTTTTACCGTGGGGAACCTCATCGACGTCGGCGCAGCCATGCTACTCAGACGATACATCCCCGATCTCCTTACACGAAACGTTTCACAAGTGTGGCCCCTTATTCGAAGATCTCTCTTCATCAAGGGGTACGTCATAGTAGTTTTATTCATCGGAATTCCATTTGTCGATGACACCTGGATGTATGTACTCGCTCTTTTCGCGGGATTGGCATCGAGTCTCGGAATGACATCCATGGCGGTTCTGTATGCGGGAGGGGCTCTTAGGGCGTATGCCCTGGAATCCGCGGTGATGGTCGGCCTTCGGGCTGGATTGGTGCTTTCACTGGGGTATCTTCTGGGTCGGCAGGGAATCGCCGCGGGAATCGTCGCAACACCGGTTATCGTCTTGAGCATCTTTGGATTCCTTGCATGGAGACTCATACCCAAGCACACCGCGGTTCTCCATGGTGGCTACTGGCAATACCTGAGGTTCGGGCTGGTGAGTTACATCGCCGATCTCGCCTTCGTCCTTTCTAACAGGGTGGCAATCATCCTGGCGAGACATGCCATCGACGATATGGCCGAGATCGGATTTCTCGGATATGCATTCATGATCTATCTCATGGCCCGGCACCTGACATTCGTTATCGGAGAGACATCAATCCCCTCAATTGTCCGTTACTATGCATGCAGTGAGCACTCTCAGTTCAAGAGAACCATGATGCATGTCTGGCGATACTCCAATATTCTGGTATTCGCCGCCGGATGTATCATTGCGACATACGCCGATCCACTCATCGGTATCATGGCGGATGAAACCTTTCTTCAGAGTTCGAAACTCACCGTGTATCTCATTCCCGCGCTCATCGCGGGAACTCTCATGCTCTGCCTTCGTATTCCGCTCTTTGCACGCGAACGTTCCTCGCGACTCCTCATCGCCCATGGCGGTTCACTCATCCTGTTCATAGGGTCGGTCTTTGCGCTCCACCGGATTCTCGGCGAATCCTTCGCCGCAACCCATATTGCCCTCTCATTCAGCGGGGCATCAATTGCCGGTCTCGTTCTCATGGCTATAAATTCCGGTACCGGAATCCCTTTTCGTAAACTCGCTCTGGCATCCCTAAAACCGGCTATCGCCGGATGCTGTACATATCTCCTGTTCTCAGCCATTCGTCCGGGGAACCATCTACTCGCGCTTGTGACGGCTCCCGGAGCATTAGCGGTCTATCTGCTGTTACTCTTCCTCTTGCGCGGAATGGAGTGGCGAGACTGGGACCGCGCCCTTGCCCTTCTCGGTAAAAAGCCATTAAAAGACAATGGCATATAAACATACGCTTATTGTCTCCTGGCTTTTCGCTCTCTGTATCCGGCTCGTCGTTATATCATGGACAACAGCGCCCACGGTACTTTCAGATGAAGTCGATTACTTCCTCGCGGCCCGCGGACCGGACGGGCACCCGGGCATATCAACACTGAAATATCCGCCCCTCTATCCCCTTGTAATTACTCCCGCGGCGCGTATCGGTGATCGAGAGATGGGTTTTTTCATGTCCCGTATCATGAACGCGGTTCTTTCTTCCGCCGTGGTCCCCGCGACCTGGTTTCTCTGGGGAGGAGCAGGGCTTTTGGGGGGATGTATCGTGGGAGCCCTTTCCCCGGGGGTGATAACCACTCCTCTGATATTGAGTGAGAACCTGTTCGTTCTCTGCACGGCACTATGGCTCCTTACCGGCTGGAGATGGATACAATCGGGAACAAATCGCTGGAAGATTTTCCATGGTCTGGCCGCGGCCTCCTGCGCACTCACGAGGGCGGCGGGAGGATCAATGGTTCTGACCACGATGATCTTCGCCTTGTTTACAATGAGAAAATCCGGGAAACGTTCCGGGATTTTCGCGATTCTCGCAGCATTCGCTCCGGTAATCGTTTATCTCCTGATCAGATCGGGCATATCGTTCACGCCGTTCAACGATCCCCTGGCATCTGATCACCCGACTCAGATATCTCGGTGGTATACCGGAACGTTGTCCGATCTCACCGCCGGTACACCACTGGAGACTCTGGCGCGAATCATGCCTGTCCCCCTCATGTACGCAGGTCTCTGGTTCATCTACTGGGCGTTCCAATACTGTTTGTATCTTCTCATGGGGACCTTTTTTCTTCCCGCCGTTGTCCTCGCGGGGAGGACACATCTCGAAATGGATAGAAAACGGCTTCTTCAACTCCTCATTCTCGTGTCAGTGATACTGGTGATGATCTCAGCCAATCACACCCTTGCCGGTGTACAAGCCGATCAATTCGTACGGGGGCGATACGTGGAACCGGTTATGCCTCTCTGGGTCGCATTCGGTCTCGGCATCTTTCAACGATTCCGGAGGATATCCCTGGTGGCACTCATCCCCATCCTCTTCACTGATATCCGCGCGCTGACCGCATCCCAGAACCGCTCGGCGGATTGTATGTATCCACTTCGCTCTCTGGTTCGGATGAACGATCAGATTCCCCATTGGATACCGCTGCTGCTGGGATCACTGATTCTGCTCGTGCTGGCCGTCGTATGGATGCGTCTCCTGGTTTCGAAAAGGGCACTGCCCGTTCTCTTGATCATTGTGCTCACGGGACTTGTGATCTCTACTCTGAGATACCATAAACAGCATAGAATAGCATGCAATGATGCCGCCGTAGCCCGGTGGCTGATGAAGCAGGATCCCCACGCTGAAGTTGCTCTTGATGCCGCGACAGAAGACACCGATCGCGCCAAGGAATCCGGTATTGCCTGGGTGGCTCAGCAGATCCGGTTTTTCTCAACAAATCCACTCACACGTATGAACAACCCCCGCGATCCTGCATATGTGCTATCAGACCGTATGCATGGAGTTCCCATCCTGTGCGGCGAACCGGCGTCCGGTCGGTTGCCCGATCCCCCCTGTCTCTACCGATGGTACAATCGTGAGAAATAAACGCCCCGTGCTTGCCGATCTCCTGTGGCACCCCCTTCACCCTGCCGGGACAGGGAACCGGCGGCGAATCATCGAGCTTACTTCCCGCTGCACCGATCTCGATATCCACCTGATCGGGCCACTACCCCAACCGCACCTTCAGGAAACGTCTTATACCGTATCGTCGCCATCCTCAATTCGCATCCCGCCAATGGGCTTCAATCCTGATATTTTCGGGTACGTGTTTCCCGGAGCATATCGATCCATGGTGAAGCATGTCGCATCCATGAATCCCGATATCATCCATGCTGAGGGGTTATGGATTGCTCCCTGCGCACTCAAGGCCGCCCGGGCACTCCGTATCCCATGGGCGGTGACCGTCAATAATATCGAGCATCTCGTGCTCCGTCGGAGAAATCGCCCTGTAGCCGCCGGAATCGTCTCTCTTCTCGAAAAACGCTACTACTCACGAGCCGATGCCGTAGTCACCGTCTCCGAATGGGATAAACAGAGACTCATCGCCGGAATGGGAATTCCGGAATCGAATATTGTCACCGTGCCCAATGGCGTAACCATGGATGCACGAACAACATCACCGACTCGACTACCACATCCCAATATATTTTTCATGGGAAAGACTGATTATCCCCCGAACAAGGCGGCGATCAGGATCCTCACCGACGAATGGTTACCTCGGATCCACTCGTCGTTCCCCCATCATGTGGTCATTGTAGGAGGTCCATCACAACCCCGTTCCCGTGGACGTGTCACCTATACCGGCTATGTTGAGGATCTTCAATCCTATATCGCGGCCGCGGATGTTTGTGTTGCTCCGCTCACGGCCGGGAGCGGCACGCGACTAAAAGTCCTTGAATATCTCGCGGCATCCAAGCCGGTCATCGCAACCTGTATTGCCGTTGAGGGTCTCGAGTTACAGGACGGTGTCCATTATCTGAATGCCGAAAACGGGGAAGAATTCGCATGCGCACTCAAGAGACTCGATTCAGAAAAAGATCTTGCACATAGATTGGGTCAGGCGGGTCGGGAGGCGATTAAACGATTCGATTGGTCAAAGAGCGCGGAAATCTGGTCATCATCTTTAGCGAGACTTGTTTTCTGATCGATATCATATCAATCTGTTTTAAAAATAAGCTGTTAAAACGAAATTTCAACTGATATTTTCATATACCGTTACGATTGTCGTTACGACGTCGTGCGCGATGTACAAACGCGCACGACGTTACGGTGAATACTATTGCTGAATAGCGAAATCAAACCCGCCAACAACTCCTGAAGGCGGTGATTCGTTACCCATGGCGTCAATTGCCGTTACCGTGAAGTAAAAGTTTGTATCAGGATCACCGACACTACCCGGGAACTGTGTACTCGTTTCCGTGACGGTTCGAAACGGTGATATGCTCTGTATTTCGTAAAAGGCGGTAGTCCTCCGGTATACGGCATAATGATCCACGCCCACATTATCCGTGGATGCACTCCAGCTCAGCGTTCCATCAGGCGAAAGGATCAGATCTGTAGGCGTGGTTGGGGGAGAAAAATCACCCGTTCCACTGAGCCACGCCAGACTCCTGTTCAATACAGTCTGTATCGTATTGGGATTCGTGCCCGTCTCGGGAAACGCCTCCAGAGGCACTCCAAAGAAAACAACACGATACTGGCCGGCTCCGGTGGACGGGTATCTGATGGCAACGGGATTCGAACTCCCCTGGACGCGAAACACGGTTGTAGCTGCGCCATCAGGAACAACTTTATCCGGCATGCTTTCTAACCCTGAGGGATAGTCCAGAGTTACGGTGACGTCGTCTCCAATGGGATCGCCGGCAACTCCGGATACCGTTGGGGCGGTAATGTTGATTTGATAGGAGGAGATGTGTAGGTACGATGTGGTGAATGAATCAGTCCCGTAAAACGTAAGATAGTTTTCCGCGGACAGGAGCAGTGAACCGCCCTGTTCCAGATATGCCGCAAGATGAGTACGGTTTTGTGGAATCACGCTGCTCGTGCTCTGATCACCCGCGGCCCATAGAATCGTCTGATATGCAAGCAGCGTATCCACGGGAATGATTCCCATCCCGGTCTCATAAGTGTTCCACCGACCGTATGTCATCCCCAATGCATCGAGCGCGGCGATGATACCACCTTCGGTAGCTTCGGCGTCACCGTCCACGAGAAGCAATGCGCCCTGGCCGACCATGAGCGTGAGCGTCGATGACGCTGTGTATATGCCATTATTGGATTCAAAGGAAAGCGGTATCTGCGCCGAGTACGCCTCCGGCGTAGCCGGATCAAAAGTCACGGTAAACGCCGGACTCGTGATCTCCTCACCGGAACTGATATTTCCCAGCAGTCTGGTGTGGGGTTCAGGGATAGTGATATACGGATCGGTGTCATCAACGGTTATACTCGCATCAAATGCCGTACCCGAACCAGTGTTACTCACAACGATCTGAAGGTCGGCCGTCTCGCCGGGATCGGCCCGGCCATTGCCGTTTCCTGCCGCATCGTCTAACAACCACCCCGCATAGTTGAGACTCGGCGCGTGAATCATGATGGTGAATCCTCCCCACCAAAGCGAATCCCCTGCCGTGATGGCAATGTCGAAGGGAACCATAGTTCCATCGGAGACATTCCCCACGGTGAACTGGTAGGGTGAAGACGACACTGCGGTAGTACCCGCGGGAATATCACCGAAATCCTGCACATCGGCGTTGAATGAGATCGCGTTCTCTGTCGTCTGCAGAGATCCTTCAACAGCGGGGGCCGTCTCGGTTCCCACATTCTCCACGGTGATATCCAGGGACACGGTCTCTCCGATATCCGCCATACCGTCTCCTAAAATCGCATTATCCGTATAAATCACATACGGCCCGTCGGGTGCGATGATATAGATTTCATCCTCCACCGGTTCCGCATTGTATCCGGTTATAGTGAGTATCATGGTGCCGGGCGTGTCGATCTGATCTCCCAGAGATACATCCACATCACCGTTTTCGTCCGTATATCCTGATCCAATGAGTCCGTCGTCGTCGGAAAGTGCTACCAAAGCATCGGGGAAAAGCGGGACCGATACATGATAACTCTGTGCTCCTACGGGAACTGAGGCCGGATAGCTCGCCATGAGTTCGGAGGGTATGTCTGTTCTCATCTGAACGGAGCAGTCACCGAAGATATGCCAGGTGTTGAATATTTCCTGAGCATCATATCCTCCGGAATAGTGCTCGAGCATTGCCACGGAGCCCATGTAGAGCGTTCCGCCTATGGTGTTGTATCTGTCATTGACGAGACTGTCAACAAAGCCCTGCTGGCCATACTGAGGCGGAACCCAGGACTGACCGATACTCGACGCGTAAATGGCTATAGCCCCCGTTGGATGACCGTTATGCGTCGCCTTGAGCCACGCCTCGGCGAAACAGGTTGTTACACCGAAATCACCGTTGTCGCATGCCACTGAACTGATCACGGGGAGTTGCCAATCGTTGACAAGTGCATTCACATTCGACGTGGAGAACCCCGAAGTACTCCAGGCACCGGTGGAACCGTGCCCCATATACAGTACCAATCCTCTGCCGTTATTGAGCGCGGTGGCAACCTGTGATGACGATGCCCCCGGATCATAGATCTGATCCATACTGGTA
>Ga0272441_10012454_pt1 | contig 12426 bp, 9 predicted proteins | sample SSMProp6N_FD_193582 | JGI IMG/M metagenome (GOLD analysis project Ga0272441, IMG submission 193582) | Marine sediment archaeal communities from Little Sippewissett salt marsh, Falmouth, MA, United States - SSM-Prop-6N | ecosystem: Environmental > Aquatic > Marine > Wetlands > Sediment ...
GCTCAAGACCAAGTGGGCCGCCTTGGAGGCGTTGGTCGGCACGGAGAAGCGAACTGCGCTCATAGCTCAGGACCTCATCGAGCATTTCGAACAACGGTTAGAGGCCATGGACGGCAAGGCCCTGGTGGTATGCATGAGCCGGCGCATCTGCGTCGAGATGTACGACGCCCTCGTGCGGGCACGGCCTGAATGGCACGATGACGACGATGCCAAGGGAGCCGTCAAAGTGGTCATGACGGGCTCGGCGTCCGACCCGGTCGAATGGCAGCGGCACGTGCGCAGCAAGCCGCGCCGGGAAGCGCTGGCAAAGCGTTTCAAGGAACCGAGCGACCCGCTCAAGGTGGTCCTTGTAAGGGACATGTGGCTGACGGGCTTTGACGTTCCCTGCCTGCACACGATGTACGTGGACAAACCCATGCGCGGACACACGCTGATGCAGGCCATCGCAAGGGTGAATCGTGTGTTTCGAGACAAGCCCGGCGGGCTGGTCGTAGATTACCTGGGGCTGGCGCACTTCCTTAAGAAGGCCTTGGCCACCTACACGGGCAGCGGTGGACGAGGGAAGACGGCCATTGACCAGGCAGAAGCGGTCGCCGTGATGTTGGAGAAGTACGAGGTGTGCCGCAGCCTTTTCCACGGCTTCGACTGGTCGCCGTGGCAGACCGGCACGCCCGGCGAGCGCCTGGCGTTGCTGCCGCCCGCACAGGAACATATTCTGCAACAGGAGAACGGCAAGACGCGCCTCATGGACGCGGTCTCCGCGCTGTCCATGGCCTTTGCGCTGGCCGTGCCGCATCCCGAGGCCCTGCGTATTCGAGACGACGTCGGGTTTTTTCAGGCAGTGCGTGCGGGACTGGTTAAGCTCGGGGGCGGGAATGGCGGTGGCGGCCCAGGAGGCAGAACGCGCGAGGATCTCGAACACGCGATCCGGCAGATCATTTCGCGCGCCGTGGCCTCAGAGGAAGTCGCAGATATTTACGCCGCTGCCGGCCTCAAGAATCCCGACATCTCAATCCTGTCGGACGAGTTCCTTGCCGAGGTCAAGGACATGCCGCACCGGAATCTGGCGGTCGAATTGCTCCAGCGCCTGCTCAAGGACGAAATCACGAATCGTTCCCGGACAAACCTGGTATTGTCGCGATCCTTTGCCGAGATGCTTGAGAAGACCATTCGGGCCTACCAGAACCGGGCCATCGAGGCCGCGCAGGTCATTCGAGAATTGATCGCGTTGGCCAAGCACATGCGAGAGGCCGACAAGAGAGGGGAGAAGCTCGGTTTAACCGAGGAGGAACTCGCCTTCTACGACGCGCTCGAAGTCAACGACAGCGCGGTGAAGATACTCGGAGACGAGGTCTTGCGGAGTATCGCCGTGGAACTCGTCGAATGCGTGCACCGGAACAACATCATTGACTGGAACGTGAGAGAGTCTGTGCGTGCGCGAATGCGCGTCCTGGTCAAACGCATCCTGCGGAAGCACGGTTACCCACCTGACAAGCAAGAGAAGGCGACCCACACTGTCCTCGAGCAAGCGGAACTCACCTGCAGCGAGTGGGCAACGTGAGAATCCGTGTCGTCAATCCAGAGGCGGTGTGGAGCGTTGCAGACCCCACGCCTCGCTTCACCGGGCTCCCCCTCGCCCCTCCCCCGCCGCTCGCTCTGGTCATCCTTGCCCACACTCGGCCTTCGAGTCCGGAAGGGCCACTCAATCGGACTTCACAAGGCCGATGCGCTTGTGTTGGCGTTCAGGTTGGGCCATGAGCGCCCGAATCGCATCGAACACGACTGCAAATTGCTTGTCGTACTTCTTCTCAAGGGCGTCCAACTTCCGGGCCAGGTCCTTGTGCGACGCCAGCATCCGCCGCAACCGCACGAAGGCTTTGACGACCTCGATACTTGCCGCAACAGCGATAGGACTGTTAAAGACACTCGCCAGCATCACGACACCGTGTTCCGTGAAGGCATGGGGAAGGGTGCGCCGTCCGCCCCAACTTGAAATCGCAATTTGCGACTTCAAGTCATCGCTTCCCGTCTTCGGCTTGCGCGCCCGGAAACGCCACGACGTTATCCCTCGCCAGGCGCTCGACAGCCTCGCGTCGGTGCTCCGGGCTCAAATGCGCATATCGCTGTGTCATCTTCAGGTCTGAGTGCCCCAACAGGTCGCGCACCGTATTGAGACCCACACCCGCCATGACCAACTTGCTCGCGAAGGTATGCCGTAGGTCGTGAAACCGAAAACCCTTTATCCTCGCTTCGGTGAGCACGCCGGTCCATGCCTTGCGCACGTTGTTGAGCCGACCGCGGCCCCGCCCCGGAAACACGTAGGCCTCTGCGCTCGCGTCGCCGCTCTGTCCCTTCCATGCCTTAAGCACGGAGAGTGCTATCCCATTGAGCGGGATGTGCCGCGTCAGGCCCGTCCTTGCCGTTCGCCCTTGAATTGCAGGCATGCCGCCCTGCCGTAGACTCACGTCTGCCCAGCGCAAGTCAAACAACTCGCCTCGCCTGCATCCCGTATGAAGCGCTACCAAGACAAGCGGCTTGAGGTGGTCGGTGTACTCGAGCTCGGCTGAAGGTGTGAAGACTCCTGTTGCTCGCATCGTTCCCCAACATGGTGTAAGGGCAAACGGTATCGCAACGGAAATAGGCTGGAACTTCATCAGGGGTTCCAGGGGGCGATCCCTGGCTGGCGCCACGAGCCGTGCGACAGGTAGTATCATGGCTCGGAGACCCCGTGAGGAATGGCGCCATGACTGGCGGACTCACATTCGAGCATCGCTGGGAGTTGACGCGCCGTGTTGACCCGGTGCGCTGCGCGCCCGGAAGGAGGCCATGTGTTTATTCTTGTCAGTTGCTTGACTCAGCTCTGCGTTGCCGCGACTGGCAACAGCGCGCCCGCCGGCGTAGTGGCCCAAGCGCCGCCGCCAAGTCCCCCACAAAGCGAATGGGCCTTTGTTGACGCCTTGGCCGCTCCCGTTACCTGGACGCCGCATTGGCACAGGGACGAGAAGAAAGACGGCGAGGCGGGTCTGAAGCCCGGTGTCCGCGTCGAGGCCGCCTTTCCCGACCCGGAAGCTCTTCTCGCCACGGCCTATCAAGACCTGGACGCCTTCTTCAAGAGCGTTGGAATAGCGCCGGACGGCCCGTATCAGGTTATCACCGAACAGGTGCCTACGGGGGGGGTCGAGACGTTCCGACTTGTGGTCTCGCAGAGCGAATGCCGCATCCAAGCCAACGACACGGAAGGCATCCGGCGCGGCATTTTCTTTCTTGAGGATGAATTGATGGGTTCGGAGGGCCCGTTTCTCCGCCTGGGCGAGCGGGAACGTGTGCCCTTCATCCCTACGCGTATCTCGCGCTGCTTCTTCGGGCCCATCAAACGGCCGCCGATGAATCGCGATGAGTTGCTCGACGATGTGGACTACTACCCGGGCGACTACCTGAACCGGCTCGCCCATGACGGCGTAAACGGCCTGTGGCTGACCATCGAGTTCAAGGACATCTGCAAGACGTCGTTGACGCCGGTAGTCGACCCCAATCGGGAGCAGCGCCTGGAGAAGCTGCGCAAGACCGTGGCCAAGTGCCGCCTGTATGGAATCAAGGTCTTCCTATTTTGCATCGAGCCCCGGGCCATGGCCCCGGATAGTCCCCTTCTCAAGGATCATCCTGAACTGGGAAGCAAACCGCACCGGGGCAGCGACCGGTTGTTCTGCCCCTTCTCGGATGCCGCGCAAACCTATCTGTACGAAGCGATGCACGGCATCTTCGCCGAGGTGCCGAATCTTGGCGGCCTCATCGACATCAGCTTTGGCGAACGGTCGACCACATGTCTCAGCGGGGTGGACGAAGACTGGCAGATCGCGTGTCCCATCTGCGCGCAGAAGGAGCTCGGGGAAATCCTCCACGCGTCTCTGTCCGCCATGGAACGCGGAATGCACGCGGCCAATCCAGACGCGAAGCTCATTTCCTGGCTCTACGTGCCGGGAAACGGCACGGGGCCGCAACGCAGCGTCGAGCCCCTGATAGACATTGCGCGGCACACCCCGCCGGGGGTCATTTGCCAGTACAATTTCGAGTCGGACGGCACCAAGACGCAACTGGGCAAGAAACGCCACGCGGGCGACTACTGGCTGTCCTACACCGGGCCCAGCGCGGCCTTCGAGCGCATCGCCGCGGGGGCGGTCGCGGGCGGCGCTGAAATGGGCGCCAAGATCCAGGCGTGTTGCTCGCATGAAGTCGCCACGGTCCCGTACGTGCCCGTGCCGGGTCTGCTGTATCCCAAGTACCGCGCGATGCGGACGCTCGGGGTGACGTCGGTGATGCAATGCTGGTACTTCGGCAACATGCCTTCGGTCATGAACCGGGCGGCCGCGAGCGTGTTGCCCTTCGCGCCCGAAGCGCTCAGCGAGGAGGCGTTTCTTCTGGACCTCGCACGCCGGGACTGGGGGCCGGCCGACGCAGAGCAGGTGGTGCAAGCATGGCGCCTGTTTGCCGAGGCCTACGACAACTACCCGCTGACCAACGCCTTTCAGTACTACGGCCCTATGCACGACGGCCTCGTGTGGCCGCTGCACCTCAAACCCGTTCACCGCAACCTGTCGCCCACCTGGCGGTCCGATTATCCGCCCAGCGGCGACCGCATCGGCGAGTGCTTTTCGGGGACCCATTCCTTGCCGGAAGTCCTCGAACTCTGCCGGCGCATGGCGGACATGTGGCACGAAGGTCTCGAACACCTGACCGAACTCAAACCGCGGGCCGCGAACGACACCGCGCGACGGAACGACATCACCGTCGCAGAGGCGCTCGATCTCCAATTCCGGTCCGGCTACAACATTCTGCGGTTCTATGACCTCCGGGAACGGCTGCTCTACGACGAGGCCCAGCCGAAGGCCGCCCTGCTCGAGCAGTTGCGCGCACTCGTTGTCGAGGAAATCGACAATAGCACCCAATTGGCCCGTCTGTGCGAAGACAACCCGTTTCTTGGGTTCCACTCGGAAGCGGAGTGCTACCGTTACTTCCCCGAGAGACTCGAATGGCGCGCCAACGTGCTCCGCCGGATGCTGCAAGATGAATTCCCCGAGGCCGAGCGTGCCGTTGCGGCGGGCGAGGATGTGTTTCCTGAGCGCTCCGGCAGGGTCGACGACGCGTGCTGCTATCGGTGCCGGCGTGTGCCCGATTCGTTCGCCTCGACGTGGCGCACCGACGAGCCATGGAAGGCCTTGCCTTCTGTGCCCTGCGCCTATTGCGACGGAAAGGACGCCGCGTCGGCCGCCTCCTGGCAGGCCGCACACGACGGTACGTCCCTCTACCTGAGCGTGGATTGCGCCCCGTCGGAGCAGTGGCGGCCGGTAGGCATTACCGTACCGATCGAACCGACCCACATCTACCCGCGCCGCACCTTCCGCGCCGATGTCCACGGCAAGCGCGCCATCCGGCAGGGCTGGCTGGTGCCAGACGCCCCCTGGGAGTTCGCCGCCCCCAAGATCGACGCGCGGCAGGCATTTCGGCTGCGCATTCCCCTCGACGCCTTTCAGGGGGAGGCAGATCGGTCTCGGCCCATGCGGATCAATATCCAGGTCCCCTATCTCTCTCACGATAAGAAGACGCAAGTCGTGCGGAGTTGGGTGCCGCGCTCCGAACACCCCGTCCAGGCGCGCCTTGGCTACGGTCGCGACGACCCGAGTGAGATGGGCTGGTTACGGCTCGAGGTCGCCTTGCGTGTTGGCGAATAGCGCGCAGTTCGAGAAATACAGGATTCGGATGGGTTGCCCCTTGACAGAGGGCATGGGCTGCTCACGGTGAGGCCAGACTTTGCGTGGCAAGGCGAGACAGCCCCCTCATCGCGGCCGTGGAATCTCGAGCCGGGTGGCGTTCGTCAGGCCTTGAAGGCGATGTACACGTTGAGGAATTGAACGGCCAAGGTGAGCGCATCGGTCAGGCGGGCTGCGCGTTCTTCGTCACCCAGTTCGCCCTTGATGCGGTCGAGGTCCCTGAGGCAGCCGATGAGTTCGGCCTTGTATGCGGTTCTCCCCTCCTTGTCCAGGAAGGGATCAGACAGATGGCCGGGCATGTCGGGTTCCTCGCCGAACAGGCCCCACCCGGAGAACTCGCCCGGCATGTCCAGGTTGTGCGCCTTCTTTATGGTCTCAGGATCCCAGCGTCCGAAGAGCCCATCCTCGATGCGGCAGTAGATGTCCGCAAGCATCTTCCCGGCTCCGTCCGTACGCGGCCTGTAGTATTTGGTGACGACTTCTTCGATGATGTCCTGCGGGTCGCGCGTGACGTCGCTCATGATGCGGCCCGACACTGCGGTATTCAGCTCGACCGCGGGGTTGACCATCGGCCCCTGGTAATACAGGCACGCCCGGGCGCCGCGCTCGTAGTCCCGCGCAATCCGTTGGCAGGCGCGTTTCGGGTAGGGGACAAGATAACTGAGCCGGTTCATCCGGACCGAATGGTATAGCCACAGGCCGCCGGATGTCCCGTAATCGCACGCGAGCTCCGGAATCCACTCCGGCGGTAGGTGCTGTCCGCGGTGTCCCTGGTCCATGAAAACGTCAATGTGCCTGCTCAACTCGAGCACGTGCTCGAATTCCTCGCGCGTGTACCTCTGCTGGATCCCCTGTTCGGTCAACCGCCACGGTACCCAGTTGATCGGGATCGAGTACACCAGGACGTCCGGCCACTTGCTCTTGATATAGTCTGCGGCGCGGGTGTTTAGCCGGCAGTTGTACCCGACCGTGCCGTACCGTCCGCCGCATTCGGGGCACATGCACCAGCCCAGGTCTGCCGACTCCATATGCACGCCGGCGAAATCAAATTGGCCCATGGCCGTGTCGATCAGCTTCTCGACATAGCCCCACGACTTCTCTTTCGCGCCGCACATGGCGTGGGCGTGCGGCTTCCCATCCTGGTCCTTGCCGCGGACTTCCGGGTCTTCCCGGATGATGCGGTCGTACCCCCACGTGAACAGCCCCAACGGCAGTACCATCCCAATCTTGCGTTTTCGCGCCTCTTCGAAGAGCGACTCGAGACGCTTGTGGCGGGCCTTGTCTTGAAAGGCGCTGACGATGTCCGGGGGATAGTCGCCTGTGGCCCAAAGCCCAAACGCATCGAAATAGCCGTATCCGGCCTCGCTCATCACGTCCAACGCCCGGACGGCGCCCTGGACGGTTGCGTCATCGAACTGAGGCGCGGGCCATTGCTGCGTCGGCAGCGGGGTGTTGCGCATGTCATTGATCCACGCCCCGAACCCGATGCGGTAGGTGACTGCGTTCGTTGCCGATTCGCTCATGCTTTGGTGTCTCCGGGGCGTCTCGCGCTCTGTGGTCAGACCCGCCACCAGGCCCACGCCACTCGCGGCGGACCGCTTCAAGAAATCCCGTCGGGTGGCGTGCAAAGCCGCCTTGGTGGTATGGCCTTCGTTCTGCGGAAGGGGACATGGGATATGCCGGTTAAGGGGCATCGTAACCGTTCACCGGGTTGAGAAGCGATAGAAGTTCGAATTGGAAATCCAAAACTGACAACTGACAATGCAAAACGGCCCCATCAATACCTCCCGTTGCTACTTGCGAACTCCGCGCCTTGACGTCGCTTCGGACATCCTGACAGCAGCAAGCGCAAACTCCAAGAGCCTTTGTGGGTATGCCTCGTCTGCCTGCACTGTCTGGACGAAATCATTTTGGATTGTCCGTTGTCAGTTTCAGATTTTGCATTGTTTCAGTGAGAAGTCCATGAACGGTTACGCAACATCACTGAGATCTCATGGTCTTTGCGTGTTCCTCGGCGAAGTCCATCTTAAGGCAATAGGCGGCATCGATCCAATCTTCAACGGCCTCGACGGTCAAGGACCAAACTCCTGCAATCATGCATCACCTGCGCCGAATCGGTTTCAAGACGCCGATGCAGGATCTGCGCCAATGGCTCCCCGGTGATGGCCGCCTCTGGCGGACACGAACAAGAACCCGGCAGTCGTGTGGGCCGGTTGACCCCTTGAGCGTCCTGACGTATCATGCGGTGCCGTTCTACTGATTTCATTGTGCGGAGTGTTTCTATGATTTGTGAGGCCACAGGGTACGCGCGTGCGGGGCTGATCGGCAATCCGTCGGATGGTTACTACGGGAAGACCATCAGCTTTGTCATCCGCGATTTCGTCGCCAAGGTCACGCTTTACGAGAGCCCCGAGATCGAGATCGTGCCCAGCTTCCAGGACCGCTTCAAGTATGCCTCGTTGCAGGAACTGCGCGACGACGTGAAGACCCAGGGCTATTACGGTGGAATCCGCCTGATGAAGGCCACCATCCGGAAGTTCCTGGACTACTGTGAGCAGCACGACTTGGCGCTGCCGGAGCGGAATTTCTCGATCCGTTACCGGTCTGCCATTCCCAATCGCATTGGGCTTGCCGGGTCGAGCGCCCTGGTCACGGCCACCCTGCGGTGCCTGATGGAATTCTACGAGGTCGAGATCCCCCAGCCCATTCAGCCGAACCTGATCCTCAGCGTGGAGACCGAGGAACTCGAGATCGCCGCGGGCTTGCAGGACCGCGTCATCCAGGTTTACGAAGGCTGCGTGTTCATGGATTTCAACCGTGAATCGATGGCGGCCCAGGGCCACGGCAATTACGAGGAGATCGATCCCGCACTGCTGCCCAATCTCTTTGTGGCGTATCGCACGGACCTGGCCGAGGGCTCCGAGGTGTTTCACAACAACGTGCGGGCGCGCTGGCTCGAGGGCGACCCGGAGGTCGTACAGGCCATGGAAGACTTCGCGCGCTATGCGCAGGAGGCACGCGACGCGCTGGTGGCCGGGCGCGGCGACGAGATTGGCCCGTGGCTGGACAAGAACTTCGAACGGCGCCGGTCTATCTTCAATCTGGACCCACGGAACGTGGACATGGTGATGCGGGCGCGCGCCGCGGGCGCCCACTGCAAGTTCGCGGGGTCCGGCGGCGCGGTGGTCGGCACGTACGCGGATGAGGCAATGTATGAACGACTCGGGCAGGCCTATGCGGACGCGAACGCGGTCCTCTTCAAGCCGACGATTGACGAATAGGGGCGCGGCCAGAACTCCTCGCACGGGATGCAGCGGGGTGAAGGGCATGCTGTGAGTCAATGAGCAGCAACAATCACAATGGGCCGCGCCTTAGAGAAATCCGGCCAGAATCGGCGGAAACGGTACTTCCTGGCCGGATTTCTAGAATGGCGGGCATCCGGCCGGTAAACGGGTCAGGGCGCAGCGCAGATCGGGCTTTGCATCAACGATGAACGGCGACAACACCCCCACTTTGTACATGATTGCCACGCCTATCGGGAATCTGGAGGACATTACGTTGCGCGCCATCCGGGTCCTGGGGGAGGTCGCTGCCCTCGCCTGCGAGGACACCCGGTTCACGCGCCGTATCTTCGAGCGCCACAACATCCCGGCCCCGAAGACCATCCTGTCGTATCACGAACACAACGAAGACAAGGCCGGTGCGCGCATCTTGGGGTTTCTCAAGACGGGCCGCTCAGTCGGGTTATGTACGGACGGGGGCATGCCGGGCATCAGCGACCCCGGCTACCGCATCGTGAGTCAATGCCTTGCCCATGGTTTTCGCATCGAAGTGATCCCGGGCCCAAGCGCTGCGAGCACGGCGCTGCTGGCTTCCGGGCTGTCTACCGCGAGTTATACCTTCAAGGGTTTCCCGCCGCGAAAGCCCGGCCCGCGCAAACGCTTTCTCGAAATGGAGCGCGAACAGCCGCATACGCTCGTGCTGTTTGAATCGCCGTTTCGGGTCGGCAAGCTCCTGGCCGATGCACTCGAGGTGCTGGGCAACCGTTCGGCGGCGGTGTGCATCGAGCTCACGAAGAAGTTAGAGGAAGTCCACCGCGGGTATCTCGACGCGTTGGCCGAGGCGTTCAGCGAGAAGAACCCGCGCGGCGAGGTCACGATCGTCATTGCGGGCAACAACCCGAAGTTCCGTAAGCCGGACTCGCAGGAACGCCCCTGAGTCGGGCGACGTGATTGTAGGCCTTTGTACAGCTTTTCGCAAATGCGGTGACGTATTCCCAAGGAACGTTTTCTGACAGGATAACGGGATACACCGGATAGCCTGTACAGACAAATGTGCATGACATATAAATCATTATGAGTCACATAACGAATCATAATGTGTACGATGACAAAGTGGCCGCGGAATTGGTCGCCGATGCTGTGGGTGAAGATACCATGATCACGGCACGCAAGTGCCTGCCGCGAATCGTGGTGTCCGGTGATGCCGTATCCGCGAACTCTTCTGTTGCCGCAGGAGCGCCTGTTGGAGCGTGTCACAATCCTGGCGAAAACAGCGCGAAGCGAAACCGCAAGGATCCAGATCAATGATTCACAGGATGCTTGGAATCTTGTTCATCCTGTTATCCCGTCGAAGAAATACGTCACCATGACTACGAATCGTGGCACTCAGGAGCCGGATAGCCCCCGAGATATGAAGTCACTGGCCACGCCTCACGGACCCCTTGCCCTGCCCGCGTTCTTGCCGGACGCGACGCAGGGAGTGGTCCGGTGTGTCGATTCGGGTGACCTGGAAGCCTGCGGCGTGGCGGCGTTGATGGTCAACGCGCTGCATCTGTCGTCACGCCCCGGTGTCTCCGCCATCGCAAGCATGGGCGGCATGCACCGCTTCATGCGATGGTCGCGTCCGATTGCGTCCGACTCGGGGGGCTTCCAGGCGCTGTCGCTCGCCGCGGGCAAACTGGGAAGCGTTTCGAACGAAGGCTTCACGTATCGGTTCGACAAGGCCCAGAAGAAACGGACACTGACGCCCGAGACCTGCATCCGCAAGCAGTTCCAACTTGGCGCGGATATCCTGTTCTGCCTGGACCATTGCACGCACCCCGATGCACCCGACGCCCTCCAGCGCGAGAGCGTCGCGCACACGATCGAGTGGGCGGTGCGGTGCAAACAGGAGTTCCAGCGCCAACGCGAGCGCAGGCAGGGCGAGGGGACGCCGCCGCTCCTGTTTGCCGTCGTGCAAGGCGGCGCGAACGCCGAACTCCGCCACAGGTGTGCAGACGGGCTGCTCGATATCGGGTTCGACGGCTACGGCTTCGGCGGATGGCCGGTGGACGCGGAGGGCCGCTTGGTCGACATGGTTCAACGTGTTGCCGAACTGATCCCGGCGTCCTTTCCCAAACACGCACTCGGCATCGGCAAGCCGGAGAACCTGGCGCGCGCCGTGGCCATGGGCTACGACCTGTGCGACTGCGTCATCCCCACCCGCGACGCCCGACACAAACGGCTCTATGCGTTCACCCCGGGCGCCCATGACCGGCCGTTGGCGGACCGCGACTTCTATCACTGCCTCTACATGCAGGACGACAAATACGCGCGCGACGCACGCCCTATCGAGGAGGGCTGTGACTGCGCGTGTTGCCGGGACTACTCGCGCGCCTACCTGCACCATCTTTTTCAGATTGGCGATGCCTCAGCCCTGCGGCTCGCCACCCTCCACAATCTCCGCTTCTATGCGCGGCTGATCGAACGCCTGCGCATAGAACGTGATGGCGCCGAGAGCGGGGACCTGCTGCAATAGCCAGAGGTGAAGGCCCCTCACCCCAACCCTCTCCCAGAGGGAGAGGGAGTAAGGAGAAGGAGAAGGAGGCCCCCACAGAGGCTGCATATCCTTTTCAAACGCGCCCGCGTGTTGCTAAGATACGTCGATCTGGAATTGGGCGAGGTGAAGCGGTCTGATGCGCAAGAAACGGAGTGAGGAATCCACGATGAAAATCGATGTAGTTACGTTTGGCGAAGCCATGGTGCGGCTGTCGCCGCCGGGCTTTCAGCGGCTCGAACAGACCCCAAGCCTTGACGCGCGCATTGGCGGCGCCGAGCTGAACGTGGCCGTGGCCGTGAGCCGCCTGGGGCTGAAGAGCCGCTGGGTGTCGCGGCTGACGCAGAATCCGTTGGGGCGAATGATGGGCAACGAGGCGCGCAAACACGGGGTCGACACCGACTATGTCGTATGGACGCCCGAAGACCGCATCGGCCTGTATTTCGTCGAGTTCGGGGCATCGCCGCGGCCCAGTTCGGTCCTGTATGACCGCGCCCGTTCCGCGATCAGCCAGATCCAGCCCGGCATGGTGGATTGGCAAGCCGTGTTTGCCGGCGCGCGCCTGTTCCACTGTTCCGGCATCACGCCCGCGCTGAGCGATTCCGCGGCGGCCGTCACCGTCGAGGCGCTCAAGGCGGCCAAGCAGGCTGGCTGCAAGGTCTCCTACGACCTCAACTACCGGGGCAAGCTCTGGACGACGGAAAAGGCCCAGGCCGTGCAGACGCCCATGATGGAATACGTCGACATTCTGATCTCGACCGAGGAAGACACGAAGAAGGTCTTCGGGATCCAGGGCGACGCCTCAGTCGATGACGATACCTTCAAGGCGCTCTCAAGCGAGACC
>Ga0272441_10012455_pt1 | contig 12426 bp, 12 predicted proteins | sample SSMProp6N_FD_193582 | JGI IMG/M metagenome (GOLD analysis project Ga0272441, IMG submission 193582) | Marine sediment archaeal communities from Little Sippewissett salt marsh, Falmouth, MA, United States - SSM-Prop-6N | ecosystem: Environmental > Aquatic > Marine > Wetlands > Sediment ...
TGGGGTGGTGTCGTTGGTTGCTAGTTGGCATGCATTCCGTATTCATCAGCTTGCAGGGAGTATAGCCGTTGTTTTAGGTGTGCTTGCGTTGTGTTATGGAGCTTATCTTGCAAGTATTAAAACAGGAGTATTAACATGATGTTGGATAGACGTATTATAGCAGTGATTATCGCCATCATAATACTACTATTGTTATGGTGGATGTTTCAGCCGACACAGACCGCCAATGTTGTAGATCCAGACTGGAGTATAATTAGCAGTCATTCTAATAGTGGGAAGCTCCATGAAACAGAGTTTAACATCCCAGTTATCAGTTTTGAGGATTGTTGTGATGGTGACATAAAAGTTTTGTTTGAACATGACTGGGATTTCTACCATAGTGACGTACCAGATGATGCATGTGGAACAGACAAAGTTAAATGGATTGTTCGTGACAGCAGTGGCCGTGAAGTGTTTAGCAGTAGTGAAGGTGAGCCTACAAGTGAATCTGAGATTATTACTGATGGAGTTTGGGATTGTGTTCATCCTTGGGTGGTTGTAATTGAAAACAAGTGTGTGCCACCAATTAGTTTTGAGTATACACTTACACTTTATTGTTTCAATTAAATAGTTTTGGAGAATAATTGTTATGACGATTAAAGCATTACAAATACTTGGATTTCTAATAATATTAGGGGTTTTCGCTTGGCTGTTTTTCTGGCCAATAATTGAATGTATATATGCACAAAGCCTGACACCATTACTGAGTGACAGCTACAAACTAGGACTCTGGATAGTTGGTGGACTTGTAATTGTTATTGGTTTTATTAAAGGATGGAGAATGTTGATTTAAAATGCAGATACAAATACTGGCGTTGGCTGCGGTTGGAATACTTGTTTTTGCAGGGTCCGCTTACTATTTGGATGTCAGTGATAACTTGTATTATGATGAAAACGTGTCTCCAAGTGTTAGTGATACAGCAACAGTTTACACCCGTGTTGCACAGAGTATTGTACCATATTACAACAAGATAAATAGTGTTAGTTTTTATTTTGCAGGCTGTCAGGGTCAACAGATTCGGTTGACAACTGAGCAAACATATGGGAACACATATCCGAGTGATAATCCACCTGGTTTTTACGATGATATGGTTTTCCGTCTCCCAAGTTCAGGCTCAGATGAAACTGTGACTATAACTGGTTTTAACTATAATTATGAAATTGGTTTTGAATATTGGTTTCAACTCTGGCTTATCGAGGGTGACAGTTTTGATGTGTACCTAGCTGAAGTTGAATACTCTGATGGTTTTGCAGTATTACATGAAAACCCGAGTTGGCATGAGCTTGAAAGTGATCTTGGTTTGAACATTGAATGGGTGGGTGATATGCCTGATGATGTACCAGGTGAGCTGGTGGAGTTTTCGTTTAGCAGCCGAGTTGGTGATGATGTTGATGTCCGAGGGGTTAAAAGCACTACTTCTGAGGGTATTAAAGTCATTGACTATGATCTTGGAGATACGTATACGGTGTATCGTGTGGAGGGTTTGGTTGACACTGGGTATAGTGGTCAGACGACTTTGCAGTTTTTAATGGGTGATGGACCACATAGGTCTGGTGGGTATCATTATTTGTTTAGTTTTCAGATTGATGGTCTTCGGGTGAATTACCCTGATGGTTTTGATCTTTGGGTTCCTGATAGTTATCCTGTTGGTAGGCATACTGGTAGTTATTTGATTTTACGGTCTATGGCTGGTTTTGATGCTTGGGGAACATTTTATTGTAAAGAGGTATAAAAAAAATGAATTTTAAAATCGTTATCGTGGTTGTTGCTGCTATTCTGTTGTTATTAGTGGGTGGTTTTGCAGGGGTTTTACCTGGTCTCGGGTTACTTGATAATGGAACTAGCACCATCAACTATAATGCACATGAAATCATTGGTGTAAATGGACATGAAGTCTTTGATGCAAAAGGCTATATTCTTTCTTATAAAGATGATGGTTTCAGCGAAAAATTTGTTGTATCAGGAAAAATCAAACGTTCAGACTGGGCGATGTCTTATGTTAAAGAATATCGTTATAAAGTGTATCTTAAAAAGAATGTTTGGAGTCCTTATGAACTTAAATCAAGCCCTGATTCTACTTCAATGGATTTCACTGCGATGAACCCTGGTGAAATACCTAGTAATTGGCCAAGTGGAGAGGGTGCTGGACAGATCTATGATATTGCACCATATACTTTTCAGTTGATAGGCGATGAATATTCAGATGGAGCTATAAAAGTAGAAGTACAAGTATTGATTAGACCAGATCAGTTTTTAAGTAGTTATAGTTGGAGGACTTTACAGGTTGATGAAGCATATTTATTTCATGGATACGGTGGACTATGGCTACCAGAAGGCATAGATGATGGCGTGCAAAGACCATATGATACTTTTGAAATCGGTCAGGAAGTAAAAATTGGTGTGGAAACAGCACATGGAGGGCATAGTAGTGATAATAAAAACTGGCGTGTCACACTTAATGCACCATATTCTGGCGATATTGAAAGTTTATATGATGAAGATAGCTATAATGGACCTGCACCATTAGTTGAACAAACTTTTTATGATGACAGTGATCCAGCGAACACGTTTTTTATTTTCACTGTTACACCTGAGATGGCTGAAACATCAATGAACACTGATGTACCATTTACTGTGCGTATTTGGAATGCACTTATCCCAAAGGGAACCCTTTATGTTGATTTCATTGATTTCATTAAACTAGCTCCTGGTGATGTAGAATTTGGAGGAGGAGACAACCAAGTAAAAGTTGGAACTCCATATACTCTTAGTTTTTCTGCGGATGTAAACAGCGAAACACAAGAACCAATTGATTATTTCAGAGTATCAGTTATTTATGGTACAAACGATGTATTGTTACCAACAAATCCTAGTAGTAACAACTGGTTGATTTATACTACAAACGTTGAAGCAACAAACAACGGTGCAACAATTACTTTTACACCTGAACATGAATCTTTTATAACTGCTCATGTTAAAGCGTTTGACACCGCAGGGAGACCAGGTCCACGTACTAAAACTTGGACTGTTTGGGCTTATCTTGAAAACCCTGCTCCTGATGACACCATTGATGATGAAACAGGTGAAGGATATTATGGTGGCGGTCATACTGACCCGTGGTATCCTTGGGATCCAGGTGGAGGTAATTGGCCTACTCCTGGGAGTGAGACTTATGCACAGCTTGTTGCAGCTCTTGCAGCAATAATTGTTTTCATATTGTTTTTAATAATAGCGGTTCTTCCTCAGATTCCTAAGCCTTTTGGTGTATGGGGGAAACTGTTTGTTGTTATCGTTGGAGCTATAATCGCTGCGATTACGTATTTTTTTGTTTACGGGGTGTTATAAAAAAATGAAATATGTAGTTGTAGTTGGGATGGTTTTGGTTTTAATTACATTAACCGCTGGTCTTTATTATGTAATTATATCTTCAGGAGAAGGAGATGTTGAGGAAACCGATGAGTTAATGATTCAAACAGGTGATTTATTGAACATCCCAGAGGATGCACTCAGGTTTGATGATGACAATAAAAAAGGATACATAATGTTACCCTGTGAATACTTTGGTAGTGAAACAATAAACAAATGGCGTTGTTACATAGAAAACCATGATGTAACATATGCTCCAAATAATGTTAATGTCAACCCAAATGATGTTTTTGATGCACAAATAGATTTAACAGGGGTTAACAGTGGTGATAAACAACTTAAAATAAAAGTTTTTGATGCATCAAACAATGTTGTTGCACAGGATAGCATTACCTTAGTTATTCCTGATACTTGGAAGTTTTATCTCAACACAGAGGAATACCCCGATGACTGTTATCGAGTATGTCGTAACTGTGATGACTGGTATGACTGGTGGTTTGGTTTTGCTCCACCTATGAGTGGTGTAATCACACGGGTTCAAGGCGAGATAATGGTTGATCTTCTTGGGAACCCTTCTTGTGATGTCTGGTTTGACATTAAAGATGATTGCACTGGCGAATGGCATGATGCAATATATGTTATTGATGAAACAAATATTCATACGGGTTGGGTGCAGTTTGACACCGTGGTTTCTGAGGAGATAATCAGTAAATGGATTGGTTTTGCAGGATGTCATTATAATGAGGATTACAGTATGGCGTATAACACGGTTACTGATTTCCGTGGTTATATTTACATGAAACCTGGTTACGGTGAGTGTGGTGTTAACCCATTGAATTTTTTGTTTAGTCTTAACCCGTTTAAAGATACCACTCCTAGTGGTTCTAGTTGTAATTGTTAAAAAAAAAGTGGTTTTTATGGATATGAAAATAATGGTTGTTGGTGCGATAGCATTAGTTGTCGCAGGGCTGGTGGTTGCAGGTGGAACAGATATTATTCCTGGTAACGCTAGTGAAATCAAAGTTCAGATGCTTGATGACAGTGTAAGCCGTAGTATTGCGTATAGTGATTTTGATTTCAAAAGCAGTGATACCTTTGGTAGCATTGATAAAATTGATTTAAAAGTGTATAGTACGGCTCCTGTACAAGTTGAAGTCAGGACATATGATTACCCTGATACAAACCGATTGCTTGGCAGTGTCGTTAAAAACGTTGCTACAAACACAGAATACGACTGGGTGAGCTTCGAGTTTGATGAACCAGTAGTGTTTGATCTAGAGTCAGGTAGTCGTTACAAAGTTGCTATTCGTAGCCCAGAACAAGCACCAATAGTACGTTTAGGCTCTAATTCTGAGGCATGCCATAGGATTTGGGGGTGGAATTAAAACATGGGAAAAGCAATACTTTATGGGATAATAGTTTTGTTTATCGTTGTCATAGCAGGGTTAGCCTATGCATATATGAGTGATGACATTGACATCCCAGTTATAGAGCCAACTACTTATACATGGGATTTTAACATTGCAGATGACAACGGCTGGAATACTGTGACATTTACACAAGAACATCTTGATTGTTGTGGTAGCACTAACGTTGAAGATGTATTCAGCAGTCTTGGAAACACGGTCACATGGGTTTTTGAAGATGGTAGTAATAAAAACTGGAATGGTCCAGATAGCAGTGGTAACACACTTCATGTTATTCAACCAAACGTTTTGTATAATGTTAAAGTCACTCAGGATTGCACACTTACATTTACCTGTTAAAAAGGAGAAAGATGAATTATGAAAAAAATATTGATACCAATAATAATAATCGCAGTAATAATAGTAGGGTTTTTAGGTTACAGTCAAATGAACTTTAGTTTTGTGGACTGGGAAACAGGGTGGATTAGCCCAGATGGTGCAACACTGGAAACAAACTATAATTCACCGATTATTTCAGGCGATATATCTAATTGTTACGATGGAGACTTACAAACATTTGTACAATATGATGTTACTGATGAAATTCATGTGAGTGCTGATTTATTTTGTACTTTTAGTTCACCAGTTGATATTGATGCATTGCAAATTAAGTATGATACAGGAGAATATGGATCGCTTGAACATCGGATTAATTGGGTTTTAATTGATGGAGCTGGTGCTTTTAATAGAGGAGCTTATATAACCAATTCACAGTCAGGGGATTATTCACCAAAAACATCACTGATTGAATTTTCAAGAGAATTCACTGGTGTAACCTCTGTTCAAATTCATTTTAGATGGTATACAATGTCACAACCCCGTATCTATGAAATTGCTTTCCGTGGAACAGGTGATAGTGAGCCTCCTGCTGATGCAGATGGTGATGGTGTACCTGATGATACGGATAACTGCCCGAATACCCCAAATGCAGACCAACTAGACAGTGACGGTGACGGTATAGGTGATGTGTGTGATCCTCCAGACCCAACCTATGTAACCTGTTGGACTTGTCAAAACAATGCGTTGATTAGCCAGTTGTTTGAAGGACAATGCCCTAGCGGCTGGTATCTTGAGGAAAACATCCCTGAAGGTTATTGTGAAGATCAAGAACCTGTAGACCCAAGCGGTGAACCAGATGATGCTAGTCAAATCCCAGGTTTTGAAATAATGACACTCATAGGAGCATTGGGTATTGCACTATTAATTCTTAGGAGAAAAAGAATAAAATGATACGTGGACTGTTAATTGGTAGACCATTCTATACAGCTATGCTCTACATAGTTGCAATACTACTACCGTTTGCACTCCATAAACTCAACCTGGTAACTGTACCAGAGTTTCTTGTAAACCCGTTCTGGGTTTTTGCAATTCTCATAATTATAATGACTGTATGGCTGTACCCGTTTCTAAAACCTCATTGGATGAGTATTTTCACGGTGTCATTCATGGTTTTTGCAGCATTCATTTACACATACATACTTTATATTTTATAAGGAGAAAAAAGAATATGAGATTACGAAATTTTATTAAAAATGAAGATGCAATGTTTTGGATGAAATTCCTTGGAATAGGAATAATTATGCTGATAATATGGGGAGTCCTCTGGTACCTCCTCACACAAATACCAACACTAGGAATACTTCTCAGAATGCCAATGATGATAGTAGGCATGATCGGTGGCGTGTTCATAGTTGTAGCAATAGTGTTGCTGATACTGAGGAAATGATAAAATGAAACCAACATGGATTATAGGGTTAATAATAGGAGTCATAGCGATACTCATACTGGTACTACTAACTATGGGGTTCATCAACATCCCAGGACTACAACTACCAGGAACACCAGAAACACCGCCAGATAGCGACTACTGTGGATTCACCGATGCACAAATAGTAGAGATGATAGGGTATCTAACAAATAAAAACTTAGATGTTAACGCAGGAATAGGTTTTGTCAGAAGCCTAAACATGCAAGCCTGCGGAAGTACAACAGCGTTATACACTGACATCGCAAATCATTATAAAACCACATACAACGACCAATACTTATTTGACGAACAAGACTACAGTGGACCAGGTTGGAATGCTAAAGGGTTAGTATGGCTAAATGATCCATCAACAAACGCTACATATGCTTGGGCTGTCCTCACAGGTCAAGGTACTACAATAAACACGCTTTATGGGTATAATACTATCACTATTACATCTGATGGCACATATCTTAATTATCAGTTGTTTATGTTATGGATTGCAGCGAGCTAGTTGCATTCCATTTCGGTTTTTTTTTGGTTTTTAACTTTTTTTAACAAAAGTTAAAAAAACCATATTTTCAGGTTGAAATCTCTTGTATTACTTGGTTCTCTGTTGATAATATGCTTTTTAGCTTTAGGGTATTTGCTCACTCCATGTGTTCTTTGTTTACAGATCCAGCAGGATTTAGACTGGGATGACAACCAATACATTCCTGGTGTACATGATTGTTCTGAGATGAGTGTGGAATGCGAGGAATGGTTTGAAACCCGAGGGTATCGTTGCCTTTTGGTTTATGGTGGCAACGATGATGCTGCTCATATATGGAACAAGGTTTTAGTGAATGGTATATGGTGGGAGTTTGAAAGCACCTGCCTTAATTTCCAGGTTATGAGCAACAAATACGAAATCCACTACATCCAAGAAGGTTTCTATAAGGATGGAGTTAAATACGATAAAAGTCAAAATTTAGATAATTGGGAGAATTTTAAATGAAAAAAATAAATGCGATTGTTTTGGTAAGCATGTTTTTACTATCATTCCTAAATATGATGCCTCAAGTCATTGGTGTAGCACCAACTTTGACAACAGATGAAGCAACAGGAGTAGAAGAATATAATGCTACATTAAAAGGTACTATTTCAAATGACGGTGGAATTAGTTCAACAGGATGGTTTGAATATGGGTTGGATACAGATTATAACTGTACAGCTCCAAATACACTAGATTTAACAACAGGAGAATTGTTCACACAGAATGTAAGTTCCACAAAAAAGTTGTCAGCAGAATATAATGTAGCAACAGTAGCCCATTATAAAACTTCACAATGGCTTGCTATGGCTTTTGCTCCAGATGATAACTATTACATAAAAGGGGTGGCTTTGCCTTTGAATTATTCTGATAATCCAGGTGAAATAACAGTTTCCATACGGGCTACATCAGGGGGAAAACCAACAGGTGGCGATCTTTGTAGCACTACTTTTTATGCAAAGCAATTTGTACCAACAGTAAAAGATTGGGTGAATATAACATTTGATGCCACTTATCAATTAACTAAATGGACTAAATATGCTATTGTTATGGAGGTTGAAAGTAATAATTTGTTTTGGAAGGAATTTACATCTGGTAGTGGTCCAAATGGTAGTGCAACTTGTTATTCTGGTGATGGTAGCTCCTGGAGTTATCATACAGGTTGTTCATTGCTTTATAAAGTATATGAAGCAGTGGATTTTACTCCAGCTACAGTGTACCATTATAGGGCTATATCAAACAATACCGATGGTACTTCATATGGCACTAATGAAACATTATTGACAAGGCCATTAACGCCTTCAGTGTTGGCCGTAACACGTAACAATCTAACAGGTTTGAATCTCACATGGACTGCTGGTACAGGAGCAAATAATACATATATTGAACGGAATACACTTTCGTCATGGGCATTAGGAGCTGGAAATCTTGTATACAATGATTCGGGAAATACTTGTAATGATTCAGGGTTGACAGAGAACACTGAATATTTTTATCAAGCATGGAGTTATGCAGAGCATACTATTGGTTCAAATACAATGCATCAATATTCTAGTAGTTACTTAGGTGCATCAAATAGTACATATGGTACACCAAATGCAACTACAAATAATCCAACTGGAATAACTGCTACAAATGCTACATTCAGAGGTACACTTAATTACCTTGGAAACGATAGTGAAATAACAGCAAAGTTCGATTATGGTCTTGATCCTACATATGGAGATACAACAGCCGATCAAACAATGACTGCAATCGGTAGTTTTAGCCAAAATGTTACACTTAATGCTGGAACAAGGTATATTTATATTGCATACGTTAACAACTCATATAATGGGTCATATGCTTCAGCTAAACAATTTTTGACTCTACCAAATGTGTCAAGTAGTTTTTCTGCTTCTGCGTATAATCGCACAAGTGTTAATTTAACATGGGTTAAAGGAGCAGGGGCAAATAACACATATGTTGTCAGAAAACTCGGTGGCTATCCAGCAACCAGAGCAGATGGTACAAATGTATATAATGGTACAGCATCATTATTCGATGATACTGGTTTAGAAGATGGTACTCAATATTATTACTCGGCTTGGAGTTATGCTGAATGGACTAATGCAACAAATACATTCCATCAATTTTCATCGAGTTATACAACTTGTACTGCAATTACAGATAATAATAACCTTTCACAGTTTGCAAATGAATCATACTATCCTTTGTCACCGTTGTATGAATCAGAGACAACAATCTATTTTAACGTTTCAATAAAAGACATTGATGATACCACAGTTACACCTTATTGCGACTTAACACTTGGAAGCTGGCATGTAAACAACTCAATGACATATGTAGAAGGAACAAATTTAACAGGTGCAAATTTTACCTATGCAACAACAATACCTGTTGTTGGTGAGCTTACCTATTTCTTTGTTGTTAGAGATGCTTTTGGTGAATGGAATACATCTTCAAGTTATACACTAAATGTTTCAATGAATACGAGCTTTGAAGTTGATTTTCCAAGTTATCTACAGGTTGGTCAGTATGTATTTGCACAGGGTACTCTTAAAAATCGTACTGGTGCATACATCAACGGTACCTGGGTTTACACAAAAATAGTTAACTCTGATGGTTGGACAACTGTTTCAAATTCAGATAGAGAAGAATGGATACAATTTGGAAAATACAATTATATTTTCAGCACTACCACTATGAAACCAGGAACCTATCATGTCCTAGTTAACTATACATATACAGGGTACAATTTTAGCACTAATTTAACTCTCTATATCAGCTACGATCCAGGTGGTGGAGTGTACTCTGATGCAGCCGTATTATTTAGCTTTTACAACACCAATTATGGGCTTGGATTACCCCGAGAAACTCTGAAAGTGTATGTAAATGGTTCTAGACTGTACAATAATGTTTACTATGGCTACATTGGTGAAAAGATCAATGTTACAATACGGGATTATTACGATCAATCACTCTACATGCATAATCATACGATTAACGCAACGTATTACTATATGGATTTAGGCTTGACGTTTCACTCCTATAAGTTCTGCAATAAGAATGACGACTACTATATGCTGTCTCTGAGAAAAAACGGTGCGACACGTTGGTGGGAACGGGGTTTGTGTCCTTATGAAACTATTGAGTTTCTGATACCCAGTGGAACCTATCGCTGTAGAGCATATGATGCAGACAACGTAGAACTCTTTAATTTTTCAATAACAGTGGTAAACAGCCGAGTATATGTAATACATGGTACAAACCTGAGTCTTATCATCAACGGTCAAAGCGTAATAGTCGGAGACTTATTAGAACTCCATGACGAGTTTGACTATGCACTAACAGGAGAAACACGACATGTTTCTAGGAATCCACCGATACTATTCAGCATATTCGATGTAGACGGACTCATGCTTGGAGAAGGAATATGGACAATATGTCCACCAATGAACGTGATAGCAACCACAAAAAACAACACATTTGGCAACTGGATAAACAGCACTGCATTAATACCAGGGAATGGAACAGTGGCAAATGGAACAATAACTGTTATGGAAGACACCTTTTATTTTTCAAGTAACGGGAGTGTAACATGGGTGAACATCACCTACACAGATAATGGCACCAGTGTACAAAACACAAGTTATATGCCTACACGATTTGATGATCTCTGTGGATACAACTACACTATAAATGCAAGTGGTGATCTAAATGTACAACGGATTACCACGTACAACCAACTCAAAAAATTTGAGTGGACATACTATAGTTTCGCACATGGGCCACTGAATAGACCAGGGTATCATACATATGGTTTGAATGTGAGCAACCCGTGTAACACGACTTTGTATGATGTATATGTATTCGTAGGATTCAGCAATGAAACCAGCCCAGATCTCAGTACAGTAGTCCTTAAAGACATTGACAACGATGGAGAAATACTCAACGAAGGCGAAAACTACAGGGTAAGTGGAAGTGGTATTGATTTTAAGATCACAGGGAGTATCGCAGCAGAAGGTGGTAGAGAGTTTCTTATCACGTATTACAAAGAAACCTATGATAGTATACGATATGATGAAGATGGTATCACTGTTAAAAGTTTTGATGATGAAACATTTGATGACGAGTTCTTTTATCATTTCAAAATAAGCTGGCGAAACCGTGAAACCACCAGTTTCAGAGGAGGCTTGTATATTAACCTACAGTTTGATGAAGCCAACGACATAGACATCAACTCAGTAGTAGTCTATGATGAGGATAGTAACACAGAAATCGAGGATTTCATAGCTGGACAGGGTTTCATACGGATCGGCTCAGATGCAATGGGAGAAATAGCTCCTGGTGGAGGCCGTCATTTCGAAGTGTATTTCCAGTTGCTTGAATACCCAGGTGCAAACCCGTTGGATATACATGTGAGTACACCAATCGCTGGTGGGTTGTCTATATGTATGATACTGATACTTTTCGGGGTGTTCCTGATGGGAGTTGGAAGCTACCGTATCGTTCTTCATAAACGACAGTGGAAACAATACATGGGTATACCCATGCTTGGAGTAATAATTGTGTTTATGGCGTTGCTTTTACAGGCTATGGGAGTATAAACACCTGTTCACAGGGGTAATGGGTTGTGTCAATTTATTCTTATTCAGAGTTGCTAAAAAGGTTTTATGAAGCAATAAAAAAAGATTTGAGAGGTAAAAAAATATGAAAGACAAAAACTTAAATGGAAAACAGGCTGCTGTATCAGCAGGGATAACAATAGGTCTTGTACTTGTTGTTGCTTTTGCTGCGAATGGAAACATGTTTTATAATGTGGAAACCCCACCACAAAACATTATCAGTGATTTCACTGAAAGTATACAAAAAACAATAGATGAACCAGAATGGCATCTCACTGAAACACTTGTACCACGTGATGGAAAACTTGTGTCACTTGCTGAAGCAGATCCAGGAGTCGGTGACAGTGGTTTTTGTGCAATATATCTGATAAACAAGAGTGCATCAGCTCCTAGTGGTTATGGACATAATGGATCTGGTTATTATGTAGCGGCTGCTGCTGCAAACATGGCACAACATAATAGCACTGCTATGGCTGATGCATTCAACGTGGAAATTGAAAGCCAGAAAACTTTTGTGGTTATTGTCAAAGGTGCTTTTGATGACAGTGTATGTAAAAACGCTACAATGTTTAAAGACAACCGTGTACGAATCAATATCACTATGACATGTACTAATTGGGCTGATGGAAATGATGAAACTGATACAG
>Ga0272441_10012456_pt1 | contig 12425 bp, 9 predicted proteins | sample SSMProp6N_FD_193582 | JGI IMG/M metagenome (GOLD analysis project Ga0272441, IMG submission 193582) | Marine sediment archaeal communities from Little Sippewissett salt marsh, Falmouth, MA, United States - SSM-Prop-6N | ecosystem: Environmental > Aquatic > Marine > Wetlands > Sediment ...
CTGACCGATCAGGCCAAGCACCACACCCTCGGAAGCCTGTCGAACGCGCTCCAAGCGGGCATCTCTCTCGACGTGCAAATCAAGAGCGGAGAGCTCTCTGCCGGGGACGGGCTACTGCGGCTCATCCTTGTTGCCACGCGATCTTCGTAGCGCGATGACCTGCTACTTCGGGACGCAACGGCAGATGGACGCCCGCAATCAACAACCTGTGATCTCGCGGTCCCAGCCTTACTTCCGCCGCTATGCGTCCTGTGCCTGTGCAACCCGCACGGGGATGAACTCCGCGAAACCGGCCTTCTCGAGAAGCATCCGGCTGGCGACAAGCGCGCAGAACAGGCTGCCCACGACGCCGATTCCTAACGTGATCGCGAAGCCGCGAATCGGACCGGTCCCAAGCAGAAGAAGAATCAGCGCCGTGATCAGGGTCGTGACGTTGGCATCGAGCAGCGTCGACAGCGACTTCTCGAAGCCCGATCGGACGGCGGCGAGCGGGGACTTGCCTGTCCGCCGCTCCTCTTTGATCCGCTCGAAGATGATCACGTTGGCATCGACGGTCATGCCGATCGTAAGGATGATGCCGGCGATGCCCGGCAGGGTCAGGACGGCCCGGAAAAGCACGAGCGAACCGAAGACGATCAGCATGTTCAGGATCAGGGCGAGGTTCGCCACGGAACCGAGTACGCGATAGAAGGCGAACATGTAGATGAGGATGAGGACGAAGCCGATGGCGATCGTCATCACTCCCCGTCGAATCGAGTCCGCCCCGAGGCTCGGCCCAACCGTCTCCTCGTCGGCGATCCGGATCGACACGGGGAGGGCTCCAGCTCGAAGGACGACGGCCAGAATCCGCGCATCCTCCTGTTCGCGGATTCCCGAGATGCTCGTCTTGTCCTGCACCCCTCGCCATCCTTCCGTCCGCGCGATCTGTACGATGCTGTCGTCGATCACAGGCGCACTGTAGATGACGCTGTCGAGGATGATGGCCAGATACTCGCCCGCGCCAAGATCCGTCAGAACTCGCGCGAACCGCTCCGCACCCTCTCGGTTGAAGGTGAGGGCAACCGAGAACTGGCCGGCCGTCTGCAGCGTTTGTCCCGTCTTCACGACCGCATCGGTCAGCGCCGCCCCCGTTACCAGAACCTCCCGCTCGACGATGAACGGAACCCCTTCTGCGTTGCGCAGGAGTTCTTCGCTGCTCGAACTCGGCACGAGGTCATCCATGGCATTCTGCCCGATCCGAACTGCGCGACGAAACTCCAGGATTGCGGTCTGACCGATCAGCTTGCGCGCGTCCTCGTAGCTCGGTACGAACGATGCCTTGCCGGCGTCGCAACTCGGACAGGTCCAATCCGCGGGTACGTCGGAGAAGGGGGTTCCCGGTGCAATGCCGGCCTCCGGATCTCCTTTGGAGACGTCGTACGCGTAGTTGCACTCGTCGCAGACCCACTTGCCGCTCTCGCCGGGGATGCTGACGAGGATGCGTTCTGCATCGTACTGGCGGATCTCGGTGTTCGCCAACCCGTACTGGTCAACACGCGTGTTGAGGATGGTCATCACCTGATCGAGCTTCTCCCGCTTCTCGTCGTCGGTCATCTGGTCGGCGCCTTCCATCTCCAGGATCATCCGGACGCCGCCCTGCAGGTCGAGCCCTAGCTTGACCACATCACCAAGCGGCCAGAATGGATACAGGAGGTAGAGTGCGCCCACGGCGACGAGAAGGACGACGCCGAAACGCAGCCAGTCGTTGCGGGTCATGCTGTGGTGTGCCATCCGATTGCCTCTTTTCTAGCTACTTCTCTTGCTTCCGTACGATGCTCGTCTTCGACATGCGCAGCTTCGACCCATCCTCGAGATTGAGAACGATGGACGTGTCCCCAATCGAGTCGATCACGCCGTGAATCCCGCCCGCCGTGATCACGCCGTCGCCGCGCTTGAGCGCGTCGATCAGTGTCGTCATCGCTTGTTGGCGCTTCCGCTGAGGCCGGATCAGCATGAAGTAGAAGATCCCGCCGAAAACGACGATCAAGATGATCAGAGGAAGGAAGTCGGAAACGCCTGGCGCCGCTGTCGTGCTCTCCTGTGCGAGAGCAAACGGCGCAACGCTTAGAAGGATGAACCCGATGGCTACTGCCAGCTTCTTCGTCATATTATCACTCCTTGTCGGCTCGCCAGTGACGGAAGACCCCAAGCGAGATGAAGAGACTCCCGAACACGCCGAACGCGACTGCTGCTATGATCTCTTCTCGCTCCCCGAACCCTCGCCTGATCGCTATGACGCGGTCCAGCAGGGTGAAGAGAGCGGCCCAGAGTATAGCGTATAGGCCAATCAAGGTCGATGTGCGAAGTCCGCCCTTCGAGGCGTGAATCGAGATTGCATCATAGGCAATCGACACCGGAGGAATGATCGCCCAGAGAAGGGCGAGTCGACCCGGCTCCGGAAGCAGGGACACGGCGAGCAGAAGGAGCAGATGCCCCGGGAAGAGCGAGAGGACAGAGGCGATCGGCCGCTCCGTGTCGGGACCCCGGCGCGCCCGCCAGAGGAGATAGACGCAGAACAGAATCGTCTCCACGCCGATCAGGAGAGCGGCCCCGAGAGGGACGTTCCCGATGAAAAGGACGATCCCCATGACGGCGAGCATGAGAGGAATGGACCAGATGGGTAGGGGCGGCCTCATCGAAACTCCAACACAGAACGCGGCGCGATGAGCGGCCCCATCAGATCCCCGGAACGATCAGCCGTGCGATGACAAAGAGGAGGCCGAAGCCGAGCATGTCGGTGACCGTCGTCAGGAAGATGCCCGACGCGAGCGCTGGATCCTTGCCGAGCCCCTGCACGGCCAACGGGATCGCGACCCCCGCGATCCCGGCGACAACCAGGTTGAGCCACATCGCCAGGCAGACGGCAACGCCGAGCAGCACCTCGCCCTTCCACAGATACGTGATGCCTCCAACCGTCAGCCCAAGCAGCACGCCGTTCGCCACGCCCAACAGAAGTTCCTTTCGAAGAAGCCCCCAGCCCATACGCCGTTCCATCTCACCGAGCGCCATCCCGCGCGTGATGATGGTGACCGTCTGCATGCCCGCGCTTCCCCCCTGCCCAGCGATCACGCCCATCATGACCGCCAGGGCGGCGACCTTGGCGATCGTCTGTTCGAACAGGCCTACCACCACCGCCGCGGCGAGCGCCGTGAACAGCCGAACGTAGAGCCACGGAAGCCGCATACGCAGCGACGCCCACCACGTTGTGTTGACCGCCTCTGCGCTCGGCACGCCAGCGAGGCCGTAGATATCCTCGGTGGCCTCCTCCCGAATTACGTCAATCACGTCGTCGACCGTGATCACGCCAAGGAGCACGTTCCTCCCGTCGACGACAGGAAGCGCGAAGTAGTCGTACTTGTCGAAGATGCGGGCGACCTCCTCAACGTCATCCTCCACGTCGACCGTCACCGCGTCGCGGATAACCAGATCGCCCAGGCTCGTCTCCGGAGAGGCGAGCGCCATATCGCGAAGCGACAGGACGCCGAGAAGCGTTCCATCGTCATCGACGGCGTACGCGTAGTAGACAGTCTCCGCCTCCTCCGCGCGCTGACGCAGGAGGTCGATCGCCTCACGCGCCGTCATCCACAGGGCAAGCGGAATAATCTCCGGCGACATCAGTCCGCCCGCGGTGTCGGGCGGATAGGCTAGGAGATCGGTGAGGATCGCCGCATCCTTCCGGCTCAGCCGGGATAGAAGCTCCTGTTGCAGGTCCTCGGGGAGTTCGGACAGAAGGTCGACGGCGTCGTCCGGATCCATCCGCGAGAGAATCTCGCTCGCCTCTTCGCGATTCAGCTTGACGAACAGCTCGGCGGAATCGTCCGGATCCATCTCGCCCAGCGGTTCCGCGGCCGCGTGGCGGAGGAAGAGCCGGTGGATCAGGTCGGTTGCCTGCTCGTCGGAGAGTTCACTCAGAATCTCGGCAATGTCGGCCGGATCTTTGGTCAGCAACTCCCGCAGTACGATTCTTCGTTCTTCCATCGCTCCTCCATGACTGACCGTCATTATAGGTGTCTTGAGCTTCGCCGAGCACCTCAGAAGGGTTCACCCAAACAGTGGTCGCTCCTCCGCTTGCCTCGTATCCTTCCAGGAAACCTCGTGTTAAGGAGGGCCAGTGATGACGACACCAGACGACCACCAAGGTCGCACCCCTCGCGTTCCGGTCGTCGCCAAGAGGGGGATGGTCGCCACGAGCGAACCGCTCGCCGCCCAAGTCGGCGTGGAGACTCTCAGGCGTGGAGGGCACGCCGTCGACGCAGCCATCGCGACAAACGCGATGCTCGGGCTCGTCGAGCCGATGAGCTGCGGGCTCGGTGGAGACCTGTTCGCGATCGTCTGGGACGCGTCGACCCAAGAGCTTCTCGGATTGAACGGTAGCGGACGCGCTCCGGCCGCGATGACGAGGGAGGCGTTCTCGTCGCGAGGTCTCGGCCGGGTTCCCGAGCGCGGCCCGCTCTCCTGGACGGTGCCCGGTTGCGTCGACGGCTGGTTCGCCCTTCACGAGCGGTTCGGACGTCTGCCGCTCGACGAGCTCCTCGAGCCGGCCATCAGCCTCGCCACCGACGGATTCCCGGTCGCTCCCGTGATCTCCCGGATGTGGACCGCGGCCGGCGATCTCCTCGCCCGCGATCCCGGCGCCTCGCAGACCTTTCTCTTTGGCGGTCGGCCTCCGACCACCGGAGACCATGTCCGAAACCCGGAACTCGCGGCATCCCTTCGCATGATCTGCGCCGAGGGGCGGAACGCGTTCTACGAAGGGTTGATCGCCGAGCGGATCGTCGCCTGCGCACGAGCGACAGGCGGCCTGCTCGGCCCCGGTGATCTCGCCTGTCACACGTCGACCTGGGTGGACCCGATCTCGGTCGACTACCGCGGCTACACCGTGTGGGAACTGCCGCCGAACACGCAAGGGGTCGCTGCACTCCAGATGCTCCGGCTCTTGGAGGGATTCGACCTCGGGCGAATGGAGCGGACCTCGGCCGAGCACCTACACCTGTTGATCGAGGCGAAGAAACTTGCCTACGAAGATCGTGCCCGCTACTACGCCGACCCCGCGTTCGCCGACGTCCCGATCGACGCCCTGATCACTCCCGCCTACGCCGACCGACGCCGGAGGCTGATTTCCTCGACCGCTCGGCAGTGCATCCCGGTAGAGGACCCGCGCCTCTCCGCCGGGGACACCGTGTACCTCACCGTCGTCGACGAAGCGCGAAACGCTGTCTCCTTCATCCAGAGCATCTACCAGAGCTTCGGCTCTGGCGTCGTGCCTCCGGAAACGGGGTTCGCAATGCAGAATCGAGGCAGCTTGTTCCACCTTGCCCCGGATCATCCGAACGCGCTGGAGCCAGGGAAACGTCCGTTTCACACGATCATTCCGGCCTTCGTCACGCGGGCCGGCGAGCCGGTCTTCTGTTTCGGCGTGATGGGCGGGGACATGCAGCCGCAAGGGCACGTGCAGATCCTTGTCAACCGGATCGACTTCGGGATGGATGTTCAGGCGGCCGGCGACGCGCCGCGCGTCCGCCACGTCGGATCCTCGACGCCCACCGGAGAACCGATGGACGACGGCGGGACGGTCTGGCTCGAGCCGGGCTTCCCCGAAGAGACGATCGATGGCCTTCGAGCCAAGGGGCACCGCGTCGAGATCCGCAGCAGCGGATTCGGCGGTTACCAGGGGATCTGGATCGATTCGAAGGCCAAGACGTTGCGTGGAGGCTCAGAACCGCGAAAAGATGGATGTGCAATCGGTTACTGAACGTGTTCGTCAGCACCCATTGGTCTCCGGTCTCCCCGGCCAATCGGGGCAGTAGTCCTCATCGTCGGGGACCCCATCGCCGTCTCGGTCGGCTCCACTGGTGCTCATCCCAGCGTTGACACCCCCTATTTGATGGAATCCGTCGCCGATGTGTGTACCGCGTCATCGCTCGGTCGAGACGTGCGTTCGGACCGATCAGCGCCCCGCGCGCTGCGAGACGCCTAAGAGAGGGCCTCCAATTCGTCGATCATCCCTGCGAGGACGTCGAGTCCTCCTTGCCAGAACGCACGGGTACGGACGTCGATTCCGGCCTCGTCGAGAATGGCGATCGGCTCCTTCGACCCACCGTAGGCGAGGATCTTGAGGTAGTTCGGCACGAACGCCTCTCCCTCGGACTTATAGCGCTGGTAGAGGCCGAGAACTAGCAGTAGACCGAACGTGTACGCATAGCAGTAGAACGGGGTGCCGTAGATGTGCGGGATGCTGACCCACTCCGACTTGAACTCGTCGGCCAGCTCGAGGCAGTCTCCAAACTGCTCGCGGAGATTCTCCATGTATGCAGCCGATAGCTGATCCGCCGTCGCCTCCTCCTCGGCGATCATCCGATGCGCCTCTCGTTCGAAAAGCACGAAGAATGCCTGGCGAAGGACCATAGCGTAGCTATCGTCAACATACTTGGCCAGCGACGTGCGCCGGAACTCGGGATCGGTGTTCTGCTCGAGCAGAGCATCCAGAAGAAGCATTTCGGCGAAGTTCGATGCCGTCTCCGCCAGCGGGAGAGACGAGTGAAACGTCAGGATCGAATGGTCGGCGGCCACCATCGCATGCACCGCGTGTCCCAGTTCGTGTGCGAGAGTTGCCACATCGTCGGCACGATCGTTGTAGTTGACGAGAACCCACGGCGTCAGATCGGGAACCACACCGTAGCAGAAGGCACCGGTGTCCTTTCCCTGCCGGGGACTTGAATCAAGATGTCCTTCGGCGAGAACCCGTTCCGCTTGCACCGCGAACTCCGGCGAGAAGCCCCGGAAACACTCCAGCACAAGATGGACGCCCTCGGCAAACGGATACGCCTTCGCGGTCTCCTCGAGCGGCGCGTAGATGTCGAAGCGACGCAACTTCGGGAGACCGAGCCACTTCGCCTTCAGTCGGAAGAATCGCTGGTAGAGCCCAACGTTCTCACGGCACGTCCGGAGGAGCAGGTCGACGACCTCGTCGGGGATATCGTTCGCAAGATTGCGCACCGAGATCGGGGACGTGATGCCTCGAAGCCCGACGTTCTCTGCGTGCCAGTCGCCGGCGACGTACTTGTAAATCTGCGCGAGCTCTCCGCTTCGCGTCTCGTAGACGCCGAGCAACGCCCGATAGGCGGCCTCACGCACCTCGGGCGAAGAATCCCTCGCGTAAACCATAACCTCCGACCGCGTCAGGGTCTTGGTTTCCCCTCCAAGTTCGACATCGTAGGTGAACGCGTTGGTGATCATTTCATAGAGGGTCACCAGCCCCTCCGTGCCGTTGACATTCTTGACGTTGATCACCTTCTCCTCCGGTTCGGAGAGGGTGTAGGGAGCAAACTTGCGCAGCGTCTCAAGATAGTACGTCACGTCTTCGCCCACGCTCAGGAGTCGACGAGCGTTCTCGTCGTCGAGTGCCTTCCACCACAGATCGAAGAAGAGCGTCCGGTTTCGGGCACCTGCCAGTGCTTTGTCCACGCGGCCGCGCAGGGCGAGCGCATCCTGATCGCCCGTCTGCTCGGCGAACAGGAGAGCCGAGTAGCCGTAGAGCTTCCGACTGACGTAGGCCGCGCGTTCCACGAGGCCCAGCATTTCGGAGAAGGCTTCCTCCGCAATCGTGGGGACGAGCACATGACGCTTCAGTTCAAGCGCGGTCACGGCCTCCTCCACGTCGTCGAAGGCCTTCTCCATCTCCCGCCCAGCCTTCGCGGGAATCAGATCGCCCAGCGTCCAACGCCCCTTCTCGTATCCCCGTTCTGCCATCGCCCCCTCCGTTCCGCTACAACGCCATGTCGCCCGTGGCGAGCGATCCGTCCAATCCGAGCGGCCCTGCGACCGCCCGCATCCCGTCGATCACTTCACCGATCAGGTCGGAGATATCCATCCCAAGCATCCCTGCGCCTTTCTCGATGACTTCGCGATTCGCGCCGGCAGCGAAGCTTCGATCCTTCCACTTCTTCTTGACCGACTTGACGTTGAGATCGAGCAGGCTCTTCGACGGCCTCACCAGCACGGTAGCAGCAACAAGGCCTGTCAGCTCATCGATCGCATAGAGCGCCTTCTCCATGACATGCGTCGGCTCTACATCGGTACAGATCTCCCATCCGTGCGAGACGACGGCGTGGACATACTCTTCGGGCCAGCCGCGCTCGCGCAAGATCTCCTCGCTCTTCCTGCAGTGCTGCTCAGGGTAACGCTCGTAGTCGAGGTCATGGATCAATCCGATCACGCCCCACGTCTCCTCGTCCTCGCCACGGAGGCGCGCCATGTGTCGCATGACACCCTCCACGGCAAAGGCATGCTTGAGCAGATGCTCGTTCTTGTTGAATTCCTGGAGGAGAGCGAGCGCCTCCTCGCGGGTCGGCCGACCCATCATCACAAGACCACCTCCATGCACTCGGTCGCGGTTCATCAACTCTACCCATCCCGACCGCTCCCCGCCACGCCGCATGCGGACGGACGCACCGCGCTCGGTTCTTGCGTCTCGAGTGATCCGGTCGACCCCATACCGTAGAATCGGCTGGCACCGCAACGAGGGGGATACCGCTTGGTTTTCGAGATTGGAACGTTTCTGACGCTCTTTTTCTCCGCCGTCGCCATCGGCCTCGTCGCGAGTCTACTCGGCCTCGGCGGCGGCGTATTCATGACCCCGCTTCTTCTGCTCGGGGGATTCGCCGCGACCCAGCAGGCGGCAGCTGGCACCGGCGTCGCGGCAGTTCTGTTCACGGGAATCTCGGCCTCAATCGCCTACTACAAGCGGCGCGCAATTGACTTCCGCATCGGCCTGATGTTTATGGTCCCGGCCCTCGCCGGCGTCTTTCTCGGTGGGTACGTCGCCTCCGCGGTCAGATCGTCCTGGCTGACGATCGCGTTCGGCATCTTCCTCCTTTACCCGATGGGCATGATGCTGTTCGGAAAGACGCCGAAGGAACTCAAGCCGATCGCCAAGGGAGAGGCCTCCGGGTTCAAGCTCTACGCGCTGATCGCCCTCCTCGGTCTGGTCGCCGGGACCGCAACCAAGGTGTTCGGCATCGGAGGCGGAACCGTCTTCGTCCCGTCGCTGGTCATGTTCCTTGGATTCGACATCGTTACAGCCGTGGCGACGAGCCTGTTCGTCATGATCCCGACGGCCCTCGCCAGCTCGGCCACGAGCTGGCTCGCGGACACACTTCACCTCGAGCTAGCCGTGCCCCTCATCCTCGGGATCGTCATCGGCGCGCAGATCGGACCGCGTGTCAGTGTGCACCTTTCGAAGAAGCGGCTGCGCCAATTGTTCGCTCTCGTCCTCCTCTACGCCGCCGTCAACATGATCTTGAAGGGCATCCGTTAGACGCAAGCCGACACAACCGACGTCGGACCATCCAGGTGCGGGAGCACCGACTTCGCCCGCGGCTCCTTGATGGGTGGGCGCTTCACGCCGGCATGCTTGACATCCCTGCAACACACGTCTACACTGCACGTTAGCAGTCGAGATAGCTGACTGCCAGTTTGAGGAGAATGCCATGATTCGATTCGACAAGATGACCGCCGGCGCACAGGAACTCTTCCGTGAGGCTCAGGATCTGCTTAGCCGACACAAACACAATCAGCTCGACGTGGAGCACATCGCGACCGTCCTCGTGACCAAGGAGGGGGTCGGTCGTGAAATCCTCCAGGGCGTAGGCGTCGATCTCGACGCGCTCAGCCGAGATCTGGAGACGCTCCTACGAGGGAAACCGGCGATCGCCACTCAGGTGGCTGGCCAGATCTACATCACACCGCGCCTCGACGCCGTCGTTCAGGCCGCGCAGATGGAGGCCGATCGCCTTCACGACGACTACATCGGGACCGACCACCTCCTGCTGGCGATGAGCCGTTCGACCGACCCGCAGCTCCGTCGCGTTCTCGGTCGCCACCAGATCACGCCGGAAGCCATCTACTCCTCTCTGCGGGAGGTCCGCGGCGAGCAGCGTCTCACCGATCAGGCGTCGGAGGAGCGGTATCAGATCCTCAAGAAGTACTCGACCAATCTGACCGAGATGGCGCAGCGTGGAGAACTTGATCCGGTCATCGGCAGGGAGGAAGAGATCCGGCGCATGGAGCAGATTCTCTCGCGAAGGCGGAAGAACAACCCCGTTCTCATCGGTGAACCTGGCGTCGGGAAAACGGCCGTCGTCGAGGGGCTCGCCCAGCGGATGGCTGCGGGCGAAGTCGCCGACACGCTGAAGGGCAAGGAGCTGGTTTCTCTCGACATCGCGGCGATGGTTGCCGGCTCGAAGTTTCGAGGCGAGTTCGAGGACCGTCTGAAGGCCGTCATCAAGGAGATCGAGGCGCACGCCGGCCAGACGATCCTGTTCGTCGACGAGATGCACACGCTCGTCGGCGCCGGAGCCGCGGAGGGGGCGATCGACGCGTCGAACATCCTCAAAGACCCTCTCTCACGGGGCAAATTCCAGCTGATCGGGGCGACGACGCTCGATGAATACCGAGAGCGCGTCGAGAAGGACTCCGCTCTCGAACGACGCTTTCAGCGGATCTACGTTCGAGAGCCGTCGATCGAAGAGACGATCGAAATCCTGCTGGGCCTCCGCGGGACACTGCAAGACCACCATGGAATCTCGATTTCCGATGACGCAATCCGCGCCGCCGCACGTCTTTCCGAGCGCTACATCGCCGACCGATTCCTCCCCGACAAGGCCATCGACCTCGTCGACGAGGCCGCCAGCCGTCTTCGCGTCGACGGAAGCGGCGAGATCGTGAACGAAGCGGAAATCGCATCGCTTGTCTCGCAATGGACGGGAATCCCGGCCGAGCGGATGCTCGAAGAGGAGCGCTTCCGCCTGGCAAACATGGAAGAGGCGTTGCACGCGCGCATCATCGACCAGGATGAGGGTGTGCACGCCGTGTCCGAGGCCGTCCGCTACTCGCGCGCCGGGCTGGCCGATCCGAGGCACCCTGTCGGCACGTTCCTCTTCCTCGGGCCGACCGGCGTCGGCAAGACGGAGCTCGCCAAGGCGCTCGCCGCCTTCCTGTTCGGAAGCGATCATGCGATCCTGCGGATCGACATGTCGGAATACATGGAGCGTCACGCCATCGCCAGGCTGATCGGTTCTCCGCCCGGCTACGTTGGCTACGAGGAAGGTGGGCAACTGACCGAGGCCGTGCGTCGCAGGCCGTACCAGGTCATCCTGTTCGACGAGATCGAGAAGGCTCACCCTCAGGTGATGAACCTCCTCCTGCAGCTACTCGATGAGGGACGCCTGACCGACGGACACGGTCGGACGGTCGACTTCCGTCACGCGATCTTGATCATGACCTCCAACGTGGGGAGTGAGATCTTCCAGACCGACAAGAGCGAAGAGGCCATCCACCGGGAGATCCGCGAGGAACTGCGGAATGCTTTCCGGCCCGAATTCCTCAACCGGATAGACGAGACAATCATCTTCCATCCGCTCTCCGAGGAAGCGATCGAGCGCATCGTCGACCTGAAGATCGCAGAGGTGAACGATCGCCTCGCCGAGCAGGCGATCACGCTCACGCTGACCAATCAGGCGAAGCGTGTTCTCGCGAAGGAGGGGTACGATCCGCACTACGGCGCCAGGCCTCTCGCCCGAGCGCTCAAGCGCCTTGTCGAGAACCCGCTCGCCGCAAAGATCGTCGCCGGCGAGATTGGCGAGGGAGACGCTGTCGCCGTCGATGCCGCCGCGATGTCCGACGTGCTGCTGATCCGCCGTGAAGAGATCTAGTTCAACCCCCTCACGACGCGCCCCTCTGTTCGATGGAGCGGGCGATAGCCGGCAGCGGCCATCGCCTCGGTCGGCAGACTGGCCGCAACCGGTTTGTCGGACAGGCCGAGTAGAAGGGCGCCTCGTTCGCGCCATCGCAACGCCGCGGACCGTACCTCCGCGGTGATCGTGATCTCCATCGCCAGCCGATGTACAACCACGCCAGCTCGCACCTCTTACCTCGTCAAGAGCGAAAGAAGGGCCATCCGAATCGGCACGCCGTTGGCCGCCTGGCGGAAGTAGGCCGCGCCAGGCAGCCCATCGACATCGGTCGCAATCTCATTTACCCGCGGCAGCGGGTGCATGATCGTCAGGGTCTCCTTCGCCGGAGCAAGCCCCCCCCGCGTCAACACGAACGCATCCTTCAGACGGTCGTACTCGGCGGGATCATCGAACCGCTCTCGCTGGATTCTTGTCATGTACAGAACGTCTGCGACGGGGATAGTTGCCGCGAGGTCGGCCGACTCGGTCACGTCGCAACCACTCGCGCGAAGCCTCTCGACGATCTCCGCCGGCATGCGCAGCGCATCCGGCGCGACGAAGCGGAAGGTGACCTCATAGTTGGCCAGCAGATCGGCGAGGGAGTGAACCGTACGCCCGTGCTTCAAGTCGCCAACAACGGCGACGGTCATACCG
>Ga0272441_10012457_pt1 | contig 12424 bp, 13 predicted proteins | sample SSMProp6N_FD_193582 | JGI IMG/M metagenome (GOLD analysis project Ga0272441, IMG submission 193582) | Marine sediment archaeal communities from Little Sippewissett salt marsh, Falmouth, MA, United States - SSM-Prop-6N | ecosystem: Environmental > Aquatic > Marine > Wetlands > Sediment ...
GCTATCGACACAACCGATAGCAGCGAAAAGGTTACAATGTCAGGTGGACTGGATGTTACAGGTGCTGTTGATGTTACGGGCGCTCTGAGTGTCGCAAGCATTACAACTGATGCAAATATCGGAGAAGCCGGAAGCGGCGTAACTGCTGTTGAATATGGAGATGGCAGAATACATCAGACGGTTCTTACCGTTTCTTCTAATCTTGGATCGATTGCGGGCGGTGCTGCACTCGGTCTTGGTCATCTTGTGTACACGCTTCCTGCCGGTGCGATAGTCGTTGAAAGTGCTTATATGTCAATGGCACTCGATGAAGATGACGGACATATCACTAATGATACTCCTGATATTGGTATCGGAACAACCGTAGCCAGTGGTGAAAATGCAACTTTGCAGGCGGTCGGCGCTGCTGCTGAGAATATCCTTACAGGACAGACTGCGAATGATTGTAACGGTACAGCAGAAGTAAAGACTGTTGCGGATCAGGTACTCGTTATTGAAGCCGGTGGTGACCACACAGTATATTTCAATGTCGCTGACACATGGGCTGCAAGCGGAGAAAATGACTGTGCGATCGCAGGAACTATTGTTCTTAACTGGCGCTTCATGGCATAATGGATATTGCCGGAACTGGAATATCTGCTGATTACAGCATAAGCATTCTGCCGGGGTTTCGCCCCCGGCAAGTGCTTTCTTTATCTTGGCAACAGGCAGCGGACGGGAATTGGTACGCAACGGATAGGGGGAGTGATGAAGATTATTACGAATGCACAATATCCATTGCAGGACTTGAAACTGTAATTAATACGTTCATTGATGAGATGGAGAATAACCGTCAAGATGGATATTTCACAATGTCTAATTTCAATACATCTGAGTATATTTTCGGTGAAAATGTAGATTATTCAGGTGATATTGATGTTGCAATTGTTAATTGGGGACAGAAAGAGCAACGTGCATTAAAAGCATATAAGCAGACATTTACAGTCAGAAATACAGCTGTATTATCTTTTCAAGAGGGGAGCACTTATAATCTGACTGATAATATATCTGTTGGATACACCGGATGGGCTGAACCAACAGAGGTGAAGCGGTTTACTTATGATAATACTTATTCAGCGATAAACAGGGATTGTGATGCCGGAGTATTTGAGATGGAGGGAATCTGGACAAAAGATAATGCAAAAAATCTGCTTAATTTTCAGCGGACTAATCGGGGCGCATCTTTTTCGATAGGTTCTCCGGCGGGTATATCATATCCATTCGGGAAAAAGCGGGGAAGTGTTACGAATGCAAAAATACTTGAAATAAACAACATGGGCTTATACGGTTTACATCATAATAGATTGGCCGTTAAATTTGCAGAGGTGATATAATGAATGACGCGCGAATACAAGAAACACTAACTTCTCTTGAAAATAATGTAAATAAGATTGTTGATTTCATTTACGGTGATTTGGAGAATCCGCAAAGCGGATATATACATAGACAGGAAAAAAGATTGTCATCAATCGAAACCACAATAACAAGTTTTGTCAAGGAAAGAGAGAAAAAGGAAAGATTAAACTCACGCATAAGCTATGCAGCAATAGGAACGGCTGCCGGAGCTTTTGTGAAATCGTTTTGGGGGATGTTTAACGGGGGGTAGTAATTGAGCGTATCACAGGGTTCATATACTTTCGGTAAGGTAACAAGCGACTATGCAACGTGGGAGCTTGCTATTGCTGATCTTGCTTTTCCGCTTACAGGCGACTTGACGCTAACAGGAGAGGCAAACGCTACAATTACAACCGGCTTTTTTGTTGATGATGTAGATTTGAATGGACACACACTGACATTTGATGGAGGTGGTTATTCTTATGAACTAAATGCAGCAGAGGCCTTATTCAGAATTGATGAACCAAGAGACAATAATTCTCAAGTTATAATACAGAATTGGAAGGTCAAGAGAATAATAGACGCTTCTCCAACGTCAAGGGGAATCGTTCATATATATAGGCCGAATAAAGACTCACAGACATTTATAATACGGGATTGTTCGTTTGACTTAAATAATTATAAAGGTCATGGAATATTGTTGATATACAACAGGGATGGACTAAGTGCAACAACATACATTACTAATGTTGTTATTTGGGATGGGACTTCTGGAACTGATAATTATGGCAATTCTTATGCGGGTATTATGTATTGGTATCAGGCAGGTATTTCTACTTACGTAAATTGTGATGCGGAAAATGTTGTTATTTATGATTGTGAGGGAATAGGTTTTGAAGTTGGTTCTGGTCAAGGAGATTTGGAAAATGTTGCCTGTTTCGACAACGGCACAGATTATGCAAATACTGGTGGCTTAAATCTATTCTTAAAGGATGCTTCCAGTGATGCAACTGGAAGTGAGGCAGGACTTCGCAACTTGACCGCCGCAGATTGCTTTGAGAGCTTGACAGATACGGATGAGGATTTTCTCTATCCAAAAACCACAGGCGACTTGTACGGAGCCGGAGCGAATGTTTCAATATCAGGTCACACACAATATTATAATGATGTTACGATTATTGAAAACGATGTTGATATAGGCGCATACGGAATTGAAAGAGATTATTCAACAGAAGAAACACAGTATGCTGTTTTTTTTGACGCTGGGATTGATGTTACAGATACTGATTATGGATGTCGGGGCGGACGGTTTCGGCTTATTACAGGTCGACCTGGATACACAGGGGCGGCAACTCCGACAGGTGACAGCATTGAGTTCTCTATTGACTTGGACGGAACAGAAAGCATCGGTACAGCTTTTCAGTCAGGTCAGCTGTACAGCGCTTCAAATGATGACGGAAACAGTCATTACTTCAAGACTGCCAGTTCCGTACCGGAAGTTGGAACATATTTCATCATTGAGGATACGAATGATTTCACAGGTGGAGAACTGGCAACCGCAAAGGGCGCTGCTCTTGCGGCTTATGATGTATTCAAGGTTACAAATAACACAAGCGGAAGTGAAGCTGTTGAATATGCCGGTTCTAATATCTGGGATGAAGGCATTCTGATTAAAAACGGTATAGGCACTCCAGAAAGAAATGTTGAACTTGAAAGTACCGGGGATTATGGTACACTTTCTGGCTTTGATTTTTCTGTAAAAAATAGCAATCTATTCTGGGAGTTCTGCGAGAGTAATGATATTTATCTTGGCAATATAGATATATACTTTTTTGTTGTAATTGACGGATATTTTTATTATCAATGGTCGGGAGTGATAAATTCGGAGATTGACAGGGAGCGCAGTCATAAAATAATATGTCGAGATAACTTCAAGAAAATTCATAAGATGTTACCGCCGAGAAGTATAACGAAAACAGAATACAGTGATGCAGATTCACGTATTACAGGCGATGCGTTTCCGATATGCTTTGGTGATATACCTTATGCGATATTGAAAGCGGTAAATGGCAATCAGGAATTTGAGGTCATTGATACATATAACGCCGAACCTGTCAAGATATTTTTCGTTTATACTGGATATTATATGTCAGATAATTACTGGTATTATGCCATACTGACAAAAACAAGAAAATTTGTGGCTGATGAGTTGAATGGTAAATATATATATGTTTTCAGTGGTGAAAATTCAAACTCATATCTTGGCAGGAAAATACATGATACTTTAACTTCATATAATGAGAGTGCGCTTGGTTGGCATACAACAGTCGTAAAAATCGCTTCTGTTCCAGATATAGATCAATATAATTTCGATTCAAATGGATATAATAGAAGTGATCCAACCAATAATGAAGTTGGGGCAGATACATGGCTGTTTCAACTTGCCGGAATCTCAAGCAGGCAGTATGTATCGCTTAATGAAATTTCATCATATCGGGAATATGATGAAGGTCAGGGCGTTTTATCATATTACAATGAGGACAAAAATGATTATGAAGATATTTCCCAGATAGTCAAAGAAAGATCAACGAGTGATGCGACAATCGATGTAACCGGAAATGTCAGAGGTAAAGATGATGAAGTGTGTGAGTATTTATATTTTCCGCTTGGTACAAGTCCAATTTCAGTAATACCGGCAATATCAGATAACGGACTTCCTTCATCTCCTGATTACACAACATTATATGATTTAGATCGCACAACATATTTCCAATCGGACGATGGCGTTTCACCTGATTGGTGGGGGTTTGCATGGGATGATCCTTATTATAAATTCCAGATGGATTTTACATTACAGCTTCCAGATAGCATAATAGGTGATGATAAATTGCAAAATATTTATCTTGCCCCTGATTTTGACTTACTTGGTATTAAATCGGGTGCATCTATACGCATTGAGTTGGCTTATAGATGCCGTGGTGATTATGGTTTATATAATGCAAATGTCGCAGAATATAATGCACAGAGGCAAACCTGGTCAGGATTTGACGATCATACAAAGACTTATATTTTTAATTATTTGCCTAATGAATATTATAATGATGGTGATGATAACAGTGAAAATACTTACTTTGGGAAGTTTGCCCTATATTCATTAACAGCTGATTCTCTGACAGGTGATGGATATAATGTAAACACAAAAATAATAAGTCTTGATGGCGACAATCTTAATATGGTAAAGAACGGAAATGCAAGACAAATAAATGTTTCATTATATATAAGAGTCTCAAATAATTCACCTGAACATCCGAGAATTAGAATTAAACAGCTTGGATTTGCCGCGCAAAAATTATTTCCAATATATAATTCTCTGTATGCTACGGTGTGTGGTGAGCTTGTCAGCAGTCAAGAAACAAATAATGTCTACCGGACGTTTGAGCATATACTTGAGACTTATGATGAAATTGATTCTTCCAATATTGACTATGGAAATCTGTCTGATGAGCGTAAAAACTGGAAAATTGGTCGGCAGATAACAGAGCAGAAAAACAGTTTCGAATATCTGCGTGAATTGTGTAAACATAGTTTCGTTGCTCTTTTTCCGACAAGGGCAGGAAAACGCGGGCTTAACGCTTGGATTGACGCTGATGCCTCCGGAACGACACACGGAAACAGTGATATAATACAAGGCAGTGTGGAAAATTGGAAGAAAACAGACGCGAGAAATATATACAATGTGCCTGTTATTCGATACGCTTGGAGTCCCGGACCGGAAAAATACACTAAATCAATGTTCATTGCAAAAATATCAGAAAGCAGTTTTCCGGCTATTGATGGAGATTGGCAGGAATACGCAGGAGGCATGGGCGGCTATGGTGATGCAAAATATTTATGGGATGCCTGTCACACTTCATATGAAAAATACCGCTCTGAAAATGAACTTCCCGCGGAATTGTCAGAGCTGCCGTGGTTTATTGATTATGATGTATTCAATGGGATAAACAGTATAACCGGCACTGCACAAGATACGGCATATATGTATTTCTCAGAGTTAATAAATTGGTGTACTCAGCAGAAATATACTTGTGAATATAGAATACCAATAAGCAAAACAAACGCACTTCTTGAGTTGACGGACAAAATCACGTTTACCGATGTATTCTATACTAATAATACAACTGTCAATGCGTGGGTAACTGGAATAGGAATTGACACTGAAAAAGATGAAATAATAATAAGAATTATTACAGATGTTGACGATGTTGGAATTAAGGATATAATTGTTGAGACCGGTGACGCACCTGATATAATAACCGAGAGTGGCTCACAACCTGACACGATAACAGAGACAGGGGTATAATATGGGAAACGAGAATAAAGATGTATTGAGAGTGCAAGCGACTTACGAGAATATGCCAAGCACATTACTTTCAAAACAATGGGGATATGTGACTGATAGATATCAGCTTGCAATGAAAGAGGCAGACGAAACAGTTCGCTATGTGCCGAGCTATAAGGGAAGCGCGGACGGGCAGATATTGAAGATGGACAGCTATCAGCTTGAAGATTCAATAATGAATGAATCCGGCGGTACAGTTACCGCTACCGGAAATCTGACTGTGACAAGCGGTGATTTGACAATTAATGATGGTGATATTATAATTGATGATGCCGGTACATTAACTGATTACACAACGATAACCGGAACGGCAGACGGTGGATTGACAATTACCACACTTGACGCGGAGGGATCTGATGCGGATTTAACTTTGGCTGCTGATGGAAATGTTATCATTAATGGCGCAACTGGTATGGGTATGTCAACCACCGCAGGCGATATTTCAATAGCTGCCGATGAGGATTTGAAATTATACTGGTCTGATGGTACTGTTGATTTTAGTACTGATATTGCATTCGCATATACTAACGATATTACTTTCGGCGGTGGTAACTATACAATAAACGCAGATGGTTCTTTCAGGATAACGCCTTCAAGCACTAACGATGCTTATATTTCTGTCGCAGACAGTGGGGAAATTTATCAGTATTTCCAAAACAGCACAACCGGGGATACAGATGCAGACGGCTCACGAATCGGTCTTGACGCAAATGAAAATCTGATAATTGAACAGCTTGGATTAAATGATATATGGATTAAAACCGCTTCAAGCACTGGACGTGTATATCTTGATTCTACCACAAATTTAGTTTTTGATGGTGACGGCTCAATGAACGATTACATATCCTTTGTTCAGGGCAATAACGGTGACTTGACAATTGAGACTGTGGACGCAGGCGGAGCAGAGGCAGACCTTACCTTGACAATCGATGGTGCTTTTGGCTTGACAACAGCGGCAGACGAGGATATTACACTGACTGCAAGCGGTACTGGAAATATCAACATTACAGCAGGCGCAAGTATTATCGCAACAAGCGAATTACAAATTGATTCAGATAGTGTCGGTATAAAACTCGGTGACGGGCAAACTTCTGAAATCATTGATGACGGTACGAATTTGACAATACAGGGAAACGGGGATATTATACTCGATCCTGGTGATGATGTATTGATAGGAGCGACAGGTACTGGCGGTTTACAGGCTGGAAATATCGGGGTTGGAGTTGCCCCAAGTTCTGATATTGGTGTATATAGTGATATTTCATCAACGACAGCGAGTACCAATCCATCTGCTCTTACAGGAGTATTAAGATGGACACCTTCTGCTGATGCTTCGGCACAAACTGGATATGGTCTAAATTTTACTCAGTTATTCAGTGGGGCTGAAGATATAAAACAGATTATTAACACGCTACAAGTAAGACCCGATTCATATACTGGCACTGTACAAGATGTGGCAGGACTTAAATTGCGAGTGTTAAAACAGGCAGGCGGTGACGCTGCTGTATCTAATAATTTGATTGGTTTGTGGGTTGATGTTGAAGAAAATGATTTTACTGTTGATGGCACTTCTTATATGATATATTTAGAAGAAACGGGCTTTCCTGACTATGGTATATATCAGGATGGAAGTGCAACTAATCTGCTTGGCGGTGCTTTGTATATCGATTCCGATTCCGCAGGAATAAAACTTGGAGACGGGCAGACTTCAGAGATTATTGACGATGGTACAGACTTGACGATTCAGGGAAACGGGGATATTATCATTAATCCTGATTCTGATATTGTAAAACTTGATTTTGGCACACAGGATTATAAAATATTGCAAGCAAGCGGTGAATCTGTTATGCGTATTGAATCTGCAACATCGGGGGAAGCTTTCGGTTTGTATGTCGCCTCTGCAGATGGTGACGGAACAGATAGTGTTTATTTTGCCGCTTATGGTGTTGGAAATAGTTCAGATAATACTAACAGGGAAAGATTATTGTCTGGCTACAATGCCGATAATACACAATTTGAATTGTGGGTAGAGGCAAATGGCACAGGAACACTGCGTGATTTAGTTCTATACACCGAAGGAAATACCGATCAGTTGAAATTGAACGCAGACGGAAGCATTGACATTAATGGGAATTTGGTGTGTAATAACAAGCTGAATCTTGACGGACAAACCGAGCTTACAATTTCAGGCGGTGCAATAACAATAACAAGTTCATTTCATACGGTTGATACAGAGAGTAATGACGCTACCGATGATTTGGATACAATCAATGGTGGTGCTGAAGGCGATATATTAATACTGAGAAGTGCGAATAACGCACGGGATGTAACCGTCAAAGATGCAACTGGAAATCTTAAATTGGCCGGTGACTTTACGCTTGGAGAGATTGCGGATACTATAATGCTTTTATATTCCGGCTCAAATTGGCTTGAATTGTCAAGAAGCAATAACACATAAAGGAGTGTAACATGAAAAAAATATCATTAGAATTAACAGACGATTTTTTTGCAAGATTCGTTTCAGCTTGTGAAAAGAAGGTAAGAAGTGCGGATATACTTGATGATATGGATGGTGTGTATCCTGAGATTACAGAGCAGGAGAGAGCCGAGAAAAGCACAATGTATCTTATAAGTAAGTTCGTTAAAGCTCACGAAATAAACGAGGCGCAGAAAGTGGCGAAGGAGTCGGTTACAGTTTCAAAGGATGCGATTTCAATAAGTGTTGTTAAGTAATACATTTTCTAATCTTAAAAAGGGGGATTCTATGAATCAACAGCGGCAGCAGGCAGTTTCGCCGGAACAGTTTCTATTTGAACAGTCTGAGCGATATGAGGCGTTGAGAAATGCGCGGGCATCAGCAGATGAGGGCATTGCTAAAATGATAAGGGATTATCGACAGGCAATAAAATCACTTGTTGTCGAAGTAAAGGCAAAGGACGAGAAAATTAAACAGCTTGAGGAAAAGCCAAAAAAGGCAGGGAAAAATGAGAAGGCTTAGAATAATCTCATGCAGCACTCCAGACGAACCGGGATATAGAGACCATGCTGTTTTATATAACTGCATAGGCAATATGGTCTGGCAGGGATATATGTCAATATGTCCGAATCCGTTCAGCCCGAAAGGCCAGAAGCCGTGGCAGAATGTTTACGGGTGGATGGAAGCCGGGGAGTACAAAGGGCAATGCGTAAAGCATCCAAAATACGGCAAGTGCATTTACATCGGTAAGGTTGGCACAAGAAACCCGAATGCCAACCATGACGGGCAGTATATAATGACAGAAGTCTTTATTCACCAGGGCGGTTTTCGCTGTAAAAATCCTGAGTGGAGGGGGTCGGCAGGCTGTCCGACAATGCACAAGAACGAATGGAAGGCTTTCATTTCCTGTTTCCATGATGGCGAACGGCTTGAAATTAAAATCGTAGATGGAATAACTCAGGTCAAAGCACAGTTCTACAAGGGCGGAAAAAAGGGAACACGTTTCACCGGGTGGCTTATACGGAGATGGACACGCTCAGAATTTGAACACGTTGAGCTTGATTTTGGAAAGTTCAGCTCTTTCGGATCATCTGGATATGATGGTGGCTGCCGTTGGAAACAGATTGACTACAAGAAACACTCTGAAAGATGGACAGCGGTCAAACTAAAAAAGAATCCGTCTGAAATCCACGATATGATACTGCATTGCGACAAGCATTATAATAACAAGTACGATTATTGCGCTATTTTCTTCTGGCATTTTCTGCCATTCCGGAGGCAGAATCCGCGGAAGTGGTATTGCTCTGAACTCGTAGCGCACATTTTGGGAATTAAGCCGGAACAGGTTTCCCCCGGAAAACTGTATGCTATGATAGCATAGTTTTCCCCTTTGGCGGTAGTGGGAGCAATCCCGCTACCGTTTTACCCGTCAAGGTCAGATATGCCCCCTATTTAAGCGCTTAAAATTCCACGATAAATAAAAACAGGTAGTTTGATACCCTTTAAATTTAACCGGCCTTAAAACGGCTGTATGGGCTTCTGACGGCATTTTATTTTTTCACCGTCTGAATATCGCTAAAAATAGCGGGAAATTGCCGTAAAATCGCACATTTTCAAAAACACAACTGCCGAAAACAGGCCAAAAACGGCAGTGCCGGACAGGGAACTTATATTTTTGTCATAAAAAGTATTTAAAAAAAATATAAAAAATATAAAAAAAGTATTGACTTTTTTCTTGAAATGTGTTATATTATATATAGATAAGAAATTAAACAATCTAACAAGGAGTGAAAGATGAGTAAGATGATCGACAGGGCAGAAGATATGTTTGACGCGATTGACAACGTCAAGAGCATACTCAGAGACAAAAGATGTTTCAATATTACAGACGCAGAAATAGAATCTGCAATAAGAAACAACGAGATCGAAGAAGGAGAAATGGAAGACCAAGAAGATTTTCCGCTTCAATACGATGTAGGAGCTGTTGAAAAACAGCTCGTTGTTTTAGCGCAAGCTAAAGAAGAGATTGAGGAACTAAGGTTAGAGTACAATGATAGCGAAATTAAAGATTTTCTCTGTGACGGTGAAGCGCTAAAAAATTGCGGATTCACATCTCAGGAACTTGTTGAAGCTATGTATGATATAATTATCGAGGCGATGTGAATGGTCTTTGGCTGATGCTGAATAAATGCTGATTAGATAAGAAAAAAACAATTCAACAAGGAGGAAGCATGATCAAAGAAATTGTTGATAAGTGGGACAGGAATAAGCCCACTATTAAGTGTTGGTTTCAGACCACACGCCCAGAATCGTATGAAGATATAGTTCGGAAATTATTTGAACTTGTAATTAACGATGGTGTGGGTGGTGGATTTAACATTTCTGATATGACTGTAATTGACAACGGCGAATACCGGGGAAGTAAAATCTTCATCATTCCAAGTGACACATATCAACCGGAGGTTAGTGATTACTTGATTTGTGATGTGTGCTATGGCTCATGTTCTATGTGTGATACTTTGATAGGCATACGTGAGAATAGCCCTATCAACTTTTTTGACGAAGACGATGAACTGCAACCAACTGCGCCTTCCGATGAACAGGTGAGCGATTATATGACACTGGCACTGCACATAGTGCAGAATTTGCGGTGGCTTTCAGAAAAGGAGGAGTGAAGCATGAAGAATAGAATCCTTCAAAAGGTGCTAAAAAAAACGCTTGCGGAAGCAAGGGAAATTCAGCCTGACATTGAACAGGTTGGGTATATAGCAACATACGGGAATGCCTGTCGTAATGTCACGGGTGAACCGGACGAGCATAATTTCACGTATTATGCTACACTTCCGTTTCCGAAGTATAATGTAATGGCGGGAACGCTTACAGAATTACTCGATAAACTGGAAGCTCACACTTGCCCGGAATGTCAGTCTACCAACGAAAAAGCGGGATCATGTACTCCGTGCCAGCAGAAAGGAATGTGATATGGAATATCTTGATAATTATATTCCGCAATTCGAGTACGAGTATTATGGCTGGCAAAAGGAAAACAATCGCTTTTTATATGAGACAGAAGAAAATGAAGATACAGAACAAATAAGGGGGAAACATGGCGAAATTCAATCTTGAAGATTATGAAACCGTCGAAATCCGGATAAAGAAGTTTTATGAAAAATATCCGGAAGGTCGAATTTTAACAGACCTTGTATCGGACATAGATGATATTGAAACTGTCATTTTCAAATCATTTATTTACAATGGCGAAATTCTGCTTTCGACCGGTTGGGCTTTTGAGCGTGAGGGTGACGGATTTGTAAATAAGACCTGTCACCTCGAAAACTGCGAAACGTCCGCAATCGGCAGGGGACTTGCAAATATCGGGCTTTCCGGTGATAAGCGTCCGAGCCGTGAAGAAATGCAAAAGGTCGAGCGGATGCAGGGTGAGCCGAATCTCCCGAAAAAGCCAAAGAATGACAAGCGAAACGAGAACCTGAACCGCATAAAAGATACCCTCGGTAAAGATGCGGCAAAGGCTAAAGGATATTGTGAGTCTCTATATCCTGATGCTTACCGGCTTGATCCGGGCGGCTGTATGTCTGACCATGTTGATGAGATTATTGACATTTATAATTCGGGGGAATTATGAAAACAACCCACGAGGGCGACGTGAAAAACGGGAAGTTTATCCCTGATGATAAAACAGCTTTTAAATGCGCCTTCGGTTCGCTTGAGGGGAAACGGGTTGATGTCACTGTTAGCAGACACCGGAAAGCCCGCAGTAAAAATCAGAATGCTTATTACTGGGGCGTGGTGCTTCCAATGATTCAAGAATCGGGGGGATACGCTCTTTCGGGAGAGGCTCATGAGGCTTGTAAGTGGGCGCTATTGAAACAGTACGACCGAAAAGCTGAATACTGCCGTAGCACCACCACGCTGTCAACTGTTGAAATGGAGAATTATTTAAGCAGAATTAGACAGCTTGCCAGTCAGGGATTTTTTGGTGACGGTGTTTGGATTCCTGAGCCTAACGAAACAGATTATAATTATACCATTGAGGAGCCGGATAATGCTTAAAATAAATTGTGATGGGTTTATTCGCTGCACCGGCTTCTCTTCTTAATAAAGGGGAAAATATGAATAATGATAAGTTATTTGCTTTTAACGCATTTGCATGGGTA
>Ga0272441_10012458_pt1 | contig 12424 bp, 10 predicted proteins | sample SSMProp6N_FD_193582 | JGI IMG/M metagenome (GOLD analysis project Ga0272441, IMG submission 193582) | Marine sediment archaeal communities from Little Sippewissett salt marsh, Falmouth, MA, United States - SSM-Prop-6N | ecosystem: Environmental > Aquatic > Marine > Wetlands > Sediment ...
GCGCGGGACGATCGACCTCGACGAGGCCATCCGGTTCGCGAGCGATCACGACGCCGGCATCTGCAATCACGGCGTGCCGAACGTGCGGTGCCCGACGATCTACTCCTGGGGCGGCGAACTTGGCACCGGTAAGCTTCACATGGCGCTCGGCCGCCCGTGCCGGAACGAGTATCGGGTCTTGAAGCTAGACGCCTCATAGGAGGCGAGCGAGGCTTTCTTCGTCGCCCCCACCCACAAGGGCATTCCCTCTCCTCACGGTGGGAGTGCACCACGCAACCAGGCCGGTGGGCGTAGTATGGGTGAGGGGGATGGAGAGACTGCTCCGTCGCGAAGACGTAGACATCAGAAGCCACGCGACCGCCGGCTTTCGGAGGCTAGTCCCCGTTTCTCTCCCTCCGCCTCTCCTCGCGAGCCGATGCCTCCGACGCCTCGATCCGGCGTTCCTCCTCTTCGGCGTCCACTCTCTTCGCTGCCCGCTCCTTGCGGCGATCCTCTGCGGCCGCCCGTTCGATCTTCTCCTTCTTCTTGGCCGCCCGCTTCTCCGCCCGGCTCATCTTCTTGCGTTCACGCCTCCTCGCGGCACGGTCGGCCTTCTCCTGCTTCTCGATCTCCCGTTCCTCGTCCGAAAGGCGTCGACTCTTATTCTGTCTCGCCGTACGCCGGCCACTCTCCTCCAACTCGAGCAGTCTCTCGCTGTAGTAGTCGGCGGCCACAGCGAGGAGGTCCCCAGCTCTTTCGACCATGAACCGGTACTCCTCGGCCTTCCTCCCGAGAGATTCCGCTCGGTCCGCGAGCTCTGTCCGCTCCTTCGCTTCCTCCGCCGCACGCATCGCTCGCGAAGCTACATCTCGCATCTTCTCGACGTACCGATCCTTCTCCTCGGGATTCTGAGAGCCCTCGAAGATGGCCTTGTCAATCGCGAGCCTGAAGTCCCCGCCCTGCTCGGCTTCCTCGATCAGAACGGTCAGATCCTTCTTGGAGATGGCATCTTGCGGTCTGAAGTACAGATACGATCGAGCCACCTCGTAGAGAGACGTATCGTCCCCGCACAACTGCTCGAGGAGGCTTCGCTGGTCACCCGCTTGTTCTTGTTCATGCATGTTCGTCACAACTCCTACGGCGCTCCCGCGCCTCAAGGGTGCATCTCGCGGACAACCCGCACTCGAAGCCTATCACGGTTCCATCGCTTCGCCCAATGGGAGCTGAAGTGCTGCCGCTGCGCCGTGACGAACTCAGGCTCAGGTGGCGAAGCCGAATCGACGCGTCTCTCCGACAGGCAAGCTCTGCGCCTTGTCGGACATGGCGCGGCACGACACAACCGGGTATGATCTCCGTAGTTTCGTAGGCAATTCTCTCGCATACCAACCAATCTCGAATTGCAGTCAACCCGAGCTGAGCGTGCGACTTGGCTCAACGGAGCCAAGGAGTGTTTCTATTGAGTTTCGAACGTTTCTCGCTTGACCGGCGCATTGCCGCCGGCGTGAAATCCGCAGGGTATGACACACCCACGCCCATTCAGCAGTCCGCCATCCCGATCATTCTGCAAGGTCGCGACGTTCTCGGCTTGGCGCAAACGGGAACAGGAAAGACGGCGGCGTTCGCGCTGCCGATCCTCCAGCGCCTGACACGCGGGCCTTTGGGCCGTGTGCGTGCGCTGATCGTTGCTCCGACCCGGGAGCTGGCCGAGCAGATCCATCAAGAGATCAAGAGGCTGGGACGCGGGACCAAGATTCGAAGTGTTGCGATCTACGGCGGTGTCAGCAAGGGGCCGCAGCTCGCGGCTCTTCAGCGGGGCACAGAGGTCGTCGTGGCCTGCCCGGGGCGGTTGCTCGATCACGTTCGCGAAGGCGGAATCAACCTGTCTCACGTCGAGGTCTTGGTCCTCGATGAGGCCGACCGGATGTGCGACATGGGCTTCCTCCCGGATATTCGGCAGATCATCCGGCAGGTCCCCGAGAAGCGCCAGACGCTCTTCTTCTCCGCGACGATGCCCAAAGACATCCGGACACTCGCAGATCGGATTCTCACGAGTCCGGAGACGGTCGAGGTCGGCGGCAACGCGCCTGCGAAGACGGTCTCCCACGCGCTCTACCCGGTTCCCGACCATCGGCGGACGGACCTCTTGTGCGCGTTTCTTCGTGGAGCGGCGACAGGTCGGGTTCTGATCTTCACGCGGACCAAGCATCGAGCGCGGAACCTTGCCCTGCAGATGAAGAAGAGAGGACACCGCGCAGCCGCACTCCAGGGGAACATGAGCCAGAACCAGCGCCAGCAAGCGATCAACGGATTCCGTGCCGGCAAGATCGACGTGCTTGTCGCAACCGACATCGCCGCTCGCGGCATCGACGTCTCAGGGATCTCGCACGTCATCAACTACGACATGCCGAACACCGTCGACGCCTACACGCATCGGATCGGCCGCACCGGCAGGGCAGAACGGACGGGCGAAGCGTTGACGCTTGCCGTCCGCAGCGACGTCATGATGGTGCGCCAGATCGAGAAGACGCTCGGAAGCCCCCTCGAGCGTCGACGCATGCCTGACTTCGACTACGGTGATGATTTCGATCCCGAGAAGCAGTTCCTGCTGAGCGGCGCCCACGCGCGCAAGCGACGCGCACAAGGAGGACGTCGGTATCGTCCTAGGACGACGTCGCGGTAGAGGTGCCGCGCGTGAGCGGCTCGCCGTGACGACGTGACTGCCTCGCTTGGGTCACAGGCAACGATCTGCGAGCTACGCTCGTCGAACGAGTCCCCTTCGCCGTCATGTGTGCTGGCGAACTGCGCTACCGGTTCCGCTTCTTCGCCATCCTCGTGCCGATGGCGTCGAAGAGCCAACCGACCAGCGTCTTTAGTGGGCCCAGCCGGGTCGGGTAGTAGTAGTTCGACGCGAACCAGCCATGTTCCACGTAGTAGCGATAGTCGAGACTGCTCTCGTCGAGGTTCACGCGCATGCTTGCCCGGCCCATCCGGAAACCTGCCAGCATCATCAGGCTGGGTACGGGGTTCTCCTGGGCGATCAGGCTGCGATGGAATCGCTCGCTCTGCTTGGCCAGGAGGCAGTCGATCCTCTGCGCCTCTCGCGCCGTCATTGGCTCGAGGGCCGTGACGCAGGTGCCGCGGACCGTCCTGAATCCAAGGCACGCGCCGACGAAGTCAAGGTACTTCACGATCTTCTCGCCGCCGAAGAGCCCCTGAGCGACGACGCTTGTGAATGACCTCCCGAAGAAGCGGGGACGGTGACCGATGTAGGCCAGTCGGTCGATCAGCGCCTTCATCAGGGCAGACACCTGGAACATGTAGTTCGGAGAAGCGAAGACGACGCCGTCGGATGCCGTCATCTTCTCCACCAACACGTCACGGTCATCCTTGTGAGGACAAGCCTCCTCGCCTTTCTCGAAGCACAACTTGCAGCCTCGACAGATCTCAATCCGGTAGTCGGCCAGATCGACGATCTCGCATTCGACGTCCCCGAATCGTTCCAGGTGCTCCATCAGCTGTCGGACGGCTTCGTACGTGTGCCTCTTGCGGGCGCTCCCAACAAAGGCGGTGACCTTCTTCATGCGTTTCCTCCATGGCGTCTCATGTCGGTCAGCTCTCACGCAATGGTACAAGAGTTCCTGGGATGCAGAACGGTACGCTCACCGTCGCGGCCTGCGGCTCCGCCGCAACACAGATGGCCGACTGCTCGCAAGCAACAAAGGCTCAATCCGAACCGCTTGGCAAGCCAGGAACGCTCGAGAGGAGACGCTCCGGAGACGAGTCGCGTCACACTGTTATGCTAGACTGCGGAGCCCGAAGAAGGAGGCCAACGTGCCGATACGACCGCTTGCGTTGCCACAGGACCTCACGCCCGCAGCGGAGATCGTCGGTCGGACGTTCCAGTATCCGGATCATCCCGAATGGGAACTCGATGCGGCCGAGTACGAGCAGTTCGCGGATGCCATCCGCCGGATCCGCCGAGTCTGGCCCGCCATTCAGCTTCTTCAACGATTCACTCCTTCGATGCAAGACCTCATGCGCGGCTACGTCTGGGAGGAGAACGGGAGCTTGGCTGGGTTCGTGGTCGTGCAGCGGGACGGCGGAAGCGCGGTGTGGCAGATCGAGCCGCTCGGCGTCCTCCCCGAATACCGTAGACGTGGCATCGCCCGCCGGCTGATGAGCGAGGCGCTCGAGATGATCCGTTCGCTCGGGGCGGAGGCGGCAAGGCTCGGGGTCATCGACGGGAACGAGCCGGCGCAGGAGCTGTATCGCTCGATGGGGTTCACCGACTACGGCGGCCGAATCCTCTTCGTGCTGGCGCCCACAGGTCAGGTCGAGCCTCCGACGCTGCCCAAGGGATACGAGGAAGTGCCGCTCGCGAGATTCGATTGGCGGACACGCTACGAGCTCGATCGTCGCATCGTCCCCGACGACGTCAATCAGTTCGAAGCGGTCACCCCCGGGCGATACCGCGTGCCACTTCTCATGCGTGCGATCGCCCCGTTCTTCAGTAACTCACGGAACCACGACGTTGTCGTATGCCGCGCGTCAGATCGAGTGGTCATCGGGCGCGCCGGATGGTCGCTCTCCAAGAGCCGCGGCGGCACGAACGCAATTCGAGTTCGCCTCGATCCTGCGCACGGAGGCGTGGCGTCGTACCTGATTCGGCGCGCTCTCTCCGCCATTCTGTCAGATGACCTGGAGCGGCAGGTCGAGCTCTTCCTGTCGACGTGGATGCCCAGCGTGGCCCGCGCGGCCGAGGACCTTGGATTCCAGCGCCGCCGAGCCCACATGTCGATGGGACTGAAGCTATAGCCGGAGAGCGACGCGATGGGACTAGGAATCCAAGTTTTGGATCAGTGCCTCGGCGTCGGCGAGACGGTCCTCGGGAACCATGATCCGCGCGACACCGACGAGCGGGCGAACCGCCTGGAAGTTCTCTCCCTGAACGAAGTACGGGATCCCCTCAGCCTCGAGGAGCGATTTGACGACTGCAACCTCGCCCTGACTCCCCGTCTCAAGCAACTCCACGAGCTCCATCGTTCGCCCTCCTTCTCGCACGCCGGTTGAACTTGCAGGATGATACGTGCTCCGAGGTTGCACGAGAAGCTCTCGCGCCGGCTGCGCGACGTCACTCGCACGTGAGGGCACTCGTTTCGTCGCAGCGGTCGATGCAGATACTATCTCTTGACGCATCGTGTTTGCGCTAGCGGAGTTCTCGTTCAAAAGGCGAGAGAACTCGCCTGAGTCCTCTGCCCGGCGGAGCGATCGAGGGAGGTCGTCATGCGCGACAGCCGGCTGCTGCTCTTCATTGCGATCGGAATCGGTCTGGCCATCGGTGCGATCTCGGATGTCGCCTCCCATGTCCAGTGCGGCCCTCCGCAGCCACCCTCCGCAAGGGTCCTCCTGGTCGACAATTCGCTGAACCATCCGATTTTCGTGCCGGAGCGACAGTGGAGGCCGCTCCTCGGCGACGTTCCGCTCGACGTCGTGCACATCCCCGGCGGAGACGAGATCCCTCCCGTCGAGGATTACACTCACGTCATCATCTCCGGATCGACAGCGTCGCTTGTCGACCCGCCGGACTGGGTCACTGTGGAGGTCGACCTGGTGAACGAGGCGGCGGACCGAGGCCTGGCGATGCTCGGGAGCTGCTTCGGCCATCAGATGCTGGTCTACGCCCTGTCCGGAAGCCACTTCGTTCAGACTGCCACCGAGTCTGAGGTCGGCTGGATCGAGGTCGAGATGAGCTCGGAGGATTGGCTGTTCGAGGAAGCCCCGAATCCGTGGCACGCGTTCGCGTGGCACTACGACGAGGTCGTCGATCCGCCGGCCCCGTGGCTCGTCCTCGGCCACTCGTCGGCGTGCCCGGTGCATGTGATTCGCTACGGCAACGCGCCGATCTGGGGACTTCAGTCGCACCCCGAGACCAATCCGTTCACCGCGAAGCTCCTGCTGCTCTTGGACAAGGTGTTCTACGACTGGGGCTCGCAGCAGATCTGCGCTGCGCTTCTTCAGCGCCCGCGGGATGATCGGATCATCGGCAGCCTCATGGAGCAATTCATCGAAGGCGAGCCGTAGCCGTCTGCGGAGACTCAGCTCACCTTCTGCAGAGCTTCGATGACTCGCTCGGGCGTGAACGGCAGGCGTCTCAGACGAACACCGACAGCATCGTAGAGCGCGTTCGCGATGGCAGCGCCCGTCGCCAGCGGGGCCGCTTCGCCACATCCGAGGATCGGCGAGTCGGGGCGATCTAGGAGCAGGACCCGGATCTCCGGGGCATCGGGGAAACCGAGGACCCTGTACTCGGACGGCAGGTCGGCGTCGATCGCGGCCTCCTCGAAAAGCGTCCAACTTGCTCCCTGGAGGAACCCGCCCTCGAGCTGCGCGCTCAGGCCGTCGGGGTTCACGACTCGGCCGGCGTCCGCGACGATGACCGCCCTCTCGAGGCGGAGGGCTCCGGTCGTCTCGTTGCATGTGAGCTCAACTACGACAGCGACGTAGCTCTGCAGGTTCTTGTACTGCGCGAACGCGAGCCCACGCCCGCGGCCGTTCTCGCTCGGCCGTTGGCTGTCCGACCACCCGGCCTCGGAGGCGACCGCCTCGATCACGGCGCGGGCGCGCGGCTCCTCCAGGTGCATCAGCCGGAACGTCACCGGATCGACTCCGGCCGCGTGTGCCAGTTCGTCGACGAACGACTCAAGGGCGAACACGTTGGCGAATGCGCCGAGGCTGCGGAGATTCCCGACGCGAACCGGCGTTTCCTCGACGAAGTGCTTCACGATTCGCCGCTTCGGAAACGCGTAGAGCGGGTCGGCGTTCCGATGGCCGCCCCCGTGTCGACTCCGGCTCGCGCGAGTGCTCGGGCGCCGCATCGGCTTCTCGCGATGCCAAGTCGCAAGGAGATCGGACGCGTTCTTGGATCCCTGGCTTCGCCCCCAGTGCGTGTGGCTCCAGACGTCGTGATTCCAATCGATGACGCGCCCCTCGGCGTCGAGACTCGCTCGAAGGCGAATGCCCATCGCAGTTCCCGTCGGCTCCCACGCGGCCTCCTGTTCGGCGGTCCACTTGAGGAGGACGTGTCGGCCGGGAAACGCTCTGGCAACCAGGGCGGCGTCGAGCGCGGCGTCGTCGGCACCGTTGTGTCCGAAGCATCCGGCACCCTCGACGTGGATCACGCGAACAGCGTCTTCGGCCGTACCGAGCGCGTGCGCGAGGGCGGCTCGCATGGGGAACACGCTTTGCGCGTGGGTCCAGACGGTGAGCTGATCGCCGTCGGCGAGTGCGGCGGCGGCCGACGGCGCGAGGGAGGCGTGCCGCTGGAACGGCCTGAAGTACTCGGCGAAGTGCGTACGGATCGCGTTCGGCGGACCGGCCGGCGGCGGGACCGGCTCCTTCGACGGCTTCCCGTCGACGAGGAGCATCTCCCGCCCGCGCTGCTCGAAGAGGCGTTCGGCGTACTCGGCGCCGCTCAACGGGGGCGTGGTGTTCAGCTCCCACATGCACGCTCCGCTGAGCACCCTCGCCACCTCCACCACGTCGGTCTCGCTCTCCGCGGCCACGGCGAGAAACGCGCCGTCCCGAATGACGGACGGACGCCCCTCCATCCCGTCGACAGCGGACGTGTCGACTGAGACAAGACGATGGTGCTGCGACGGCGGCCGGATCACTCGAGCGTGCAGCATCTCCGGCCAGCTGAGATCGTGGACGTACTGGTGAACGCCAGCCGCCTTGGCCTCCGCGTCGAGCCTCACCATTGGACGTCCCACTAGCGCACTGTCGGCGGCCGACTTCGGGACGGTTGATCTCGTGACGTCAACGTCAAATCGGCGACCGCCCATCAACTCCCAGTATGTCGCGCGCCGTCCGCTGTCCGGATCGATCAGCACGCCGTCCTCGACGACCACGCGGGGCGGCTCGACGCCCCACGATTCCGCAGCCTCAGCGACGAGCAACGACCGAGCGTGCGCGGCGGCATGGCGGACAGCGTTCCCGGAGGTTTCCAGCGAGACGCTGCTGACGGTGTACCCCTCGTCCGGCGAGTGGTCGGTGTCGACGGGTGCGACGCGGATTCTGTCGACCGACACGTCGAGTTCATCGGCAGCGATGCCGGCGATTGCCGTGCGGATGCCCTGGCCGAACTCGATCTTCCCGGTGAACACGGTGATCGTCTCGTCGGGCTCGATTTGAATCCAGGAATCGACACTCGGGTGATCCACGAGCGGCGAAGGAAGCGCGCGAGTCGGCTTCGAGAGCGACGGCTTGACCTCCACACGGAAGAGCGAGTCGAGGCTTCGGCCGCTCGCCCGGAGGACGGCGCGCACGGCGCGCTCGTGAATGCCGCACCGGCAGACGTGCCAGGCGAGCGCTTGTCGAACGTCGGCGGCCGTCGGGCGTGGGTTGCGCTCAAGTAGGGCGACCGACGATAGGACGAGACCCGGCGTGCAGTAGCCGCATTGGACGGCACCTTCGTCGATGAACGCTTGCTGGACGGGGTGGAGTGCACTTCCCGTGCCCAACCCCTCGATCGTGACGATCTTCGCCCCCTGCACGTCGGCCGCTTGCGTGCGGCAGGATGGTCTCACCGCACCGTCGATCAGGACAGCACAGGCACCGCATCGACCCGACTCGCAAGCCGCCTTCACGCCGCGAAGGCCGAGCTCGTTTCGCAGCACGTGAAGAAGCGTGGTGCCGGGCCGCAGGTCGAGGCCGTGCTCCTGGCCGTTGACGTGCAAGACGATCCGCTCGGACATCATGGATGGATTCTCACGTGAGTCGCAGGGAATGTCACGGCACGCTCGCCCGCCGCGGCCGGTTCCGGCCGGAAGCGCGAATCACAGCGAAGTCGGATCTGTCCCCTTGCCGGCGCTGCCCGGCCGGCAACCACCCTACCGTCCAATCAGCGTGCAAGGGAGCCCGGGCTACGGCTCCGTCGCGACGAATCGCTTCCCGTCAGCTTTGCAGATCAGCTGCACGACGTGCCGACCGCCGGAAACGGCGGGCGGAAGGCCGCCGCCGGGCGTCGTCCAATGGCCGATCATGTGGAAGTTCTCGAGGCCCGGCAGTGTCTTCTTCATCGACATCATGAGCGTCTTGCCGCTCGGCAACCACCCCTCGTACGAGCCACGCCAGTTGCCGGTGTAGCGGTTCCAGGTGACCGGCGTGGCGACGTCTCGCATCTCAGCCTTGGCATGGATACCGGGAATCCGCTGTTCGAGCGCGTCGAGGACCGCCTCGCAAGCCGCCTCCTTGGCAGCGGCATAGCCCTGAGGATCCTTGCGCAGCTCGGCCCATCGGTCGTAGTCGCTGTTCATCATTACGATGATCACGCTCTTGCCTTGGGGAGCCAGGGCGGGGTCGAAGTTGTAGACCTTGAATGAGAGCCGATCTCGAAGCTTCCCGTCGATCTCGATCCCCGGCGAGAGCGGGAAGCTGATTCCGCCGACCGTCATCGGAATGCCATCGAGCGAGTCATTGATCCCGAGACCGATGTAGAGAAGCGGCGGGAACGGCTTCATCGTCTCGTAGTACCCGTTGATCGTTTCGTTGACGTACCGGCCGCCGAGCATGTCGAAGATCGTTGTGTGCCCGTCGGCGGCGGAGATGACGACGTCTGCACGGTGCTCCGTTCCGTCGTCGAGCCGAACGCCCACGGCGCGGTCGCCTCCGTCTCTCGTCTCGGTCAAGATCTCGACGACCTTGGCCCCATAGTCGATCGACCCTCCGAGGTCCAGGTATCGCTTCTCGATCGCACGAGCGAACGGGAGCGAGCCGCCTAGCGGGTACCCGGCGACCTGCTTGTTTAGCCATGCCAGTGGCAGGATCAACGCGACTATCGGGAAGTCCTCGGCTTCCGCAGCCATATCCAAGAACGCCTTGCGGAGGAACGGGTTCTTGAGCTTCTCGGCGTAGTCGGTAACCGAGACGTCTCGCCAGCGCATGAACGCCGGTCCGTACGGCAGCATCCCGAGCGTCATGCCCAGCTTGTCTCCGAGGTTGTACAGCTCGGGCGCCTTCTCGACGGGAAGGTCGAACCCGGTGAACTTGCGGATCGCCTTTGTCAACGATCGGATCGGCTTCGCATCCTCCGGCGCAAGCTCGAGCAGATGCTTCTCGAGGCGATCGACATCGCAGTAGAGGTTCAAGGCTTGGCCCTCGGGGCCCTCGACGCGCATGTACACGTCGAGGTTGAGCATGTCGAATCCCTGGACGGCGCCGACCTCTCGCCACAGCTTGTGGTAGTTGACGCCGGGCGCCGAGCCGATGAGCCAGTGGATGCAGCTGTCGATCGTGTAGCCGTTCCGCGTCCAGGCGGTGCACACGCCGCCGGGCAGGCTGTGCATCTCGAAGATCCTCGTGTCGTACCCGTTCATCCGGGCGTAGCAGCCGGCGCAGAGACCGGCGATACCGCCTCCGACGATCGCGATGGACTTCTCGGCCATGGTGTCTCCTCCTCGTCTCGCTTACGGAACGCTAGTCATGACTGGAAGTACGGTCACGCCGACGACAGACCGAGGGCGACTGGATCGCCGTCGCACAGCCGATCTGCGCGGGAAGCCAGGCGGGGCGGCCTAGCCGCCCGTTTGCAGGAGGTACCAGGCGTAGCCGGCCGGGATGGAGACGACGATGTCGACGATCCCGAGCGCGACGGCCGCCCCTCCCCCTGTGAACATCGTGATGAATCCGAGGATGACGCCGACCACGGCTGCGACGATGCACGTGATCTTGGCCGTCTCCAGGTCGCCCGCCTTCAGCCGGAAGATCCCGCCGAACAAAAGCCCCAGTCCGAGGGCGATCCCGATCACGAATCCCCAAACGTTGTTCATCGCAATGGCGATGATCGACAAGACGCCGATTCCGGCGATCGTCACCACCATCAGTGTCAATGGATCGAAGAGGTCCCTCATCCCCACTCCTTTCGGTCACCCGATGTGCCGCGAACGGCATTCCAGAGGAGCTGCAACGAGGAGGCCGGCGGCGTTCACGTCCCGGCCTCCGTCCGGGAGATTGTAGGGACGAGGCCGGTCTGAGTGAAGCGGGGAATGGGAAAAGGCCGGAGGCGCAATCGCGATCAGGCCAAGCGTGATGCACGCAGCGCTTCGCCTCGCGTGCTTCACTCGTCCGCGTCGCCGGAGAGGTCGCCGAGGACCCAGCGCAACGCCTCGCGGAAGGCCGGGCTCACAACGGTTCCGTGGTCGCGCCCGATGAACTCGGTCAGATGCAATTGAACCTGCTCGTACTCCCGTGACTCGAGTTGCCCGTACAGCTCCCTCGCCGGAAGTTGGAAGCGGACTTCCTCCTGCGCCCCGTAGCCCAGGTAGAGCGATCCGGCCGGACTCGCCCGGCCGGCGTCGACGCGCCGCGCGAGCGTCGACTCCAGTTCCGGAACCGCGTTCTCCGTCCGCGTGTAGTCTCCGCTCACGGCAACCACGTGACGAAAGAAGCCGACTTCGTAGATCGCCGCCGTCAAGAACGCATACACGGCGAACGCCGCCGCGCTGGAGTGGCCGAGGAGGACCGTGCTCGCATCGTCGACGCGGTACTGCTCCACGAGAGCGGGAAGGAGCTCGCTTCGGAGGAAGGCGAAGAAGAGGCTCGGGCTCCCGTGATAGTCCCGCGCGCGCATCATCTCCTCCGGGTAGCCAACGCCCACCAGGATCATCTCCGGCACGAGATCCGCCTCGACCAGCGCGTCCGCGATCTCACACAGCCCGCCCGGCGCAGTCTTGAACCCGTTCGACAGACTGCTCGATTCGTCGAACCAGTAGTTCGCGTCGAGCGTGACGACCAGGGGGTAGGTTCGATCCGGCTCGCTGTCGTACGAAGCGGGAAGGTGCACACGGATGTCGTACGTATCGCCTACAGCCGACGACTCGAACGGCCCCGGGAAGGGCCCTTCCGCCTGCGCTCCGAGCGACACAGAGAGAAGAACGAGCATGGCAAACGCTACGGCGTCGCGCGCCCACGAACCGCGAGTGCGACTCGACATGCTCAGGTTCATCCTCGGGTATCTCCGTTTCGTCCGTCGATTCGTGAAGGGTCTCTCGGTTACCGCTCGTACCTCGAAGAGAGTACGAGATTCCTACGGCCGGCAGCGGAGATGCCGCGCAACCCGGGGCGTGCACGCGCGGGATCCGTGCTTCGAGCACGGACCCCGCGCCTTGCTGCTACGCCGGCGGAAGCCAGGTAGGCGTTCCCCACACGGGATGGAGATCGTAGTCCGGATCGTTCGTCAGGCGCTCCTGGGATGCGCCCGTCGGCGACATCCGGTAGATCTCCGCGTTCCCGTCTCGGGAACTCTGGAAGACGATCTCGCTGCCGTCGGGCGACCAGGAAGGCCCCCAGTCCCAATCCGAAGAGGTCGTCAGACGCGTCGAGGACGCGCCGTCTCGACCGATCTTGTAGATCTCCGTGTTCCCGTCACGATCGCTGTGGAACGTGATCC
>Ga0272441_10012459_pt1 | contig 12424 bp, 10 predicted proteins | sample SSMProp6N_FD_193582 | JGI IMG/M metagenome (GOLD analysis project Ga0272441, IMG submission 193582) | Marine sediment archaeal communities from Little Sippewissett salt marsh, Falmouth, MA, United States - SSM-Prop-6N | ecosystem: Environmental > Aquatic > Marine > Wetlands > Sediment ...
CGCACGCAAGACGAAGCGCAGCGTCAAGCCCGCGGTGAAGACGTCACCATCGACCGCACCGACGAGGAAGAAGAAGCCGCCTTGCTGGCCGAAGAGGTGTTCGAAGACGCAGAACAAGCCGCCGCCATGGCAGGCATCGACGATGCTGCTGAAACATCTGGCGAAACGTCTGGCGATGACGCCCAGCCAGGCGATACGGGCGACACGCCCTCCTAGCTTAGCCCCCCCCCGCGCGCTGCTGCCGGCAGGCCCGGCAAGCTAAGCCACCGACACTCCCAAGACGCCGCCTTTGGCACCACAGGCGGCGTTCTTCGTTGCCGCGCCACATTTGTTGCGCGGGCATATTTCGTGGTTAAATTTTGCCGGCGAAGGGGGAGATGTGCCGCATCGCGCCCCAAAAGCTGCAGGAGGACGCTACCTGTGTTGCTGAGATGGATGCTGCAATACGTGGTCAAGACCGGCCATCTGACGGTGGTGGAAGCCTCTGGCAAGACCTGGCATGCCGGCGACGGCACCGCGCCGCGGGTCACGCTGCGCATGCACGATGCGGCCATCAGCCGGCACATCGCCTTTAACCCGCACCTTAAATTCGGCGAAGGCTATATGGAGGGCCGCTACAGCATATCCGAAGGCGATGTGTGGGACTTGCTCGATCTGCTGGGTCGCAATGTCGGCACCGGCTACGGGACGCCGCTGGCGGTGGCCATTGCCCGCATCCGGCGCCTCTTTAGGAGCATCCTGCAATATAACCCCATTGGCACCGCCCAGAAAAACGTCGCCCATCATTACGACCTCGATGGCGGCCTGTACGATCTATTCCTGGACCCCGACCGGCAATATTCCTGTGCCTATTTCGACGGCGAGGACGTATCGCTGGAACAAGCGCAGCTTGCCAAAAAGCGGCACATCGTAGCCAAGCTGGCACTGCAGCCAGGCCATAAGGTGCTGGATATCGGCTCCGGCTGGGGCGGCCTGGCGCTCTATATGGCGCGCATGGCCGACGTGGAGGTGACCGGCGTCACCCTCTCGCAAGAGCAATACACGCTGTCAAACAGCCGCGCAGCCCAGGACAACGCGCAAGACCGGGTGCAGTTCAAGCTGCAAGACTACCGCTCGCTCGACCCGGCCTTTGACCGCATCGTCTCAGTCGGCATGTTCGAGCATGTGGGCGTTGGCCATTATGACGAGTATTTTCAGCACATTGCCCACCTGCTGGCCGAAGACGGGGTGGCCGTCGTCCACGCCATCGGCCGGATTGACGGCCCCGGCACCACCAATCCGTGGATTGCCAAGTATATTTTTCCCGGCGGGTATATTCCGGCCCTCAGCGAGGTCTTACCGGCCATCGAGCGCGCCGGGCTGTACGTCACCGATATGGAAGTGCTCCGGCTGCACTACGCGCAAACTCTCGCCCATTGGCGCGCCCGCTTCACCGCCAACCGGGCGCGCGCGGCGGCACTCTACGATGAGCGCTTTTGCCGGATGTGGGAATTCTACCTGGCGGCGTCGGAATCCTCGTTTCGGCATATGGGCTTTATCAATTTCCAGATCCAGCTAAGCAAAACCGTCGACACCTTGCCGTTAACGCGCGGCTACATGGCTAAGGCGGAGCGAGACTTGCTGGCGCGCGAAGGCGCAAACGCCGCCGCCAACAGCACCCGCTTGCGGGCCTAAGCTGTACACAAGCACGGCACGCGCCCCGAACGGGATTTTGTAAGGTAATAAAAGCGGTTAGTGCACGTTCTTACGTTCTCCACAGCATGTGCATAAGTGCGGTGTGTATCGCTGGCGACATGCGGACCCGCCGGTGTACAAAATACGAATGACGGAAATTACAGCCCCCGCGCCGCCTATCGACCGCGACGCCGACAGCCCTATGGGCACCGCCGCCTATCGCGAAATGCCCCACTCGATTGAGGCGGAGCAAGCGCTGCTTGGGGCGATCTTGGTCAACAACGAAGCCTATGACCGGGTGTCGGAGTTTTTGACCGCCGAGCATTTCTACGAGCCGCTGCACGCGCGCATTTTTGAAGCGATCGCGCATTTGGTGGTCGGCGGCCATCTGGCCACGCCGGTAACGCTAAAGGCGCATTTTGACCATGACAGCGCGCTAGCCGATGTCGGCGGCCCGGCCTATCTGGCGCGCATCGCCACGGCGGCGGTGGCCACACCGCATGCGCGTGATTACGGCCGCGCCATCTATGACCTAGCCGTGCGCCGTGAGCTTATCCGGCTCGGCGAAGACATTCAGGCGGTGGCCGAGGACAGCCCCGTCGACATGCCGCCGGACCAGCAAATCGAGAATGCCGAGGCCGCGCTCTACAATCTGGCCGAGAAGGGCCGCTATGAAGGCGGGTTTCAGCCGTTCAAATCCTCGCTGACGACGGCGCTCGATATGGCCGCCGCCGCTTATCAACGCGAAGGGCATCTGTCTGGCCTCGCAACCGGCCTACGCGACTTGGATACGAAGCTGGGCGGGCTGCAAAACTCCGACTTAATCATTCTCGCCGGCCGGCCCTCCATGGGCAAAACCTCTCTTGCCACAAATATCGCGTTCAATGCGGCGCGCGCCTACCAGACGCAGACCGATGAATACGGGCGCGAAACCGTCAGCGATGGCGGCATTGTTGCGTTCTTCTCGTTGGAAATGTCGGCAGAGCAACTGGCAACCCGGTTGCTGGCCGAACATTCGGGCATTCCCTCGGAGAAGATCCGCCGCGGCGATATTACGTCTGACGAATTTGGCCAATTGCGCGAGGCGACCGAGCTGCTGCAATCCCTACCGCTGTATATTGACCACACCGGCGGCATCGCCATGTCCACCTTAGCCGCGCGCGCGCGCCGCTTAAAACGGCAAATGGGCCTGCAACTCATCGTCGTCGATTACCTTCAACTCGTTACCAGTTCAGGCCGGATACAAGACAACCGAGTTCAGGAGGTCACCGCGATCACCACCGGCCTTAAGGCATTGGCCAAGGAATTGAACGTGCCTATTTTGGCGCTGTCGCAATTATCCCGCCAGGTGGAAGCGCGCGACGACAAGCGGCCACAACTCTCAGACCTGCGCGAATCAGGGTCGATTGAGCAAGACGCCGACGTGGTAATGTTCGTCTACCGGGAAGAATATTACCTGCTGCGTGAAGAGCCGACGGAAGGCACGCCGGAGCACTTGCAATGGCAAGAAAAAAGCGCCCAGGCGCACGGACTGGCGGAGGTGATCATCGGCAAGCAGCGCCACGGCCCCACCGGCCGCGTCAAGCTGCAATTCCAGGCCGACTTGACCCGGTTCGGCAACCTTGACCAATTCCACAAAGGCTATGATGGTCCGTGATCCTGCTATTTTGATCCGTGGCCCGTTAGCGTGACACGCCCCCCTCTGCCGCCGCACCGCTCGCAAAGACATGCCGCCGACGCCGCAGGCTGTATCACGGTCGATCTGGACGCGCTTGCGCGCAATTGGCGCGCCGCCCAAGCCGCAAGCGGCAGCGCCAACGCATCTGCCGTCGTCAAGGCCGACGGCTATGGGCTTGGGCTACCGCAGGTGAGTGAAGCGCTCAGCCGCGCCGGGTGCAGCCGCTTTTTTGTCGCCCTGCCGGCGGAAGGGCTGGCGGTGCGGGCCGTTGCCCCGACCGCCGACATCTATGTGCTGAACGGACCCATGGTCGGTTGGGCACAGACAATGGCCGATGCGGCGCTGATACCCGTCTTGAACGATACCCTGCAAATGCAAACCTGGGCGCAAACTTGCGCCGATGCCGGCCGTAAGCTGCCCGCCGCCGTGCATCTGGATACCGGCATGAACCGCCTTGGGCTGGCGGCGGATGACGTGGCGGCGGTCACCGCGGATGCCGCGATGATGCAGGCCTTCCGTCTCGTTTTGGTGATGAGCCACCTAGCCTGCGCCGATGACCCGGCGCATCCGTTGAACGCGCTTCAGCGCCAACGGTTTGACGCCATGCGCCGCTGCTTTGCCGATGCACCGGCAAGCTTGAGCAATTCAGCCGGGCTGTTTTTAGGCGCCGATTACCATTACGACCTAACGCGCCCGGGTATCTGCCTCTATGGCGCCTCCCCCTCCCCCGCCCGCCCGGCCCCTTTTGAGCCGGTGGTTTCTGCATCGGCGCAGGTGCTGCAGGTGCGCGACATTGCCGCCGGCGACACCATCGGCTATGGCGCCACCTTTACCGCCACCGCGCCCATGCGCACGGCAACGGTGGCCGCCGGCTACGCCGATGGCGTGCTACGCAGCGCCGGCAACCGCGCTTACGCTGCGGTTAACGGGGTGCGGGTGCCCTATGTGGGCCGCGTGTCCATGGATTTGGTGGTGCTGGACATCTCCGCGCCGGAAGCCGCCGGCCTGCAGCCCGGCGACAGCGTCGAACTGATCGGCCCGACGATTGGCGTCGATGATCTTGCACAGGCGGCTGGAACCATCGGATATGAGGTGCTAACCAGGTTAGGACAGCGGTATGAGCGCCGCTATGCATCACCCGCCCCTGTGTCCGCCTCGCCCGATGCACGCGTGCGGCATACAGCACCCGCCCATGGACAGGCCAAGGAGTACCCGCCGCGATGAACGTGTTTGCCCCGATTGGGCGCGCCGTCTTGATGTTTCTGGCCGAAGTCGGCGCCTTGGCGCGGTTTACGGAGCGCGCGCTGCGCGCGTGCTTCGTGCCCCCTTTCTACCTGCGGCATATCGGCGGCCAGATGCTGCGGATCGGCTATTTTTCGTTGCCGGTGGTGGGGCTTACCGCTTTTTTCACCGGCGGCGTGCTGGCGCTGCAAATCTATATTGGCGGCTCGCGCTTCAACGCTGAAGGGTTCGTCGCCAATATCGTCGCCATCGGCATTACCCGCGAATTAGGGCCGGTGATCGCCGGCCTGATGGTCGCCGGCCGCGTCTCTGCCGCCATTGCCGCGGAAATCGGCACTATGCGCGTCACCGAACAAATAGACGCGCTGGTGACGCTGTCCACCAACCCGTTCAAATATTTGGTGGCACCGCGGATCATCGCCGCCGTTATCTGCATGCCGCTGTTGGTTTTGGTGGCAGACATTATCGGCATCTTCGGCGGGTTCATCGTCGGCACCCAGAGCTTGGGCTTTAACCCGCTGGTCTATATCGGCAATACGGTCGATTTCATCGAAGCCGAAGACGTCACCTCCGGCCTGATCAAATCCGCCGCCTTCGGCTTTATCATCGCGCTCATGGGGTGTTATGCCGGCTACCGCAGCCGCGGCGGCGCACAAGGCGTGGGCCGCGCCACAACCAACGCCGTGGTGGCCTCTTCCATTCTCATTCTTGCCGCCAATTATATGATGACATCCCTTTTGTTCGCCTCCTGATGTTCCGCACCACGCGCTTAAGGCACTTTGCATAATGGCCGACACGCCCAAAATTGAGCTTCGCAATGTCCACAAACATTTCGGCCCCAAAGTGGTGCTGGACGGCGTCGACCTTACGGTTCAGCGCGGCCACTCGATGGTGGTGATCGGCGGGTCGGGCACCGGCAAATCGGTGATGCTGAAATGCATTTTAGGCCTGCTGCACCCCAACAGCGGCTCTATCAAAGTGGATGGGCAAGAGGTTACCGGGATCTCCGAACGCGAACGCGAAAAGGTGCTCAAGAAGTTCGGGATGCTGTTTCAAAGCTCCGCCCTCTTCGACAGCCTGCCGGTATGGGAGAACGTGGCCTTCGCCCTCATTCAGGGCGAAAACATGCCGCGCACAAAAGCCAAAGACATCGCGATGGCGACATTGGCAAAAGTTGGCTTAGGGCCGGAGGTTGGTTTGCTAAACCCGGCGGAATTATCCGGCGGCATGCAAAAGCGCGTCGGCTTAGCGCGCGCCATTGCGCACGACCCGGACATCGTCTTTTTTGACGAACCGACCACCGGCCTTGACCCGATCATGGCCGACGTTATCAATGAACTCATCGTCGATACGGTGAAGGATATGGGCGCAACTGCTCTATCCATCACCCACGATATGGCATCGGCGCGCAAAATCGCCGACCATATGGCAATGATTCACAAGGGCAAGATCATCTGGAACGGTACCGCCGCCGAGGTGGATACGTGCGGTAATCCGTATGTGGATCAGTTCGTGAACGGCCGGGCCGAAGGCCCCATCCAAATGGAGGTGCTCAAGGCGTAACGGCAAGCCTTGGCGCGTGCTATGGCCAAATCCACTACCCGGTATGTTTGCCAATCATGCGGCACGGTCTTCGCTAAGTGGGCCGGCAAATGCGACGCTTGCGGCACTTGGAACGCGCTGGTGGAAGAAGCCGTTGCGTCGGGCCCCGCCGCATCGCCTGCCACCGCGCGGCTAACCCGCGGCAGCCGCACCGTCTTGGACTTAGTGCCACTGGCCGGCGAAACCGCAGAAGCCCCGCGCCTTGTTACCGGCATCAGCGAATTCGACCGGGTCTGCGGCGGCGGGCTTGTGCCGGGCTCCGCCCTGCTCGTGGGCGGGGATCCGGGCATCGGCAAATCGACCATATTGCTGCAAGCGATGGCGGCCTTGGGCATGGGCGGCAAGCGCGCGCTCTATATTTCCGGCGAGGAAGCCATCGCGCAGGTCCGCATGCGGGCCAAGCGGTTGGGGCTTGAGACATCGCCCGTAGCGCTTGCCGCCGCCACCAACATCGCCGACATTTCCGCAACTTTGGAGCGCGCGCCTGTGGCCGACGCGGTGGTTATCGATTCGATCCAGACCATGTGGTCTGACGCCCTCGAATCGGCGCCGGGCACCGTTGCGCAAGTGCGCGCGTGCGCGCAGGCGCTGGCGCAAGTGGCCAAAACCCGCGGCACCGCGGTCATTCTCGTCGGCCACGTGACGAAGGAAGGCCAGATCGCCGGCCCGCGCGTGCTCGAACATATGGTCGATACGGTGTTGTATTTTGAGGGTGAACGCGGCCACCAATTCCGCATCCTGCGCGCCGTCAAAAACCGCTTTGGCCCGACCGACGAGATCGGTGTTTTTGAGATGCACGATTCAGGGCTCCAAGAGGTTGCCAATCCATCGCAGCTCTTTTTGGGTGACCGTAGCGGGCAGGCGGCGGGCTCGGTTGTGTTTGCCGGCATCGAAGGCACGCGGCCGGTGCTGGTGGAAATACAAGCGCTCGTGGTTCGCTCGTCGCTGGGCACACCGCGCCGCGCCGTTGTGGGCTGGGATAGCGGCCGCCTATCCATGGTGTTGGCAGTACTAGAAGCACGCTGCGGCACGAGCTTTGGCGGGTTTGACGTTTACCTCAACGTCGCCGGCGGTCTGCGCGTGACGGAACCCGCCGCGGACCTTGCCGTCGCCTCGGCCTTGCTGTCTTCGCTGGAGGGCACGCCTATTGATCCGCATACGGTCGTCTTTGGCGAGATCAGCCTGTCGGGCGCCGTGCGCTCCGTGTCGCAAACCGAAAACCGCACCAAGGAAGCCGCCAAGCTGGGTTTCAAGGCCGCCATCGGCCCGCCCGGCGTAAGGCCGCTTGCCAGCGGGCTTGCAGCGCGCGACATTCAGACCGTCGGCAGCCTGGTCACGGCCATTTGCCCTTCAGCGGTACCCGGCGGGGACAAAAAATGATAGGCCTGGCAGGCGATCGCAACCCACGGGGGGAAAGAGGGCACGCGTGACTTGGTTCGATGCAATCGTCATCGCAATTACGCTGATCTCCGGCTTGCTCGCGATGGTCCGCGGGTTCGTGCACGAAGCGCTGTCCATTCTCGCCTGGGCCACAGCCGCGGTCGCGGCATTTGTTGCGCTGCCTTACCTCTCCCCTATCGTTTCGGAATTTATCGGCCCTGCGTGGCTTGCGGACGCTGCGGCGGCACTGGCGGTCTTTGTGTTTGTCCTGTTCATGGTGTCCGTCTTCACGTTTCGGCTGGCAGCCAGGGTGCCGGATGGCCGTGTTGGCTTGCTCGATCATACCGGCGGGTTGGTGTTCGGCCTGGTGCGCGGTTTTTTGTTGGTGACAATCGCCTATATTTTCTTGGCATGGCTGATCGTGCCGAAGGATTTTCCGCCGTGGCTGGAGGACTCACGCTTGCGGCCTGTTGTCTCGCTAGCGGCGGAGACAATAACGGACTGGTTCAACTCCCTTGGCCAATCTACGCCGGAGGCGCCCGTTGATGCCTTGCCTGGCGCCCCAAACGCGGGTAATACCGCCAACGATAGCAAGAGCGACAGCAAGGGCGATGGTGAGGGTAGCGCTGCAGCACCGGCGGCGCCACCAGACAGCACCGCTGACACGGTGCAGGACGAAGGCTATAAGACCGAGGAACGCAGGCAGCTTGAACAGTTGATCGAGTCGGTTGAAGAGGATGGGTCGTGACACCAACTTCTAGACTGTCCTTCACGTACCGCCCCGCCACCAGGCGCACGAGGTACTCTTGACCCCAGATAATCCGCAGCCATCCGCCGCATCGGACATGGATATGCCCACCCTGCGTGAGCTCCTTGAAGGGGATACGCTGCGCGAAGAGTGCGGCGTTTTCGGGGTGTTCGGCCACGACGACGCCGCAGCCCTAACGGCGCTTGGTTTGCACGCGCTGCAACACCGCGGCCAGGAAGCCGCCGGCATCGTCTCCTATGATGGGCACAGGTTCAACGCAGAACGGCGGATGGGGCTTGTCGGCGATAACTTCTCATCGGAAAAGATGATCAACCGCCTCGTCGGCTCGGCGGCCATCGGCCACAACCGCTATTCCACCACCGGCGAAACGGTGCTGCGCAACGTGCAGCCCTTGTTTGCCGACTTGTGGGGCGGTGGGTTTGCCATCGCCCACAACGGCAACCTGACCAACGCCTTGACCTTGCGCGATGAATTGGTGCGCGGCGGTGCCATTTTTCAATCCACCTCGGATACGGAAACGATCTTGCAATTGGTAGCGCGCTCCAACAAGCCGCGCATCATCGAGCGCCTGGTCGACGCGCTGTCGCAAGTCGAAGGGGCGTATAGTTTGGTGTGCCTGACACCGAAAAAGCTGATTGGCGCCCGCGACCCGTTGGGCATCCGGCCGCTGGTGATGGGCGACCTTGGCGGGTCCCCCGTCTTAGCGTCCGAAACATGCGCGCTGGACATTATCGGTGCGCATTTTATCCGCGAGGTAGAGCCGGGCGAAATTGTGGTGTGTACGGAAGATGGCGTAGAGAGCCACAAGCCGTTTCCGCCGCAGCCGGCCCGGCCATGCGTCTTCGAGCACATCTATTTTGCCCGCCCCGATTCCATCGTCGATGGCAAAAGCGTGTATGAGGTGCGCAAGAATTTTGGCGCTCAACTTGCCATCGAATCCCACCCGGACGCGGATGTGGTTATTCCCGTTCCCGATTCAGGCGTCCCTGCAGCCATTGGATACGCCAATGCGTGCGACCTACCGTTTGAGCTTGGCCTCATCCGCAACCATTATGTCGGCCGCACGTTCATCGAACCAACCCAGCAAATCCGCCAGCTTGGGGTGAAACTCAAGCATAACCCCAATAGGTCGCAGGTGGCCGGCAAGCGCATTGTGCTGGTAGACGACAGCGTGGTGCGCGGGACGACGTCGGTCAAAATCGTGCAGATGATGCGCGATGCCGGCGCAAAAGAGGTGCATTTACGCATCGCTAGCCCGCCGATTACCCATTCGGACTTTTACGGCATCGATACGCCGGACCAATCCAAGCTGCTGGCGCACCGCTTCGATTTGGAAGGCATGCGCTCCTATATCGGCGTGGACAGTTTAGCCTTCCTCTCAATTGACGGCGTTTACAAGGCGCTTGGATATAACGGCCGCAACCCCGAGACCCCGCAACTGACCGACCATTGCTTTACCGGCGATTACCCCACCACCCTAACCGATAAGCGCGGCGAGCGTTCCGGCGCGCAGCTATCGCTGCTCGCTGAAATTGCCTGACCCTATGGACGCCACCCTCAAGGGCAAACTTGCCCTCGTGACCGGCGCCTCCCGCGGCCTTGGCTATGCGGTCGCGCGTGCCTTTGCCAAGCACGGCGCCCACGTGGTGGCACTGGCGCGCACCGAAGGCGGGCTGGAGGAGCTAGATGATGCGATTGGCGCCGAGGGCGGGGCGGCAACTTTGGTGCCGCTCGATACCACGGATTATGACGGCATAGACCGGCTCGGCGCTGCCTTGTTTGAGCGGTGGGGGCGTCTTGACGTGCTGGTGGGAAACGCCGGCACGCTGGGCGTGCTATCGCCGATTAGCCACGTATCGCCGAAAGACTGGCACCGCGCGATAGACGTCAACGTGAACGCCAATTGGCGGCTCATCCGCTCCATGGACCCGTTATTGCGCGCAGCACCGGCAGGCCGGGCGATCTTTGTCACCTCAGGCGCTGCCCACAAATGCCGGCCATTCTGGGGGCCTTACGCGGTTTCCAAGGCAGCGCTGGAAGCGCTGGTCAAGACATACGCAGCAGAAATTGCCGAAACGCAGGTGCGCGCTAACCTTTTAAGCCCCGGGCCGGTACGGACGGCCATGCGCGCGCAGGCGATGCCGGGCGAGGACCCGGAAAGCTTGCCCCACCCCGATGAGGTGGCACCGCTATTCGTCAAGATGGCGCTGCCGGCGTTCACGGCAAACGGCGAAACGCTGCGATTTACGCGCTAGGCCTTTTTTGCGGCTTTGCCGCCCGCGCGCTTATTTATTTTGGCCTTTTGCGGCGTGCCCCGCCGGGTACGCTGATCCGCATAGGGATTATCTCCTTTGCGCAGCATCACGCGCAACGGTGCACCGGCAAGATCAAACCGCTCGCGCAAGCCGTTGGTCAAATACCGTAAATAGCTATCGGGCAGTTTTTCGGCGCGCTGCGAAAATACAACAAAGGTGGGCGGCCTAGTCTTTGCTTGCGTCATGTAGCGCAGGCGGATGCGCCGCCCGTGCACCGCCGGCGGTGGATGGCGGACCAGCGCCATTTCCAACCAGCGGTTGAGCTGCGCCGTCGGTATGCGCTTGGTCCACCGGTCATAAGCGCGCATAGCCGCCGGCATCAGCCGGTCGAGGCCGTGGCCGGCAAGCGCCGATATGGGGATAATTTCAACGCCCTTTACCTGCGGTAGCAAGTCATCAATACGCTGATCGATCTCGCGCAAGGCCGCGCTGCGGTCTTCCACCAAATCCCATTTGCTCACCGCCAATACCAGCGCCCGGCCCTCATCGATCACACGATCGGCAATCTGCAAATCTTGCTTCTCAAACGGTTGCGTTGCGTCGATCAGCAGGATGACGACTTCCGCAAAATCTATTGCCCGGCGGGTATCAGCCACGGATAGTTTTTCCAGCTTCTCCGTCACCCGCGGGCGGCGGCGCAGACCGGCCGTATCCCATAGGGTAATGGCGCGGCCTTCCGCCTGCCAATCAACGCAAATGGCATCGCGGGTAATCCCCGCCTCGGGGCCCGTCAATACCCGGTCTTCGCCTATCAGCGCGTTGAATAGGGTGGATTTGCCGGTATTCGGCCGCCCCACCACCGCTATGCGCAGCGGCTTGTCAGGCGCCCGCACGTCGTCACGGGTTTGGTTGGCATCATCGCTAGGCGCACCGGCTGCCTCCGCCAAGGGCAGCAATTCTGCGTAGAGGTCGGAGGTGCCGTCGCCGTGTTCCGCGGAAAGGCCCACCGGCTCTCCAAGGCCTAGGCGATATGCGTCGATGCGGCCATCTTCACCAGCCTTGCCTTCGCATTTATTGGCGGCAAGCACGACGGGCCGTGCGCATTTGCGCAAAATGCGGGCGATCTCTTCATCCAGCGGCGTCACCCCGGCGCGCGCGTCTATGAGGAACAAGCAGACATCCGCATCGGCAATGGCCGCTTCTGTCTGGCGGCGCATACGGGCCGGCAAAACGTCGCCGCCGACATCTTCAAAACCGGCGGTATCGATAATGCGAAAGCGCAGATCCCCAAGCGCAGCCGCCCCCTCACGCCGGTCGCGCGTGACGCCAGGTGTATCGTCGACAAGCGCCACTCGCTTACCCACGAGCCGGTTAAAAAGGGTGGATTTGCCGACATTCGGACGCCCGATAATGGCCAGCGTAAAACTCATATTATCCGCATCCTGCCGCGCCGAGGCCGATATTGCAGCCGGTAAGACGCCTATCGAAACGCCAAAAGATCAGCGTCGTCGGTTAGAACATAAATGGTCTGGTTGGCCACGGTCGGCGCAATGAAGGCGCCGTCGGGAATTTCAATCTCCGCCAGAATGTCCCCGCTGTACGGGGAGACGGCCAGGGCATTCCTGCTGGAAGACGCAAGCAACAGCCTATCGCCGACCAGCACCGGCCCGGCCCAGTAAATCGGCCCTTCGCGGTCGATGGGATCGGTAAAACGGGGCAATTGCGTCACCCAACGGATGCGGCCGTCGCGCCGCGACAAGGCAAGAACCTCCGCGCTTGTGGTGACAATGAAGATGAAGTCGCCGGCCACCCAAGGTGTCTTCA
>Ga0272441_10012461_pt1 | contig 12422 bp, 34 predicted proteins | sample SSMProp6N_FD_193582 | JGI IMG/M metagenome (GOLD analysis project Ga0272441, IMG submission 193582) | Marine sediment archaeal communities from Little Sippewissett salt marsh, Falmouth, MA, United States - SSM-Prop-6N | ecosystem: Environmental > Aquatic > Marine > Wetlands > Sediment ...
CCAGAACAACCTTTGGTTCCCAACTAGCATCTAAAATATACCTTGCTTGCTGTCTACCCTTTGTATCACCGTATATGATGACTGTTTTTGCTTCATCTATAAATTTTAAAAATTCAGCAGGTTCAATTATCATTCTTACCTAACACCCATTTCCTAAATATCCCTTTCAACCTCTTATAGTTTATGATTATAAAGAACCCTGTGATAAATAAACCAGACAGGGGAGAAACAAACCAGAATAAAATGCACATAGCAAACCAAAAGTAAAAGAGGGCATCTTGTTGTTTTTTAGACATGCCACCTCCACCAATAGCAACAGACCTCCTACCCTCACCACCATAACCACTTGGTTCAAGGTTGTACTTCTTTTTGATATCATCCACACTATATATTTTACCCATTAATAGTTCTCCTTTCTCCTTTCCTGTAGCATTCCTTACAGTGTGTATTTACCTCAGAAAGTCCTATATTTGAATCGTAATTTGGAAGACTAAAATAAATAGCTTTACCACATTTAGTACAATGTGTTTTATGAACTACTTCTCCTTTTACCATAGTCTCTTCCAACCAACATCTTCAACAATCCAATATTCATCTACGTCCTTAACTATATCGCCAACACTCATTGATGTGTGGGGATTTGGTTTTAAATTCTTTCTTATCCACTCTTGATTTTCTTTACTGCCGAGAGGATTGTCTTCGTTGTTCAGCAAATGAAAAACACCTTCTAGATAGTCAACAGGGGCAACATCTATAGGTAACTTAACGTAGTCCTTTTTAAAATCTTCTTTAGATGGTTTATCTCCTCTTATCCACTTAATATCTTTCCAATAATAAACTTCCGTATCAATCACCAATATACCATATAGGTTATGAGTATTTAAAGTTTTCGGTAATTTTAATATCTTATTTACTTTTCTGCTAAGTATATAGTGTACGTTATGGTAAAAAAATACAAAACAAAACCGACAATAATACCAACAAGAAAATTGCAAATTATGATTCCAATACTAATGTTTACTGTAGCACAACTACCAACAAGTAAAAAAATTATAGACTTTGCTAGATTATTATCTTTAATTGACTTTATACCTTGCTTTAACCACTGCCAGTATGTTTCTGTCATTAACTATCCCTCTTATTTTTGCCTTATCCAAATATCACATTCTTCAGCACCAAAGAACTCTTTACCTTTCTTTGATATGTAAGACATAAAATGTTTCCTTTCTGCTTTAGTATTAAACATTAATATTTCTTTCATAACCATAGAGTTTTTCAGTATGACAGCAGGTTTTAATTCACTTGTTTCTATTTTTATGTGCTTTCTTTTTGCTTTTTTCATTCTCCTCTCTCCTTCATTCCAATTTTTTCTATAACTTATATTCGTGAATCCTATTATGACATTTTGGGCACCAGTAACCGTAACCTAGACGGTGTACCATTTCGGTTTTACATTCTGGGCATTTCATTATATCAAATCCTACAAATTATATCAATAATATCCAAACAGTTGCCAATCTTTTCTTCCACATTTTAAGGCATTTCTTTGTGAATTTACTATATGATGATATCTTGGATTATATATGTAATTATGCCTATCTATTGATTTTTCAAATTCTTTTAGATAACACTCTATTTCTTCACTACTTAACTTTTCTTCACTTATATTATCTTCTTCAACTTCTATTGTAATCCGTATCATTCTATCACATCTTTGAAGCAGTAGTTGAAGAACCATTCATTATAACTACCATCTTCTATATTTTTGAACTCATCTAAATATTTCTTAACTATTTCTGGATAATCATACCATAATGATAAGTTATACATATTTTTTGTTATAACTCCTTCTTTGATATATTTCATTGGAACTCTGTATTTCTTATAGAATTCTACTCGTTCTGCGAAGGATTCCCACGTCTCATCTATTCCTTCAGTTATTCCATCATTAAACCCAAAGGAGTATGTTGGGTCAGTATATCTTTTCTTTAATTCTTCTTTTGTTTCGAATTTCATACTATCCCTCTATATTCAATTTCAAATCGTTCTCCGTGACCGATATATACTGAAATTGGTTTTCCAAATTTCTTTTGGCAACTTTCGCATAGATATACCACTCTTTGACCACATTGTATGCTATAAGCAAAACCGTGACGAAAACACGGAACATAATAATCCTCTATTTCCTCTGGTCTTTCCCCGCATTGACTACAAGCTATTGTTCCTTTGCTTTTCATATCACATCACTCTTGGTATTCATCTTTCCCATCTTTCCTATTTCGTTTCCACTAAAATGTATAAATATTCCGCACCCTAATGTTCTTTCAATTTTAGACAAAAAATCGTTATTATATATAATCTTGTAATATTTATCGTTCTTCTCTAACATATATTCTGGTTCACCCTCTAGAATGAAATAAAACCCCATAGTTGGTTCTCCCGATTCTGGGTCATAATCAATACTAAAAGATACATCCAAAATATTTGATATCAGACTCTTAATCTTACTTATAACATCTTCTTTAATGCTTTCTGCAAATGTTTCAAATTTCTTGCAATATTCTTGATGTATCTGGTTTTTCTTATTCTCAAGTTGTTTTAATTTATCTAATTCTTTTAAGATTTCTTTTTCATTCATCTATTTCCCTTACCCTATAGTTCTAATTGTTTTCATCCCTCGCAATCAACATCACTTAATGGAATATATCTTGCTTCTATAGCAGGATTCTTCATACATTCCTTACATATTCCATATTTGTTTACTTCATCAACTTCTTTATCGCAAGTCATACAATATGGCATTTATATCACATCACTATGTTGGGTTATATATTAAATATTCTTCTGTACTTTGTAAGAATCTTTCACAGAACTTATTTGGACAAAATTTCCATTTGTTATCGTTTTGGTACATATTTAATAATTTTTCACCACAATCTTTACATTTCATATCACATCAACTCTCTTCGATTATTTTTATATGTTCTGGAAAATGATACATCGTTCCACACTTTGGACAGAACCAATAATCTATGTAGAATATTGTTTTCTTTCCAACTCCACCAATGCGTTCTATGTGAGGTTCTAACCAAACTGCATTTCCAGTATCTAATGTACAAAATCTACAATCTATATTCTTCCAACTTTTTGGTTTCATATCACAACACCTATATAGTTAAAATACATACATCTAATCGTTTGGCAACTTCAAATATTAATTCTCCTCTTTCTCTACTATTCATAATTAACATATCACATCACTCAATTTCAAGTTATTCAATTCTTTATTTAATTGTCTAAGTGCCATCTCACTATCATCAATCCTCTTAGTATGCTTATTTATTTCATCTTGTAAGCAATGCTTTCTATGATTGTATATCCATCTTTTTACATCACTTGGGGGGAGTGGTTTAAAGAAATTATCTACAAGAGTTTTAGAACATTTCTCCTTCCACATATCTTCATCTATAATTCCAAATCCATCCATCCAAGACATATCAAGAATATAATATTTATTATCTACTAAATCCACTATCTTGTATAGTTGACTTCCCATCAAATAATAATCTCCTTTCTTCATATCACATCACTCTTCATCAGGTGTTTTATAATAAACTATTCCACATTTTTCACAATGTAAAACTGAATTCGGTCTTCTATGTTTTATTATATTTCCTCCACAAACTTTGCACTTTCCCTTTACTGCATCTTTGTAAGCAATCTCCCTTATCTTTTCGGAAGATAATTCCGATGCTCCACATTCTCTATTATAACAAACTAACCTTTGAAAATATGAATCATATTCTAATCCATATTCACCACATTCTGGGCATATTTTCATTCTATCACATCCTTAAAGCAGTAGTCAAAGAGCCAAGCAGAAAACGACAACGGAGGAGTATAAGTTGAACAATATTTCTCCCTAAACTCAGCTCTTGTTATATCTAAGTCTTTGAATGGAATGTTAAAATAAAACTCGATTGGATTATACAAATACTTCTTATAAAACTCAACACGTTCTGCGAAGGATTCGAATGCATCACTCAAACCTGAATTATAATAAAATTTATGTTGTGGAACTTTCAAATCTCGTACTTTTCTCAACTCTTCTTTAGTTTTAAATTTCATTTTTCGCCTCAAAGATATACCAAGCACCAACATCAAATTTAAATCCTTTTACATGAGAAAGCAACCATTTTTCTAACCATTCTCTCATCTTATCAGGGTTATTAATTTCCTTTTCCATGTACTTAGGAAGTGTAACAGTTCTATATCCATCAAACCCACCACATCCTAAACCATATTCCAATCCAACTTTCATATCACATCACTCAATCAACTCTGGATTTTCGTAGATGTTGCCTATAACTTCGATTTCTTCAACATCACAACGCCATCTAGCATTAAGATAAAATGGATAAAATCCACACATCTTCTTATGCCATTCAACTATTGCTGGAGTTTCTTTACTCCATTCTATTTCATCATTAGGTTGTTCGAAACTGGTATATCCTGTCACAATATCCCCTTCATAAATCTCCTTGCTGTTCTTGTCGTGAAGTCCTGTGTATTGCATAAGGACATGAGATTCTTTGTATTCTAAAGGTAACAGAAGACAATATATACTACTCCAATATTTCATTACCTTATTCTTTTTATCCCAACATCTAAACTTTATCTCTCTCATTTTATCACATCACTCTTCATTTATAATTACTTTTATATATTCTTCCTCTTCATTATAAGGAAATATGGTTATTTTATAATTTAAATGCTCTTCTATAAATTCAAATAATCCCTCTAAACTACAGAAAGTGTACTCTTTCATTATATCACTTCCTAATTACCAGTATAGGACATTTATTCTTCATACATTTAAAATCACCAAAATTAGGACTTCTTTTATCATGTTCGCACTCACGGGTAAAACTATTCCAATATGGACATTTATTTGACTTTAATTTTATATTCCAATAAGGTTTTGGTTGCTTTTCTTGTCTTTTATGCATCATTCTATCACATCCTTGTCCCACAAAAGCAAAACCCTTTCTTACGAAAGAATGTATCTATCGTCTTATCGAAAGTAGCACCACAATTAGGACAGGTAACTATGTTTTTGTCAGTATCTTTAATTATTTTTCCTTTATTGTCGAATCTGGTTTGGCAACTTGGACAACGGAAGAAAGAATCTCTATCGTTTACCATTCTCTCAGTTTTGCATTTAGGACATATGATTACTTTCATTACCTACATCTCTCTTTAAGAGTTACTACTAAATACCAAAGAGGACTAGCCATTAACCACAAAAATCCATAATAGGATTTCATTATGGTTAAACCATACACTCCTATTATTAGATATGAAATAAATCCTAATATACCCACACACCTAAAGAATCTTGATTTAGATGATTTCGACTTAGTTTTCATATTACATCACCATTTTTGCAATTTCCAACGCAGTATAACAAACAGTATAACAAACTATACTAACCATTATACACAATATTCCATATTTTGCAATTGTGTTCATTACTTCTAATTCTTCTTTTTCATTCATATCATATCAATCTCCCAAGGAAATCTATATCCTTTTAGATAGTCATTATCTATTCTATAACCTTTGTTGCCATTTGTTTCAGTGAATTCTTCCAATATTACAGAAACTTTTCCGGTTAAATCATCAATCACTCTATCCCCGATTTTCATATCAATTCCTCTCTAATTTATCTAAACCAGTCATCTCGTAAAACTTTTTAGCAGCTTTTCCTCTTATAACTCCAAGTCTTTTCTCGGTTACTGCTTTGCCCCAGAAATATCCGAACATCGTTCCTAAACAAAGCATTATTATTCCGACAATTGTACATGTAATTTCAATACCGAATATCATTATATCACATCACCTAATAATCATCTTTCTCCCAAGAACCTTTACCACCACACTCCACACATATCATTTCTCTCAATACCCATCCACAATGAGGGCATTTATCTATATCGTTAGAAAAGTATGATTTACAATATTTACAATAGTTGCTCACTTTCCCCGTTCCATTACATAGGGCACAAATCGGCATTTATATCACATCACTCAATCCTTCTTCGAGAATCATAATTGCTTCGTATTCATTATCAATTCTTTCAGTGTATACTACATCGTGTTCAAATGGATTTATAGATATAGATAATTCTATGGATTGCCATTCTTCGATTAGTTCCTCTATCCTTTCCTCGTGAATAGCAATCATCCACTCAAGGGCGGATTTGATTTCCATATAATTGAATATAGGAGCAATCTTATTAGAATTTGGTTTCTTGCCTTTTAATGGTTCTGGTTTAGTCATTTGTTATTCCTCTGTCTTACTCCTTTGGGAAATTCATTCCATGATACTCCAACAGTTCCTTTTTAAAGGAAAGGTCTTTTATTGTATTGTCTAATTTATCAGGTAAGTTATCCAATAAATTATCTATATCACTTTTTGCTTTTGTGATAAGCCACTCATATCTTTTTACCAATGTCATATCTTTATGTTCAAGATGATTTGAATCGTCATTAAGGAATGTATCATCCCAACTCATATTTGCATATAACCCTGTTTCTTTTGGATAGGTTAATAGAAAAGATTGGTTGCATTTTTTGATAGTATAAATTATTCCTCTGTACTTGTAATGTTTAACTTGAGTTGTATTAAATATTTCTTCTGAGTGTTTTTTGTTTGGTTCACTTATTATATAAGTCATAATATAATCACATCCTTTCTATATCAACTATTTCTGGTTGATTATCCTCTTTCCATCTAACACGTGCTTGTCCTTTTGCATTTTCCTTATTTGGTGCATAAATGTCATAGTAAGTAGAATTTACTTGTTGTATATATACACGATACTTGTTCATAACTTGTCTCCAACTACGAATTTAACTTTGATTTTATTTCACCTATCTTATCCCATATTTTTGAAATTTGTTCTTCTAAAATCTGAATTTCATTTTGTAAATGTAATTGCTTCTGCAAATGAACAGAACCACATTTACTACATACTGGATAAAAAGCAGTATTTTGAAACTTCTTTGTAATAAGATTATAATATTCATATCCTTTGCTTTCCCTTGAAAAATAAATACCATCACTTTCTGATGCATCTACACCAAATGGTATTTCTAATTCATTTGAGTGACCACAGTTTTTACAAATTGCCTTTATTTTATATGATTTTGGTTGTTCTTTACTCATTCTTATAACTCCTTAAAGGTGCTAATGCCTTATTCAACCTTTTCTTTAAATCTTCACTTTCTTCAGTAATACTATCATGTTTGTCATAGCATTGACCTACTGTCAAATCATGCCTTCTAATTTGAGCACAAACATCACCTTCTCTTACAAAAGTATCATTAGAGTTTTTATAATTACCTATACAGTGATGACATTCCTGCCCTGCTATAATCATATCATGTTTTGTTTTAAGACGGATGTTTTCAATCCATTCAGGTAATTCAACTGGGGGTAAGACTGTTGGTGAATTTGCTTCTTTCAACAGATTTGCTCTTTGTATCTTTTGTAACTGATGATGATTGTAAACTGCCTTTTGAAGCATTTTCATAACACTACCCTTTACTTGTTCTAATTTAATACCATATTCATTGTCATGGTTTGTATTATAAATTCTCATGCCGTCTTGTATAAAGGTTATCATATGTACTATTTCTCTATTATTATAAGGTCCTTTATAATGTAAATAGTTTTTAAAATAATGCCAGTGTTTTAACTCTAAACCAGATATAAGTTTTTTAAATATAATTGTAGTGTCATCATCCTGATTGATTTCAACATCGTTATTATTATCAATAAAAAAATAAGAGTCTATCAAATTTGATAAAAAGTATTGTATCCTTGCTTTAGGTTCTACACCCAACTTTTCTAAATTTCTTAAAGTAAGTTCTTTAAAGGAAATACAGTACTTGCACTTTTTAATAAACTTAGGTGCATTTTTTACAATATCTAAATATTGATTAAAATCAAAATTACAATCATCAAACTTACCTATCATTCTAAAAACATAAAGACAAAAACCCTGTGGTAACTTAATCATATCACTGATAAATCTATCATATTCCTTTTTGCTAAAAGAATTTTTAACCCTTAATAAGTTATAGCATATATTTAAGTTATTTTTATCACCGAGTCTATAAGTTGCTTTTTTCATAAGGTCTATATCTTTTTCTGTTACATTATAATAAATCTTATAAATAGCATAAATTCTACTAACTATGACATCTGTTATTTTCTTACTTCTTATATAAAAGTAAGATTTTATTTTTTTATATTGTTTTTCATCCATACCTTTTGACATATGTAAACTACTACCATGATAAATGTAATTTGTATAAACTTCTCTATCACTGTATTCAAAAAGACTAGAAATTATTCCATAGACTACTCTCTTTACATCCAACGTTAGTTTAGGACTAGGTGGATTAGATAGTCTATCACAAATCCAATAATATTCCTGTTCCTTGGCAAACCGATTTCTACTTTCCTTTGGAATTTTATAATCAAAATATATAAAAGGAACATCTTCTTTAAAACCAAAGAACAGAGTAAATTTAACGTCAAACATTCCAAGATAAAAATCTTCTGATGAATAAAAATCTAAATTGTCAACGAAACCCATATTACACCTTATTCTCTTTATTAATTTAAAACGGGTATTTAGTATTTAAAAGTTTTGCTTTTTTTAATATTAAATAAAGAAAAGGGAGAGAAGTTTTAGTTTTTAACGATTCTTTATTTGAGTTGATACTCTCTTGAATTCTTCCAGTAAGTCACTTTTCACTTTTAACTTTTCATCTGTTTCTTTTATAACTGAATCCAAGATATAATCTCTTCCCTTTGATAACCTGTAAAGTTTTATTGGTCTGCCCTTACTGTTTCCCTTCTTTACATTCTTACAGTTCAAACAATTTTTCTTTACAAGACTAGAAAGAGCAACACTTACCTCTGGTTGACTTGCATACATTATTCTTTCTATATCCCTTGACTTGCCCTCATCAAAATTTAGAAAGTAAACCATCGTTTTTGCGTCACCTATAGTATAACCTAAAGAACGCAAGATGTCAACTGCCTTTCTATCCTCCTCTGATGGAGACCAGTACTCTTCTAGTTTCATATTTCACCTCACTTATTATTTCCTTCATAAAATTTTTTTATTTCTTCTATGTGGTCAATTATTAGTTTTGCCTTGCCTATTCCAAAACGAAATCCATACTCGTCTTCTTCACTTCTTTTCAGAGATATAATGGGATTACCCTTATATTCTGTTACCTCGGAAACCATATTTGTTCCCTCCTCATATTATAAATATGCTTTTATATTCATAAACTTTTTTATTGTTTGCTTCCCTTCTTAACTTTCTTAAATGTCTTTTCTTCAGACGTTATAAAAACCAAACGTTCAAAGTCACATTCTATGATAGCATTATAGTCTTCACCATTGAGTGTTTTCTTTAGTTGCTCTATCATAACACCAACTACACCAAATATGTTTTGGATGATGCCTTTTTCAGTACAGTTACCCTCAAAACTTTCTTCCATTGTGCTTTGGACATACTTGTTCATTAACTTCTGGTCATCTAACCGTATAGTATAAACACTAAAAATTAAACGATGCATACGTCCATCGATAATCAATTTTGGTCTCTTGAATTCAAGGTAACTTTCTAAGATTGCCTTAGTAATGACCTTTCTAGCAACAAGTGAATCAACACATAGAAAAACAATGTCTGCATCTATCTTATTCTTTGATGTAACCTTTGCCTTATAGGTCGATACATTCCCCTTGAGGTAATGAGATAATGCTGTTACCTTTGTCTTATTGACGTCTGAGGGGAAATAGAATTGGGTTGTTGGATTATGTTCCTCAACTATGTCGTCGTCAATTAGTATGATGTTCTTAAAACCCAGTTTATTGAGGGCGATAGCAAGGAAACTGCCTATGCTCCCTACACCGACAATGGCTATTTTCAGATAGTTGAACATTTCAATATCAACTATGCCAGTTTGATTTTTGTAGACATCTGACAAGGCAATTCCTCATATAATGTTTGTATTGTTGTTTTTTTATTCTTCACTATTATATCAAATGGATTCCTTTGAATAATTGGATTCAGTTTTGTTCCAGCAACCGTTTTGACGCAAAGTACCCTCCTATTTGACTGAAGGACTAGACTATAGCATTCACCCCAGAAGTTAGTAAGCGATTCTATGGTATCCTTATCCAATTGACTTAAACCAGTGATTGGATGTTTATGAAACCAACCCTTGATAGTATGACGTTTGCTATCAGGAATTTTTGTTGATTCCAGTTCAACGAATCCAAAGGTATTGCGTTCCACTCCAAAGTAAATGTCATCAACAGTTTTGCCATCCATTGATAACCACCCACCAAATTCTAAACCAGTAGGGTATTTTCTTTCTTCCTTTAATATTTTATCTATTACTTTTTGCTTTATATTTATTTCATTGTTTGTATATGTTACAGACCACATTCTGACCAACTCCTAAATCCATGACCGTGCCTGCTTTTTAGCACTTCATTAACTATTCTTACACATTCTAAATAATTTTTGCTAAGATAACAACGATTGTAAGTATGTAAAGCATCACCTAAGCAAAGACGGTGACCAGAACCAATATAAGGATTTCTGTGTGATATATAACCGTCTTTTTCAACTCTATAGACTTTGGGTGTTGGTAATATCGTATAGTAATATTTGCCGTATCTACCAAGTTCCACTAGCACAGACTTATCGTTGCTTTGATATTCTACTACTTCAGGCAGTTCTTTTATCCTCTCAACCTGCTTTTCATAGGGAAGCACATCAAACTTTTTGATGCCTTTTTGAAATAGACCTTCTCCACCCACAAACTCTCTTAGGTCAGTTGTTTTACACTTGAAGACTTCTTTAGATGAGTGTGTTTTAGGTGGATGGATGGGTCTCGGTTGTTGAACGGTTCGTTGTAACTCCCTTAGTCTACGTAACTCTGTATCCATCATACTATTAACTGTTGATTCTGAACGGGATAACCGTCTTCTTCTCTCCCTCATTGTCCTTCTGTCATCAAGATAATTGTATATAATATGTACGAGAGCATAAGTGACTGCTAAAGCAAAAGGAATTAAAAGTATGTAAAAAGGAATTCCATCGTCAATCAAGTCTATAGTTTCTTCATTTGGAAGGTGATTAACAGTAACCGTATCCATTTTTTCAACAAAGTATGTGATGTTTTCTTCTTGTTGTGGCGTAAAAAGAAGGTATATGGTTAAAACAGTACCTTCAACTACTTGTAAGTTACCGACAGTTAAAAAATATGATGTTGTATTAAACTGAATATAACGGTCAATATCATAGTTTTCATTAAGACCGATTGGCATATTAGGAAGTATGCTAATAGAAAGGTTGTCGTTATAGTAGTCCAATGAAGGAGTGCTTTCGTTAAAACTGGCACCACCTTTTATTAAAGGCAATGGTATATCAATTATATTATATATAGAACTAGAATCTATTATATATTCTACTTGGTAGGTCATTGTAAAGTTGTTGTCTACCTCATAGAAGGTTTTGCCTTCAGAGTCAGTATACAATGTCTTATAATCTTCATCAGCATTAACAACAATGTTACAGGTTAGTAACAATAAAAGAAAAAAGAGGGTGTAGGTTTTGTTTAACATCCGCCCTGTACATTTGGAGAAAACCTAACACCACTAATAGTTGAAACAGAGTCTTTATCAGATAAACGTTTGTTCTTCTCATCGTATGCCTTAACATCTTTATCTAAATTTAAGATGCTACGTAGTTCCTTTATGTTTGTCGCACTATCAATTGTGACCTGTTCCTTTCCTCTGCCGAGGACATCTACTTCTATTGTTTTTTGAACTTTTGGTTCTTTTGCCATTTTCTTTCACCTTACTTATCTATATTCTTAAATATTGGAAGTCCCATTTCCCCTTCCATTACATAAACAACAGACTCATGATTCTCTAATTTTTGTAACCAAAGGTACGTTAGATACTCAGGAGCTCTTGCTAGACCCTCTTGCACTATCATTGTTGAGTTCTTAATACCTTCTGCCTCAATAACCTTACGGTCTGCTTCTTGCCTTTCCTTTTGAAGAATAAACTGCATTCTTTCTGCTTCCTGTTCAGCAACGAGTTTCTGTTCTATTGATGATGTTAATTGTGTAGGTAACTGTATATGACGTAGAAGTACTCTTTCTAATATTATACCTCTTAATGATAACTCTGGTTCTAGTTTAGTGTATATCTCCAATGCTACTGCCTCACGTTCTTCAGAATAAAGTTGCTTTGCTTCATACTTAGCAATTACTTCTCGGATTACAGTACGGATTTGTGGTCGAACTATTACACC
>Ga0272441_10012462_pt1 | contig 12421 bp, 16 predicted proteins | sample SSMProp6N_FD_193582 | JGI IMG/M metagenome (GOLD analysis project Ga0272441, IMG submission 193582) | Marine sediment archaeal communities from Little Sippewissett salt marsh, Falmouth, MA, United States - SSM-Prop-6N | ecosystem: Environmental > Aquatic > Marine > Wetlands > Sediment ...
TGAATGGTTTATATTATAGCTGTAAACGTAAAAAAAGCTGTTTATCATCTAAACAGCTTTTTTAGTATTTTGTCAAAGTCATTTTACTTAACCATTGTTGGTGTGAATGTTGCAGGAACTCCATCTTCATCAATCAAAAATCCAGTTATCATGTAAACTTTACCTGCTGTCCATGCTCCGTCAACATAAAAACTTTGTCTATAATAACCAGCTACTGAAGATGATTTATTCAATTCAATACCTGCCGCTGATTTAGGATTGATAAGTTTCTTATTTGTTTCATCCACTTCATAAATAACAATGTTATTTAAATTATCAACTTGTTTTGATATATGTATTGATACTTTCCCAATACTGTTAACATCAACGCCACTTGCGTTTAATACTGAACTTGTTCCATTGTAAACTGTTTCATTATAAATGTAAGGTAATTCTATTTCTGTAATAGGATCACCATTAGAATCTGTACAAGTTATTCCACTTCCTTCAATGGGCTCTGTATTTGTAATATCAACAGTTGTTCCTGGACTTGTTGGTCCACCACCGCTTCCATCACAGTTGATAAATGCAATTATTGACAAAACTACTATTAAAGTTAAAAATATTTTTTTCATTGTATATCTCCTTTTTAACTAAACTTTTTGTTGTTTTAAAAGAACTTATACATATAATATAAAGAAAAAGTTCAATAATGTCAAGCATTTAGTGAACTTTTTTTAATAAATTACCATACATACAGAATTTCTGATAATAAAAATTATATTAACAAATACTTATATCTGTATATATTTTTTATAAATTTTACATATAATCAAATGTTTATTATCTATGTTATTATAGTTAAAACAGATTATATACTTATTCAAATTTTTATGTTTAAATATTATATATCTATGTTGGACACATTTAATACTATGATACTCAATGTCAACTTTTTCTTTTAATTTTAAATCTGTCCTTACATAGATATTCTTAATATATTCACCTATCCAATATTTTTTTGTAAATATTAGATATTGATCTTTAATAAAGCAATATCCGAATTCTTTATTACTAGTATAGCTTTTAACATTATATGTATACTTAAATATTAAAAATTTCCTACTTATAATGAAGAATATAAAACTAAATATACAAATTATTATAAATTTCATAAGTTTATTTTTATTGGGTTTTTTTTAGTTAAAAAATTTGACACCATAGTTGTTTTTATATATTATAAATGTATCACGCCTTAAATAAATTTATAGGAGTATAAATCATGCAAATAGATATAGATATGGATTCCTTATTACCTGCATTATTTGAAAATAAAATTGTATATCACCAGATTGGAGATAATACTATACAAGTTGTTAATACTAAACTAGTTTGGAATGTTGAAGAAGATCAAAAAGTTGTCAATGTTGCTCAGTGTTCAAAATATCTTGATAATCATAAATTAACTGATATTGAAATAAACTTATCTAAAACTGAAAATATCCATATATCATTATTAGGTGTTCTTATTCAGGTAAAACAACAAATGCTAAAAAATAAAAACTTAAAGATGAAACTTATATTATCACCATATGCTGATAATTTGTTTAACTTATTAGATGTAAAACATCACTTTAAACAAGAGATAATATGCTGCATATAAAATAAAGATTAAAAAAGAACATAAAAGAAAAAACAACTAAAAATGAAAACAAAGAAACAACAAGAAACAAAAATAAAATTAACTCCAAATTGTTAATCATTTGTTGTTAGACTCTCTTCATTCAAAAGTTCTCTATTATTTAATATAGGAATAATTATTTTTTCTAAACAATATAATGAATGTTTATCAAAATATGGTATCATTTTTGGATTAGTCTTCTTTGGTAAATCTCTATTAGTTGTATTTGGTCCATATAATAATCCATACATATCTAATACTTGCATTAAATAAAAGAAAAAATGTCCATCAAGTTTATTTCTTAAATTACTTTCTCTAATTCTTTTATTATCTTTTCTTATTCTATCTTTTTCTTTTGTGTTTCTTCCTTCAGATATCTTTTTTGTAGGAAATCTCCATTTTGCAAAACTACCACTTCTAAATCTAAAAGTTGAGTCAATCCCTTCATTTATATTTCTAATTAAAAATGTTACTGGATACTGATGTATTAGTAGATCATCATTTTTTTTATATGACGTAGGTATTGTTTCACATAATAAAGTTATTTTAATATTCCTACCTGTTTGAGTCCATCTTCCGTCAATCAATTCTAGATTGTTTCTAAAAGTTATTTTAGCAGATTTTACATCTATATTGGCTCTACTTTTTTTATTATCAACTTCATTACCATAAACGGAATAAGAAAGTTCTATCATCTCTCTTAATGATATATCTTTTTTGGTTAACTTTGGTCTCCCTTGTCCTGGCATATTATATTAAAACCTTTTTACTTTTTTTCTTTGATTCAAAATTTGGTTTAAACTCAACCCATTCATCTTTTTTATAATTATACTGATAAAATCTACATGATCTTTTTACACACTCAACCTTGTATCTTTTTCTTATCTTTGCACCTGTAGTTTTAAAAGTTGTTTCCTTTTTTTCTTCAATATACAATTCACCATTCATACCTTTCTTTGTAGTTACCTGATGTATAGTTTCTACTAGATATGGTGAGTCGTCTGATTGAAAAAGTAATACTAATCCACCTGTAACTAATAATACAAATGTAGTCATTGAACCAATAAAGATTCCTAATTTCTTTTTATTCATAACCTCACCTCTTAAATTGTAGTGAAACTAAACTGGTAATCATCTGCCATCTCATGTTGATAAAAAGACTTAGCAGAAGATGCAAGAAAGAATGTATATTCAGTTGCTGCATCCAAATCTTCAATAAGTTCAATTGTTAATTGTTTTGACTGATCATCCCATGTATAATTTCCTGATATGTAGGGATAAATATTCAGAAAATTTTCTACTGATATCTCATCCATCTCTACATTAAAATTCATTGTTATAGTTGTATTATTTGCACTTGGATCAACCCCAGTATCTCCATTATTTGGAGAAGTTGAATCAACTTTTGGAGTATCAGGTGCAAAAAAAGTTTCTTTTGGTATACTGTCATCTGGATTTGATTGATTAATATGTCCTATACCTGCTTCTATATCATCAACTGGATATATAGTAACATCTGGCATAATAAAATAATGAACTAAGACAACAGCATTATGTGTTATATCATAAATCCTACCACGTTCTCTATTTTCTTCATATTGAAATGCTAAATTACCTTTTGCAATTTCTAATCTTACATCAGCAGTAAAAGCATCAATTTCACCATTTACATCTATAGGTACAACTAACCTTTGTAGTTTACCATTCATTTCCATAAGTATTGCTTCTGCATGATAATAGTCACTTGGTTCAGTAAAAAAACTCATCATTTGAACATTAAGAACAATAGGTAAAGCTTTTAAATATGTTTCATATTTTTTACTATAATATGACCCACCTGTATGATACATGTTTCTTCTTATTTCACTTTCTTCAGTTTCACTTATATTATAAGCTGTAAAAGGAAATTCTGCTGAAACATTATTAAATTGTTTTATAGATGCTCTTAATCCATGCTCTGTTCCTACTTCAAAGTTTGCACGTAACATTTTTAACTTTGAAGATGTTTGATAATCTTCAGTAGGATATAGATGTGTAGCCACATGATACTTTAATGCGTCAAGTGTTGACAATATAACATGTGGATAATTAGCATCAGGATTATCATAGTAAGTTTGAGTCATTACTTAACTACCTCAACTGCATCTTCATTTTCATCTTCTGCATCTTTCATTTTCTTTTTTAGATCAGTTTGATCTTTAACACTAGGGGGATGAACAACAACATCTAATAAATTCTCTGGTGTGTCACCAATTGAATCAGATGTAATTGTTTCACTTATAATTTCAGGTTCAGCGTCTGCTGAATCTAAATCACTTAATGCTTGAGCTGTATTTTCTGGACTTCTTGGATCTTTATTTTTATTAATACGACTTATAATATCAAAACCTAATGCTTTAGCATTCTTTTCAACTTCTGATTGTCCCGTTTTTCCTATTTCATGTTCACCAACGTGATCTAAAGCGTCAGGCTTCAAAGGACCTTTATCAGGATTTCCTACCTTTTTAATTGCTATAGGCTCTTCAGAGGGAGTTTTACCAAAAAAACCTACTGACATAATTGTTTCTTCAAGCTTATTATTAACTAAGTCTTCTTGAAATTGTTTAAAATCATCATAACCTGAACTTAAAAATTTTGCATTTAAATTTTTTAAAGTGTCTTTAATTGATGATTCATCAAGACCAGCTAAAGATTTAAATATATCCATAACATATGCATAATTATTTTTTTGACCTAAGGCTGTTGCTTCTTTCTCAGCTTGTCTCCATTTCTTTTCAGCATCTTTTAATGAAATACCGGCCTTCATTGCTAATGATTTTAATACTTTATGTGGCATAATTAATCCTCTAAATTATTATTTAGCCCTCTGTTTGTTCTGTATCTTCTTTTTTATCTTCAACTTTTTTTTCTATAATTTCTTCTTTTACTTCAGGTGTATCAGTTTTAACTTCTTCTTTCTTCTTTGATTTAGTTTTCGCTTTTTTTGGTATCTCATTAACTACTGGATCAGGAGTTTCATTTTTTTCCACTTCTTCCTTTTCCTTTAATTCAACACGTTTAGCTTGTTCTTTCATAATTAAATCAACTAAATGCTCTGATCTCTGGTGTCTATGATCAATTATAAATGTTTTAGCAATTGCTTCAAGTTCTTGTCTATCATAAGTAGCTAACTCAGCTCTCTCATAGTCTAATCTATCAGGACCTTTTCCTTCAGATGGCTTATTAAGAACAACTTTAGTTCTTTCATCGTATTCTTCATAATCTAAGATTCCTTTTGGATTCTGATCTGTTTTTACATATGGATTAAATTCATTAACTTTCGTTGAGAAATCTCTCCAAGATGTTGTCATTTTATGCCTCTCTAAAGTTATTTCTTTAGGATTAGCATTTTCATTTAATTTGTATCTAAAAATTATCCTTGACATTGTTTAATATCCTCCAATTATTGTTATATTTATTAGTATAAACTATTATTTTTAAGTTTATATTTTTTAATTTCACTCATAAAAACTTTTTCTGATAATGCATCATATTTACTTTTTAATCTCTCAGGTACAATCATACAGTCATGGATTGTTAATGGTAATATATCATCATTAAGCATTTCTTCCATAAGATTACAAATAATACTTGATTCAATATTTTGTACTACACTGTGTATGTTTGTATAAAAGTATTTATTTAACTTTGGAAAAGCTTTTTCAAGCTTATCTAGTAAGTATATCTCATTAGTTAAAAAAGCTGATAAGTTATAATCAATTTTATTTTTCTTTTTCCATATCCAATATGTCAGTCTATTTCTATCATCTAATTCATTAAAGTCAATCACTTTATATTGTTTAATCTTTGAGCTATAAACACCCATATCATAAGCTAAAGTATGTCTAATTGCTTTTTCAGCAATATCCCTTGATGAAGTTCCTAAAGCTACCATAAAGATTTTTTTAGCTAATGGTCGTAAATCATGTGGCAGTTGGCATGCATCCAAATAATCATTATAAAAATCACCATCAAAATTCTCATCTGTTTCTAATGCATGAAGAATTCTAGGATTCATATTCTTAAAATCAATTTCAACTAAATTTCTTGATTTACACCATCTATTCCTTACAACTTTAGGTTTTCTTTGAAAGTTACTATAAAAACGACCGTATTCTGTATCATTTTCACCAAATATTCTATAATATTTCCAATTTTTTGTTAAATCATTATCTTTCTTTAATAAAGCCTCATTAAATTTATTTACTTGCTTAACAATTGGATGTTCTTTTTCAATAATAATATCAATCTTTCTACTTTTACTGATTTTTGTTCTAAAAACAGACTCCTTTTTACTTGAAGATTCATTTTCATAACATATAGCACTCATTTCCATAAGTGATAAACCTATTTTGTGATATTTCCAATCTTCAAAATTGCATAATTTTAAATAAGTAGTTAACTTTTCATTTCTATTTCCTTTAAATTCAACAACTATACCTAATTCTCTTAGTATTTTTACCGCATTTAATGTTGGCATAAAACCAAAACCATGAAGTTTACCAAAAACATACTTATGACCATCTCTTGATATATAAACACTTCGATACTTTGTATTCTTAAAAAATCTCCTCCTTAATAAATTAAATAAGATAACTTTTGAAATAAAAACTATTTCATCTTTTTTATACCAATTAGAGTGTTTCATACAAATATAAGATTTAAAATCTATATCTTTATAACAATCAGGAAGTTGTAAATTTAATAAAGACTTTTTAGTCTTTTTATTTTTTTTAAACATTTATGGTATTTTTATCTCTTTTTATTTGGTTTTTAAATCCCATTGTCTGAAAGGTAGTGGGACACGCCTTTTATGAGGAAATTCTAAAACTTATTTTAAACTAGTCTTACTTTCTTATTTTTTACTTTCTTATTTTCTTATGTATCTGGTGTAAGACCTATGTCTGTATGTCATTATTATGCCCCATGATTTCAAATAGTCATAATAAAATTTATAAAAAATTTGTTAAAACTTTTTATACTAGTAATATAAATAAAAATATATAATAGTTACACTTTTGATATTTTATAGTATATATACAGAAAATGTAACTATTTATAAAAATTTTTATATTATATGTATACTAGTGACATATTACTATTATTAGTACAGATTAAAAAAACCACCTATTTTTTAAATGTTACTAATAAATAAGTAACAAAGTGTTACTCAGATTATAAAATATTAAAGTTACAATGGTAACTCAAAGAGGTAAAATGGAAAAAGTTAAAAATCCAAAATTTTTAGCAGCACAACAAAAAATTGAGCAACAAAAGAAAGAAGTTGAAACAGCTCAAGTAAGGAAATCAAATTGGGAAGGAACTGAAGAGATTAAATATCTAGGACTTGAAGATAAGCAAGAAAGAGTTTTTAGAATTATTGGTGATCCTCTTCATGTAAGAGAAAAAGGAACAGATCCTAAACTTATTTTTTATTCAGAGATAGTTAGAGATGATTTGAATGGTTATACTCAAATTATTTGGCCATGGATTGAAGCTGATGGTAAGTATAAACCAGATCCAAATTGGATATTAACACGTCTATACAATACTGTTATGGATGGTGAATGGAAAGAAAGATCAGAAGCTGAAATAGCAGCAGGTGAAAGTAGATGGTATAAAATTCCATCATATGGTGAAACTGAAGTTTACAAAAGAATTAAAGGAAATCGTAAACAAGAAGATAAAGGTTTTGCAAGAAGATTCTGGCCTTCACAAAAAGTTTTGATGAATGTTATTGACAGACATGATACATGGTGTAAGGATAATAAACATACTAAATGTTTATCATCAAAAGTAACAACAAAGATCTACCCTGATAAGGATGAGCAAGGAAATCCAACTGAAAAAGAAATAACTTTTGCAGCTACAGGTGTTCCCGCAACACTTTATACTTCATTATTTGAGCATTTTATGAGAAGATGTGGTGATTGGAGTTTTGATGCTGTAGTAACAAAAGATGCAGCTAATAAGAAATACAATGTAATAGATGCTGCAGTTACTCAAATGATTTCACAACATTCAACTGAGATATCATCTGTTGATGAACTAACAGATGAAGAAAAAGCTTATGAATTATTTGATTTTGATAAGTTAAAAAAAATTACAACATATAATAAGCTTAAAAAGACATTAAGTGGTCTATTTAAACTATGTGATGCTAATTTAGGGACAAACTTTTATGAAGAGCTTTGTGAACTTGAAGCAAAAGAAGCTGAAGAGTATAAAGCACAGAAAGAAGCACAGAAAGAAATAGAAGTTTCACCTGAAGAATCAGATGTAAGTTCTGTTGAAGAAACACCAATAGTAAACACTCCTGTTGAAGAAGTAGTTGAGACTGAATCAACTGTATCTACCACTGATACATTAACTGATAATGATTTAATTGTTGTATTTCCAAATTTTGATAATTTAAGTGATGAAGATAAGACTATTTTAAGAAATAGTGTTGTTAGAATTATTGATGGGAGACCATTTTTTAAATCTGGATCAGATGAATTAACATGTTTTATTAATTCATGTAAGTATCCTAATTCAAATCTGGATACATTATTTCCTTCAATTATGAAGCAATGTCCAGTTTGTGGTGCAACTGAAAAAGTAGAGTAATATTTAAATAATAAAAGCAAGGGTAATAACACCCTTGCTTTATTTATAAGGGGATTAAAATGAAAAAATCAAAAAAATTGATTTTACTAAGTGGTAAAAAGAGAACAGGAAAAGATACAGTAGCTGATTACTTAGTTAAACAATATAACTTTGAATCAAGAGCTTTTGCCAATAAATTAAGAGGATATGCTTATCAATTTTTACATTATTTTCTTGACTATGAAGGAGCACCTCAAGTAGTTTATAATGATACATTAAAAGATATACCTATAACAAATAAGTGTGGGTTAGAGATACAATTTAAAAATGAAGCATTAACACCAAGAAAATTATTACAGTATTTAGGTACTGATGTTTTTAGAGATAATTTTGATTCAGACTTTTGGGTTAATAAAGTAATCACAAGTTTACAGAATCATGATTTTGTAAATAACTTTGTAATAACTGATTGTAGATTTCCTAATGAAATAGATAAAGTAAAAGATGAACTTGAAAATTTTTATAACATTACATCGATAAGAATTCATAGAAATACTGGATTACATGATACACATTTATCTGAGACAGCTTTAGATGATTATACTGATTTTGACTATGTGATTGAAAATAATGGAACATTAGAAGAGTTATATCAAAAAGTGGACAGAATTTTATGGACTTAACTAAAAATGCTTGTATACCTGATTATTTATCTTCTATATTTGTATTAAAAAGAAATACAAGAGCAGCAAATGCTTATTATAGAAATACAGTTCAATTTTTAATGGGTATCATGGATTCAGTTGAACTTGATGCTATGTTTAGCAGTGTTGCTCATGAGAATGTCACACTAGAAGATTATTTAGAGAATATAATACTAGATGTATTTTGGAATAACTAAAAAATTTTTAATTTATATTATAATTATACGATGGAATATACAGATTTTAATAAGTTTTGTGAAAAAGGTATTTGTAAAAGATTAACAATACAATCAAAAAGATGTTTGTTACAAAGTAAAAGACAAAATTGTTATAAAAAGTATCTTAAAAAAATTGAAAAACAAAAAAGTAAAGAAATAATTGATCAAAGATGGAAGGATGTAAAAGAACAACTTTTCAAAAGAGATAACAATGAGTGTCAATTATGGAAAATTTTTACTAAAGAAGAACAAACATATATATTAAAAAATTACTATTCAGATTATACTTTTTTAAAAGAATTAGATCCTTGCCATATTAAAGGTAAAGGGGCCTATCCTGAATTAAAGTATGACTTAGATAATCTAGTTTGTATAAGAAGATATTTTCATTTATTATTAGATCAATTAAAACATCCTATAACTAGAGAGTCAATTACAAACAAAGAAAGAGAAAAATGGTTTTTAATGGCTAAAAATCAGATGAGGAGTTATGAGTAAACAAAAGGTTATATTTACAATTGGGTTAGTAGCTTCAGGTAAAACAACTTGGGCAAAAGAATTAATAAAAAAAGATCAATCATATAAAAGAGTATGTAGAGATGATCTTAGACATATGTTATCCAATTACACATTTAATAATGAGAATGAAAAGTTAGTTACAAAAGTTAAAAATGATATTATTGAAAACATTCTGATGGAAGGTTATAATCTCATTGTTGATGAAACTAATCTTAATTTTAAAAGAATTAAAGAAACTATTACAAAAATAGCTGAGGTTGCTGTTAGGTGTGGTCTTGATATTGAATATGAATATAAAAAATTTGAGGTTTCACTTGAAGAAGCAATTAGCAGAGATCGGGCTAGAGATTTTTCAGTTGGAGAGAAAGTTATTAAAAGAATGTATTTTCAATATATTTTTAAAGAAAATCTACCTGATGAAAGAATACCTTATAATGAAATGTTGGAAGATGCTATTATTGTAGATGTAGATGGCACACTAGCATATAACCCTGATAGAAATGCTTATGATTATTTAAAAGTAAAAGAAGATAAATGTAAACCTTATGTTATTGAATTAATAAAAATACTCAAAGAAGCAAAAGAATGTAAAGTATTTATTTTTAGTGGTCGTGAAGATGTATGCATTGATGATACAATGGAATGGTTGACTGAAAATGGTATACCGTTTGATTTTATAGCTATGAGAAAAGCGAAAGATAAAAGAAAAGATTCTATAGTAAAAGAAGAATTATATAGAAAAAATGTTGAAGGTAAATATAACGTTTTATATTGGGTGGATGATCGAAAACAAGTTATAGATCATATGCGTGAGTTAGGACTTCCAGTATTAGACGTAGCAGGACACACATTCTAAGAGGTGATATGACAATAAGTAAAGAAAGATTTGAAAAACTAGATAAAACAAGACTTGATCTTGAAAAACGATTTGGTAAAGGTATAACAGTATTAGGGAATGAGAGAAAAGAAGTTCCTATTATCTGTAGTACAGGTAGTCTAAATGTTGATGTTGCTATAGGTGTAGGTGGATTACCAAGAGGCAGAATAGTAGAGATCTATGGTCCTGAAGCATCAGGTAAAACAACTTTATCATTGCATATGATAGCTGAAGCACAAAAAGAAGGAGGTATTGCTGCATTTGTTGATGCTGAGCATGCTCTTGATCCTGTCTGGGCTACTAATATTGGTGTTAATATGGATGAGTTATTAATCTCACAACCTGAGTGTGGTGAAGATGCTTTAGAAGTTGTTGAAGCGTTAGTTAGATCAAATACTGTAGATGTAATAATTATTGACTCAGTAGCTGCTCTTGTTCCAAAAGCAGAACTTGAAGGTGATATGGGTGATTCTCATATGGGATTACAAGCACGTTTAATGAGTCAGGCAATGAGAAAATTAACAGGTGTTATTTCAAGATCAAAATGTACAGTTATATTTCTAAATCAAATAAGACATAAAATTGGTGTTATGTTTGGTTCGCCTGAGACAACTACTGGTGGTAACGCTTTAAAATTTTATGCATCATTAAGAATTGAAGTTAGAAGACTCAATGCTGATTCTACTTCAAATGACAAAGATGGAATGTCTGTAGCTGGTATTAAAGTTAAAATTGTAAAAAATAAAGTTGCTCCACCATTTAAAGTAACACATATTGAATTACAAACTGGTGTTGATGGTGAGTATGGATTTAATAAGTTTAATGAAATTATTGATTTAGCTGTCGAATATGAACTAATAAAAAAAGGTGGTGCTTGGTATACCTTGGGTGAAGATAGATTTCAAGGAAAACAAAATCTTTCAAAACATTTAAAAGAACACGTTGAGCTTTATAACTCACTTGAAAAGCAAGTTATTGATAAAGTTATTGAAGATAATAAACCTGAAATAGGGTCTTTTAATGACCAAGTTAATAAAGAAGATAAAAAAGATATTAAAGTAAGAAAGAAAAAGTTAGATCCTGAATTTGAGGAAATATCAGAGTTATAGGAAAAATTATGACAGCTAGATTAAAAACTAAAAAAGATATTGAGTGTTACAATGCTACTATAGAACATAAAGAAATGGTCTATAAGATGATGGATTTAATTGCACAAATAATTCGTAAACGTGGTTGTACTCATGATGATTCAAAGCTTGATAATCCTGAATTTGAAATTTTTTCTAAGTATACTCCTGAATTAGCAAAATTGGAATATGGATCAGAAGAGTATAAACAGATGCTTGAAGAAAATCTTAAACCTGCTTTAGATGCCCATTATGCTCGAAATGATCATCACCCAGAATTTTATGCAAATGGTATTAAAGATATGTCATTATTATCAATTATAGAGATGTTTGTTGACTGGTATTGTTCAACAAAAAGACAAGACAGTGGTAATATAAGAATATCAATTGAGAAAAATAGAGAAAGATTTGGATATAGTAGGGAGTTAGAACAGATATTAATAAATACTATACCCATATTGGAAAGTTTATTTGATAATATATAAAATAACAAATATAAAAAATAATAAGTCCTATATAGGAAAAACAGTACACGAAGATTATACTAGGATAATACAGCATATAATAAGCTTACGGAGAAATAAACATTTTAATATTTATCTTCAAAGAAGTTTTAACTATTATGGTGAGGAGAATTTTATATATTTAATACTTGATAATGGCTATACAAAAAAAGATTTGAATGAAAA
>Ga0272441_10012463_pt1 | contig 12420 bp, 4 predicted proteins | sample SSMProp6N_FD_193582 | JGI IMG/M metagenome (GOLD analysis project Ga0272441, IMG submission 193582) | Marine sediment archaeal communities from Little Sippewissett salt marsh, Falmouth, MA, United States - SSM-Prop-6N | ecosystem: Environmental > Aquatic > Marine > Wetlands > Sediment ...
CCCTTGTCCAGTGGGTCACCGTGGCACCCGACGGCCGGGCGGCAACCATCGGCCTGAGCGCGCCGCTGGCCTCGGGCGACGTCTACACCATCGCCCTGGCCGACACCGTGGCGGCTCCCGGCGGCGTGTTCTCGCCCACCCTGACCGGCGACCGCGACCTCGTGCTCGGCGTGCTCCAGGGCGACGTGGACGGCTCAGGCGCGGTCGGTGCCGGCGACGTCCTCAGTGTGCGGGCCATGGCCGGCCGGCCTGTCGACGCCGACACGTGCCGCTTCGACGTGAACCGCTCCGGCGCCCTCACCGGCGACGACCTCCTGGCGGTCCGATCCGGCGCCGCCTCGCCGTAAGCTTCACCGTTTGCCTGTTTCCTCGCCGGCGCGCAGCTCCAGCAGCAGTTCGACGGTTGCCCCGTCGCGGAGGACGGTGCAGGGAATCGCCTGCCGGCCTCGGTCGATGGCGGCCAGCATGGCCAGCTCGATGCCGACCAGGTCGGTCGGGCGTCGGCCGTCGACCGCGGTGATCACGTCGCCAGCCTGCACGCCGGCCCGGGCGCCGACCGATTCCGCCGGCCCGGCCTCCAGGATCTTGAGGCCCTGCCGGCCCTGCTCGATCTTCTCCAGTCCGAGCGGCGGGAAGGTGAACTGCCGGACGAGTCGCCGAACGCTGGTTCCCAGAACGCGGTCGAACACGCGCTCGATGGCCGGTCCGTCGGGCCGCTTCAGCTCGCCCATCTCCTCGAGGATCCGGCGGATCGTGCTCCGCCCGTACCGGTGCTCCAGCAGCAGGAAGAGCCCCAGGCAGGCGTCGTAGTGGTTCACGTCGTCCTGGTACTGGTGCCAGTCGAAGATGGCCGTGCCGGCGGCGGCCAGGTCCGCCAGGGGCCTCTTGTGGCCGCAGAACGGCAGCGGGAAGCGCCGCTCCGGCTCGATGGCCCGCAGCTGGGCGAGCACCGCCTCCGAGGCCAGGCGGCCGGCGTAGTTGGCGAAGCCGTCGCGGAACCAGCGCGTGCCGTAGACCACCTGGCCGCTGAAGAACCAGCACTGGCTGACCTTGCAATCCATCATCGCCGACGGTCGATGCCAGGGCGCCATAAGCTGCGCCTCCACCAGCTCGTGCACGTAGCAGCCGACGAGGCAGAACACCTCCTCGTCGGTGTAGAGGTCCCACACGGTCGGGCTGCGGCCGACGAACGGGATCGCGAACGCCAGCGCCTCCTCGCGAAGGGCCACGGTGGCCGAGTACCGGAATCGCTTCGGCCAGGCGTCTATGCGCACCATCGTCAGCTTGAGGCGCATGCCGATGTCCAGGCCTAGCTGTTCCCCGACGTGCGAGATGGCGTTGTCGAGCACCCGCACCACCTGGCCGGCGGTCTCCCGGGTGATCCCCTCCGGATAGCCCAGCTCGACGAATTGGCCCTTGGTGGTCCCGACCAGTGTCTCTCCGGCCTGCTCGTCGCTGAGCTCGATTTTCTCCGGCCCCGTTGCGTCGGGATTGTGCCAGGCCTGGGTCAGGGTGATGTGCGTCTCGCCCCGTTCGCCGGTCAGGCCCGCGGCGCCCACGGCCGCGTACTGCGCGGCCACGACCTCCCGCGCGATGTGCGTGCAGCCGGCGGACGCGCTCAGCGTTGCCAGGCACAATGCGGCCGGGACTATGCGGCGCCAACGGCCGGTCACCGCGCTGGCCGCGCATCCTGTGTCGACCATGATGGGACCCTCCCTTTGTCGCGTCTTGCCCCGAACGACCGCACCGGATAGGTGGACGGATGCTACCAAGGGGAATTCACCCTGACAAGCCGATTGTTGCCTCAGCACCCGGCCGGGCGGCGACGGCTTGAGCGACAGCCCGGTTTCGTCTATGCTCTGCGGCCATGCCGCGCTTCGGAGCACATCTCTCGGTGGCCGAGTTCCGCCCTGCCGCGCGGGGCGGGGCGCGCAAGGCCGCAGGCAGGCGCGACGCGCGCCGCGTCGGCGGGCGCGGCAAGGCGCCGCCCGCAGTCACGGGCCCCGCGGCCGCCATCGAGCGGGCACGCGAACTCAAGTGCGACTGCGTCCAGCTCTTCCTCCGGCCCAACCGGCAGTGGCAAGCCCCGAAGCTGACCGATGACGAGATCGAGGCGTTCCGCGCCGCCGCGGCCGAACCCGTCAGGCGACGCAAGGCCGCCGAGCGGGGACCGGACGGCAAGGTCACCCGCTGGACGACGGTGGCCGAGACGATTCATCCCATCGTCTCGCACGCGGCGTATCTGATCAACATCGCCGGCCCGGCAGGCAGGCGGCAGACGGGCGGCAGCGAGGGGCACTCGTGGCCCGCAAGGGACGTCCGTGCCAGGTCCATCCGGGCGCTCGCGGACGAGCTCCGCAGGGCGGTCCTCCTGGGCGTGCCCTACGTGGTGCTGCATCCCGGAGGCCACATGGGAGACGGCGAAGAGGCCGGCCTCCGCCGCGTCGTCGAGGCCCTGGATGAAGTGCTCGACCCGCATCGCGCCGACCGGGTCCGCCTGCTCCTGGAGACGACGGCGGGGCAGGGCACCTCGATCGGTCACCGGCTGGAACATCTGGCGTTTATCCTGGGCCATGCCGCTCATGGCGAGCGATTGGGCGTCTGTGCCGACACGTGCCACATGTTTGCCGCGGGCTACGATTTCCGCACTTCGGGAGCCTATGAGGCCACTCTCCGCGAGATGGATCGCACCGTGGGGCTCGACCGGCTGGCCGTCTGGCACCTGAACGACTGCGTCAAGCCCCTGGGCTGCCGGGTGGATCGGCACGCGCACATCGGCCGGGGCCGGATCGGCCGCGATGGCTTCCGGCTGCTGGTCACGGACAGGCGCTTCGCCAACCACCCGATGATCCTGGAGACGCCGAAGGAGGACGACGCCGGCCGCGAGATGGACCCTGTGAACCTGCGGCTGCTGCGGCGCCTGGCGGGATGACTTCCGCGTGCGGGTGGCATGACGACAGGCTTCCCTTCGACTTCTCCCAGGGCAGGCCGGCGGGTCGCCATGGGGGCAGGTCTTTGGATCATGGCGACCCCGCTGGTGTCGCCATGCCACCCAGCCGCTCGCCGGGCTCGTAGCGGGGCGTGGCCATGCCACCCACCGTCGTCGGCCGGTGCGTTCGCCGGTGCGGGCGCGGTGGGCGCAAGAAGCGAGCCCCTCGTCCTTCCGCATGGGCGAAGGGCTCGTGAAGCCGCTCGCGACCGGGGCTCAGGAGACGACGTTGGTGGCCATCTCGATCTCGCGGACGACGCTCCGCAGATCGAACGGCTTGGCCAGGTAGCTCTCGAACCCGTGAGCGATGAGCTTCTGGCCGTCGTCTTTGGCCTCACCGATGGCGATGACCTTGGTGGCCGCCAGGTCCGGATTGCTCTTCAGCGCCGTCAGGACCACCCTGGCATCGCTGTCGGTGATGTCCAGATCGAGCAGGATGACGTGTGGGCGGAACTCGTCGGCGAGCATGCCCGCCTCAAAGGCGTTGGTGGCCACCTTGACGGCGTAGCCGATCTCGCGTTCCAGGCTGGTCCGCAGGACGTCGGCCATCTCGTACTCGTCGTCGACGACGAGGACGCGCGTGACGCCCACCTCGAGCCCCTTGATCGGAATGCCGTGGGCCCGCATGAACCTCAGCAACTGTTCGCGCGGGATCCGCCGATCCTTGCTGCCCGGGATGCGGTAGCCTTTGAGTTGCCCCGTGTCGAACCATTTGGAGACGGTTCGGGGCGCGACGCGGCATATGCGCGCGACCTCTCCGGTCGTAAAGACATCCTTGTGCATGGAGACCCCCGTTACGCTCTCAGCGACAAAGACGTGTTCCTGAACTTGCCAAAAACCCCTTCACGGAGGAAATATACCCCATGAATCCGGTCCAGTCAAATCAGGCGAACGGTTTTGGAAAAAACACGTTGACCGGATATGCCGTCGGTGACTCCTGAGGCCGGATGCGGAAAATCCGCAACGCGGCGAATTGTTAAGTCGTTGCTGAACAAGGCCTTAGGAGTCAACGGCGCCGAGCCCCCGCGCGCGAAACTGGATAAGTTTTTCCGATTGTGCCGAGGCCGGACCGCCCGCGGCAGGGGGCCTCTGCGCTGCGCACCCACGGAAAAAATGTGGACTTTCCCGCCCGTGGGCACGCCGGCTCGGCCAGGGCTCGGCTCACCCTCCTGGCACGCCTCGGCTATGCTCGCAGACGTCCCGACCGGCGCCTGACCGGCCGGGGCCGCCGAGGTGCGCCGCCGGCGGATCGGCGAGGATTGGCGCTTGAATCCGACGCCTCAGGATGTCACCATAGGCACCCGCGATTCAGAGGCGAGACGTCGGAGGACGGAACGCACGGATGAGACAGGCAGGGATGCTGCTCGCGATGCTGGCGCTGGCCGCGGGGGCGGCTCGCGCGGAGTTGCAGGTGACCGAGGTCACCGAGCCGCCCGATCCCGGCATCGAGGACACGGACCACTACTGGGAGGTCACGGACCCCGGCAGGTGGCAAGTCCTGGTCGATGCGAACACCGGGGCCGTCTTCTCCTTCGTCGACCTCACCGACAGCGGGGTGATCGCTGAGGAGCCCCCGGCCCCTTACGCCACGGGCGATCACGTCAACTACGTAGGCACGGCCACGTGCGGCACCGACTACTGCTTCCACCTCCAGGCCCCGCTGCTGTCTGTCGAGGGGCGGAGCGGCGAGTTGTTGAATCGCACGGATCGCATCTTCACCTGCATGGACCCCGTCGTGGGCCTCGCCGACCGGCTCAGCTTCTGTTGGGACGCCACGAGCTTCACCATCGTCTACGCGGAAGACGCCGCGGCCGAGGACTTCCTGTGGGACCCGTCCGAGGTTCTCGTCGGCGGCACGCCGGCCGGCGAGGCCGGAGACCTGCTCACCACCGCGACGCTGACGCTGAATGCGGCCACGGCCGAGGGCACCGTGTTCCGCCTGGCCGTGGCGACGGTGGTCAACCTGCCGGGGGGCCGGTCGCTCCACGCGTCGTGCTTCGCCGCCAACAGCCGCGTCGTCAGCAACGTGCGGAGCGACGAATCCTATGGCACCAAGTATGCCTACCAGATCGCGCAGACGATCGACTGGCAGGACGCCGGCGGCGACGGGCCGTGGGACCCGGACGACCCGGCCAGCTTCATCCGCCGCACCATCACCGGCGACCCGGGCAACCTCGCCCTGGGGCTCGCGGCCGATCGGACGTTCGTTCTGGACCACGTCTCCGGTTGCGACGGCAACCCGAACGGGGGGCTTTTCTTCGACGACGGCACGTGGGCCTGCGGACGGGCCCTCTACCAGCAGGTCCCCTGGGGGATGGACCTGACGGGCGGCACGGTCAAGACGCACGTCGTGGACCTCAGGATCAACATCGCCCGCGCCGCCTCTCCGCCGCCGGGAATCGAGACGGCGGAAACCGCCCCCGGCCAGCAGTGGTGCTACCAGAACACCCCGACGACCACCGCGGACCGGCACACGAGCACCGTCATTCTGACGCTCTACAGCGAGTTCCAGCCTGGCGAGACGTACACCGTGTCGGTCGACGACGGCGACGGTAACGCCGCGCAGGACCAGTTCCGGATTCTCCCGGGCGAGGTGACGCAGGAGGGTCTTCAGATCACGGTGCCGCTGCACGGCGGTTGGGCGCAGGCGCCCGCCGGCGAGCAAGGCAGCACGCCCGGCGCTTACACGGTGACCCTCACCGTGACAGGCGAGGCCAGCGGGTGGAGCGATTCGGCCGAAGTCGAGCTCGCGCTGCGGGCCGTCGGCGACATTGACGGCGACGGATCGCGGACCGGCGTGGACAAGCAGTTCTTCAACCAGCGGCTGAACAACGTGGCAACGCCGCATCCGGACCGCGCCTACGACCTGGACGGCTCGGGCGGCGCGCCGACGGGCACCGACAAGCAGGTGATGAACCAGGCGCTGAACAACGCCCCGCTGCCGTAGGGCGGCACGAGGTGTGAGGGGTGAGGGATGAGGGGTGAAATGTGAAAACAGCGGTGCCACGGCGGCCGCCTGCCCCGAGCGCAGTCGAGGGGTCGTTCACCGCCGTGCGCCGTTGCCGCCTGCCCCGAGCCTGTCGAGGGGTACAAGCCGCCCGTACGGGCGGACGCTGTTGCCGTTCGCCGCCTGCTGCGCGCCTCCTTCCTTCCGCTGCGCATGGGGCCCGTGGCCGCGTTGCGGGTGCCGGAGAATGGCTTCCTGGCAGGGGGAAAACGGGTCGAATGGCCCCCGTGGGGATTCACAACATGGCCTGCCACAAGGCTTTACGCCAGGGGCGGGTTTTTCGGGAAACCCGTGTTCCGATTTGCCTGCGGATGATTCTTGGGTTATAGTTCAATGAGCGGGGCGCGGCAAAGGGTCTGTCAGCCGCCGCGCGCCGCGCCGTATCCGGTGAGCGCACCAATAGTTACGCCGTGACGCGCTTCCTGACGACCACATCCTGACGCAATCTCACCACATCTCTATTGAGCGCTGCATGCGCTGCAGCGCGTGCCGTGACACATCGCGGCAGAAGAGGGGCGCGAACGATTCATAGTCGCCTGCGTCAGAGGTTCACAAGCGTGTCGGCGCCGCTCGCGGAAGAAGGAGCGACGGTGCGCGTGCTGCTGCGCGCAGCGGCGCGCTGACGGAGAAACCTGACACGGTGAAGTCCCGGGTGGGACTCGCGGACTTTCAAGGCAAGTGGACACCAGTCACTTTCTAGAGAGGAGGAGTGGTGATGAGTAAGCGACTTGTGATGCTGACGGCGGTGCTTCTGTGTGCGGCCGGGACGGTTCTGGCCGACCCCGGGCTGTACTTCGAGGAAGTCGGGAGCACCTTGCGCATTACGGCCAAGGAGCCGGGCGACCCGTCCCCCAAGTCGTACTGGCGGGTCTCGATCACCGGCGCGGGTGCGGTCGGCAAAATCGCCTCGTTCTACGACCCCAACGACGGGAGCGACCCGGCGTGGAACTACGCGCACCAGTACAGCATGGGCATGGGACTGTGGGATCCGATCGACGCCGGCAACATGCGCAACAGCGGCAGGTGGACCCTCACGCCCGCCGCCTGGGGGGGGACCTACACCGACGGGGCGACCTCCTACACCTACACGCTCAGCCGTGTCCAGACGCGCGACACGGGCACCATGACGGTCTCGATGCAGTTCACGATCAACGCGCCGACGGAGACCGGCACGACGTTCACGTCGGCGAACCAGTGGGTGTGCGATGAGAACTGGGATGGCGACAACGGCGACATCCGCGCGCGGAGCCGCATGCGCCTGGAGATTGACGACAACGACCCTTACAGCGGGGAGTACATCGGGTCCTCTTATAACGGGTACCCCGACACGGTGGACGAGATGTGGGCCCAGCTTGTGGTGGACGGCGACAACGCCGCCGCGCAGACCAAGAGCCTGGCGCCCGGCCGCAGCTTCAAGAACCACATGACATGGCCCGCCGGCCAGTGCGACGGGGCGTATGACACCGCGTCGACGGGCACGGGCTCCCAGGGCACATTCTACATGGAGGGCCGCTACGACATCGGCCTGTCGGGCACCCATGCCGGCAACCCCGGCGACCCCGGCTCCGTGCGGACCTACACCTCGACGAGCAGCCTGCTGATCAACATCGCCAAGACCACCTTCGGCGATCCCGACCCGGACACGAGCGAAGTGACGGCCGACCCGACGCTGTGCCCCCTGACGGGCGCCGATCCGTCGGTCGTGACCATCACGCTGCGCGACGCCGATGAGAACCTCCTGGCCGGCTACGAGGGGCAGATCCTCCTTGACGACGGCACGGAGACCGATCAGTACGGCACGGTCGAGGCCCAGGGCGGCGGCGTCTACACGGTCACCTACTACAACACGGTGGCCGGCACGCGCGACGTCACCGTCACGGTGGACATGGACCCGGAGGATGACATCGAATTGACGGACAAGGCCGAGGACGTCACGGTCTACGATCCCGGCCAGGCGTCGCCGTCGCTCTCGGGGATCCTCAGCGACACCGCCCGCGTGGACTCCGGCGGGGCGGCGCGGGCCCATGTGCGCGTGACGCTTTGCGACGCGGGCGGCTACCCGATCGTGGGCCTGAACCCCGCGCTGCTCGTCCTGCTGGAGGACGACGTGCCGACGGCGTTCACCTTCTCCGAGGTGGGCGGCGGCGTGTACGAGGCCGTCTACACCGCCAGCAGCCTGGGCGAGAAGACGCTGAGCGTCACCGCCGACGGCGTGCTGCTGGACGAGACGATGACGATCACGGTGGCGAAGACGGCCCCGGCGCTGTATTTCACGGAGACCGTCGGCGGCGGCTTGTGGATCGAGGCCAAGGAGACCGACGGCAGCCGCAGCTACTGGAGGCTGTACCTGAGCGGCGGCACCGCGCCCGGCCAGGTCCGCTCGTTCTACGACTCGAACGACGGGAGCGACCCGGCGTGGAACTACGCCCACCAGTACTGGGGCGGCTTCGGCCTGTGGGACCCGATGGACAACGGCGGCATCTCGAGCAGCGGCCGGTGGACCATCGACCCCGCCGCCTGGGCCGGCTCGTACACCGACGGCGACTGCTCGTACGCCTACACGCTGAGCCGCGTGGCGACGCGCGCCCCCGGAACGATGGACGAGTCCATGCAGATCACCATCACGGCGCCGAGCGCCGGCGGGACGGCGTTCGTGTCGCAGAACCAGTGGGTGTGCGACGCGCTGTGGGCGGGCGCCAACGGCGATGTGACGGGCCGCGGGGTGCTGCGGCTCGAGATCGAGGACAACGATCCCTACAGCGGCGAGTACGACATGTCGACGTACGACGGGTACACGCTGGACGTGATGGAGCTGTGGACGCAGTTCGTCGTGTTGGACTGCGCGGCCACGCAGACGAACGGCCTGGCGGTCGGCCGGTCGTTCCGGCACACGCTGACGTGGCCCGACGAGAACGACGGCGGCGGCTACCTGTCCGTGACGGCGGCGCCCATCAGCCAGGGGACGCCTGCCGCGCAGGGCTACATGGAGATAGGCCTGACCGAGCTGGCCGCCGGCAACCCGGGCCCGGCGGGTTCGGTGCGGACGTACACGGCCACCAGCACGCTGGCGATCAACATCGCGCTCGTGGTGCCCGGCGACCCCGACGCCGACCATAGTTCGGTGACGGCCTCGCTGCCTCGCGTCAACAACGACGGCAGCCGCGAGTCCGTCGTCACCATCACCCTGAGGGACGTCGACGACAACCTGCTGGCCGGCTACGCCGGCGATATTCTGCTCGACGACGGCACGGCGACCGACGTGTTCGGCGCCGTGACCGAGGTGAGCCCGGGCGTCTACACCGCCACGTACTACAACACCGTGATCGGATCGCGGCAGATCACCGTGACGTTGGACGACGTGCTGGAGGATCCGCCCTATGACGTCGAATTGACGGACAAGCCGTCCGTCGAGACGGTGGACCACTGGCCGGCCCTCTACTTCACGTTCGATGCGGAGGTCGATCCCGACTACCTGATTATCACCTGCGCCGACAGCGCCAACCAGGACATCACGTACTGGCAGATGTGGCTGCGCGAGAGCCCCGGCGACGCCTACAACCTCGGCAAGATCCGCTACTTCTACGACCTGCGCGGCACGAGCTTCAGCGACCCGGCGCAGCAGTACACCGACGACTACAGCTCCACCGCGCACCCGTACCTGTTCGTGCCGAGCACCAACGGCATCGTTACCTACACGCCGGGGACGATCCCCGACGGAGCCCTGACCTACACCTACACCGTCGAGGGCGGGGACCCGGCCGGTGAGACGTCCGTCGCCCGCACCAGCGTGGTGACCATCCACGCGGCCGCGCCCGGCGGCACCCTCATCGAGGCCGACAACGACTACGAGGTGAGCCTGCTTGCCGGCGCCAACCGCCAGGCCTGCCAGTACGCCAGGTCCGTCCTCTGGCGCGGTCAGTACGGGATCGCTGCGAACCTGGACCTGTGGGACAACTCCCAGAACAACACCCTGCCCGCCTCCCCCGCCATCTTCGGCACAGGGTCACTCACCGCCACGGCCAAGAACACCTGGGACACCCTGGGCGAGGGCCTGGCACCCGGCCTCGCGTTCACCCTGAGTTCGTACGGCTTCAGCGATCCGTACGGTGCGGCAGACTCATATGGCTATAGTAGCCACGGCTCGAAATTCTTCAGCATGGGGTTCCAAATGGGCGTCGTGGACAACTCGGTGCAGAACTACGCCTACATGGCCCCCGGCGACACGGCTTCGGCCGCGTCGAGCCTCTTGATTAACATCACCGACCAGATCCCGGCGGCCGGCACGCCCGACAAGGACACGAGCCTGGCCAAGGCCGAGCCGGCCTCGGTGGTGGCCAACGGCATCAACACCGCGACCATCACGGTCGCCCTGCTCGACGCCGACCTGCTGAAGGTCACCGGGGCCGAAACCCTCGTCGACGTCCAGGCCACCGGCACCAACGACGTCAGCACCGTCACCGAGACGGCCAACCCCGGCATCTACGAGTGCACCATCTCGAGCACCGAGATCGGCGTCAAGACCATCACCGTAACCTATGACCTGGGCGGCGCCGACGTCGAACTGACCGAGAAGCCGACGGTCGAGTTCGTCGAGCCGCTGCCCGACGCCGACGCGAGCACGGTGGTCTGCAACCCGGCGGCCGACATCGCCGACAACGGCGTGGACGCCTCGACCATCGAGATCACCCTGAACTACCCCGGCCCCGCGCCGGTGGAAGGCCTCGATCCGGCCCGGCTCACCGTCGACGTCGACGGGTCGGAGTGCACGGTCAGCCCCGTGGTCGAGGTCAGCGGCGGCCTCTACACCTGCACCCTGGTCAGCACCGTGGCCGAGACCATCAACGTCACCGTGACGTATGACAAGGGCCTGGGCAGCGAGGTCATCGTCTCCCAGCCGGAGAACCCGACGGCCACGTTCGTGCCCGTGGGCCTGCCGGATGGGGACCAGTCGTCGGTCGCCAGCGCCGAAGGGCCGTTCGACCTGTTCCTGGCCAACGGCACCGACAGCGCGACGGTCACCATCACGCTCCGGAACGCCACCGGCAGCCTCGTTAACGGCGTGGAGGCCTGGCTGGTGGTCACCGGCGGCACGCCCGGCACGGTCACCGAGGTCTCACCCGGCGTCTACGAGGTCGAGATCACCAGCCTCACGCCCGGCACCGAGACGATCATCGTCGAGTACGACGACGGCGACGACCAGGTCCCCCTGACCGACACGGTGGACGTGACGTTTGTCACCATCGAGTCGGAGCTGGTCTACTCGGGCGCCGACCTCACGGCCGGCGACGGGACCATGACCATCACCTGCCAGCGGATCGACGACGCGACCGTCCTGTGGCAGATGGACGTCACGAGTCAGTTCGGGACGCAGGGCAACCTGCTCATCTCGCGGTTCGTCAAGGGCGACACCGGGTTCGACTATGCCGCTCCCGCCGGCCTGGGCTATGGCCTGTGGCGCGTCGGCGGCAACACGGGGACGTTCACGCAGTTGCAGAAGCTGGCCAGCGGCTACAGCTTCGAGATGGCAGGCAGCTCCGGGGACCTCAGCTACGTGACGATCTTCATGATCAACCCGGCATCCAGTCTCAACACCCATTGCGCCGCCGTGCGGACCGTCACCAACACCGGCGACGAGCCCGTGGCGACGTGGGGGGGAATGGGCTTCTCCCTCAACCTGGAGGTGGACCAGTACAACCCGACGGACGACCCGAACGTCGTCCTCAGCGGCACGTCCGGCTGGGCGGACCGCTATCACGAGGACACCTCGGGCGATCCGGACTATCTGTACCTGGTCCACGAGAACGTCGACCGCGCGGCCACGAACCTCAATTCGGCCGCCTGGCTGGCCGGTGAGGCCATCGTGCTGGACAACGATTACACCACGGGCCTGGACATGGCGCCCGGTCTGAAGTTCGAGGTCGGGTCCGACATCACGGCCTACTATCCGGGCGAAGTGGGTGACGCGGATGTTGTCGGCGGAGAGGCCTACGAGCGGCGCCTGCTCATTTGGGGCGATTCGCGCGAGTGGATGGGCACCCAGCGCTCGCACCACGTTGACATCCTCCCCGACGAGTCGTACACCAAGGAGTACTACCTGGACATCGGCATCGACCACGGTACGGCGTCGGCCGACGTGCTCGAGATCACGGCCGAGGTCACCGCGGGCGAGGAGTGGGTCTACCAGAACACCGAGACCACCACCGACGACCGGCACATCAGCACCGCGACGATCACCCTGGTCTCCGAGGCCACGCCCGGCGAGGCCTATGACATCTCGATTGCCGACGACGGGCCGCCCGGGGCCAACTTCACCCTCGGCGACGTCACCGACAACCGGCTGGTGGACGACACCATGACGGTCGAGATCGTCGGCGGACGCGTCGGCGCGAGCACCATCGGCGCCGGCGGCGAGGCCACGGTCTAC
>Ga0272441_10012464_pt1 | contig 12420 bp, 10 predicted proteins | sample SSMProp6N_FD_193582 | JGI IMG/M metagenome (GOLD analysis project Ga0272441, IMG submission 193582) | Marine sediment archaeal communities from Little Sippewissett salt marsh, Falmouth, MA, United States - SSM-Prop-6N | ecosystem: Environmental > Aquatic > Marine > Wetlands > Sediment ...
ACCCGCCCTCCCCCTCCCGCCGCAAGGCCGCCGTCGCCCCGTCACGTTTATCTGTCTGGTCCTGTGTTTCCCGGTTCAGCGTTTCGTCTGTTTCTTAGCCGACTTGATGAAGCGCCCGAACGACCTGTCCTTCTTCCGCTTCTCAGCGTAAGAAAGGTCGTTGTATTCCGTTTCCTTCTTGAGCTTGAGATAGCTCCGGTATCGTTCCTCGCTGAGGTCGCCGGCCTCGAGGGCGGCCAGAACGCCGCAGCCGGGTTCCCGCGTGTGCGTGCAGTCGGAGAAGCGGCACGTTGACGAAAGGTCCTGGATGTTCGAGAAGCTCTCCTCGACCCCGTCCCCGGCGCCGAGGAGGCCGAGTTCGCGCATGCCGGGCGTGTCGACCAACATGGCCCCGTTGTCGAGCACAATCAATTGACGCCGTGCGGTGGTGTGCACTCCTTCCCCCGTTCCGCTGACGGCTTTTGTCTCCAGCGCATTCCGCCCCAGCAGCCGGTTAATGAGGGTGGTCTTGCCGACGCCCGAAGAACCGAGGAGGCAGAACGTCCTGCCGGGCAGAAGGAGCTCCCGGAATTCGCCCAGTCCGCTGCCCGTCGTGTTGCTGATCGGGAGGATCCGGACGGAAATGCCGGCTTCCCTTATCTTTCCGATCATTCCGTCCAGTTCTTCAGGGGTGACCAGGTCTGTCTTGCTCAGGACGACGACGGGTTCAACACGGCCCTCGTTGGCCGCGACGAGATAACGATCGAGTCTACGTACGTTGAAGTCATAGTGGCACGACTGGACGACGAAAGCGGTGTCCAGGTTGGCCGCGATCATCTGGAAACCCACCTTCTTTCCCGGACACTTGCGCCGCAGGAGAGTCTTCCTGGGCAGCACCGCATGGATGATCGCGAGCGCCGGCGACGCGCGCTCGACGCATACCCAGTCCCCGACGCAAGGGAGGTCGGGACCGGTTTCAACCGTGAAACGGTATCTGCCCGAGAGCTGCGCGAAGGTTTCGCCGTGCGCGTCCCGCACAAGGAAGGCACCTCGGTCAACGGTCATCACTCGCGCCATGCTTTGTCCCGGCTCAAGCATGGCGCTTGCGCGTGTGTCAACCCAATCGTCAAAACCTAAAGCCTGCAGCTCCACGGAATTTCCTCGATAATGAGCTCTGCGCCGCTCCGGCGGCTCCTGTTGACCCCATTCTCTCCGTTTTTAACCCTTCGTGCAACGAATAAACGGCAGCCGCGGGGCGAGTGCTGTAGCACGGAAGCGCGCGATGCGGCTTCCCGTGCCTTTGGCACCCGCCCCGATGGGGCGGGCCACCCCGCGGCCGGGGAGCCCCGGCAGGCTTGACGCGCCCTCTCGCCACCGGTAGAGTCACCCGCGAGGAGGCCCTCCTATGATTATCCCGATCGGGCTCGACGCGCACCCGGAGCGCCGCGGGTACGTGACCTACGTGCTCGTGGGGCTCTGCGCGCTTATCTTCGCTTGGCAGCTCAGCGTTGCCGACGAGGAGGGCGCGGGCCGGTACATGGCTTGGTACAACGTCGCGGAGATGCGCGAGCGGGCCCGCGAGGAGATCAAGCGGGAACTCGGGCCGAAGGCCGACGAGGTCTCGGCCGAGGAGCTCGACGCGGGGATCGAGGCCTTTCTCGACAAGAAGCTCGCGCCGGAGGAGTGGGACTGGACGCGCCGGCCGTGGACGCTTCTCACCTGCGCCTTCCTGCACGGCGACCTCTGGCACGTGCTGGGGAACCTGCTCTTCCTCTTCATCTTCGGCCGGGCGGTCAACGGGAGGGCCGGGCACGGGAGCTTCCTCGGCGTGTATCTTTTCGCGGCGGTCGCATCGAGCTACGCGCACATCCTCTTCAGCGGGTCGGCGCCCGGCGCGCTGCTCGGCGCCTCGGGCGCGATCAGCGCGGTCATGGGCATGGCGCTCGCCTTCTTCCCGCGGCACCGCGTACGCATGTTCGTCTGGATCTTCCGCTTCGCCCGCGTGGTCGAGGTCCGCGCCTTCTGGGCGATCCTGTACTGGTTCGGCTACGATCTCGTGATGGTTCTCTTCGTCGCGAAGGGAAGCGGCGTCGCGGTGATGGCGCACGTCGCCGGGTACGCCGTCGGCTTCGCCGCCGGGATGGGGCTCCTCGCTTCGGGCCTCGTGCGGCCCGACGGGTGGGACCTCCTCTCGACCTTCCGCGGCCGGGCGGTGGGGCGGGGCTTCGACTGAGCGACTCCGCGACGCGGCGATTCTCGTCCGTTCAATCCCTTGCATGCTGAACTCGACCCGGGGCGAGGCGGCCCCGGTCTCGCGCGCCTCAGCGGTCGGGCGCGACGCCCGAGAGCGGGTCGGGGAGGGGCGGCGCTCCGCTCGGCGGGCCCCCGCCGGGGGCGGCGGGGGCGGCGCGAGCGCAGCCGGCGGCGGGGACGGCGAGGGCGGCGATCAGAATCGCGGCGAGGAGGCGCGGCGCCGCAGGGCCGCTCACGGGAGCTCCCCCATGCCGAGGTCGCGCATGGCCCCGCGGAGCCGCCCCTCCCGGACGCGGAGGAGGTCCCCGAAGGGCCGGCGCAGGGCCTCGGGCACGCGCGCGTCCTTCAGCGCTTGGAGCTGCTCCCACGCCCGCTCGAACTCGCCCCGCGCGCGGGTCGGGCGGTGGCTCTCGACCTCCGCCAGTCCCTGAGCGAGGCACTCGAGGAACCGGACGCTGCCGGTCATGAGGCGGCGCTCGTTCTCCATGCCGCCGTTCGCCTGGGCGTGCCCGTGCGCCCCCCCGTAGACGGCCTTGATCGCGCTCTCGTTCGCGCGCCAGTCGTCGCGCAGCTCGAGCCGCGCGCCGCGCAGGACCGCGTCGTGATAGCGGGCGCGCGAGGCGGCCCGCCGCAGGTCCGCCTCGTCGGCCGCGCTCGCCGCGAGCGTCGCGAGCCGCTCGTAGATCGCGGCCGAGCCGCCCCAGTCGCCGGCCTTCTCCTTCGCGATGGCCTCGGCGAGGCCCGAGAGCTGCTCGATCGTGCGCAGGACGCTCTCATGCCGCGCACGGAGGAGGAGGAAGCCGAGCGGCGGCTCGTGCAGCGGCGCGCGCGCGGTGTCGAAGCGCCCGGTCCTGCGCGCCTCGACCAGGAGGCCCTCGGCTCTGTCGAGCGAGGTCCGCTCGATCCAGTACTCGTAGGCGCCGGCGGCGGCGGCGAGGAGGACGAGCACCGCGGTCAGGCGCTTCAGGCGCTGGCGCGAGCACGCGCGCCGCTCGGCGGCGAGGCGCCCGACGGCCTGGCGGTCCTTCGGTGCCTCGGCGAGGTAGCGGCGCCAGGCGCGGGCCGCGGGACCGTGCTGCTTGGCGTTCGAGAGTTCCATCGCCTCGCGTAGGAGTGTCTTCATCCGGTCGAGGCGCCGGGTGTGCTCATCGAGGAAGCGCGTGGCCTCGCGGTTGTCGGGATCGACCTTGAGAGCGCGCCTCCACGCCTCGATCGCCCCCTCGAGCTGGTTCATCTGGATCGCGTGGTGCCCGGCGGCGAGGTGGACCTCCACGAGGGCCCGGCCGATGCGGGTGTCCTGCGGGTGGACGCGGTGCGCGCCCTCGAGGGCGTCGGCCGCGGCGGAGAAGTCCTGGGCCATGCGGCGCTCGGTGCCCTGCTGGAGAAGGTGCGTCGCGCGGTTGCGCTTGCGCTCGGCGCCCTGGAGCCCCTGGCGCGCGCGCTCGTTCACCTCGTCGATCTCGATGGCCCTGCGGTAGGCCGCGATCGCCGCCTCGAGGTCGCCCTCCGTCTCGGCGCGCTCGGCCTCGTCGCAGGCGTGGCCCGCCGGCAGCGTGACGTCGCGGATGCGCTCGATCTGTCGGCCGAGCGTCTCCTCGCGGTTCTCGGACGGGAGGCGCTCCCAGCGCGTCACGGCCTCCTCGAGCCGGCCGCCGCTGATGAGCATGCGCACCTCGTTGACCTCGTTGCGCTTGCGCATGATCCGCGTGTCGATGAGGCGCAGCCGCTCGCGCATCTCCTTGTTGTCCGGATCGAGCTCCAGCGCCCGGCGCATCTCTCTCGCGCCCTCGGTGAGCTTGTTCTCGGCGAGGAGCTTCTCGGCCCGCTCCCGGACGGGCGCGGCCGCGCCCACGTCCGCGCTCAGGCGGACGGTCTTGAGCCCCTCGGCGATCGCGCCGCCGGCCGGGGCGCGGACCTGGTCGATCGCCGCAACAACCTCGGCCATGGTCTGGTAGCGGTCGTCGCGCTCCTTCTCCATCATGCGGCAGATGATGCGGCTCAGCGCGGGGGGGATCGTCGGGACGATCTCGTGCGGGGGCGTGATCGGCTCGTGCTTGTGCCGGTACATCATGGTCATGGGCGTCTCGGCCTCGAAGGGCAGGCGTCCGGTGATGAGCCGGAAGAAGGTCCCGCCCAGCGCGTAGATGTCGCAGCGGCCGTCGAGCACCAGCCCGTCGCACTGCTCCGGGCTCATGTAGGCGGGCGTGCCCATGACGGTCTCGGTCTGGGTCAGGTCGCCCCCGATCGCCTTGGCCAGGCCGAAGTCGGAGACCTTGACCACGAATTCCGAGGTGAGCATGAGGTTGTCGGGCTTGATGTCCCGGTGGATGATGCCGGCGCGCTGCGCGCACTCGAGGCCCAGCGCCGCCCCGCGGGCGATGTCCGCGCCCACCCACGGATCGAGCACGCCCTTCTTCTCGAGGAGCTCCCCGGCGCTGCCGCCGTCGATGATCTCCATGATCATGTAGTGGACCTCTTTCGCCTCGCCCACGTCGTAGACGGCGAGGATGTTCGGGTGGTTGACCTTGGCGATGGCCTTGGCCTCGCGCTGGAAGCGCTCGACGAAGCGCTCGTCCCCGGACAGGCGCCGCGCGAGCACCTTGACCGCCACCACGCGGTCGAGCGAGATCTGCCGGGCGCGGTAGATGACCCCCATGCCGCCCTGACCGATCCTCTCCAGGAGTTCGCAACCGCCCAGCGTCTGGCCGACGAGGTCCGCCATGCTACGCGCCGTCCTTCCCCGCACCGTCGATCTTGCCCACGCGGCGGGCGTGGCGCCCGCCGACGAAAGGCGTGCGCATGAAGACCTCGACGAGATCGAGCGCCGTCCCTTCGGGCAGCACGCGCCCGCCCAGGCACAGCACGTTCGCGTCGTTGTGCCTGCGCGCGGCCTCGGCCGTGAACCGGTCGTGGCAGAGGGCCGCGCGCACGCCGGGCAGCCGGTTGGCCACGATCGACATGCCGATGCCCGTGCCGCAGACGAGGACACCGCGCCCGGCGCGCCCCCCGGCGACGGCCTCGGCCACGGGCCGGGCGTAGTCGGGGTAGTCGCAGTCCGGGCAGTCGGCCGAGGCGGCCCCGAGGTCGAGGACCTCGTGCCCGGCTTTCTCGAGCGCGCGGCGCACGGCGTCCTTGATCTCGAACCCGGCGTGGTCGCTTCCGAGGGCGACGATCATAGCCGCTCCACGATCCGGCGGACGCACAGGGCGATGCGGTCGCGGGCCGAGCGATAGGCGTCGGCCGAGCCGCCGGCCGGGTCCTCGATCTCGACGTCCGGGTCGAGGAGGAGGACCCGCCCCCTCGCGTCCGGCTTCAGCTCGAGGATCGTCTCCCGGTGGTGCCGCGTCATGACGTAGATCTCGTCGGCCTCCTCGACGAGCTCGAGCGAGAGCGGGTGCGAGCGGTGCTCCGAGAGGTCCATCCCGATCTCGGCGAGCGCGGCCACGGCCGCGGGATTCGCGGGCTCCTCGAAAAGCGTGCCCGTCCCGGCCGAGAGTACCCGGAAACCGGGCGAGCGCGGCGGCAGAAGGCGCCGCCGAAGCCGCTCGTGGATCGCCTCGGTGCAGACGGCCTTGGCCATCGGACTGCGGCAGGAGTTGCCCGAGCAGACGAAGAGGATCGTGTGCTTCGCCACCTCGCGCAGCTCGGCGCCGGGGATCGGCCCCTCGCGCAGGATGCGCAGGCGCGGGCCATCGACGAAGGCCACGGTCGAGGCCTCCAGGCCGGGCGCGCTCCCGCCATCGAGCACGAGGTCGATCCGCTCGCCGAGCGCGGCGAGCACCGCCTCGGCCGTGAGGGCCGCCTCCTCGCCCGAGCGGTTCGCGCTCGGCGCGGCGATGGGCACGCGCGCCCACTCGGCGAGCGCCCGCGCGACCGGGTGCTCCGAGACGCGCAGCCCCAACGGCGGCGCGTCGGCCCGGGGCACGACGAGCGTCAGGGGCCCGGGCCAGTAGCGGCGCATGAGCTTCTCCGCGAGCGGCGGGAGCTCCCCGCCGGCCAAGCGCCGCGCGGCCCCGGTGTCGGAAACGAGCATGGCGAAGGGCTTGTCCCGCGGACGGCCCTTGGCCGCGTAGAGACGTTCGAGCGCCCCGACGTCCTCGGCGTTCGTGCCCACGCCGTAGACGGTCTCGGTCGGAAAGGCGACGAGCTCGCCGCGCGCGATGCGCGCGGCCGCCTCGCGGATGGCCGCCTCGTCCGACTGCGCGCCGGCGAGCTTGACGATCTGGGCGATCACGCGCCCCCTCCCGACTCCCGCGCCGAGTTCCGCCCGGCCCGCTGCAGCGCGCGCGCGCCGATGTCGCTCCGCCAGTGCGCGCCCTCGAAGGAGATGCGCTCGACGCCCGCGTAGGCCGCGTCGATGGCCTCCTGGATCGAGTCGCCCAGCGCGGTCACGCCCAGGACGCGGCCGCCCGCGGTCACGACGTCCTTTCCCTTCCGCGCCGTGCCGGCGTGGAAGACGACGGCCCCGGTCGCCTCGGCCTCCTCGAGCCCCGTGATGACCTTGCCCTTCTCATAGCGCCCTGGGTACCCGCCCGAGGCCAGGGCCACGCAGACCGCGCTGCGCTCGTCCAGTTCGAAGGACGCGTCCTCGAGCGAACCGGCGGCGACGCCCTCGAGCACGGGCACGAGGTCGGACTTCAGCCGCGGCAGGATGGCCTGCGTCTCCGGGTCGCCGAAGCGGACGTTGAACTCGAGCACCCTGGGGCCGTTCCGCGTGACCATGATCCCCGCGTAGAGCACGCCGCGGTACGGCCGGCTCTCGCGCCCCATCGCGTGGACCGTGGGCACGATGACCTCGCCAATGACGCGGTCGAGGAGCGCCTCGGTCGCCACGGGCGCGGGGCTGTACGCGCCCATGCCGCCCGTGTTGGGCCCCTCGTCGCCGTCGAGCGCGCGCTTGTGGTCCTGCGCGCTCGGCAGCGTCAGGATGATGCGGCCGTCGGTGATCGCGAGGATCGAGCACTCCTCGCCCTCGAGCCGCTCCTCGATCACGATGCGCCTCCCCGCCTCGCCGAAGGCGCGCTCGACCATGATCGTGTCGATCGCCGCGAGCGCCTCCTCGGCCGAGTCGCAGACGAGGACACCCTTGCCCGCCGCGAGCCCGTCGGCCTTGACGACGAGCCCGCCCCGGCCCGCGGGCAGCTCAGTCCCCGGCGACCCGCTGAACTCCTGCACGTAGGCGCGGGCCTTCGCGGGGTCCTCGAATATCCGGAAGTCGGCGGTGGGGATGCCGTGCCGGCGGCAGAGCTGCTTCATGAAGACCTTGCTGCCCTCGAGCTCGGCCGCGCGCTTCGAGGGGCCGAAGGCGCGGAGGTTCTCGGCCTCGAGCCGGTCGACGATTCCGCGCACCAGCGGCGCCTCGGGCCCGACCACGGTGAGGTCCGGCCGCACGCCGCGCGCGAAGCGCAACAGGCCGTCGAGGTCCTCGGCGCCTGCGTCGATGCACTCGGCCACGCGCGCGATGCCCGCGTTGCCCGGCGCGGCGAAGATCTTCTCCACGCGCGGCGACTGCGCGATCTTCCACGCGAGCGTGTGCTCGCGCCCGCCCGACCCGACGATGAGGACCTTCATGCGCTCCCCGCTCTCTCCTGCGTCAGTGCCGGAAGTGCCGCCGGCCGGTGAGGACCATGGCGACGCCGTTCGCGTCGCAGGCGGCGACGACCTCCTTGTCGCGCTTCGCCCCGCCGGGCTGGATGATCGCCGTGATCCCCGCCTTCGCCGCGATCTCGACCGCGTCCGGGAAGGGGAAGAACGCGTCCGAGCCGAGGGCCGCGCCCTTCGCCCGGTCGCCCGCCTTCATGCGCGCGATCTCGGTCGAATCGACGCGGCTCATCTGGCCCGCGCCCGTGCCCACGATCGCGCGGTCCTTGACGAAGACGATCGCGTTCGACTTGACGTGCTTCGTGATCACCCACGCGAAGCGGAGGTCCGCTATCTCGGCGTCGGTCGGCTTCCGCTTCGTCGCGACGTGCAACTCCGCGAAGTCGGCCTCGCCGACGGCATCGCGGTCCTGGACGAGCCAGCCGCCGAGAATCTTGCGCACGTCGCGCTCGCTCGCGTCGCGTGAGCCTGTGAGCGCGCCCGCCTCCATGAGCCGGACGTTCCTGCCCCACTTGCACTTCGTGGTGAGGACGTTCACCGCGCCTTTGGTGAATGAGGGCGCGATGACCGCCTCGAGGAAGCTGTCTTTCATCGCGAGGGCGTCGGCCGCCCCCTCGTCCACCTCGCGGTTGAGGCCGACGATGCTGCCGAACGCGCTCACCGGGTCGCCGGCGTAGGCCCTCCGGAAGGCGTCGACGAGGTCCGCGCCCACGGCCGCGCCGCAGGGGTTGGTATGCTTGATAACGCTCGCGGCCGGGTCGGCGAAGTCCTTGACGATCTCGAGCGCGGCCTCGAGGTCGAGATAATTATTGAAGCTCAGCTCCTTGCCGCCGAGCTGCTTCGCGAACGCGGCCGACGGCTCCTTCGGCGCGACGGCCTCGCGGAAGAAGGCGGCCTTCTGGTGCGGGTTCTCGCCGTAGCGGAGCGTCGCCGCGAGGGGCGCGCCCGCGCGCAGGGCCTGCGTGCCGCCGAGGAAGGCGCCCTCGAGCCAGGTCGCGATGGCCGCGTCGTACGCGGCCGTGCGGCTGAAGACCTTGCAGGCGAGCTTCCGCCGCGTCTCGATCGTAGTGTCGCCATCATGGGCGCGCATCTCGTCGAGGACCACCTTGTAGTCGGCCGGGTCCACGACGACCGTGACGTAGGCGTGGTTCTTCGCGGCCGAGCGCAGCATGGACGGCCCGCCGATGTCGATCTGCTCGACCGCCTCCTCGACCGCGACGCCCTCCTTCGCGACCGTGGCCTCGAAGGGGTAGAGGTTCACGACCACCAGGTCGATGTCCTCGATGGCGTTCTCGGCCTTGGCCCTCTGGTGCTCGGGGTTCTCGCGCAGGTTCAAGAGCCCCCCGTGCACCTTCGGGTGCAGGGTCTTGACGCGGCCGTCCATCATCTCGGGGAAGCCGGTGAAGTCGCTGATGTCCATCACGTCGAGCCCCTCGCCCCGCAGGAGCTTCGCCGTGCCGCCGGTGGAGATGATCTTCACGCCCATCCCGGCGAGATCCTTGACGAAGCCGCCGAGCCCGCCCTTGTCCGAGACGCTCACGAGCGCACGCTGAATCCTGCCCATTTCTCCTCCTGTCCCCTACTTGATCTCGACCTTCCCCTTGCCGCGGTCGCGGACGATCTCGCCGATTCGCCGGGCCGGGCAGCCGTGCCGCGCGAGGCGCTTGCAGATCGCCGCGGCGTTGTACTTCGGGCAGACGAGCAGCATCCCGACGCCCATGTTGAAGACGCGGAACATCTCCTCCGGCTCGACCTTCCCCGCCCGCTCGATCACGTGAAAAATCGGCGGCGTGTGGAGCGCCTTGCGCCGCACGCGCGCGGCGAGCCCCTTCCCGGCGACGCGCGCGAGCGCGGCGACGAGCCCCCCGGCCTTGACGTGCGCAAGCGCGTGCACGATGCCCTTGACCGGGTAGTGCGCGAGCACCGCCTCGACCGCGCCGCGGTAGACGCGCGCGGGATCGAGCAGTTCCTCGGCGAGCGTGCGACCCAATTCCTCGATGTGCGCCTCGAGCCGGAGCTTCGCCTCCTCCAGGAGCGCCCGCCGCGCGAGCGTGTAGCCGTTCGCGTGCAGGCCGCTCGAGGCGAGGCCGAGGATCGCGTCGCCCGCTTCGACCGCGCGGCCGTCGATGAGCTTCCTCCGGTCGGCGATGCCCACGCAGAACCCGGCGAGGTCGTACGTCCCCGGCGCGTGGAGCTCGCGCATCTCGGCGGTCTCGCCGCCGAGGAGCGCGCACCCCGCGAGCCGGCAGCCCTCGGCCACGCCGCGGAGCACGGCCTCGCCCTCGGACGGGTCGATGCGGCCCGTGGCGAGGTAGTGCAGGAAGAAGAGCGGCCGCGCGCCGAGCGCGATCACGTCGTTCGCGCTCAGGGCCACGAGGTCGATGCCCACGGCCTCGTGCCGGCCGGTCGCGTGCGCGAGGCGGAGCTTCGTGCCCACTCCGTTGGCCGCGCCCACGAGCACGGGCCGCCGCACGCGGCGCGCGAGGAGCCCCGGGTCGCGGTCGATGGAGAACGCGGTCGCGGCCGGGGCGCCCCCGGGGCCTCCCGGGGCGTCCGCGAGGATCTGGGGCCCGAAGGTGCCCCGGGCGAGCTCGGCCGCGCGCGCGGCGAGACGGCCGGCGGCCTCCTGGTCGACGCCCGCGTCCTTGTAGGTCAATCCCGGCAAGGGACACCCCTCCGCCGCGGGATTCTAGTGGCGCCGGCGAGCCCGGTCAAGCGAAAGGGAGCGGCCGCGGGCCGCTGCGGAGGGGAGCGGCGGGAGGCTTCCGGCCGCCCGCCTCCCGTATCTCGTGGTATAATAAGGAGAGACGGAGGTGCCAAATATGGCAGGTGTTGCGATCCCGAAGCCCGAGAAGACGACCGGCCTCTCGACGAGAGGGGCGGTGTGGGCGGGGGTGGGGATTGTCGTCGTTCTCGGGTTGGCGCTCCTCTTTCTGCTCTTTGTCATGCCGGTGCTCACGGTCCGTTCCGTGGTGAAGGGCTCGATTGACGGGTCCGTGCGTTCTCGCGACGGAGTGAGGCGACTTGGCGGTGAAGAGCGGGCCATCGAGCGGCTGCGACGTTACATACATCTTCCGCGATGGATAGCCCCGGAGCAGGCGGCTGCAGTCGATATCGTCACCTCGATCAACTACGGAAGACCTGCCGTGCCTTTTCTGGTCGAAGCGCTTGAATCCCCGGACCCGGAGGCACGGTGGATGGCGGCGGCGAGGCTCGGTGAACTGGGGCCCGCCGCGCAGGAAGCCGTACCGGCGCTGGTTTGTGCATTGGATGACCCAGATAACACCGTTCGCATGTACGTAATAGGTGCGTTGTATCGGATCGGCCCAAGTGCAAAAAGCGCCGTGCCCGCGCTCATTCGCGGACTTGCGGCCGACCGTGAGATTGACCGTTCGGGCTGCGCGGGTGCGCTCGGAATGATCGGCCCGGACGCACGGGCCGCCGTGCCCTTGATCGCAGAGATGCTTGAGGAGGAAAAGGACCCAAATACCCGGACATGCGCGGCGAAAGCGCTCGGCCGCATCGGTCCCGCGGCCAGGGACGCGGTCTCCGCTCTTGAACGCGTGCTCGCCGACAACGAGGTGCGCTCTTACGTGCGCATCGCCGCGGCCCGGGCGCTTTGGCGGATCACGGGCGACGCAGAGAAGGCGGTGCCCGTTCTGGTCTCTGTTCTCGAAGGCGACAAGGGGAACTGGGTTGCCGCTCTTGCGCTCGCTGAGATAGGCCCTGCGGCAGCGGCGGCGGTGCCTGCAGTGGAGAAGGTTGCCGGACAAGAGGACTCCTTCACGGTAGGCGTTGCGCTGGAGGCGCTCTGGAAGATCACGGGCGAGGCCGAGCGCGTGGTGCCCAGGCTCAGGCGCCGCTTCGGAGAGAGCAAAGCCTTTCCCGATCGTTTGGCCCGCGTCCTTGGCGAGATCGGCCCTCCAGCCGCGGCGGCGCTCCCGGAACTGAGGAAGCTGCTGAACAGGAAGCATCCCACCAACCACGTGGCTGCGGCCAAGGCGATCTTCCGGATCACCGGCGACCTGAAAGATCTGATTCAGATGCTCGGTGACAGCAAGTCCAGCTTGCGGCGCGGTGCCGCAAAGGCCCTGGGCCGAATCGGTCCGGAAGCGGCAGCCGCAATCCCAGCCCTGGAATTGATGCAACATGACGAAAAGTCGTGGATTCGCTGGGCCGCAACGGAAGCGCTCGAGAAAATCCGCGAAGAGTAGGCCCCCCCTCCCCAAAAACAAACCGACCCAAGCCGTCGGCCCGGGTCGGGGGAGTTTTCGTTCGCGGGGGAAGACGTGCGCTAGCGGATCTTCTCTTCCATGAGCTTGCCCGGCTTGAAGGTCACCACGCGCTTGGCGGGCACCATGACCTCTTCGCCGGTGCGGGGGTTGCGCGCCTTGCGCGCCTTGCGCTCCTTCACCTTGAAGACGCCGAAGTTTCGCAGCTCGACCCGGCCCTCGGTCGCGAGGACGTCCACGAGCCCGTCCAGGGTCATCTGGACGATGCGCTTGATATCGACCTGCCGCAGCCCCGTGGCCTTCGCGATCTTGACGACCATCTCGTTCTTGGTCATCGCTGGGGGGGGGGGGGGGG
>Ga0272441_10012465_pt1 | contig 12418 bp, 7 predicted proteins | sample SSMProp6N_FD_193582 | JGI IMG/M metagenome (GOLD analysis project Ga0272441, IMG submission 193582) | Marine sediment archaeal communities from Little Sippewissett salt marsh, Falmouth, MA, United States - SSM-Prop-6N | ecosystem: Environmental > Aquatic > Marine > Wetlands > Sediment ...
CGAGACGCTCGGCAACGCCGGCTACGACACCTTCATGACCGGCAAATGGCACAACCGGGACAAGGCCCTCAAGCGGAGCTTCAAGACCGTCGGCCCGACCGGAGGCGGCATGTTCCCCTCGAAGGATCCCAACGCCAAGGAAAACGCCAAGCAGGGCATCCTCAATGACCCTTACAATCGTCCGGCGGAGGGCAATTCGTGGAGCCCGTACGATAAGAGCCTCCTGGGCCACTGGCGCGAACGCGACGGTGAGATCGTCCACAGCAGCAAGCTCTGGGCCGATACGGCGATCGACTATCTGAACAACCACGCCGCCAGGAGCGACAACCCGTTCTTCATGTACGTGGCCTTCCACGCGCCGCACGATCCGCGGCAGTCGCCGAAGAAGTTCGTGGATATGTACCCGGCGGACGAGATCGACATCCCGCCGAACTATCTGCCGGAGCACCCATTCGACCAGGGCGATCACAAGCTCCGTGACGAAGTGCTGGCCCCCTTCCCGCGCACCAAAGAGGCCGTCCAGGTGCACCGTAGCGAGTACTACGCGATCATCACGCACGCGGACTACCAGATCGGGCGAATCCTCGATGCCCTGGAGAAAAGCGGCAAGGCGGACAATACGATCATCGTCTTTTCCGCCGATCATGGCCTGGCCGTCGGGCAGCACGGGCTGATGGGCAAGCAGAACCAGTACGATCACTCGGTCCGCATGCCGTATGTCTTCTGCGGTCCCGGCATCGAGGCCGGCCGGAAGATCGACGCGATGGTCTACCTCCAGAGCCTGTTTGCCACCACGTGCGAGATGGCCCACGTCGAGAGGCCGGAGACGGTCCAGTTCCCAAGCCTCGTTCCGTTGCTGACCGGCAGGAAGGACAGACTCTACGATTCCGTCTACGGTGCGTATCGGAAGTTCCAGCGGATGGTCCGCACCGATCACTACAAGTTGATTCGCTACCCGCACGTCAACGAGGTGCAGTTGTTCGACCTGCGGAACGATCCGTGGGAGACCCGGGACCTGGCCGAGGACCCGCGCTACACCGAGACGGTCAAATCGCTGGACGCGAAACTGCACCGCTGGATGAGAGAAACCGGCGACCAGCTCGAACTGAAGAATCTCTAACCGCGGAGGACGCGGAGGGACGCAGAGGAAGGAGTCATGCAATGGAGTCAGTGAGAACACGTCGTGATTTCTTGAAGCTGGTCGGCGCCGGTGCGGCGTTGGCTGTGGCACGGCCGGATGGGGCTTTCGCCGGGGCTTCCGGCTCGCGGCCGAATGTGCTGGTCATTCTCGTGGATGATCTGGGCTACGGCGACCTGTCGAGCTACGGGGCGACGGACCTGCAATCACCGAATATCGACAAGCTCATGGCGGCGGGTATGCGCTTCGACAGATTCTACGCGAACTGCCCGGTATGCTCGCCGACGCGGGCGGCGCTGCTGAGCGGACGGTACCCGGACCTCGTGGGTGTGCCTGGCGTGATTCGCACGCACTGGACGAACAACTGGGGATACCTGTTCCCGAAGGCTGTTCTGCTGCCACAGGCGCTCAAGCCGGCGGGTTACCATACCGCTGTCGTGGGCAAGTGGCACCTGGGCCTGTCCTGGCCGAGCGTGCCGAACGAGCGCGGCTTCGACCACTTCCACGGCTTCCTCGGCGACATGATGGACGACTACTACAATCACCGTCGGCACGGGTTCAACTACATGCGGCTCAACAACACCGAGATCGACCCGGAAGGCCACGCCACCGACCTGTTCACGCAGTGGGCCATTGACTATCTCCAGGAGCGGGCCAAGGCGAGGCAGCCATTCTTCCTGTACCTTGCCTACAACGCGCCGCACACGCCGATCCAGCCGCCGGAGGAATGGGTCGAGCGTGTCAAGCAGCGGGAGAAGGGCATCAGCGACAGGCGGGCGAAGCTCGTCGCGCTGATCGAGCACCTCGACGCCGGCATCGGCAAGGTCATCGACGCCTTGAAGGAGACGGGACTGGCCAAGAATACGCTCGTCATCTTCACCTCCGACAATGGCGGACAACTCTCCGTGGGCGCAAACAACGGCCCGCTACGGGCGGGCAAGCAGGATATGTATGAAGGCGGCATTCGCGAGCCGATGTGCGCGGTCTGGCCGGGCCGAATCCAGCCAAGCTCGCGCAGCGACCGCGTTGCACTGACGATGGACCTGTTCCCGACCGTCTGCGAGGCGGCAGGCGTGAAGATCGACCACGAGATCGACGGCCGGAGCATCCTGCCGACCCTGCTGGGCAAATCGCAGCCCGAGGAGGATCGCGTCCTGTTCTGGGTCCGGCGCGAAGGTGGCGGCAGGTACGGCGGTCGGGCCTACTACGCCGCACGACAGGGGGACTTCAAGCTCGTTCAGAACAGCCCCTTCGAACCGATGGAACTCTACAACCTCAAGGACGATCCGAAGGAGGAAAGGCCGCTCGGCCTCAAGCACCCTATGTACAGGAAGCTCTGGAATGCCCTCCAGAACCACGTGAGCCAGGCCGGCGCGATCCCCTGGCAAAGATATCCGGTGGATCTGGAGAAGCCCTTGACACATTGATGTGCGCGGCTCTGTCGGAGTGGGCCATATGAGAATCCATGACAGTCTCTCAACAGCAGTTCTGGCCGCGTGCGTATCGCTCCTGGGGTTCAGTGCAGGGCTTCATGCGGCTGAGCCTGTGGCGGTCTTTCACGTCGGGAACAGCCTGACGGATCAGGCGTATGGGATGCACGACGTCGCTGCGTCGCGAGAAAGACCGACGCGGTTTGGCCGGCACATGATCCCCGGGGCACCGCTCGACTGGCTGTGGAACCATCGCGACGAAGGCTTCCGCCAGCCGGACGCCAAGAAACCGGCCGATGCGATACTCCGCGAGCGCAAGTGGGATGTCCTGATTCTGCAACCATACGGGCGCAAGGCGGAAAAGAGCATTGAGTACGGAGCGCGCTATGCGGCAGCTGCCTACGAGGGCAATCCGCATTGCCAAGTCTACATCTTCGCCAACTACCCGGGCATCGGCAAACAGCAGGACGAGAGAGATTTGTGGGAGCAGCGCTGGCTGGCACCCGATTTCACGCGGGGCCGGGCCAACTTCGAGAAAGTCGCCGCAGGTCTCTCGGCAAAATTCCCCGATAGGAAACCGGTGCGGGTCATCCCGGTCGGCGAGGTGATGTATCAACTGCATCTGCGGATGAAGGCAGGCGACGTTCCCGGCTACACCCACATTGCCGATCTTTACGCCGACGGCGTCCACCTGAAGGCCGAGGGCAAGTACGTCGAGGCCGTCACCCACTACGCCGCGGTCTTCGCCGACGACCCGCACGGTTGCATCACCTCCGGCCTGCGCTTCTGGAAGGGCCCCTACAAGGTGGAGAAAGCCTTCGCCAAGACCGTCTGGGACGTGGTTTGGCGGGTCGTGACAATGTATCCGCACAGCGGCGTGAAGCCCGACGATGGCACCCTTCAATAGGGGCCCCACGGTGGTTCCGGCGGGCGGCAGTCGGATGCGCCGCCCCTCGCGAATCCGTAATCCCTAAATCCACAATTGGCGCTCCTTGCCCGGCTTTTCTTTGACATGGGGCGGGCCGGGGTGTAGACTCTGTGCAAGGTTAGTTTGACTGAGGTGGAGATGAATTATCAGTTTGACGCAGAGAAGGTATCGCAGCACATTGTCAAATACGGTGTGGATATGCGGCCCCCGGTCCGGCCGGAGGATGACCGGACCAAGCTCCAGGACTACGGAAACTGGCTGGTCGAGCAGTTTCCCGAGGTGTTCGAGACGCTCCTGCTGGGCCCGCGCGAGCTGCGGGTGCAGCGGACGTTCCTGCTGCCGAACGCCAAACGGATCGAGTTGCCGACGTTCGTCCTGACGGGCCGTGGCCCGGTCTTCACGTTCCCGGAGCGGCTATACGTCGACCGGGCCCACGAGCTGGACATCCCCGAGAAGGATCGAATCTTCCGCAAGGCGTTTGACGAGCTTCGCGCCCGCTTTGGGGAGCGGACCGTGCCGCGGGTCGGCGTCGTCCATGAGTTCGTGTTCGATGCCGGTTTCATCAACTCGATCGAGATTGTCGCCAGCAGCTTGAAGAACGAGCTGTGGCGCCAGAAGGCGAAGAATCTCCGCCTCATGATCGAGACCCCGGCAGACGACAAGAACGTCAACATCGATATCCGGCCGACCCGTCTCCAGCGGTCCGGCGTCAAGGCCGGCACGCTTGCCCCCGACGATGTGAAGTTCGGCATCATCGTCAACGTGGACATCAACAATCGCAAGCTCACCGGCGATCTGACGAAAGCGGAGGTCACCGACATCCTCGCCTTCGCCAACGACTACGTCCCGGAGGAACTCATCAAGTTCCTCAATAACGAGTACTGAAGCTCGGTCCGTGTTCGTCCCAGCACTCTGTCGAGCAGGGTAGCGCCCTCCTTAGAGACTGTCTCAAAACGGTGAATGTCATTGCGAGGAGCGCAGCGACGAAGCAATCTCAATCCTACGGGTGGGAGATTGCTTCGCTCCGCTCCTAATGAAGTAGCCTCCATAGCAGTTGTCATGCTGAACGAAGTGAAGCATCTGGCCCGCGGATGAGAAGTCTGCGCCGAGTCCGACAGTAGCAGTCCGTCCGGCGGCCAGATCCTTCGCTGCGCTCAGGATGACAGACCCTATGGATGGCCGCTTCATTGCTGACACCAGCCGCGTAGCGGCTGGCCCACTCGCAATGACGTGCCGAAGTGTGGTTTTGAGATCGTTCCTTACAGCGTCGTGTCGAATCGGTGCAGCGATGTCTTGATTTGTTCCCACGGCAGGTCCTGAGGGAGGCAGTTGTTTTGTACCGCCAGCGCCGCCGCGACACCGGCGGCTTGCCCCATCGCGACCGCGTCGCCGGTGACGCGGTAACTGGAGTGCGCGATGAAGTCGCCGCTGATGCAGCGTCCGGCCAGGAGCAGGCCTTTGACATCCCTGGCGATCAGCGCTCGCAGGGGGATATCGTAGGGCTTGGCGCGAACGCCCACGCCGCCGGTCGCCGTCCCCTCCTCCCTCTTTGGCGAATGAACGTCCACGTTGAAATGCACGCGGCAGACGCCGTCCTCGTGGCGGGCGCCGCTGACGAGGTCGTCCGTCGAGACGGTATACAGGCCGTGGATGCGCCGGCCCTCGCGGACGCCGATATGTTCGTTCGTCGCGACCACCCGCAGGTTTTCCCAGACGCCGCCCAGCGATCGCAGCGCGTTGACGAGCTTGTGAATCTCGGCGCGGGCGTGGAACGTCGCCTTTGTGATCTGCGCGGCGTCCGTGGGGACGTAGCCATACTCGTGATTGGCCGCCAGGCAGAACAGATTGTCGTAGATCCGAAACAGCGTGGGTTGGCCGTAGGAGGGTTCCACTCCGGCTTTCTGAAGTTCCGCAAGCAACCGTTTCTTGGGAGTGCTGGCCCTTCTCTCACGGTCTCGGACGAACTCCTTGATCCTCTCGTGCTCGGCGCCGGTCAGAATCGCCATCATGCTCATCGGTTGCGTGACACCATCCTGCGGGCGGCCCAGGTCGAATCCGCAGCCTGCCCGCGCGGCGAGGTCTCCGTCGCCGGTGGCGTCGATGAAGACCTTGCCTCGCCATGCCTGGCGACCCGATTTCGACTCCGTGACGGCCAATGACATCCGCTTGTTCTCGTCCGTGAGCGCCGAGACGACCTGCGTATGCAACTGGATCTTCACACCGGCTTCGAGGCACAGTTCTTCGAGCAGCAGCTTCATGACCTCGGCGTCGTAGGCGAACGAGGCGCCCGGTACGTTGACGTACCCGGCTCGCCGCTGCCTGAGTTGGGAGAGAATCTCCTGTAGAATGCCGGGCTTGTCTTTGGTATCGAGGACCCAGCACAGCAGGCCCGCGGTCCAGATGCCGCCGAGGCAGCCGGCACTTTCGATCAGTTGGACGGTGGCGCCGAGCCGTGCCGCCGCCAGCGCGGCGGCGATCCCTGCCGGTCCGGCCCCACAGACGATCACGGGGCAACCTTCCGCCACTGGGATTTTCCGGCCCGGCTCCAGAAATCCCGGGCCCTTCATGGAATCCCCGCCAAAGGCACTCGGACCGGTGCCCAGCAAGCCTGCGCCGGCAATTCCCGTCCTCATGAAGCTGCGTCTGTTCATTCTTCGCGCCATGGTCATACTCCAAGGTGATTCCGGGTTTTGGGTTCGTGCCAGAAGCATAGGTCTTGTACGCATGCGGTGCAAGGGAGCGGCGGAGTCCGGTTTCAACAGGAAGGTATGGGCAAAATAAAAACAGGGCTGAGGAGCGGAGGGAGAGGAAAAGCGAGATAACCCCAGCCCTGTTATAGTGCTAACTACTAATCAGGAGCCAATCCTGTTATTCAATATACCGGATATGGTTCCGTTCAGGCAAGGAAAAATCTTGGCAAAAATCAGAAAAAACGCTTCATGGCGCCGGTGCCGCCCCCGGACCGTGCCCGTAGCGGGATGTGGACACAATCCGCGAGAGGCTGTCGACCTACACAATGCCATGCCATGGGCCCTCTCGCTCCTGTTGGGAAAGGCCACCGTCGAGGCAGGATTCTTCGCCTTTTGCCTGCGGACGTGCTATAATGCCCGAGTTCCGGCGAGGCGTGGCCTTCCCAGCCGGAAGGCTTTGTGCGGAGCCAGGTGAGTGTTATGGGTGGTCTATGCTGACGGACAACATTCTCGAACTGATCGGCAACACGCCGTTGCTGCAGCTCAGGGGCGAAAACATCTTTGCAAAGGCGGAGTTTCTCAATCCGGGCGGCAGTATCAAGGATCGCATCGCCCTGGCGATGTTGGAGGCGGCCCGACGGGACGGCCAACTCCGTCCCGATTCCATCGTTTGCGAGCCGACCAGCGGCAATACCGGGATCGGCCTGGCGCTCGTCGGGAGGCTCATGGGCTACCCCGTTCGGATCGTTATGCCGGAGGGCATGAGCGTGGAGCGGAAAAAGCTCATCCGCGGCCTTGGGGCCGATCTGGTCCTCGTGCCGGACGAGGAAGGTATCGGCGGCGCCGTACGGCGCGTCAGAGCCATGGCGAGCGAGGACAGCCGAATTTTCGTGCCCCAGCAGTTCGAGAATCCGGAGAATCCACGCGTCCACTACGAGCAGACCGCTCGCGAGCTCTGGCGGCAGATGGGGGGCAATATCGCCTGTTTCGTGGCCGGGGTCGGCAGCGGCGGGACCCTCCAGGGCGTCGGCAGATTTTTGAAGGAGCAGAAGAAGGACGCCAGAATCGTCGCGGTGGAGCCCGAGAATCGCTCCGCGTTGCTGGGCCACGAGCCCGGCCTGCACCAGATCCAGGGCATCGGCGACGGGTTCGTTCCCGATATTCTGGACGTATCGTTGGTTGACGAGGTCGTGGAGGTTCCCGACGAGGCCGCGATTGAGACCACCCGCCAGCTCGGCCGGGATTTCGGGCTGCTGGTGGGCATCAGTTCCGGGGCAAACGTTTGGGCCGCGCGTCAACTGGCCAAGCGGATGGAGGGCACGATCACCACCGTGTTGCCCGATCGGGCGGAGCGGTATTTCAGTACCGCCCTGATGTAACCGCGGACCACACCCCTCAAGATGCGCATAAAAAAAAAGGCTGAGGTAGGAGGAAGGAGGACTTAGTTGACCCCAGCCTTTGTGTGCAACCATCGTGAATACGCGCTTTCGACACGAATTGTTCGAGCCGGCACAAAAAAACCGCGCGGCTCCAAGGGGCGAAAACAACCCGGCGTGTACCACTGATAATCAATTCTGTTGACAGAACGAGCGGGCCCCTGTATCTGTCCAGGGCTAAACGCTGACGGCGGAATCGCCGATAGGAGATGGGAGCGCCCTCGGATGGCTCCGAACACGGATGCCCCTGCATGAGTAGTTAGGCAGCATCCGGGGATGGGCCGACGCTCCACAAAAGTAAGACCTTATATTGAAACAGGCACATGGCGAAATCGAATTCTCACAAAGCGCTGGTCATCGTCGAATCGCCCGCCAAGGCGAAGACAATCAACCGATACCTGGGTCCGGACTACGAGGTCAAGGCCTCCATGGGGCACATTCGCGATTTGCCCTCGAAGGGCCTCAACGTGGATATCGAAAAGGACTTCGAGCCCACGTATGACATCATGCCTGGCAAGAAGCGCGTGGTTACCCAGTTGAAGGCGGCCGCGAAGGGATGCGACAAGCTCTACCTGGCGACGGACCTTGACCGCGAGGGCGAGGCCATTGCCTGGCATCTCGCGCAGATCCTTCGCATTCCGGAGGACCGCATCTATCGGGTCATCTTCAATGCGATCACGAAGTCGGCGATCAAGCAAGCGTTCACGGAACCCGGGCGGATCGACATGGACAAGGTGATGGCGCAGCAGGCCCGCCGGGTGCTCGACCGCATCGTCGGTTACGAGATCAGCCCGCTGTTGTGGAAGAAGGTCACGCGGGGTCTGTCGGCCGGCCGCGTCCAATCGGTGGCGGTCAAGATCATCGTCGAACGGGAACGCCAGATCGGCGAGTTCAAGCCCCAGGAGTACTGGCTTATCCCAGCGGTCTTCACGACCGATCTCGACAGCAGCTACACGCAGCAGTGGCTCGATTTCGTCACGCCGAAAGACAAGGACGGCAAGGGACCGACCCTCAACGAGCAGAGCAAGTGGCTCGCCGAGCACAGGGCCTTCAAGGCCGAACTGGTCAAAATCGGCGATAAGAAATTCAAGGCCTCCAATGAGGAGGAGGCCGAGAAGATTTTCAGCGAGCTTCGCACGGCGGCGTTCAAGATCGGCAACATCGAGACAAGAGAATCCCTCTCCAAGGCGTCGCCTCCGTTCATCACCTCCACGTTGCAGCAGGCGGCCGCCAACCGCCTGGGCTTCAGCGCCAAGAGAACCATGTCCGTCGCTCAGCAGCTCTACGAGGGCATCGACCTGGGCTCGATGGGCTCGCTCGGCCTGATCACGTACATGCGAACGGACAGCACGCACCTGTCCGGCGAAGCGCTCACGGAGGTTCGTAACTACGTCCAGAGTCACTTCGGCGCGGAGTATTTGCCCGAGAAGCCGAATTTCTACGCGGCCAAGAAAGGGGCTCAACAGGCCCACGAGGCGATCCGACCCACGGACGTGGACCTGACGCCGCGGGAGATCAAGCAGCACCTCAGCGACGAGCAGTACAGACTCTACGAGTTGATCTGGCGGCGTTTCGTGGCCTGCCAGATGAAGCCCGCGCGGTGGAACGTGACGGCCCTGAGCATCACGGCGCCGACGAGCCTCGGTGTTGCCACGTACAAAGCCACGGGTCGAGTTCTTGTCTTCGACGGGTACACCCGGGTCTGGTCGGTCTCGTCGACGGAGCAGCAACTCCCGTCGACGGAGGTGGGCCAGGCGGTGGCGGCTGTGGACATCCGGTCCGAGCAGCACTTCACGAAGCCGCCGGCCCGATATACCGAGGCGTCGCTCGTGAAGGCCCTCGAAAAGGAAGGCATCGGCCGCCCGAGCACGTACGCGCCCATCATCAGCACGATCCAGGATCGAGGGTACGTCGAGCAGAGGGAGAAGAAATTCTACGCCACGGACCTCGGCGAGGTCGTCACCGACAAGCTCAGTGAGTATTTCCCGCGGGTAATGGACGTCGCCTTCACCCGGCAAATGGAGGAACAGCTCGATCAGATCGCCGAACAGCACCTCGAATGGACGGGCGTTCTGCACGGTTTCTACGGGCCATTCAAGCAGAACCTCGAGCGGGCCCAGCAGGAGATGAAGCACGCGAAGGCCGAATCCACGCCCAGCGAGTACAACTGTCCGGATTGCGGCCGGCAGCTCGTCTACCGGTTCGGCAAGAGCGGGCGGTTCCTGAGCTGCTCCGGATACCCCGAATGCAAATTTGCCAGTCCGTGCGACAAGGAAGGCAAGATGATGCAGGACGAGGTCAGCGAGCACAAGTGCCCGGAGTGCGGCAAGCCGATGGTCCGAAAGAACGGGCGGTTCGGCGCGTTTCTCGGGTGCAGCGACTACCCGAACTGCAAGACGACGCTGCGGCTGGACAAGGAGGGCAACCCGCTGCCCCCGAAGCCGAAACCGGAACCGACGGGGATCAAGTGCCACAAGTGCAAGAGCGGCGAACTGGTCATCCGCAAAGGCAAACGCGGACCCTTCCTCGGCTGCAACAAGTTCCCGCGATGCCGGACCATCGTCAGCGCCAAGGGTGTGGATCGACTCAAGGAACTCCAGGCCCAGGGCCAGTGGCCTCCGAAGAGCCTTGAGCGAGCCCAGGAGATCCTCAACGAGATCAAGGGCAAGAAAGCCGTCGGCGCCGAGAAATGATCGGGCCCTCCGTGGCCCCGGCTCGTTCCATCATTTCTCGTATACGATCAATTATCTGCCCACGAGAATAGGCTTTCTCCTGAAAGTGGCGCGGTAGACTGGCCATATCCGACGATGCCGTTTCCTGGCTCTGCGTGCGAGCAGTGCGACGAGAGAGACTCCCCGGTATAGCAAACGCCGCATGGACAGGCTGCGCGTGTCCTCCGGGTCCGGCTCATGAAGAACGGTTGGCGCCGAGAGTCTCACGATGGCACAGGCTCTCGGACTGATCGCATTCCACGGTCTCGATTGATTCCGGGCGGGTGTGTTTATTCTCGTCATGATCGGTTGCGGCGTGATCTCTTACCGATTGGGCAAGCGCTCGGAGGCGGAGTTCTTCCTGGCCGGTCGTGGGCTGCCCTGGTGGCTGCCGGCCACGTCGATCTACGCCACGCACACGGCCACCGATACGCCCGTCTGGATTACCGGCGTCGTCTACAAGTACGGCATGTGCGGAATGTGGATTCCGTTCTGCTGCGCGTGGTGCGCGGTCAGTGCATTTGTTTCTTCGACGATTTTCCGCCGGCTGGCGGCGGCTGGGTCACTTGGGATCACGTACCTTCTTTACAGGCACTTCGCCGCAAGGGTGGATGAAACGCGAGGTGAATGAAGCGGGTGAAGCCGATCCGCCCGGGTCCCTTCGGGAGTATCATCTTGTGGGCCTTCTTGTCCGCCAGACCGTCCTTATGACTCTCATCAGGGATGGGATTCGTCGATGATCGATGCATATATATCCTCGAAAAGATCACCCTCAACTTCCAGTTGCAGAGTCGTTGTGAATCGTGTTCTACAAACCCCCATGGTTCATTTTCTCTACTTTTCCCATTTTACCCTATTCGCGCGATGAAACCAAGCGATTTCGTGCAGGCGACCGGAGAACGGGCACCAGCGAGTTACGAATCGCGATGCCTGGACCGCGCCGCGCGTCCCGCCTCCGTCTGATCGGAGCCTGCCATGGGCGACTCTGGTCGTCTGCCGGTCCGGCCCCCACGTCCTCAAATGTCTTTGCTTAAAGCCTATGTTCTTTGTTTGCCGATACTTATGTTGTAATGGGTCGTTCCGGAAGCGACCGTACGGATACGGTTGTGCCGGTGCGAAGGATTGGATCAAACGGATGCAGCAGGGAGGCTGTTTTTCTTTTGCGCATCCGACGGGGACGGAGTCTCCGCGAATTGCGCGTTGTCTGCGTCCGAGAAATCGAGTATGGTCACTCGCTGTACGGTTTGAAGTGACCTCTCGCGTGAAAGTTCTACGACTATGAAGGCATTGATCACAGGCGGCGCCGGTTTTATCGGCTCCCATCTGGCGGAACGGTTGCTGACCGATGGCGAGGAGGTAACCATCGTCGACAACCTCAGCACGGGTCGGCTCGAAAACATTCAGGGATTCCGAAGCCACGCGAAGCTACAGTTCGTCCAGGGCGACATCCGGGACGGGACGTTGATGCAACTGCTGGCGTCGCGTTGCGATGTCGTTTTCCACCTGGCAGCGGCCGTCGGCGTGCAGTTGATCGCGGATGATCCCGTACGTACGATCGAGACGAACATCGCCGGGACGGAGGCCGTGCTCGAAGCGGCCAACAAGTTCGGCCGACGGATCCTGCTCGCTTCGAGCAGCGAGATCTACGGCAAGAGCGAGAAGGTCCCGTTCGGCGAGGATGACGATTTCGTCCTCGGCGGCACGGCGTTCTCCCGCTGGGCCTATGCGTGTAGCAAGGCGATCGACGAGTTCCTCGGCCAGGCCTTCCACCAACAGTACGGGCTCGGCGTCGTCAGCGCCAGGTTCTTCAATACTATCGGACCGAGGCAGACGGGTCGATATGGCATGGTCGTGCCCCGGTTCGTACAGTGGGCGTTGAACGATGAGCCGATTCGGATCTATGGGACGGGCGCCCAGACGCGATGCTTCTGCTACGTGGAGGATCTCGTGGAGGCGGTGATCGGTCTGATGCGCTGCGAAGAGGCCGCCGGAAGCGTCTTCAATATCGGCTCGTTCGAAGAGGTTTCTATCGAAGCGCTCGCCGACAGGATCATCGAGATCACGGGCAGCAAGAGCCGCAAGGAG
>Ga0272441_10012467_pt1 | contig 12417 bp, 14 predicted proteins | sample SSMProp6N_FD_193582 | JGI IMG/M metagenome (GOLD analysis project Ga0272441, IMG submission 193582) | Marine sediment archaeal communities from Little Sippewissett salt marsh, Falmouth, MA, United States - SSM-Prop-6N | ecosystem: Environmental > Aquatic > Marine > Wetlands > Sediment ...
CAACCACAATCAACAAATCCCATCTAAGACGTCTATGCTCATTGGACTTTGCAGTGAGGTTCTGAGCTGCTTTCAGAATACGTTGACATTCACTGTCACTATAGATGTTAATCTCATTCTGAGGGCACTTCGGCATCTTGATACGTTTGAGTGGATTTTCATCAAGTTGATCACGTGCAACTGCTGTACTGAAGACACACTTGATCTCAGTAAGCTTTTTCTTTACGGTCGCCGGACTGTTGCCCTTGTTCAGGCAACTCTGACGATAGTGCTCCGCGTCACTTAGGGAGACTCGCTGGTAATCAATGTCACCGATCACCCGGATGAAATTTTCCATCGCCGAACGGTATTCCCTATGGGTGCTTTCGCGAATTTGATCACCTGTGCGTCTCATACTGTCTTCAACAAAATCCGTGAGCTTCATTGAACCAGGTTCAACGGCTCCTATCATCAACTTCCGTTCCAATCGTGCCCTTTGACGTTCGGCCTTGCGGCGATCTGCATGGCCTAAGGATTTCTGTCTGCGTTTTCCCTGCTCATCCGTGTAGAGCAGGTAATACCTGAATTTTTTGCCATCATACGATGGCCTTTCCCATAGCCTTACCAGCGGTTTAGCCATGATTTACCTCCTTTCTGATGCTGGCTCAGGCTCAGGTTAATCCATAGCCTATTGTAGCCAGTCATCAGATTAAAGCCATACAATTAATCGCTATTACCAAACAACCTTTTACCTTTCAGATATGTCGGATAGAAAAATCTAAAACTTTCCTTTGAAAGTATTGGGGCTTTCGCTTTTCCATTAATATAACGGATCCGGATAGAACAGTAAGATCATTCACCTTCTTGTTCGCTGTGTAGGAAGAGCTATGAAGAAATCTGTTACCTTCTTATCGGAAGATGCCTTATGTATATGAACACTAAAAATATGAATGAATAGCAGGCGGCGAGACGTATCAGGTAAAAGGAGAAAGGAGGACAAAAAATGACATCGAGAGAAATTTTTGAATCTGAGGTCTCGGCTCTTGAACAAGAGGTAGGGATGAATGCGAAAATGAGAACATATCAGGTTTTTACAGAGGTCATTCGCTGGCTGCGGCAAAATGGGCACGGAAATGTGACTCTATCAGCAGTGAACAATCTCCTTGGCGAGAAGATTCGTACCGAAACAATTGTCAGTGTTGCACAAAATAACAATCTTAATCAAACAAAAATCTAAATAGTCCGGGGAACGGGAAACCAGGCCCGGGGGTTCCAGAGTCTATTACCAACAGACGTTTGGAATTTCCGGGCCTTTGTTTTTAGACCAAAAGCCTGGTATGGAAAGGAGCAAACCCATGTCTTGGGGTGATATTTTCAGTCAGTTGGAAAAGAAGCTTGGACGTGAACATGACAGTTATGAGGTTCAGAACAGGATTTTGGAAATGCTGAAGGATATAGTGTGTGATGAGCACGAAGGGAGGTGATCAAAATATACGTAGAATCGACGTCAGCGTAACGGGGGATCTACAAGAACTCATGATATTGAAAGGAACATGAAATGAGCAAGAGAAACTTAATCATCATGTTGATTGCGTGTTGCATAACGGCACTTTTTTCCGGTTGTGCCAGCAACCCGGCACGAATCAACTACGACAACAGGATGAAGACGGCGTTTAACCAAATCCAGGATGGGGATCCTTCGGAGGCCTTGGAAAATTTGCAGCTTGCCAGTCAAATCGGACAGGAAAACAACTACGATCCGACGGAGTTGCAGCGTTTGTTCGTAGAAGCGCATCTTGTATCAGGCAATAACGTCGAAGCGTACAGCCAAGCCAAAACACTGCTGGATGCAGATCCGGAGGATGCCTACGCGAACGAGTTGATGGGGAAGGTGCTTTTGAAAGAAGGTGACTATAGCGAGGCCGAAGCACGCTTCGTGAAGGCTCAGAAAGGATATCAGGCATCTGACGACACATCGCGTATTACCGATCTCATTGCCCTATCTCGTTATTTCCGTGCGTACGAGGATGGCAATCCTAAATTGGCCGAACGCTATTTACATGAGATTCAAGATGCCGATCTGCAGCATTCTGTTGACAAAGCACAAAATAATGTCCTGGCTAAAGGCCTAAAATAAGACACGAACGTTGTACAGATTAAATTGAGGAGAACAGAAAATGAAAACGTATCAGAGTTTCAAAATAATGGGGGTACTCTTGGCGGCCATGTGGGTGATGGGACCGGTCTTAGGGGCGCAATCGGGTATAGGCACGACGGACAGTGAGCAGATCATTGACGTCGAGAAACTCAGAGCCTCTCTCAACGAAGCGACCTCTCCCATTTCAGAGCGAATCAAGCAAAGCAAGCTCGTGGAGCGGTTCGAGTCAGTTAACAAGCTGCTTCAGGACGAGGATATTGAGAAGGAGGCTCTTCTGCAGGCCTTGGGCGACCTCAAAGATGAGATGATTGCCTTTACACAGAATTGGTCGGAATTGACCGAACCCCTCTGGAAAGGCCAGGAAGCCATCAGTCAGACCGTCGACAAGGTCCGAGTTATGCTGGCACGCTCGAGAACAGGTGAGCCCACCGAGAAAGTAAAGGCCTTGCTGGAGAACTACGATAAGCGGCTCTCAGGTCTGGCCACAGCCATTAAGAACGAGAAGAATGAAGAACGGCAAAAGCGTCTCAAATTGGTGTTTGCCAATGTCTATTCTCTCAGACAACTGACGGAAAGGGCGGGTATGATCGATTTAGGGCCTGCACAGCAGGCCGTCTATGTGAAGATTATTGAATCTCTATCCAACCTTGAAGTGGCGCTGACCAATAGTACATTCCAGGTTGAAAGGACCCGAATCATCCTGGCAGGACAGGCGGAATTCATCGGGAGTTATGTCGATGTTTTGAGAGGCTTGATTGAATCGGAGAAGCTTGCAAAGGTCCTCAGTGATATGAATACCGCCGGTGATGGCATTGGTGTTCTCGCCGGAGATCTGGGAGGTCTCAATGGCAGAATTGAGGATTTCACCAGTCATATGAATGCATTGGCTGAACGTCTTTCCATCAGTATCGATGCCCAGACGTCCCCAATGATCAACGCCCCCGACTTCGAGGATCTGGATATAGATCAGAAGATTGAAGAGTACAGTTCTAAATAAGCCAGTTCAATGAAAACCAGCGATAAAATGAAAGGATAAAGACGATGAATACGAAAGTCACAATCTTATTAACCATTGCCTTTGTGATACTCGGCTCTTCATGGGCGCGGGCTGATTTGATTCCAAATGCGAAGGATCAGATGTCAGACCGAACCCGATACCAACGATTGATCCGGGATATTCGGTCCATCGATGCCGAGTACAGCAAGGTCATGCAACGAGCCGTTTCTGAGACCAACAAGAATGGGGAAGCCTCCCTGGAGACGAAAAGCCAGCTCCTGTCGTTAGCGGACAGGCGAGATCGCATCATTAACAGGATCACATTGCTTGCTTTACGACACGGTTGGGACGTCCCCAGCAGCGATAAGCCCGAGGCGACAGCGTCTGAGATTCCCGATGAGCGGCAACGTGTATTCGAGCCCGCGGAACAGATGATCAAGGACAAGTTTGCCAAAGATGCGAGGCAAATTGTCAGCAACATAGCGCTTCCCGTCATCCCGATTGAAGCCGTGAAACAAGACTCTAAATCTGGAAAGGCAAAGAAATGGTTCATCTTCTAGTCGAGAAATGCGGGATATTGTTTTGGCCCCAGCTACTGCTGAGCATCGTGGTCTTGACACTGATCGTGGGATATCTGTTGGCCATTGGGCGTAAAGAGATCATCCTAAATCAGAGGCCCTGGAAGGAGAGTCTGGATCCCCTGGCCAACTTGGCGGTAGCTGTGGGCTTGTTTGGAAGTGTTGTAGGTTTTATCACTGCGTTCAGCGGTTTTCAGAAAGGAATCGATGTGAGCGAACTGGTCCGGGGGCTTTCCATAGCGTACTGGACAACAGGCGTAGGGATAGCCACCTCTCTGATTGCAACATTGGGTTCCTATTTACTCACGCTTCTATCTAACCGGAACTAAGAGGAGGTCGTCACATGAAGTCCCAATCAGCTATATTACCGCTTGTAGACCTGGTCTTCCTGGCGTTAGGTGGAGTGCTTGCCTGTATGACGCAAATGGAAGTAATCCGGGCGTTACCTGTCGAGGTTTCTCAGGTGGGTAAAGGCTCTGCGATGCCACAGCATGACACATTCAAAATATTGACTTTAACGTCCGACGGTATGACGCTGGGTGGTGAGCCGATAATGGAAGAGGATTTAATATCCAAAACAGCCAACGAGAAGATCATTTTACGGGCACAGCGGCAGTTGCCTACTCAGTATACCGTGAGCATTATTGCCAAACTGGCTGAAGCAGGGGCGGATGTGTCGATTGAAATTGAAGAGATAAACGACGAACTTAACCGATAGGAGGAAATGAGAAATGTCAAGGGCAAGTCTTGCAATGGGTTTTGCTTTGAGCCTGGTTGTTCATGGTGTCTTTTTGGTTACAGCAACTCCAAGGGAAACAGCCGTAAATTTACCAGTAAAACCTGAGAACCAGAAATCGGCAAAACTGATTCTTCCTCCCTCACCGGTCGAGGAGGAATTGCCGATAGAGAATGTTAAAGAAGAACCTCCGGAGCAGGAGGAAGAGCAACCTCCAGAGCCTCCACTCCAGGAACAACGCATGGAGGATAAACAAAAAGAAGAGCCACCCCAAGCCGATCCTGAGCCCGAACCTGAGCTTGAACAGTTAGAGGAAGTCGTCGAACCTTCTGAAATGACACTCGTAGGTCAAAAAGGAGATTTCTCTGATTCTGAATCTGCAGATACGTTGCCTGAACTGCGGTTGGTCTGGGACAGTCCAGAGCAATTACTCCAGGTGGCTAAGATGTTAGGTATGCGGATCTTAATCGTGGATGGAACAAGTCAGCCTGTCGGAGAATTGATTTTCGAGAAGGACTTGATGGTAAAAGAGTTCAAAGGGAAACTGACGAGTTTTAGTAATCGAGTTCGTACTATATCCGCTCAGTTCTTTGGTCCGAGCGTGCTACAACAGTCGAAAAAACCTTTTCGTTGTTTTTGGATTTTGGTGCCGGCTTCTGTAGATCAATCATGGGTTGCGATTCAAAAGGAAGCGCTCAAGATCAGGGGATTGAAAAGCTCTCAAGTCCTGTATATGGAGGCCCGAGTCGCTGCAAAAGCGAACCGTTCTGATTTAGTCGTAACGAAAGTGGTCCCACGGTAAGAAAGGATGTCAACATGGATATTATATTGTGTATTCCAGCGATTTGTTTGCTGCTAACGATGATATTCGCCTACGGTAGAGAAAAGTAGTTCATAGTGAGGATTAAACGCTTGGAAAGGATGGCGAAATGAAAAGAATATTCATCATTTTATTGGTTACGGCGGCTTTAGGGGTCGCGCTGAGTATTGCCTTTTCCATGGTCGGCGTCAGATCGTCCGATCCTTCCCTGGACCAGGTTGAACAAAAGAAGTTCGTCGCATTTGAGCCAAGTCCACAGGTAGAGCCAGTAGAGTCAGTGAGTAACGTTTTAGAAGAGTCCATAGATCCGGCGGAGACAGCAGAACAGGTGCTCGCAGATATCTCCAATGCAGATGTGGTACAGAGCACGGATCGTCTCAATGTTGCGTTTAATCGTTTGGGCGAAGTGTGCAAGAAAGCCGTTGAAACGAGGGACATCATGCTGGCAACTCGCTTCAGCAATAAAACGGATCATGCGATTGATGTTCCGAAAGGGGACGATGATGGTAACGAGTGAGCTTATTGAAATTGAACAGCTTCTTTTGTCAAAGCTCTATGTAAGACGAGAGATTTTCAAATATAGGCGATGTCTCTTTCTCGTGACGGTCTTTGTTGTATTCATTCTCTTCTATACAAAAAAACCTGCCAAAGGATCAGGGTTAGATGAAATCGGACAAAAAGATTCCAGCTATCAAATTGTAAACCCAATATCACGAGATTTGATAAGCTCCATCAGCCGCACAACGAAAATGTCGTCCGGAAGAACCTTCCGAGAAGAGAGTATAGTACAACATGAGCCGATATTCAGAGCCTATACGTATGACTTCGATTCAGCCCAAAAGTCTCTACAAGCTAAAGGCCAAGCCATGCTTGTTCGAGCCAGGGCGTATGGGGAAAAACTTTCTTTAAATCAAGGGCCGCCTGGTTGCAGATTCAGGGAGGCCACTGACAGGACTTCAATACCAAGATCGACTGAACGTAGACTCGCACTTCGGCACGAGGTTTCAAAAGAGGGTGATGTGATCGTGGGCAACGTTCGATTCGTAAGAATCTCAAAGTATTCGAGGACAAGCTTGAATGGAGCCAGATGGAGAAAGAGAATTGAGACGCACTCTGGTCCTCGAAAGATATTCCAGCGTATCGATTCAGATACACGTGCCAAGAAGGCTGATCATTCTTCTAAATTGAAAACGGCAGTTCTGGTGTCTCCAAACCCTGACATACGTCCTGAGGATCGACAAGAAATTCCGGCAAAGATTGATAAAGAGAGCCCTGAAGGCTCAAAAGATCATACTGAGGCGGCAGAACAGATCCTGACAGACATTTCAGAGGCAAAGGTTGAGAAAAGTACTGAGGATCTAAAGACAACACTAAACCGTTTGAACAACATATGTAAGAGAGCCGTTGAAACCTGTGATGCCATGCTGACCGTCAGGTTCGATGACGAACCAGGCAATAGTGAAAATAATAAGAAAGGAGCAGAAAATGGTGATGAGTGATCTTATCGCGATAGGTATCCTCGTAATCTGTATCGTACTGGGCATTTTAGGTATGCTCAAATGGATATTGCGTCTTGTTGCAGGATTGATCCTGGGTGTGTTGATCCTCGTAGGTCTTGGGATGTTGGCCGATAATCCCAAGTTCAACGAAGCCAGTCATGGGATTTTCAAAGATGGTGTTGTCATTCCTTGCATGAGGAGTCAAGTCCGGGCAGTTGGAGAGTTGATGAGTCTTACAGAAGAAACCTCATACAGCACAATTGCCAGGAACGAATAAGCAATGCCACGATTAAGCCACAAACTTGATGCGCACGAGCATTTTTGAACCGTGTAAAATTCACGTGAATTGATTTGGACGTGCAAACGTTTTTAAAGTCTGGTTAGGCGATGGTGCATCGAACTGGATCTTATAGTCAAATATGATGTCAACATTGGTATTCAAATTTCCTGAAAATATATTGTTCCGACGGGCAGTACTCATTCTGTGCCTTCTGTGCTTCTGTGGGTGCGGTACGTTTTTTGTGAAAGAATCTACGGAGATTCAGAACAAGAAGATCTTCCGCGGGTTGACTGAGGTTCAGATCGTTCCGGATGTGAATAGACCTTTGCCTGAGATCTACACGGCCAAGCCAAAGATTTTGCCCTCCAAAGGGGGAGTGACGCTATTTTATTTCACGAAGCATCATCCACCGGACACCCTTGTCGATTTAATTAGAGGACAACTGTGCGATCTGGTGAGTAAAAACTCGATCGCCAAGAAAGGTTCTTCAAATGACCAACTGATGGTTAATGCCAATCCTGCAACCAATCAGTTGATCGTCAAGTGCCCGACGGCAGAGGATGCAAATTCTGTTCTTCAGTTTTTAGACGAAGTAGATGTTCCGCCTATCCAAGTTAAGGTGGATTGCCTGATCTCCGAGGTTTTTGCAGATTTGACGATGGATTATGAAACACGTGTTGATATCGAGAACCTTTTCGGTGAGCAGATCGGCTTAGACTCAGTCTTGCCGGGTGCGTCATTAAGAGCCATTGGACGCAGTGGCATGGGTTTGAAAGCCAGTATCAGCAGGGAGAAATTCGATGGTTTGATTGATCTTCTTGAATCTCGTGGCTATGCAAAAGTCCTCATGCGTCCTTCGGTCGAAGTCGTTAATGGGCGGACGGCCAAGATACAGATCAAAGAACGTATTCCGACCCCGGAGAAGATCCTCTCCGGCAGTACCGTTGTCGATACGATCAAGTATCAGGATATTATGGACTATCTTGAGGTCACGCCCCAGGTCTATTCGGATGGAACGATTGGCCTGAAGACCTCTGCGGGCATAGCGAGCAAAACTCCCGATGGTGTGGAGCAGGTCCCTATCATCACGGATCGCCAGATCATCAATGAAGAAAACAGGCTCAACAAAGGCCAAAGCCTGGTCATCGGTGGGATCATCAAAAACGAAAGGATGTCTGTTATCCGGGGTGTGCCACTCCTGAAAGATATTCCTGGTTTAGGAATCGCTTTTACCTCTCAAGATTTTGAAGACCGTGTGAAGGAGATATTGTTCATTCTGACACCGAGCATATCGAGTAATGGGACCAATCACGCAATAATGGTCCAGGACATCCTGCAGAAGCATGAGAATCTGAAATAACGGATAGATGACGCAACGAACAATAGCTAAAGATTAAGCAGAAAATGGCATTTAAAGAGACAACGGCATTGAGGAATTCCCTTGACAATCAAGGGGGTATTTGCTATTCTGTTTTGAAGATCGCTAAACTCTTTTATTTGTTGGAGATAAGCGCTCTGGCGAGGGTTTTATAGGGCATTGGAGGAGGAAATGAAACTGTTTCTTTATCTGCTATGGTTAGGGGTACTGACAGGGGGGATTTTCTGCAATTTATCTGTTGCAGGAACGGCAAGTTCAATCGCATCTGATAGAGCCATTGGCGTCTCTGGAGCGGCGCGCAATAAGACACGCCAGGGGGGACAGCGCTGGGCCCTCATTGTCGGTATCAATGATTACACGAACGTTCCCAGACTACGATTTGCACGATCCGACGCTGAAGCACTATATAAGGTTCTCACTGAGAATTGCGGATTTCCAAAAGGCAATGTGGTCCTCATGACGGATGCCCGTGAAGTACGTTCGAACGAATTTGCTCGTTATCCGACGCGAGGTAACCTGCGCGCCCGTATAAACCAGATAGCACAAGTTTCGGAACGAAATGATCTGTTGATCGTGAGCTTCTCCGGACACGGGTTGAATATTGATGGACGCGGCTATCTCGTTCCGGTGGATGGCATGTCCAGTGATCTTGGTTCCCTCATCCCGTTATCCTGGATCAAGGAGACCCTCGAATCTTCGCCCGCCAAACAGCGATTACTGGTGCTGGATGCCTGTCATTCCGGTGCTGCGCGTAGTGATCCAGCCGATAGTCCTGCACAAGCTCTGCTTTCTCCATTGGCCGGGGCGGCTTTTGCCACCATTGCCTCTTGTGATTCGCGTCAGCTTTCACATGAAGATCCCGAGACGAGACATGGTGTATTCACACATGCGGCTATAGAGGGCTTGACTGGAAAGGCAGACAGTCAGGCCGAAGGCAATCGGGATGGGACTGTTACAGCCAATGAGCTGTTTGCGTACACTTCATTAAAAGTTAAGCAATGGAGCCTTAAAGAAGGCAAAATCCAGACTCCTGTCCTGCGAGGAGAATTCAAGGACAGAATAGAACTGGCACAGATCAGCATTTCAGGAACTAGAAGAAAGTCTGGCGAGGTCCATACCAATTCTATAGGTATGAAGCTGGTATGGATACCACCAGGTGAATTCATGATGGGTAGTAGAGACTTTGCATTAGAGGTAGTTAGAAAAGCGAATTACGGCAAAGAGGAAGGGTATACCAATGAACATCCACAACATCGGGTACGAATATCTAAAGGTTTTTGGATGGGCGTTACTGAAGTGACTCAAGCTCAATGGGAAGCGATCATGGATAACAATGGCAGCGATTTCAAGGGGAACAATTTGCCCGTCGAGAATGTCTCTTGGGATGATGCTGTTGAATTCTGTGAGAAGCTCAGTCGCAAAGAGGGGAAAACCTATCGTTTGCCGACGGAAGCGGAGTGGGAATATGCGTGCCGAGCTGGAACGACAACACCATTTCATTTCGGTGAAACGATAAATACGGACCAAGCGAACTACGATGGGAATTATACTTATGGTAGTGGCCGTAAAGGTGTATATCGCCAAAAAACGATTGAGGTTGGCAGTTTCTCGCCAAATGCTCTTGGTCTATATGATATGCATGGCAATGTGTGGGAATGGTGTAGTGACTGTTATGACGCGAACTACTATTCAAAAAGTCCAAGCGTTGATCCGCACAGACAAAGAACATCAAGTAGCTCGTTTCCTGCTCATCGCGGTGGTTCCTGGCTTAGCAAACCGCTGCACTGCCGATCCGCTAACCGCTCAGGGGACTTGCCTGACCTTAGGCTCAGCGGCTACGGGTTTCGTGTTGTCTTAGTGTCAGATAGAGATTTGACGACCGTTATCTCCAAACAACTCCTGAAATGATTGAGACACCGAATCGCTATACTCTTGGGATCGGCATAGGTCAATACGCAGATGATTGGATTCCTGCCTTACCAGCAGGTTTTAGTAATACCGGACGGTTGTATGATGTTTTGATAAATCCTATCATTTCACTTGGTTGGAAGACATAGGAGGTGGAGATGGCTAGAAATATATTATATTTAATTGTGCCCTACATTTTAGTATTGATGATTTCCCCTGTCAGATCCTTCGCTCAGACCAGAGTTGATAAGCCAGAACTTATTATACAGTTACCGCATACATTCTTTTTCCGCCAAGCTCGTTTGTCGCCGGACCGACGTTTGCTGGCTACAGTCGGGAGCGAGGGTACAGGCATTAAAATATGGGAATTCAACAGTGGCCTACAGGTGCGAACTCTGCTGACGTGCCCTTATGAAGATCATGTTCTATTTGTCGACTCAAAGCATTTGCTTATCGCTGGAAAGAATTGTGTACGCGTTGTTGATGTCTGGACTAACACAGAGATATGGCGGGTCGAGTTTACAGGGGATGGGAAAGATGTTATTGCTCAAGACGTCCACCTCTCTAACGGCGGCCAGTTCGTCGCAGTCGGTGGTTATTACTCTGGTGGCAGCAAAGAGAGTAGGATCGCCGTATATGAGGCACACTCAGGTCAAACAGTAGCGGAAAGAACGCTTCCATTCAACATTGAACGACTGGGAACTTGGAATGAAAAAGCGTTTCTAATTGCTTCAGAACGCATAGATGTGAATGACACGTACACCCGTAAAGCCGAAGCTGTGACTTGGGATGATCTACAGTCGCTGAGGAGCTTCGATTCGTTCCCAGAAGGTGGATACATCTGTTATACCCGAGGTCGTGCTGATCGGTTTGCCCTTGCCCTAAGCCAGGAGGATGATTTAAACGGACGTTTAACTGTCTTTGAGGGTGATGGCACAAAATACAAACCGCAAAAAGTCCTCGAGCACGACGGTGAGAACCTTAGTGGAAATGTTATGGTTAGCGATGAGTTGCTGTTGAGTTGGAGTTGGAAAGCAGTATACCTTTGGAATGCTAAGACTGGCAAACGAATACACAAACTGACAGTGCGAGTTAACCAATCCCATCAATTTACACGGGTCAAGCTGGATAGTCCGACTAAAACATTACATGTTGGATTAGCGAAATATGATTGGATTAAGAGTGAATTCTCTTTTCCTGATACCAGTTTTAAACGATCTACAGACCTAAACCTCAACCATGCTGAGGCGTCAGTAAAGGACAAATCGGGATCCTCTATGCGCCTCGCGATTCAAAATGAAGCGGATCCCCTTAGATTAGCTCAACAGTCCGTAAGTGACTTAGTCCAACCATTTCTCGGCGATGATTTGCCACGGGGTCCATTTTTGTGCTATAGTCCCTCCGGCAAGTATTTAGCCTATATAAACGAAAAGATTGCTGCAGTATTCGATATAATTAATAAAAAGGGCCTTTTCCGTCACGACTTGCCCCAACGAAGTAATATCTACCAGTCAATTGTCTGGTCCCCTGACGAGCAAACCGTCTGCTTATTACCAACTGAAGTTTTCACCATCCCTCAAGGTGGAAAGTTTTCAGACTATGTCCCTGATGCAAACACAGAACATCCGATTCTTGCCTTTTCGGTTAATACCGGTTCTCTTCTTAGTCGCATTGTAGTCAACGACGATCAAGGTAAAGCAGTGAAAACAACTTTTGGAGCTTTCAATCCTTCAGGTAATTGGCTGGCAGTGGCTGATCAATATAAGGTCGTAGCCCTGATTGATACGAATACATGGCAGGTGAAAAAACGATTTCTTCCATACCGGACGAGAAGCTTATGTTTCGTGTCCAATTCAAGCCTATTGATCGCAGAAGATGACGGTAGCATTAACCAAATACTATTACCTTGGGGAGCAGAAACACGAAAACTAGCCCATAGCGATGTTGGGCCAATTGTGGGCATGTATCCTCACTTACAAGACAAATTGGTATTAACAGTCACTACGCAAGGGCAGATCGAATGGTGGCGCCTACCCGAAATCAATAAAGTACTTACCACGATATTGTTACCGGAAAAGAATTGG
>Ga0272441_10012468_pt1 | contig 12416 bp, 10 predicted proteins | sample SSMProp6N_FD_193582 | JGI IMG/M metagenome (GOLD analysis project Ga0272441, IMG submission 193582) | Marine sediment archaeal communities from Little Sippewissett salt marsh, Falmouth, MA, United States - SSM-Prop-6N | ecosystem: Environmental > Aquatic > Marine > Wetlands > Sediment ...
TCATGCCTGCCTAACAAAATCAAACCTCCATGCTTGAAAATAACATAAAGAACTGATATCCTATATACAGGATTAGCGGGACTTTTTCAACAGCCCCTCTGACCCCTTTAATTCTCCCGATTAGCGAAAAAGTCGGGCGCAAGCGTTTTTAGCGTGACACTTTCAAAGGACAGTACCCCACCAAATCATCGCTCATAGATGAAACTTTTCGATATTAAGTTGTCAATAGCACAACCTTAAATTGTGTACTCCACCGAGCTTTCATTTTCTCGGATCATAACCAAGCAATTCTTCATATATATTATTAGGTGACATAGAAATTCCTGCGGTTTTTGCACATTGTGTTGCATGGCTCCCAGCAGCTTGATTATTCTCAATCTGTTGTTCTCGCGAAAGGTTTTTAAAGTCAGGATGTGGCGGCTTAAAAGAAGCAAGGAAAAGAATTGCTTCGAGAAAATTGCCACCGGAAGCAGCACATTCCGCTACAACAAAATCTGGTTGGGCATGATCCAACAATTCTACAGCTCCTGTAGAATGATTAATAACCAAGATGTCTGATTCAATTGCACCAACATAAACTTTATTTACAGGCGGCGAGAAACTATATTTCCGTGTCCCTAAAGTCAGCATTCCTATCTGGAAATTCGATGTATCATAGTTACATATTAAATAGATAAGAGGATCATCATGTGTTGGCACCATTGGCTTTTCTCTCTTGTTCAATATATATCCATTTCGAATTTCTTCAGCTATTGCTCCGTAACCACAAGATATAAGATACTCTACTGATGGTGCAACTTCGGCAAGTTTTTCTGCAAATTCATCTGCTTTCATATTTAGTTCCCTCGATTTGGATGTAAAGCACCTGACCATGCTTGGTGAATTGGCTCAGGAACCGCCGTAGCAATGGGGCCCTGTCCAATATGATGGTGTATCAATGTTTCACCCATAAAACTTTGATGTTGCGGATTGTATTTAATCCACGTTGAATCTACCTTAGGAGACCGAGGTGATGGCGCTTTTATTCTTGCAACGTTTTCTGGGCTGAAATATTCCGGTTTAGCTTCTAAAACCTGTTCCCAAAACCATCCAGCATTACGTGGAAATCCAGCAGCGTTTGTTCTTGCGCCAGGTGCCCCACGCATATCCACTGTAAATTCCGTGAAATAACCCTCAGGCAATTGACTTACCGTCTGCCCAGGTTGTATTGCAGGCTTTGGTGGAGATGATGCACGAGCTGCCCCTGCAAAAGCCAAAAATGCCACAAAAGTTGCAGCCAATATAATTCTATCGGTAGTGTCCATACTAGGCCAATTACGAATAATGCTAATCAAGCTAACCACAAAAGTCAACGCTAATGTTGCACCAGCAATCAACGCTATCGGTCCAGAAAGGAACATTACCCCCAAAATAGCCGTAAATGCAGCCAAGTTTTGAAGTACCTGCCATGCAATTGTCCCAGCACTTGCCCCATGTCGAATGCCATTATAAATAGTCAAACTTGTAACAGTTATTACCGAAGCAATCATAATAGTCATGCAAAGACCGCTAATACCTCCGATAAACATTCCAGTCGGATCAATATTGTTCACCGGGCTGTTGTGGCAGTATGTGTATTTATGCAGAGACTGTGGGTCTTGGTTGTTACCAGCAAATGGATCCATACGGTTAAAGCGGCCGTTGGAGGGGTTGTAATACCTTGCCCTTAAGTAATACTGTTGAGCATTAGTATCGAACTGTTCTCCAGTGAAGAGTAAGTTGGTGGCAGCAGATGTGGATGGATTGCCGCCGAGCATCAAGCCGTAGGCATCGTAAGAGACATAAATAATCCAGTAGCCACAGATTGACGCTGATTTCTCAGATGAACACAGATTCTCAAAGGCACAAAGATAATATGTTTCACGCAAAGGCTTGAAGATGTCAAGAGAAGACATAAGATATTTAACCGCGGATTAACACAGATGGACACAGATTTGCTTTAAGGTGATGTTTTGACAAACATCTTGAAATTCAAACAGATGGCGGGCACGGACCGCCCTACGCAAACAAGCTTGCACCGGCTTATGATTTTGAATTATGACTGCAAGTCAGTCGGGCCTTAAAACAAAATAATGGAAAACGCGTGGATCATATAGCCCCACCCTTCATGAATGGGTAAAGAAAGGCCCCCCGCTAACGCAGGGGACTAAATAAGAATCCCCTGACTTTACATCAGGGGCTAAATAAAATCCTGGATTCCCGCCTCCGCGGGAATGACATATACCCCACAAAGAACGTAAACAGTTGTCCGCAGGCCGTCAAAAGAAAACATGCCTAAGCTGCCCCGACAAGTCGAGATGCAAGCACGCGTAGGCATGCCACCCCTCATTAATACGAAATACAAAATATGTAATACGCAATACATAAAAAGACCTAAGGCCTAAGACTCAAGGAGCTAAGGAGGTAAAGATTAGGTGTTAGTGGTTAAGTGTTCCGGCTTCGCCAATCAGCCTTCACTAAGCAGCTACGGCGAGACAGGAGCTACGCCGTGATAAATAGGTGTTAGGAAAGAAGTGGCAAAGAATTGAATCAAATGGCGGGCATGGTTCGACAAGCTCACCACAGGCGGAGCCCATCCTACAAGACTAAATAAAAAAAGACAAAGAAATAGAAACCGCATGGGCTGAAGCCCATCCTACAAAATTGCGAAGGTAAAGATCGCGGGAAGCAAGGTGTAAGAAAGGATATATACACAACGTGTATCAAAAAATATGTTGCTCGGTTCACAAACAGATGATAATATAAGAGTCACGAAATATTTATCCGGCATATTTATTTGAAGCGAGAGATATTATGTTGCGATTTATGACACGTCCTAGATTCTGGTATCTGGTTAGGCTCTTTGTAGTCTCAGGAATATTGGGGTTGGTGCCGGGTCGATCGGAAGCCGAGGAGCAACCGGTGCTGCGGTTTGTGCAATGGAACGATACGCACATATCGGTTGGGCCCACCTACGAATTGGCCAACGAGAAGTTTGATTACCTGATAAGTGCAACCAATGCGGGATCGAATTTTCCCAGGCCCGATTTCGTCATCGCCGTGGGAGATATGATTCACGGCACGAAAGGGATAGACAGTCTGGTGGCCGACTGTGCCCTGCTGCAACAAAAACTTGCGGAATTGAAGTGTCCTTTCTATCCGGTAATAGGAAATCATGAGGACATACAGCGCGAAGGAGATCCGGCGCACCAGGCGCCCTACAAAGCCACTTTTGGCAAGGACCGCCTGAATTACACTTTTCGCGCCGGAGGAATCCTGTTCATTGTACTCGATGACACCGGGGCGCCGAAATCGAATAAGACGACGGTGGGCCGAAGTCGCAATCAATGGCTGGGCAAAGTTCTCGAAACGTCGCCGGATACGCCGGCGATTGTCTGTTGCCATATTCCGCTTGTGCCGCTGCGCGAGGAAGAGGTACTAAAGAAAAGCTTCGGGTTCAACAGCTATATGGCGGGCGATGATGATCTGTTGAAACTGATCGATACTCACTCTGAGAACATTATCGCAGTGCTGTCGGGGCACCTGCACCTGACCGGTGTGGTGCAGCGGAAAGGAATATACCACATCACCATCTCGGGGACGGCCAGCTATCCCTGCGATTATGCAGTTTACGAGGTGTATCCCGATCGCATCGGCATCTGCGTACAGAGTCTGTCCAAGGAACTCTTAACCCCCAACACGAATATTCACGGTAAGCCGCGCTACAAAACAGGCTTTACCGATACCAAGCATCCTACCCCTGAGTCATATATTCGTGGTAATCCAGCGGAGCGTAATTTTAATATTCCCCTGGAAGGGAAGAAGCGTTTGGGCAGCGGGGCACAACTATAAAAAATCCTAAGCACGAAATAAATTCAATCCGACTTCGCTATAGCTTCCGCCTTCGTTAATCCATTTTCGCCAAGGCTACGACGGACAGGAACTATGGCGGATAAAACGGCGGACAAGAATTCTAAACAAATCCAAATTTTCAAAATCTCAATGTACAAAACATAGAATAGAATAAATGACAAGAACATGCCTAAGCTGCCCCGAAAAATCGAGATGCAAGTACACGTAGGCATGCCACCCAGAAAAATGGCGGGCACGGCCCGCCCTACTAATAAGAGAAAATCCTGGATCCCCTTTCCCCGATCGGAGTCGGGGACAAGCTTCGCGGGGATGACAGGGGGGAGCGGGGTGATTAAATACTGTACATTTTAACGGTGATATGATATGTTTGGCGGCGAGGGCAGTTTGGTTCAGAAATTCGTGTGGTGGGCGAATACACAAGCTGACCATGAAAGATTCGTAATTAGAAGGTGAAGTAACAATTTAAATTGACCGCACGGGCTAACTCGTGCTGCGCAGCGACCCCTCCTCCACAGTAGCCTGCTACGGAGGGTGGAGCCTACTTCGCAGAGTAATCTTACCGGAGATTTTCAGAGGTTGTTAAAAGATTTAAAAAGGAAAATAATTATGAAAAATATTAGTCGTCGAGAAGCTATTAAGGTGGGGACCGCGGCAGCGATTTCCTGCATAGGTACATCAGCAAGAGCGGCCAAGGCAAAAAGCAAAAATAAAACCGAACCAACTATCGGTCTATCTACGCTGGGATTTCACAGTTATACAAATAAGCAACTGGCCGAGGAGCTGCAAAGAGAAGGTATTAAAGTCATACAACTGTTTCTGATTCAGATGGACAGCCGGTACTGGAAATACAACGGCCGATCCGATCTTTCGACGCTCAGTGCCAAACGATGTGCAGAAATCGCGGATACTTATCGTTCGGAGGGTGTGGATATTCACAGCATAGGAGTTTATACCAACCTTATCCATCCGGATGCCAACGAACGCAAGGCCAATCTGGAATACTTCGAGGGTATGATGAAGGTTGGGGATGATATGGGAGTGAAAATATTCATAACCGAGACCGGACATCATCACCCGGAAAAGCCAGAACCGGGATTAGCATACCACTTCAGAGAAGATGTCTGGAATAACATGGTTGAAACGGGGAAAGAACTGGCAGAGATGGCGGAACACCATAAGGCAAAGGTGCTCTATGAGCCGTATTATAACGGTTTTCTGGCGAGTGCGAAACGCACGAAGGTTTTTCTGGAGGAGATAGATTCACCACGGGTCAGGGCATTACTGGATCCGGCCAATATTCTGGAATTGAATGATCTGGAAGAGATGTTCGGCCAGCTTAGCGGGCGGATTGACTGCCTGCATGCCAAAGATCGTAAACTACACGTGGCACAAGGTGTGCCGGCCGGTCAGGGCGATCTGGATTATATAAAGTTTGTGGAGTTGGCCGGGAAGTACTGCCCTGATGCGCCTTTCATACTGGAATATGTCGGGCCCAAGGACTATAAACAGGCGATAGCGATTTTGCAAAAGGCAATAAACCAACAAGGAGGCTGAGGCAATATTTTGTTCAGCTTATTTCAAATTCCAAGAGTAAAATATGCAGATTGAAGGTAGAGCTACAGCTAAAAATCACATCTATGTTATATTGATGATTTTTGTGGTTTTTTTCATCTGTCTGTCCCCAAATTTATACTCGCAGAACACCAGCACAAACAAAAACAGCTTTACCCTGAAGAAAAACAGCCAGGGGGAGGTTGGGATTGATGTCAGTGGAGTGGGGTTGGCATCGGTGGATCAGGGATATCCGGTTGTAATTGAGATTTATGAGAATGATTCGGTTATAAAAAAAATTGCATCCGGTTATACGTCCAGCAAAGCAACCGAGAGCGGCGTTGAGGGGCGGGTAGAGATAAAAGTTTCCGAGACGGCGACTATAGTCGTTAGTGATAGCTGGTCCTGGGCCGAAGGGGTGTTGGGCCTGGCACGGAAACTTGAAGTTAAGGGCGAAGACAAGCGGGCTTTTATGTCGGGGATTATATTAACGACCAAGAATAAGGTTGCACGGGCGGAGGTTGATTATTTTGTGCCGGGGATGATATATGGTTCCACCGACAACATAACCGTTTCTGCGATTGGAGGGCGTGATACATTTGAATCGGGCGGTGGGAGAATATGGATAAGGGAAGACCGGATGCCGGCGCCCTTATTGGCGGTGAGATTTAAGGATAACAGCTCAATCGCCGTGCTTGATCCAGCGCCGGATGGTAGAACCACAAAAGAGGATTCACATGATATCGAATCAGTTACCTTGGTCGATGAGCGATTCAGGTTTGGGGCCGTGGGGGCTGAATATATCGATGATAAATTAGCCTGCGGATTCTGGTTTCCGGGAACGGAAGGGGAAATTACTTATAAGGGCAATACCTATCCGGATGGACAAATGAAAAAATGGCGCAGGCGTTACCATCCGCTTAAAGACGGCCTGACGCAAAAATACAGAGTAATGTTCAGGTTTGGAGCGGAGCAGAGTCTTTCGGATTTATATAAGGATAGCTGGCGGTGGGCGTGGGAAAGGCTAGAGCCGCCGGTAAAAAAGAATAACATTGATTTGGCCCGGACTTGTCTGATTAAAATGCTGGCAGAAGAAGTAATTGTATATAAGGACAGAGCGGGAATTCCTAATTATGTATCCTGCAGTCCCATGGATCCTGTTTATGTTCGTGACAATCATGCTGTTTTCGGCTTTACCGGCAAAAATCTTGAATCAGCCTATTTTCTGCTGAGAGGATCCTATGAAAGTAAGTTCCCTCAAAGGGATAAACTGCGGGAGTTGGGTCGGCAAATTATCGATTCTTTTTGCGTACTGAAAATGAATCCGCCAGCGGGAGAGGGTTTTCACATATTCTCCGGTGAGCCTGTTCTGGCGATACGGCATCTGCGTCATGGTCCTAAGGGGGCATATCTGCGCTCGCTGGGCGATGGAATGAAAACAGCGACGCGTGCCTATTTACTAGAAAGACAACATGGCAGGGAGCATAAAGAGTGGCTGGACTGGCTTGTCTCATTTGGGGATTGGCTGCTGACAAAACAAAATTTTGACGGGAGTTTCCCGCGTAAATTTGCGGCGGGTAGCGGTGAGGTGATGGATCCTTCACCTACCACAAGCTATAACGTTGTTCCCTTTCTGGTTTTATTGAGTGAAGCCAGCGGGGCTGAGAAATATTTGAAGGGGGCAATTAAAGCAGCAGAATATGCATGGGCAGAGGGGCAGAAGAATGGTATTTTTATTGGTGGTACGATTGATAATCCCAACGTAATAGACAAGGAAGCGGGGACTCTTTCGCTGGAAGGGTATTTGATTCTCTATGAAAAAACCAGGGATGATAAATGGCTGGAACGGGCGAAAATAGCCGGTAACTTTGCCGAAAGCTGGATCTATCTGTGGGATGTTCCCATGCCGGAAGATGAAGATAACAGCAAGCTGCACTGGAAAAAAGGTGTTTCGACGATCGGACTGCAACTTATTTCCACAGGTCACAGTCTGGTAGATGAATATATGGCCTTTGACGCCGATGAGTATGCCAAGCTATGGTCATATACGAAGGATCCTCACTATTATGAGGTTGCATTGATATTGCTGCATAATACCAAAAACATGATGGCGGTGCCGGGCAGGAACTATGATTTGAACGGGCCGGGCTGGCAGCAGGAACACTGGTCGCTGGCGCCTCTGCGGGGTTTCGGCCTGCACCGGGGGTGGTTGCCCTGGGTGACGTGCAGTCATCTAAACGGGATCTATGGCATAATGGATTTTGACAGTGAATTATATAAAATGTTGATTAGGGGTATAAAACCGTTTTAATAATACTAAAGAGTAGCTGAGTTGCAAAGGGACACGAAATGGCAACGAAAAATAAAGTCTTAAAGGAATTAAATCGACGTCAATTTCTAAGCTTTGCAGCGGCGGGTGGTTTGACATTAGGCACGAATCAATTTGCAAATGATACCCAGGCGAAGATGAAAGCGATCGAAAATTCCAAATCCAGAGGTTATAACCCTAACATACTATGGATATGTACCGACCAGCAAAGGTATGACACTATTGCCGCATTAGGTAATCCGATCATTCGTACGCCTAACCTGGATAAACTGGTTACAGAAGGTGTGGCGTTTAGGCAGGCTTTTGCACAATCGACGGTATGTACACCCAGTCGGGCGGCTTTTATGACGAGCCGCTATCCTCATCTTACCGGTGCGCGTGGTAACGGTTTTGACATACGAGAAAATGAAATACCGGTTTCCAAAATATTTGCCGAGGCAGGGTACCATTGCGGGCTGATCGGCAAGCTGCATCTTTCGTCGAGTCAGGGACATGTTGAACGACGTATTGATGACGGTTATGCGGAGTTTATCTGGAGCCATGATCCATTTCCGCAGCGTGGCTGGGAGGGCAAAAATCAATATATAGAATGGCTGAAGGGTAAAGGTTATCAATGGCGAGATGTTTACAAGCCTGCGGCCGGTAAACATGCTTATGCAGGGGTTCCCACCCATCTGCATCAAACCACCTGGTGTTTTGAGCAAGGTATGGATTTTATAACGCGCAACAGAGAGCGCTGCTGGTTTTTAAGCATTAATGTTTTCGCCCCTCATCATCCTTTCGACCCTTCCGAGGAATATCTTAAGCGCTACGATCCGGAGGAGATGCCGAATCCTGCTTACCAGCCCGGCGAGTTGGCCAACAAGCCGCCCAACCAGACAGTGGATCATAACGGAGCCTACGGCGGTCGTCTGCTGGGGTTTGCCAAGATGAAACCATCCGAACGTCGTGAGGTGACGGCGGCCTATTACGCCATGATAGAGCAAATCGATGACCAAATCGGGCGATTAATGAAGAAGCTGGAAGAGACAGGCCAAAAAGAAAATACTATTGTGGTATTCACCAGCGATCACGGTGAAATGCTGGGGAATCACGGCATCTATCTTAAGGGGCAGTATCCGTATGATGATTTGATACATGTTCCTTTGATAATAAGTTGGCCCGGGCACTTTGAACAAGGTCTTAAAAGCGATGCACTGGTGGAACTGGTTGACATTGCCCCAACTTTACTTGAAGGTGTCGGATACGCTATTCCTACTCGCATGCAGGGACGTTCCTTTTTGAACATATGTACTGGAAAAGCCAAGTCCAATCAACATCGTGAGTATGTATTCGCTGAATGTTATGATGTTACGCCCTTTGACAAATCACCCGTTTGTCTTACGATGATTCGCGACCGCAAACATAAGATAGCGGTGTACCACGGCCTAGATATCGGCGAATTATACGATCTGGAGGAAGACCCTCATGAGTTTATTAATTTGTGGGACAATCTTCAATACCAGAAACTGAAAAACGAATTGCTTAAGAAGTGTTTTGACGCCCAGATAAGCAGGTTAGATCCCATACCACTACGCAGAGCAGAGTGGTAATTGGGTACAGAAAGATCGCGGTCAGCGACTACATGATTAGGCAGCGGGGGATCAGCCGAGGACGGCCCGGCGGAGGGTTGAGCGGGGAGCGGGTTTGCCGGTAAAGAGTTCAAACTGGGCGGCGGCCTGGTTTATGAACATGCTCATGCCATCGATAGTTTTGGCTCCAGTTGCTTGAGCCTGGAGCAAAAGCTTGGTCTGGAGCGGATTGTAAACCGTATCAAAGACCACCATATCATCTCTTAAGAGCGAAGCTGTCAGGGGAGTTTCATCGACCTTGGGGTGCATACCGATACTGGTGCAATTAATTACTACGCGGGCGTCGAGGTGTTTTAGCTTTTTGAGATCGGAAAGCGCCCGCCATTTGCAGCCGAACTCCTGGGCCAAAAGTTGGGCCTTCTCGGCGGTACGGTTATAGATGGTGACCTCGGCGCCTTCATCGGTGAGACCGGCAACCAGGGCGCGGGCGACACCACCGGCACCAAGGACAGCGGTAGAGAGAGAGCTTAACTCGGTCCTTTTAATATCCAGCGAGTGCATGATCGCGTCCATGGCACCGGTGTAGTCGGTGTTGAAGCCGCTGAGGCGGCCATTTTCCTCAAAGATAAGGGTGTTCACGGAACCAATACGCTGGGCTAATTTGCCGATGCCACCGTGACGGGCCAGTACATATTCCAGGGCGTGTACTTTGTGAGGGATGGTGATGCTTAGGCCTCTGAGATGGAGCCATTTGCGCTCCAAAATGCCATCCATAAAGTTTTTGAATTCTTCCCAGGTGGGCTCCACCAAAAAGGGCAGATAGAGACCATTGTAACCGATCTCGGAAAAGGCGGCATTGTGGAGAGTGGGACTTAAGGAATGGGCGATGGGGTAGCCGATCACGCCATATAACTTGGTTTTGGAATCAAGGGCGTCCCAGCGGTAGAGCTGTTTCATGTCTTTTATGGTTATCTGAGAAGGGGCAGACTCGCTGCCCGGAGAAAGACTGGCAAAGGTGAGGAAGGCGCCCAGCTTTTTGGCCAAGAGGCGAGTCATGATGCCAAGGTCACCCATGGCCAGGGAGATTACATTTTTATTCTCTTTGATAATATCCAGGGCGGGGAAGCATTCGGTGATACGCTGGGGCTGATACGCGATCTTGGCGACAGCAGGCTTTGTTTTTTTAATATCTTTCAGGATGTCATTGATATTCGAAGGAAGTTTGTCAAAGTCGTGATGACTGATGATTGATTGTTTGTTAGTAAGGTCGGGAGGTTTATAAGCCAATGAGGCTAATTCGATGTCCACGTAATCTGCGCCAGCCTTGAGGGCGTGATTGAGAAGAAGCTGCCTTTGCTCTTCGGGGCCTTTGAAACGGCCGCCTTCGTTTTGGGGGCGGCAGGTGGCGATTATGAGCAGGGAAGACTTGCGAGCTGCGCTTACAACCTCGTCCACATCCTCAACTGTGGGATTGGGGAGATAGTCGAGGCGCAATTCGAGCATTTCGGCGTGGGCGGAGAGGGCCTGGGCAATGTCAGCCTTAGCCTGGGAGATAGATTTAACTAAAATTGGTACGGTAAGGTAAGTCATTTAAAATAAACGACGGGCACGGCCCGCCCTACAAATTAGAATAACACAAATCGTTACATAATTTCTTTTAATGCAATGTAGTTGGAGTCAATCGTGCGGTCAATATCTTTTTCGGTATGGGCGGTGGAGAGAAAAAAGGCCTCGAACTGGGAGGGAGGAAGATAGATGCCGCGGGCAAGCATAGAATGGAAATAGCGGGCGAAGGTTTTGGTGTCGCAGGAGAGGGCCTGGTCGTAATTGGTGACGGGTTGGTCGGTGATAAAAAGGCAGGCCATGCTGCCGACACGCTGGTATTGGTAAGGCAGTTGCAGTTTTTTCAGATTAGCGCGAATGCCCTGTTCCAGCCGGGAGGCAAGGGATTCGAGGTATTGATATATTTGCTGATCCAATTCTCTGAGAGTAGCCAAACCGGCGGCGACGGCAAGGGGGTTGCCGGAAAGGGTGCCGGCCTGATAAACGGGACCAGCGGGGGCGAGTAGTTGCATGATATCGGAGCGGCCGCCAAAGGCACCTATGGGAAGGCCGCCGCCAATGATTTTGCCGAGGGTGACGAGATCGGGGGTGATATTATAGAGCTGGGCGGCGCCGCCGGGAGCGAGGCGAAAGCCGGTCATGACCTCATCCAAAATTAATAGGATGTTATGGTTTTGAGTGGTCTGGCGTAACTGATTTAAGAAGGTATCGGCTGGGGGTATGACGCCAGCGTTACCGACAACAGGTTCAACAATAAGGGCGGCGATCTGGTCTGGGTGGGCATCGATAAGATTTTGGACGGAAGCGATATCGTTAAATTGAGCAATCAGGGTGTCGGCGGCGGTGTGTCCAGGGACACCGGGGCTGGTGGGTGTGCCTAAAGTGGTGGCGCCGGAGCCGGCCTGGACGAGGAAGCTGTCGGCGTGGCCGTGATAGCAGCCGGCAAATTTGATGATCTTGTCCCTATTGGTAAAGGCGCGAGCCAGGCGGAGGGCGGTCATAGTGGCTTCGGTGCCGGAGTTGACCAAGCGGAGCATCTGGATGTGGGGCATCAACTCGATGACCTTTTGAGCCAACTCAATTTCAGCAGCAGTGGCGGTGCCGAAACTTGTGCCCCGATCGGCGGCATGTTTGAGGGCAGTTATAACCTGATCCGGGGCGTGGCCGAGGATGCAGGGGCCCCAGGAACCGACATAATCAATATATTGTTTACCGTTAATATCCCAGAGATAGGCGCCCTGGGCCTTTTCAATAAAAACGGGAATACCGCCCACGGAACCAAAGGCGCGGACGGGGGAATTGACACCGCCGGGGATAATCTTTTGGGCGCGGTCGAAAAGTTTTTGATGTTCGTCAGGAGAGGACATAAAGTTACTCCATAAAATATTGCACGCTTTGTTTTTTATATTCGGCGGTCGTGGCAAGGATTTCGCAAAGTAAGGGCTTTATCCGGTTGACCATGTCAGCAGATGTTTTACATAGCTCGGAATCGTCGCGAGCGTGGGTCATGG
>Ga0272441_10012469_pt1 | contig 12416 bp, 6 predicted proteins | sample SSMProp6N_FD_193582 | JGI IMG/M metagenome (GOLD analysis project Ga0272441, IMG submission 193582) | Marine sediment archaeal communities from Little Sippewissett salt marsh, Falmouth, MA, United States - SSM-Prop-6N | ecosystem: Environmental > Aquatic > Marine > Wetlands > Sediment ...
CCACCCTCGGCGCGCTGGACCTCAACCTGATCGACCAGGTCACGTTCGACGTGGGCAGTGTGGTGACCATCGACGGGGAACTGAAGGGCCTGACCGTCGATGACCTGAACAAGGAGGTCAGCGGGTTCTTCAGCATCAACAGCGACATCTACTACGACGACGACGCCAGCGCCGAGCTGTCGGGCGCCTACGACATCCTGATCGGCGGGTCGGACAGCGGCTACGACCTGAATCCGCTGGGAGCAGGCGGCCTCATCGCGGAGCCCGCTGCGCTCGGCCTGATCGGGCTCGCGTCGCTTCTGGTGCGTCGCCGGAGGACGTAGACGGCCCCGCTCGGCTCATACGACCAACGCGGCGGCTTCATCCCGGGGCCGCCGCGTCTCCCTTGCCGTTCGCATCGGCGCGCGGAAGCAAGTATAATGGCGGCCGGCCGGTGGCTCCGAGGACACGTCACGGATGGTGAGAATCTGGCTGGTTCGTCACGGACAGAGCGGCGGCCAGACGCGCGAAGAAGGCGGCGTCGATCCGGGCCTGACGGAACTGGGCAAGCGGCAGGCCGAGCGGCTGGCCGAGCCGCTGAGCGCGATTCCGGTCGACCGTATCCTGATCAGCCCCCTGAAGCGTGTTTGGCAGACGTTCGAACGCTCAACAGCCACCGCGCCAAGAATGGCGTTCGACAGTCGGCTCATCGAACACGCAGACGGTGTGCCGAGTCCCTACGAGGCGATACTGCCCGTGGTACCGCCCGACATCGCGGAGCCCGACACACAGGACGCCTGGCGCGCGCACTCCTCGGATCGCGCCCGAAATCTGATGGCCGACCTGCTGGGACTGACGGAAACCAGCGTCATGCTCTTCGGCCACTGCGGCCTGTTCAGTATCCTGTGCCGGGTGTTCATGGACATTGACCCTGCACACAAGCCGGTCGGCGCACAGATGGACAACGCGGGCATCTCGCTCCTGGCGCTCAAAGATGACGGCCGGCGCATTCTCGAGATATGGAACGACCGATCACACGTGATCGATTTGCTGCAGGATCCGTATGGGTTCCACCTGTGAGCAGATCGGCCTCTCGGCGCGAACGGCGGAGGTAGAGCGACTTCGCTCGGCTGAGGCCGCCGAATCGGCGGCTCCACCCCGCCCGTCCCTTCCCATTCGCATCGGCGCGCCAAAGGGGGTATACTGGCGGCAGGCCGGTCGTTCGTACGCGGTGGTATATGTTGCTGAGGCGGACCGGCAGGACTAGAGGAGAGTGTGCCATGCAGATCAACGTTATTCTGGTCACGGTGGCGGCGGTGTTGTTCACGATGACGGCCGTCGCCGAAGACGCGCCGACCGTGGTCGATCCCTGGATCTCGACGGACAAGGTGCCGGACTTCCGGACCATCGATCGGCTGATCAAGAGCGTGGTGAAGGAGGGGATGACGAACGAGCAGAAGGTGCTGGCCGTCTTTCACGTGGTCCGGCGGAACTTCTGCCACTGGAAGACGTCGCGGCACCTGGCGTATGATTTTCATCGCGTGCAGCACTCGCTGGGCAGCGGCGCGTGCCTGACGATGACCACCCCGCTGCACGTCATCTATGAGCGGATGGGGTTCAAGAGCCAGAGCTGGGTGCACAACGGGCACCACATGATGGAGGTCGAGTACGACGGGAGCCGGCACTGCCTCGATCCGCACATGAGCTTTTACTGCTACGACCGGTCGACGCCTCGGAAGATTGCGTCGATCAAGCAGCTCCGTGCGGACAAGACACTGGCGTACGACGCGAAGAAGGAGGGCCGGGCGGGCCTGGGGTATCTGCTGTGCGGTGACTCGCCCAAGTACTTTGCGCCGGGCGGGCGGTGGAAGTTGGAACGCGACGGCCGCTGGCCCAAGATGAAGATCGAGGAGCCGTTCGGTAAGATCGCGCTGCGGCGCGGCGAGACGTACGTCCGGACGTGGTCGCCCGGTCCGTATTACGTGAAGATCCGCGACCGGGCCGGGAAGATCGCTCCGGACAAGTATGGCTGCGGCACGGTGCACACCTGTGGCGCCCGGGCGGACAGCCGCGACACGGCGAACTGGTCGCTGTACGAGCCGCACCTGGCGAAGGTGGGGATCGGCCGGATGGCGCGGGCCTCGCTGTACCGGTTGTGGGCGGTGGGCCGGCTGGAGTACCAGATGCCGGGCACCAAGGACGGCTACAAGGACGCGGTGGTCAGCGAGAAGAACATCTCGCAGACCTGGAGCGGCTTGATGCAGACCGACAAGGCCCAGCCGGGCGAGCTGATCTTCTCGGTCGCCTGCCCGTACGTCCTGACCGCCGGCGAGGTCAAGCTGTTCTCTCCGAAGGGCAACGTCGCCGCTTCGGTCAGTGTCGACAAGGGCAAGACGTGGAAGCCGGTCGCGCTGGCGGTCGAGGAAGAAAGGGTGCACGAGGGCCGCTTCGTCGACGAGGTCAACGGCGCCCTGGAGGGCTACCGGCTCAAGGTCGTGCTGACCAGGGGGACGCAGTTGAGGAGCCTGAGCCTGGTCAGCCACTTCCAGGTCAACCGCTTCTCGCTGCCGCACCTGGTGCCGGGGAAGAACGTGGTGAAGGTGGAGGCGGCGCGGTACGGCGCCCCGTTGACCGTGAGGTACGAGTGGTCGGAGGGCGAGGGGTGGACGACGCCGAAGACTGTCTCGAAGACGTTCACGAAGGACGGGACGTTCGAGATCGAGGTGGCGGGGCCGAAGTACCCGCGGATGAAGGCGCTGACGCTGAGCGTGGCGCGGTGACATCGAGGGAGGCCTGGGTGATGGTTCACCGGAAAGGTCGGCTGCGCCGGATGACGCCGCGGCTGAGCGTGTGCCTGTCGCTGGTGGTGGTGGTCGCTCTTTCGCTGGTGCACGGCTGTGCGTTCTTCGTGCCGCTGCCGGAGCCGACGACGGTGGCGGAGCGGGTGGCGCAGTTCCCCACCCGCGACCTGCCGCTGCGGGGGCGGGTCACGGTGCACTGGGACAAGCACCTGATCCCGTTCATCGAGGCGGAGCGGGACGACGACCTGGCCGTCGCGCTGGGGTTGGTGCACGCGCACCTTCGGCTGGGGCAGATCACGCTGTTCAAGCGGGTCGCTCAGGGCCGGCTGGCGGAGATGTTCGGGCCGCCTGCGGTGGACGTGGACCGCTCGCTGCGCATCCTGGACGTGGGGCGTGCGGCGCCGGACATTTACCGGGGCCTCCCGGCGGAGACGCGCCGGTGGCTGGACGGGTTCGTGCGCGGCCTCAACGCGTACCAGGACCGGCTGACCGAGCTGCCGCACGAGTTCAGGGTATGCGGGATCGAGCCGGAGCCGTGGACGGGGGAGGACATCATCACCATCGCCCGGCTGGGCTCGGTGGACGTGAACTGGATGACGTGGTTCCTGCTGCTGCCGGTGCGCGGGAAGCCGTATTACGGGGAGCTGCTGGGCAAGTTTCTGGATGCGGGTGCGAAGTCGGTCCCGTCGTTCGGTGAGCGGGCGGACGTTGCCGCGCTGTGCGAGCTGCTGGGCGGGCTGAGCCGGTCGGGGAGCAACTCGCTGGCGGTGGCGGCGTCGCGCAGTGCGAGCGGGGGGGCGCTGCTGGCGAACGACCCGCACCTTGGGATTTTCATTCCGAACACGTGGCTGGTGGTGGGGTTTCGGTCGCCGTCTTACCAGGCGGTGGGGATGATGCCGCCGGGCATTCCGCTGGTGGCGCTGGGCCGGGGCCGGCACGTGGCGTGGGGCGGGACGAACATGCGGGCGGCGTCGAGCGATCTCTATGACATCTCGGGCGAGCCGCCGGAGTCGCTCTCGGCGCACACGGAGCGCATCCGGGTCCGGTGGTGGTTCGATACGGAGGTGACGGTGCGGCGCTCGCGGCTGGGTCCGGTGGTGAGCGACATTCCGTTTTTCAGCAAGAGCGGGTGTCCGCCGCTGGCGCTGCGGTGGGTGGGGCACGAGCCGACGGACGAATTCACGGCGGTGCTTCGCGGCATGCGGGCGCGAAACGTGACAGAGTTCCGCCGTGCGTTCCAGTCCTACGGCGTCAGCGGGATGAACCTGCTGGCGGCGGACACGCGGGGCGACATCGTGCAGTTCCTGGCGCTGAAGCTGCCGGTGCGTGCGGCGCGGCGGCCGGACGACATCGTCCTGGATCCGTCGCGACCCGAGCACCGCTGGCGCGGGTTCAAGGGCTCGGCCGATTTCCCGTTCGCGCAGACCCCGAGGCAGGGGGTCCTGGCCTCAGCGAACAACGTTCCGGTGAAGACCTCGCCGCCGGTGGGTTTCTTCTTCTCGTCGAGCGATCGGTTCCGCCGGATGACCGCCCTGTTGCGCGGGGCGGGCAACGTGTCGCTGGAGGACATCCAGCGGATCCAGGCGGACGTGTACTCGATTACGGACGTGGCGGTGCGCGACGCGATCCGCAGGCAGGTGGAGGAATGCGGCCTGCGGCGGGAGCTGGCCGGCCGGCATTCGCGCCTGCTGGCGGAGTTCGAGGGGTGGGACGGGCGCTACGGGGCGGACTCGGTGGGTGCGGTGGCGTTCCAGGCGGTGCTGTACCACCTGGCGACGCTGTATTACAGCGGGCAGCGGGACGAGGCGTACCGAGCGCTGATGCTTCGGACGAGCTACGCGCGCGAGTTCCTGAGCGAGGAGCTTCGGGGGGCGAAGCCTGCGGCGTTGAGAGAGGTGCTGCCGGAAGCGTTCGCGCGGGCGGCCGCTGCGTTCGAGCGGTTCCCGAGTTGGGGAGCGATGCACCGGCTGCGGGTGGCGCACCCGCTGAGCAATATGCCGGTGGGCGGGTCGAAGTACGTCTTCGGAGACCATCCGGCTCGCGGAGCGAACGCGACGCTGGAGAAGACGGCGCACGGGTTGTCGGCCGGGCGGACGACGGCGCGGTACGGGTCGAACGCGCGGCACATTTCGGACCTCTCGGACCCGGACGCGAATTACTTTGTGCTGCTGGGCGGTCAGGACGGGTGGCTGCGGAGTGCGGCGTCGCTGGACCAAGTCCCGCTGTGGCGCGGCCACCGGTATGTGCGGGTCCCGCTTCGTTCAGAGACGGTGCGGCGGACGTTCGCATATCACGTGAAGCTGGAGGGGGCCGGCCGGTAGCGTACGGGGGCTGCGGGGTCGTTCAGCGGGGGCGTTTGAGGGGTTCGAGCAGGGGGGCGACCTGGCGGCCGGTCACGGCGGTCGGCTTGCGTGCGGGGCTGAGGATTTCGAGCAGGAACTCCCAGTAGTTTTTCCGCTGACAGATTTTGACGAGCAGGTGGTTTTCCCCGGCCTTGAGGGTGACCGGTGTCAGTGAGCGGGTGATGACCGATGGGGCGAGCCATGTGGACTCGAAGACCTTGCGCCCGTTGAGCCACACACGGATCATGTCGTCGTGCCGCACGGAGAGCAAGTGCTTGCCGCCCTCCCCGCTGGTCACGCAGGTGTAGGCGTATGCCATCACGTCGGTCCGGTCGGCGCTCGCCTTGCGCATGTTGAGCAGGCCGAAGGGTGTGAAGGCGGTCTCGGGGGCGAGCTTCCAGGTGATGCCGGCGGTTTGGCCCGGGACGCCGCGCGCCCGGTTGGCCTCGACGGCGGAGGGGGTGTCGAGCCCGGAGTCGGCGGGGCAGGGCATGGGGTCGGTGACCAGCCACTGGAAGGGGCGGATCAGCCGGAGCCCTCGAGCGGCGACTCGGCCGCTGTTGTGGCGGACAAAGACGCTGGCGGGGAAGGTCCGGCGTGCGAGGCCCTTGTCGGCGGCCAGCTTGAACTCGATTTTTTTGAGGGGGACGCCCTTTTGGAAGTGGAACGGTTGTTCGGCGGCCGGTTTGACGATGACGCCCTTGGGTGCCTTGAGTGCGACGACGCCGGCGGGGGCGGTGAGAGCGTTGTTCCGCAGCCAGAGGACCAGGCGCGTGGGGCGGCCCCGACGGAGGACGCAGCGGTGCAGTCGGTCGAGCGCCTTTCCGGTCGATCCGCCGTGCGAGATGCTGTAGTCTTTGTTGTCATAGCTGACGCCGCCTTTGGTCGCCGCGAAGAAGAGGAGCGGGTCGGGCGGTTCGGCCCCCGGTGTACCGGGGATGAGGGTCGTTTTGTGAGGGCCGGGTGCGGGGGCCTTGGTGTCCGAAGTCAGCAGGAGTTGGTCGACCCAGGCTCCGTCTTCGCGGTTGAGCAGAGAGAGTGCGACGGTCCCCTTGGGCAGCTTCCAGCGGCCGGCGGAGAGCCAGTGCCAGCGCCCGTAGCTGTCGGAGGCAACCCGGCGGTCAGCGATGTTCGGGATGCTCAGGCAGATGGAGTTGCTGCATTTGCCGTTCCACCACACGCGCAGCCAGAGCGCGTAGCGCCCCGGTGTGGGCACCGGGACATGATAGGTCGCCGTGCCGGTGTCGTCCTGAAAGGCGTAGTGGCAGCCGGCTCCCTCTGGTGCGCAGAGCGCGAGGTGGTTTGAGGCGCCGGTGGCGCGGGTGATTTCGAAGGGGAAGGTGAGTCGGTTGGCGAATTCGGCTTCGAAGCAGATGGCTGCGGCGGGGCATCGTGCGGAGCAGAGGGCGGTCGTGCAGGCGATGGCGGCGGCGGCGCACCATCCCAGCCCCCGCAGTCGCTCGCCGTTCACTGTCACAAGGTTCCTCCCACGTGGACGGGTGCGGCGTCTGCCTTAGTATACACCAGCCGCGGCGTTTTCGTGCGGGTCACGGTGCGTCGGCCGGGGCGGGTGTCATTAAACGGGCTCAAGCCGGATGGGTTTGGTTTGGCCGGTCATTTTTCGCGGGTCCACTTGGCGGCGATGGGGTCAAATCGGTAGGTGACGGGTTTGCCGGCGAGCTTGATACTGACGCGCAGCTCCCCTTTGCTGAGAGCGAGCGCGGTGACGGGTACGTCGAGGTGCTTGCGGTCGACGGCGTAGACGGTCCAGTTGCTGCCCTGTCGTTCGAAGGCGAAGAGGCCGCGGTCGGTTCCGACCCAGACGACGTCGGGGGTGAAGGCGATGCAGTTGGCGGAGAGGCGAGCGTATCCGAGGATTTCGAGCGAGTCGTCGAACCGTCGGACGTATCCGGTTTTGAGGTCTGCGCGGGCGATGAATTTTTGGGCGACGGCGCCCCATCGGGCGTTTTCGCGGTGCGGGTCTTTCACCAGCCACAGGACGTTCCCGGTGGCCGCGAGCTTTTTCCTGAGTTGTGTTTCGTTGATGGGCCCCCAGTCTGGCCGGCCGTAGACGGTTCGTGCCAGGATGTGGGTGATGGTTTCGGAGAGGGTGGTGCGTGTGCTGGGCGGGATTTTGTCGAGGACGGCGCGGAGCTTGGGGACCTGTCGGTCGGTGCCGTACTGTCGGAGCAGGCGGATGCCTTCGCGCCGTCTGAGGGTGCGGGGGTCGGTGACCAGTTCGATCAAGGCGTCGGGGTTGTTTCCTGCGGCTCGGAAGGTGGCCATCGCTTCCATTCGTCGGAAGGTGAGTTGTCCGATGAGGCCGGTGCTTCGAGCGTTGAGGCTGGCGTCGACGGCGTCGCAGTGCGCCTTTGCCTCGGTATATTGTTTTGCGGCCATGCAGTGAGTGGCCAGGCGGCAGTGAGCGTTTGCGTCGTAGACGCTGTGGTCGGGTTTGAGTTCGAGGATGCGCCTGAAGAGGCGGACGTAGATGTCGGTCTGGCCCCAGTTCTGGAACTCGTTGGCGAGGGCATAGACGCGGCTCTCGGTTTGTCCGGCGTCTTTTTCGAGCTGGGCGGCGAGGTCGGCGGCCTGCTTGACGTCTCCTTTCTTGAGGAGGACGGCGTGTCGTGCGCAGGTCATCCAGGGCTCGGGGGTGCCGAGCTTGGCGAGCCGGTCGAGGGTGGCCTTGAGCTGGTCGTACTGTTCCTGTTTGAAGAGTTGGCGCAGTGCGCTGCGTGCCCGGCTGCTGAGGCGCCAGTCGCTCTTTGGGGTCTTATCGAGCAGGCTGCGGCGGAGCAGGTAGGCGTCGAGTGCGCCGGGATGGTCGCCGGCCCACTTTTTGATTTCTGAGATCAGGACCAGGAGCTTGCGGCGTTCGGGTTTGGTTTGATCGATGGGCTTGAGTGCGGCGAGCTGCTTCTCTCGGCGGGCGATCTGTGCGGCGGCGGTGCCGCGCGTGACGTGCAGCCTGGCGAGCTTTTCCGCGATGGCAAAGGCGTTGGCTTCTTTGGCGTCGTCGAAGCATTCGGCGAACAGGCGGACGGCCTCGTTGAATTTTTTTTGGTCGAAGCAGACGTCGGCGAGCAGCGGTTTGGCGCGGGGTTCTGTGGGCAGCAGTTTTCTGAGAATGGCTTCGGCCTGTGGCAGGGTCTTTCGTCGTGCGAGGTACTCGGCGATGCTGTAGGGATCGGCGGGGTGCTTGCCGCCTCGGGCGATGGCGAGGCCTTGGTCGATGCGGCCGAGTTTGAAGCAGACGCGTGCGGCCTGGGTGCGGGTGCGGCGTTGGTCGGGGTTGTCCTTGATGTGTTTCAGCAGGATAGCGAGAGCGTTGTCGAACTGGCCGGCGGTCTCGTAGAGCCCGGCCAGCATTCGTTCGAGGCCGGGCACCTGTTTGGGGGAGGCGAGTTTGATGAGAGCCTGGTACTGCTCGATGGCGGCCGCGGTCTGGCGATGGTCGTAGTAGTAGCGGGCGAGTTGTTCGGTGAAGGCATGGAGCAATTTTTTTCGGGCGGCGGGGTCGAGTTGAGCGGCTTTGGCGCGGGCGATCTGGTGTTGAGCGGCGGTCACGAATTGTTTGTCGGCCCACACCTTGCCACAGGCGAACCGCAGCCCCTGGAGCGCGGCGAGGGCGTGGGGCGACTCGACGGGTACGGTCTTGAGGATTGTGCGGTACTGGGCGGCGGCTTCGAGATATTTTTTTTCAGCCATCAGAGCGCGTGCCTGTGTGCGCAACTGGTGAACGGTTGATTGTGCGGCGCGGGCAGAGAGTGGGGATAGTGCGAGTACGGCGAAGACGAGCGCGGCGGCCGGGGTCCGTCGTGTGGCGGTCATGGTCAGCCCCCCTTGGCGGTCAGGAGGTGAGCGACCTCGCAGCCGGCGACGGGGGCGGGGGTCTTGTGCGGGGTGAGGAACCGGACGCGGAACTCCCAGTAGTTTTTGCACTGGCAGAGCTTGACCAGCAGGTGGTTCTGGCCGGCGTTGAGGTCCACGGGGACCAGTTGTCGTGTCTGGGCGGAGGGTGCCTGTCGGGTACCGGCGAACACGGGCTTTCCGTTGAGCCAGACGCGCATCATGTCGTCTCGGCGCAGGTCGAGAAGCGCCTTGGCGGGTTTGGCAGAGGCGACGCGGGTATAGGCATAGGCCATCACATAGGTCTTATCGGCAATTGCCCGTCGCATGTCAAGCAAACCGAAGGGGGTGACGGCGTCCGGGCCGGCCAGCCGCCAAGTGACGCCTTCGGCCGGGCCGGGGAATCCCTTGGCGGCCTTGGCTTCGAGCGGGCAGGGGGTGTCGAGCCCGGAGTCTTTGGGGCAGACGAGGGGGTTGGTGACGAGCCACTGGAACGGTCTTGAGAGCCAGGCTTTCTGTCCCATCATCTTGCCGGACGCGTGCTGGACGCGGATGAAGAGCGGGTAAGGCCGCCTGGCGAAGTCGGGTTTTGGTGAAATGTGGAAGCAGACCTTTGCCAGTGGTGTGCCGGGCGGGAGGTGGAAGGTCTGTTCGAGAGCGGGCTTGACGAGTACGGGGGCGGCGGTGCTGAGAGTGATCTTCCCGGCGGCGTCGCCAAGGGCGTTGTTGCGGAGCCAGATGACAAGCGGTGTGGTTCGGCCGGCGCGCATGATGCAGCGGGGGACACGGTCCAGGCGGACGGTGGGTCGTCCTTTGTGGGAGAGGCGGAAGTCGGTGGGGGGGAGTGGCGGCAGGCCGGCGCATGCGGAGGCGAGGAACAGGGCGGGCTCTGCGGGTTCGCCGGTCGCCCGGCCGGGGACGGCGGTGGTCGGCTGCGGGCCGTCGGCTGGTTTTTTCGATTTGACGGAGAGGAGGATCTGGTCGAGCCACACGCCGTCCTCCCGGTTGAAGAGGGTGAGGTCGAGCGGTCCTTTTTCGAGCGGCCAGGTTCCGGCGGCGACCCAATGCCATCGGCGGAAGAGTTTTGAGGTGACGGTGCGGCCCTTGCGGCCCAACCGCAGCATGATGGAATTGCTGCAATGACCGTTCCACCGGACGCGGAACCAGAGGTGATAGGTGGCCTTGGCCGGGATGTTGAGGTGGTAGATGACTCGGCCGGTATCGCCTCGGAAAGCGGAGCGGCCTCCGGCGCCTTCGGGGTTTGTGAGGGCGAGCCCGCCGGAGGCGTCTGGAGCGTCGATGATCTGGAAGGGGAAGGTGATGGCGTTGGCGTGTTCGGCTTCGAGGCAGAGGTCTGCGGCGAGTGCGCTGTAGCGGTTGATGCAGAGGAGGACAAGCAGGCAGGTCGGTCCGCGCATGGATATCTCTTCATCAGCCGGAACAGAGAGCCCCCGCCCTCATTCTAGCGGAGGAGGGGCCGCGGCTCAAGGACGGACATGCGGAGTTGCCGGCTGAGTCGCCCCCAGTTTGAGTAGACTGTTCCTTGAGCAGCGTTCACGCTGCTTCCTCGCGTCTCCTGATGGAGACGCGCATAGGCCCCCGCTTCAGCGGGGGTCAGGCGAGCCCTCGGACCTTCCATACCGAGCCCCGATCTGGGTCCTCGCCAGCCCACCCCGCCTGAAAGGCGGGGCCTATTCTCGTCCCTGTGGGACTCGTGAAAGGCCCGTGAACGGGCCTCTTCTGCTCCGTAAACTGGGGGCGACTTGCTCTGTTGAAAACCTGCGGGCGGCGCGAGATCGATGTTGTAGCCGGCCTCGCTGAGGCCGGGATTCCGGGGCCAGCGGCCCCGGCTACAGATCGCCGCGGACGTTCTTGGAGCCTCGGGGCGGGGTTTTCAACAGAGCAGGGGCGACTCAGGTGTGCCGGTCATTGACCCGGACACGGGTTCCGGTTACGCTTGGAGGCGGGGATTGGTCCCGGTTTCTGAGGAGCTGGAGATGAACATCGGTTCGAGCCTGGCGGCGGTGGTGTGCTGTGCGGCGGCGGCAATGTCCGGCTGTGTGGCGGCCGAGCAGGGGGGATATCCGCGCGAGAACGTGCACGACACGACGGTGGGCGCGGACGAGGCGCTGACGAACGTGCGAGTGGCGTTTAACCGGTGGCCGGACTGCACGACGTTGGGCTCTGCGGTGCGCGACATGTTCCGGCTCGAGGGGGTGGAGGGCAAGAGCGGGCAGGAGCAGGCGCTGGCCCTGTGGAAGTGGTTTCGCGTCCTGGTGAGTGCGACGGGCGGGAGCTACGCGTTCGAGTTGAAGAGCGAGGGCGGTCTGTGCCGGGACGGGCACAAGATTTTCGCGGTGTACGGGCACCACCAGTGCGACGGGCAGAGCTGGGCGATGGTCTCGCTGTGGCGGGCGGCGGGCTACCTGGCGCTGGACGAATGCCACTGGGGCCACACCATCGCGTCGCTGCGGTACAAGGATCGCGACGGGAAGTATCGGTTCCACGACCTGGACCCGCAGGGCCGTTTCTACTGGTGGGACGAGCAGAACAAGAAGGTGGGGACGTGGACGACGCCGATCCTGCGGACCAAGGTTCACCGTCACGTGATGCAGCCTCAGACGGTGCACAGTCTTCGGACCTCGCTTCGCGCGGGCGAGGTGGTGGAGCGAAGATGGGACAACACGGGGCACGTGGTGCCGAGCGGGCGTGACAAGGAGAAGGCGTTCGCGAGCTCGTACTACAGGTACGCGCCGGGCAAGCGGAGCGGGGTGTACGCAGCGGTGGGGGAAGAGGTGCAGACGCTGGACGCGGGATTGGGGAACCTGTTCAGCGGGTCGAAGAACACTGCGGCGACGGGCGGGGTGCTGCATGCGGCGGCGGCGGGCGAGCGGGGGGTTTTCATCTGGCGGATGCCGAAGCCGTACGTGGTGGCGGATGCGAAGATCGAGGCGACGCTGCTGAAGGGTCGCGCTGACGACGTGTGCCGGCTGCTGATCTCGACGGACGGCAGGAAGTGGGAGCCGGTTTACGAGACGAAGACGGTCGGCGAGGAGCAGGTGACGGTCGACATCGGCGTCGACGCATGGCGGAAGAAGGCGCCGAACGTGTTCACGGCGTACACCTTTTACGTGAAGGCGGAGGTGGGTGCGGCGGGAGCCGTGCGGGGGACGGGGATCAAGCGGCTGAAGGTCACGGCGCACCGGATGCTGAACAAGCGGACGCTGCCGCACCTGCGGCCGGGCGAAAACATCGTCAAGGTGACGGCGGATAAAATGCGGGACAACGTGTTCCTCGAACTGCGGATCGACTATAAGGTCAACGGCAAGCCCGCCAAGGTGGTCCGGTATGTGCGGCAGTTCCCCCACTACGCCCGCATCGACCTCCCGAAGGTGCCCGAACGGGTGCTGGGGAACTACGACAAACAGTGGAACGACGGTGC
>Ga0272441_10012472_pt1 | contig 12411 bp, 14 predicted proteins | sample SSMProp6N_FD_193582 | JGI IMG/M metagenome (GOLD analysis project Ga0272441, IMG submission 193582) | Marine sediment archaeal communities from Little Sippewissett salt marsh, Falmouth, MA, United States - SSM-Prop-6N | ecosystem: Environmental > Aquatic > Marine > Wetlands > Sediment ...
TCGTTACGAGCCGTAGCCGCCAACACGTCGGCGGTCTGCTCAAGACCTGCGCTCTTGGCGATTTCTGCGTATAGGGAATAGCGCTGAAACGACTCAGATTCGTTCGCAATCATCTTGCGAAGCAAGTCAGCCGTCCTCGTTCCCTCGAGACGTGGGGTTGCTGCCATGTTCTATCCCTCTACAACTTCAAATTCGCTCTTAGCCGCGCCACATACCGGGCACGTCCAATCATCGGGGATGTCCTCGAAAGCTGTCCCGGGGGCGATTCCACCGTCCGCATCACCAACCGCAGGGTCATAGACGTAACCGCAAATCTTGCACTCGTACTTCTTCACCTGTTGAATCTCCTTTCGATGCCTTACATCAGGTCCTGTTCACTAGCCTCGATAGCCTTCTGCAACTCAGCATTGAGTGCATCAGGAAGTCCTTCGATGTCTACGTGCAAGAATCCCCTGACGATAGTGGCCGCCGCCTCGTCGTGCGTCAGGCCACGAGCCATGAGATACTGCACTTCCTCTTCTGCAATCTTGCCGACTGCCGCTTCGTGCGACAGATCAATACCGGCAATGGTCCCGCGCAATTCAGGGACCGCGTGTATGATTCCGCCATCATCGAGAATGAGACCCCTGCACTCGAGGTGTCCGCGCACGTCAGCGGCATTACCTTCGATGTAGCCACGGGCGATGATCTCTCCTCCCGTCGCGATAGCACGGGAGATTACCTCAGTCCTTGATCCCGGTGCATCGAGAAATACCCTGGAACCAAGGTCCATCTTCGAGCCGGGGAATGCCGCGACAACGCTGTTGAAGCGCACCGTCGCTCCCTCTCCAACGCAGTGCGCGACGGGGTTGGACTGGAGATCGTGGACGGGTTTCATGATGACGTAGTTGCTGAGGAACGTCGCGTCTTCCTCCACGACAATGCCTGTTCGAGGTCTCACCGCGATGTCGGGCTCCCAGTCATGAATCATCGTGAAGGTTAGCTTGGCACCTTTCTTGACGTAGAACTCGGAGACACCGAGATGCAAGCCCGACTGTCCGTGGGTGCCTGAGGTGCAGCCCGTGATGATGTGTAGCTCGGAATCCTCCTCAGCTATCACGATATTGTGGATGCTCTGAGCAAGCCCCTCGGTACCCAGATAGAGGCAAGCCTGCAACGGCAGTAAGGTCTTCTTACCCGGCAGAGAGCGTATGAAGTAGCCGTTGTAGCTCTCCTCATCTACGCCAGCGGTATACCTGTCCGCATCCGCACTCACCGCCCGCCAGAAGTAGTCTCCCAGCCAGTCGTGCTTGGCGAGAGCGTCCCTGACCGGCAGCATCTCGATGCCGTCCTGGGCGAGAGACACGTGCACAGGTGTATGGTCAACCTGGATGAACGTGCCAGATCTACCAGCGGTATCATCAGTGACAACGCCCGCGGCCAGCATTCGTTGCTTCATCTCGTCGGGCAGCTTCGACGGGTCTTCTTCGTACGGAAGCTCGGGAGCCTGCCTCGAGTATGCACCCGGATCGGGCTGGCCGTCGATATCGAGACGCCTTGAATTGGTTGGGCGCGAGGGCGTATCAGAGACTACTTCACGCATCGAGAGCACTCCTCATATCCACATTGTTTGATGGTGGAAAGAATCTCGTGTGGATCACCACCGCAGGACAGTCGACCGTCTATCATGACGTACCCTGTCCGAGCACTCACGTAGTCGAGTATGTGTCCTGTGTGCGTGATAATCAGGCCGGAGTGACTCCGTTCGCGAATACGCACGTCCTTCTGCAAGAGATTGTTGATGAGATCGCCGATCAAGGCGATGTTCACCAAGTCCACACCTGACTCGGGTTCATCCAGCAGAATGAACTCCGGATTCTGTGCAATCAATTGAAGCAGCTCAGAGCGCTTGATTTCTCCTCCCGAGAATCCGTGATTCACGTCTCGGTCGAGAAAGTCGACCATTCCGGCAGAGTCGGCCATGTCCCGTATCTCGGCCCCGGTGGCATCGCGACGCAGGCACGCAGTCACCATGTCGCGAGTCTTCACGCCGCGCACAACCGGAGGCCTTTGGAAGGACATCCCTACACCCATGCGCGCTCGTTCATCGACCGGGAGCTCGCTGATGTCGGTCCCCTTGAAGATGATGTGTCCCTGCGTCACGCGGTACTTGGGAAACCCCATCAGCGCCATCAAGAGCGTGCTCTTTCCACTTCCATTGGGACCGAAAAGAACGGAGGTCTCCCCGTATTTCACATCCAGGTCGATGCCGTGGAGTATCTCCACTCCACCGACCTCAACGTGGAGGTTGCGCACTGCAAGCATCACATCATCCATCTAGTTGCCTCCGTGGCCAGAGTCCTGGCTATCCCTCAAGCGTCCACTTTTCCTTCACTGTGTACCAACCGGCGGGGTCGGTCAGGAATTCGAACGCATCCAGCAACGCCAGGTGATGCATTCTTTCCTCGCCCGCGAGCACGGTGTAGAACTTCTTCTCAGCCGGCGACGTAGCTTCCTCGCTGCGGCTCCGGTACATGTCGTAGGCTTCCAGTTCCTTCGCCATCGCCGATTTCATTGCCTCGAGTTCCGTCTTGGCGCCATTCACCTGCGGAGTGGAGGCAGCCTTCATGCCGGCGAAGACTGACTTGAGCTCTTTGCCCTCCCACGAAGGGGCTTTCTCGTCAGGCCATTCGTCGGACGAGCCTAGCTGCTTCTCGATGTCCTGGAACTTCTTCGTGTGCGCGTCTTCCTCGAAGGCCAGCCGCTCAAACAACTGCCGGGCCATCGGAGTCTCGGCGGCCTCGGCCGCACGCTCGTAGAACGCCTTCTCGTTTGCCTCGATTTCCATGGCCTTCTTGAGAATCTCCATACGTCTGCTGTCTGTTGCCATCACAAACCTCCTCTTCTTCTTGCCTATCTAGGAATACCGTCGTTTCAGTTCCGAAAGCTCACGCACGTGCTTGCGCTCCTCTCGTACAATCTCGTCCACTGCATCGCGTTCGCGCCGTGACACGAGGTCCCGCATCTCAGTGTAGAACAATATCGAGTCCTTCTCAGCCCCAATCGCCAACTGCAAAGCCTCTGCGGGTCCTGATGCCTTCTGTGCCATCTCACGAACCACCTGGTCGTTGGTGAATACTGAGGAGTCCACAAGCGCCTGAAGATAGGTCTCGTATTCCTCTTCAGCCTCAGGCGGGACTATTGCCCCTGTCCCGGACGCGCCGTCCCGCAGCTTCCGAAAGACATCGATGTGATGCCGCTCCATGTTGGCCAGGCCAGCATAGATAGACTTCAGCTCAGTGTCGGATGTGAACTCGGCCAGCGAGTCATAGTAGGTGACCCCGTTCCTCTCAATCCCCACGGCTATGTCCAGTAGCTCACCAACAGTGAAAACCGCCATATGTACATACCTCCAGTCTGTCGAGTTCGGCGAAGACAGTGACAGCACCTTCAAGACCGGCCGGTGCCCGCCATAGCTTCATCCGTCTTGCTTCTGCCCCGTTTATCCGAAAGTCGCTCGCATGCCTTACACAAGCCACGAAACTCTACGACGTGACACCGAACTCTGAGCCCCGTGGTTTGTTCCACCCTGAGATCAAGGTCAGGGTCGATCGAGACGATCACATCAACGAGCTTTCCGCAGCGCTCACACCGAAAGTGGTAGTGGTCGTCCACGCACGCGTCATATCTGCACGCAGTTCCCGCGCCATCCAAGGCGACGAGCTCGCCTGCCTCGCTCAATAGCCTCAGGTTTCGATAGACGGTTCCGAGGCTGATACCCGGCATGGTCTTCCGCACTTCCTCGTACACAGCGTCAGCAGATGGATGGCAGCCGAGGCGGTGGACCGCTTCCTTCACAGCTTCTCTTTGTCTTGATGTGCGCATAATCAATCAGTAATGGTAACTGTTACGAGTATGAACAAGCAGGCTTTTCCTGTCAAATCGAATCCGAAGCTGACGACAGAAGAAACCCTTGAGGAAAACTAGAACAATGCTGAAAGACCGCACATGGGCGCCATAGTCCGCTGATTGTCACCTCCTCACCACCTCCACTCCGCGGAAATCAGTTGTCGGACAGACTGGGGTGTTGGGTCGATTGTAGTCAGGGGTTGCAGAAGTGTCAAAGCAGGCCTGACCGCGAGTGTGTGTGCTCACACCACCGGTCGGAACTAACTACGACTCAAGCAGTCGAGCGCCCATGGCGCGGGCATCCTGCAGATATGAGGGCGTCTCACGGACCTCGCCCTTGGCATCGACGCCCTTCACCAGCAACTCTTCGGTGTAGGTCACACCTATTGCGTCGAAGAAATACTTGGCGGTCAGTGTCACGCCATCAAAGAGCCTGGGTCCTCTGGTTGCCCCAACCGCTATGAATGCACCCTTGCGATGTGCAACGTCGGGCTGCCAGTTCTTCAACACGTGGCGACGGACCCAGAGCGCTTGACACCGGTCTACCAGTGCCTTGGTCTGACTCGGCATGCCATAGAAGAAGATTGGACACGCGAGAACGATGCAGTCTGACGTGGTGAGCTGCTCATAGAGATCCAGCATGTCATCTTGGATTGTGCAGGTACCATCGACGGCGCAGTGGTAGAGCTCGTAGCAGGGTCTGATGTTCAAAGCACCGATCAGGTACTTCGTGGTCTCGCCTCCGGCCTCACGGGCAGCAGCAAGCACTTCGTCCAGAAGTATGTCTGTGTTACCACCCCGACGCGGGCTGCCCATGATTGCGACGACTTTTGTGGCCATACCGTGGCTATTGTGTCAGCCGAAGTGGCGCTATGCAACGCCCACAGGGTCCACGTCCACTATCCACCCGCGGGGAAACTGGTAGTCGCTCAAGAGACTCGACGGTTCAGACCCTCTGAGGGTTGTCTGCCACCGATAGTGTCCGCGAAGCCGCCACAGGTAGGCAGGAACAGGACCAAAGACCTTCGTATCACCGGACACCGCACGCTGAGTGAGTTCTGCCGTCACGCGTTCGGCTTCCTGTTGTGCGCGCCGTTCATTCACATTGGAATAGAGGAGTCTAACCAGGCGCGAAAACGGTGGATATCCGTTCTCCTCGCGATAGGATATCTCCTCGTCGAAGAACGCTCGGTAGTCCTGGCTGGCCGCAGCCCTAACGACATAGTGCTCCGGGTTGTACGTCTGCAGCACGACATGCCCAGGCCGAACGCCGCGACCAGCCCTGCCGGCCGCCTGGCAAAGCAGTTGAAAAACACGCTCGCCAGCTTTGTAGTCGGGAATGTTCAACCCTACGTCTGAGTTCACGACACCGACGAGGGTCACATTGGGAAAATCGTGACCTTTCGCAATCATCTGCGTGCCAACAACAACATCGACCTCTCCCTGGCGTACGGCCTTGCCGAGACTACCGTCTCCACGGTCACGAGCCGACACATCGCTGTCCCATCTCAGCACGCGAGCAGTCGGAAACAAGCGAGAGACCTCGTCCGAGACGCCCTGCGTTCCAATGCCCAGGTAGTGAAGACGCGAGCTCGAGCAGTTCGGACAGCGTGAGGGGATACGGGAGCGATAGCCACATCGGTGGCACACGAGACGCTCCCTTGCGGCGTGGTAGGCGAGGGACACAGAACACCTCGGACAGCCAACGACGTGTCCGCAACGACGGCACTGCATCATTGTTGCTGTGCCGCGGCGATTGAGGAGCAGAAATACTTGTTCTCCAAGAGCAAGTCTTTCGGTCATCGCGTCGAGCAATGCACGACTGAACAGTCCGGGATTCCCAGCTCGCAGTTCAGCGCGCATGTCGGCCACTTCGACCGGGGGCAATTCGAGACCGCCAGCAACTCTTTCCGGCAGTTCAAGGAGTTCCATTTGGCCGTTGCCTGCATTCCAGAATGTCTCCACATCGGGCGTGGCGCTGCCGAGTATCAACGTGCTCCGTGTGGACTGCGCAAGCTGAACTGCCACCGCACGCGCGTGGTATCTGGGATTGGCGTCATCCTGTTTGTACGTCCACTCGTGTTCCTCATCCAGTACGATGAGCCCGAGGTCCTGTACGGGCGCGAATAGCGCACTCCTCGGGCCGACAACTACGTCACAGTCTCCTCGTTGCACCCTGTCCCATTCATCGGCCTGCTCACCCGCTCGCAGACCACTGTGCAGGAGAGCGATTCTTCCAGGGAACCGCGCCATGAATCTCTCAACCGTCTGGGCAGTAAGTGCAATCTCAGGCACAAGGCATATCGCGCGCCGCCCCTGCTGAACAACACGCTCCGCAGCACGTAGATAGAGTTCAGTCTTGCCACTGCCCGTTACCCCGAAGAGTAGATGGCGCGAGAATCCTAGCGAGTCGATACCGCGGCCTATCCGTGACCAGGCAGCCTCCTGCCGCTCCGTCAATTCGGGCCGAGGGCCCTCCTCTGCAACAAGTCGTCCCAGAGGAGTCCTCCAGACGCGCCGTTCGTGTGTTTCGACCAAGCCCTTGCTCGCAAGCGCGCGGACTATCTCCATGGAGGCCCCACACAAAGTACGTAGCTCCGCATACGATGTGGGGCGCTGCAACGACCTCAGGCACTCGTAGACTTGAGACTGACGCTTTGAGCGTTGGAGTGAGACATCGGCATCCGGGTCGCGGTTCTCTGGGAGCGATACGACTGTCTCGGTAAGTGGCCGGGTACGACCGGGACGAGGGTTCTCAGAATTCACGACGATACCTCGCTCCAGCAGTGTACCGAGTGCCCGTTTGAATGCGGCGGCAGAGAGGCTTCCTCTGGCGTTCCGAGAGGTGACTCGAGTCCTACCACGCAGTCGCTCCACAATATCGCGCTCAGGGGAGGACAAGCTCAGGGCATCGACGTCGACATCTGCAGCAAGATGCAGCCATGTCTGTGGCGTTCGGCTGCCGCCGGGCGGAGCGAAGAGGGAGAGCGCGGCGTAAAGAGGACTGAGATAGTGTCCGCTGATCCAGTCACCCAGTGCGAGTTGTGTCTCGGTCAGTGGGGACTGGTCGACGACAGAGGCGATAGCCTTCGTTGACTCGTAACCTGGCTGGGGAGTGATGGCCGTGACGATGCCACGGACCAGCCGGGAACCGAAAGGCACCCATACAAGCGAACCGAGGCGCACATCGAGGCCCCCCGGGACAGAATAGGAATAGGTAGAACGTCCCGCGGGGGCGTCGACCGCCACCTCAGCATAGCGCATGAGTACCCGAAAGTACGGAGTTACTCGCTGTCGTTCGAAGGTTCGACCTTAGAGACCTTGGCGCGGCGCTCCTTCAGCCTCGCGCGCTTGGCACTAAGGTTCCGCATGTAGTACAGCTTGGCCCTTCGGGCCTTGCCGCGTCTCAACACTTCAACCTTCTCGACCAGCGGAGACTGGTAGGGGAACGTGTACTCGACACCAACGCCGTAGGCCACGCGACGGACAGTGAATCTGCCGCCGTCCACGCTACGACGCATACGAATGACCATCCCCTGGAAATTCTGGATGCGCTCACGGTCGCCCTCACGAACGCGCAAGGCTACCTTGACGGTGTCGCCAGGCGACATCTGATCGATGCTGCCCTTAATCTCAGGCTTCACAAGTTCTCTGATATCCATAATCGCTCCTTGTCAGTCAAAGTTGCCTTGTCCAGCAGGTCCGGGCGTCTCGCAGCAGTCCTCAAGAGAGACTGCCTTCGCCTCCATGCTGCAATCTCCCCATGGTGCCCCGAGAGAAGCACCGGGGGCACTTCCCACTCGCGGAACACCTCCGGGCGAGTGTACTGGGGATATTCCAGCAGACCGTCTGAATGAGAATCGCCAGCAGCCGACTCATCGGAGCCGAGGACTCCTGGCACAAGCCGCACCACTGCGTCCACTACCACCATCGCTGCAATCTCCCCACCCGTAAGCACGTAGTCCCCGATACTTATCTGGTCAGTGACCAGATGCTCGGCAACACGCTCATCTACCCCTTCGTAGTGACCGCAAATGAGAATCATCTGCGGCCGTGCAGCCAACTCGACGGCAATGGCCTGAGTTAGTGGCCGCCCTTGCGGAGTAAGCAGGACAATGGGACAGTCCGAGGACTCCACCGAGTCTCGAACGTGCTCAACCGCCTCGAACACAGGCTCGGGCTTGAGCACCATCCCTGCACCACCACCGTAGGGGTAATCATCGACCGTCCGATGACGATCGTGGGTGTAGTCACGAATGTTATGCGTGACGATCTGTACGAGTCCGCGTTCCTGCGCCCGTCCCGTCATGCTGTATCCCAGAGGTGAGACAAACATCTCCGGAAACAGACAAAGGATATCGATGCGCATGGATGCTCCGCACAGTCATTGCCACCAAGCTAGGCATTTTACCACATAAGCGGTCCGATTTGAATTCCGCACCGCAGGAGCTGGGGGAAACAAAGGTGGGAGGACTTGACAAACAGAGTGGGAACCCCTTAAATACGGATGTGGGGAAAAGTGGGAGAGAAGGGTAACTCTGGGAAGCCAGAGGGGAGATTGAGATGTTCTTTGGTGAGCATGTCTACAAGATAGACGAAAAAGGACGAGTCCCCCTGCCACCCAAGTTCCGCAGGGATATGCGCGATTCCGTTGTCCTCACGAAGGGCCGGGACAAGTGCATCACCCTCTACCCCGTTGCTGAATGGAAGCGTGTTGCGGACGAATTGGGGGCCAAGGCCGTCACTTCGGCCAATCAGCGCAAGGTGAACCGTGCAATATTCGGCACGGCGTTCTCAACCATGTTCGACAAACAGGGCCGCATACCACTACCCCTCCCGCTCCGCGTGTATGCCGAGATCGGCGACACGGTCGTGGTCGTAGGCGTCAACCAGACAGTTGAGCTATGGAACGAAGATCTCTGGAAGACGGAGAAGGCCAAGGCCGAGGAAGAGGCGGAGCAAATCCTGGAGAGCCTTGGAGGTAGTTAGGCAACGTCACGATGTCTTCAGCCGCGCACGTACCGGTAATGGTGAAAGAGACGATGGAGGGACTTCAAGTTCATCCTGGCGGTACGTATGTTGACTGCACACTCGGGGCGGGCGGACACTCCCACGCAATTCTCGAACAAATCTATCCTCAGGGACGAATTCTGGGGATAGACCGCGACACCCAAGCTCTTGAACTGGCACGCCAGGTGCTTGCCGAGTACGGCGACTGCGTTGTACTGGCACAGGGCAATTTCGCAGACATCACGACGATCTGCACGGATGCAGGTTTCACTGAGAACGACGGAATCCTTTTCGACCTCGGGGTGTCCTCGATGCAGTTGGGCACCAGCGAGCGCGGCTTCAGTTTCCAGCACGAGGCGCCTCTGGACATGCGGTTTGACATGAACGAAGGCCCGAGCGCTGCGGACATAGTTAACGGCTACACCGAGCAGGAGATTGCTCGCATATTGTGGGAGTACGGCGAAGAACGCTACTCCCGACAAATCGCGCACAGGATCGTTCGCAACCGTCCGATCCTGTCCACATTACGACTTGCTGAGATTGTGCAGCAGGTCCTTGGCAGCAGGCGTGGCAGAATCCATCCTGCCACCCGCACTTTCATGGCACTTCGCATCGCGGTCAACAGGGAACTGGAAAGTCTGAAGTTGGCGATGGAGCAGACCGTCGGATTACTCCGCGCGGGAGGACGGCTCGTCGTCATCAGCTACCACTCTCTAGAAGACCGTATCGTGAAGCAGTTCATGAGGCGCGAGGCAGCAGACCACGCCTTCTCGCTAGTGACCAAGAAGGTCATCAAGCCCACTTCGTTGGAGTGCCTCTCCAACCCCCGCAGCCGCAGTGCGCGGCTTAGAGTCGCTGAGCGTCTGGCGTAGGACATTCCTGCGTTTCAGCGACCGGCGCAATCTAAGGAGGTGAAAATGGCCAAAGGGATCATTTCCGCTATTGATGTGGGCACCACAAAGATAGCCACAATCGTGGCGAACGTGCGAAGTCAGGATGACATAGAAATCCTCGGCGTCGGCGTTGTGCCAAGTCACGGCCTGCACAAGGGCATAGTCGTGAACATGGATGAGGCAAAAGACGCGATAGCCACTTCGATTCAAGAAGCGCAGAAGATTAGTGGGACTCGCGTTGACTCCGTGTTCGTGGGTGTGACCGGGCGGCACATCAGCAGTATCAACAATAAAGGCGTGGTCGCAATCCCGAGACAGGACCGACTGGTGAGGTCCGACGACCTTCAGCGGGTGCTTGCTGCATCCAGAAACGTCGCGGTTCCTGAGGGAAAGAAACTGCTCCATGCCATCCCGCGCTACTACACGCTGGACAACGAGGAGCGCGTGAAGTCCCCTGTCGGGATGCACGGAACACGCCTGGACGTGGAGACGCATCTCATTACCGCGTCAGTCTCGTCGGTCCAGAACCTGGTCAAGGTTATTCGGAGCATCGGCGTTCAGGTCGAGGATCTCGTGCTTGAGCCGCTGGCGAGTGGAGAGGCCGTACTCACCGCGCAAGAGCGAGAGAGTGGCATCATCATGGCCGACCTTGGCGGAGGAACGACCGACATCGCCGTCTTCAAGGATGGAGACATCTATCACACGGCCATCATTCCGGTGGCCGGCTATCAAATCACAAGTGACATAGCCATCGGCCTCGGCCTCCCGTTCCACGTTGCAGAGAGAATGAAGAAGACCTATGGCAACGTGACCCCTGGCAGTGACGCCGGTAGAGAACACGAACTGACCGGCATCGAGAACGGACACGCGGCATCCTACCGGGAGCTCTGCGACATCGTCCGCTCCAGGATGGAGGAGTTGTTCGAGCTGATTCTGCTGGAGCTTCCCACAACCGACTATCAGCGTCTAGCGCCGTGTGGCCTCGTGCTGACGGGAGGAACTGCGAATCTCGGCGGACTGGCCGACCTTGGCAAGGATGTGCTCAAGATGCCTGTACGCAAGGGCGCACCTCTTGGCAGCGGCGTCTACGGGATTACCGACATTCTGCGTGATTCCGCCTACGCAACAACTCTCGGTCTCGTGCTCTGGCAGGCAAGGAGCCGCGAGCCATCTGCATGGCACGAGAAGAGGGCAGGCATGTTCGGCGGTATCGCAAGGATGTTGAGGAAGCTTTTCCGTGGATAGCATGAACGGACAACATCTTGCGAGGATAAGGAGGTAGAAATGGCCAAGACAACGTATACGCCCGCCCCTGCCAAGATCAAGGCGATAGGCATAGGAGGCGGCGGCACCAACGCAATCAACCGAATGATCCGCGAGAACATCAGGGGCGTGGAATTCGTGGCAATGAACACGGACGCCCAGGCCCTGGCCCTGGCGGAAGCCCAGACCCGCATACAGCTCGGTGAGAAACTCACCCGAGGCCTCGGCGCCGGTGGCGACCACAGAATCGGCACAAAGGCGGCTGAGGAAAGCAAGCAGACCATCCAGGAAGTCGTCGAGGGCGCCGACATGGTGTTCGTATCGGCAGGCATGGGTGGTGGCACGGGCACGGGTGGCATCCCAGTAGTCGCGGAGACCGCCAAAGAGAGCGGCGCGCTGACCATCGGCGTGGTGACCAAGCCCTTCAAATTCGAGGGCGGGCATCGCTCTGAGGTTGCAGAAGAGGGCATCATGAACCTGACCGACAAGGTCGATACCCTCATCATCATCCCGAACGACAGGCTACTCCAGCTGTGCGACAACAAGACCACGGTGGACGCGGCCTTCCGCATGGCCGACGATGCGCTCCTTCTTGGCGTGCAGGCTATCTCGGAAGTCGTCACTGTCCCTGGCCTCATCAACCTGGACTTCGCCGACATCAAGTCGGTCATGAAGAACGCGGGCCCGGCATGGATGTCGGTCGGCAAGGGCAACGGACAGAATCGAGCCGTCGATGCAGCCAAGGCTGCGCTCGCCAGCCCACTGCTGGACGCGCAGGTGAACGGCGCCAAGGGCGTACTATTCAACATCACCGGTGGCCCCAGTCTGACGCTTTTCGAGTGCAATGAGGCCGCGAGCGTAATCAGCGAAGCTGTTGACCCCAGGGCCAACATCATCTTCGGTGTCGTCTTCGACCCGAAGATGGAGAGCGAAGTGAAGATTACCGTCATCGCGACCGGCTTCACCAGCCAGTATGGTAAGGGTTCTCCCGACATGGAAGAATTGCGCAGACTGATGAAGGGCGGCGGCGACACGCTCGACGTACCTTCGTTCCTGCGCCGCGGACAGCGACATGGCGCGGGCCAGTTGACACAGGCCATGCATGGCCAGACTGAGGTGACCCCTCAACCCTCAAGACTTTCCTGGCAGTAGACAGAGACACCAGGGGGAGGGTGCGAGCAATCCGCCCTCCCCTTCCTCCTACCAGATCGTGTGAGCGCATTAGCCGCCTAACTATATGTGCTGCTAGAATTACCCTGGACCACAAGAGGTGGGGTCTACGGCGTGAAGTGCCCATATTGCGGCGCGACAGATTCCCGAGTTGTTGACTCGCGTGGCCTTGAGGAAGAGGTCAGGC
>Ga0272441_10012473_pt1 | contig 12411 bp, 10 predicted proteins | sample SSMProp6N_FD_193582 | JGI IMG/M metagenome (GOLD analysis project Ga0272441, IMG submission 193582) | Marine sediment archaeal communities from Little Sippewissett salt marsh, Falmouth, MA, United States - SSM-Prop-6N | ecosystem: Environmental > Aquatic > Marine > Wetlands > Sediment ...
CTGCTCAATGACCTGACCGAAATGGAATTCCGCCATCCCGAAACCGGCGCCAAAATGGTCTATGAACTCGCCTGATTTCACCAGAAAAGTGCCATCCCCGTTTCCGCCGGGATCAGGAAGTCTGAACTTGGGCAAGCACCTGCGCGGGCGTCATTTTCGGGTCGATCAAGGCTAGGGTGTCCACGCGGCCCGGCGGCATTGCTTCCCCAACCTTGTTGAAGAAGGCGTTTCTGTCTCTGGCAGAGGCGAAATGCGCGGTCGCCCATTCGCTCAGGTAACCCATGCCCGCGTTGGCTTGCAGGAGGGTGTGCGCGTAGACGATGTGCGCGCCCTCGAGAAATAGCGGCGCCAAAGGGCGCATCTCCGGTGCGTCAAAATCGTCCACGAATCGCTGCCCATGCGCGTTCATCTCGGTGCCGACGATGATGGGCAGGTCGTGGGATCGCGTGAGTTCGACGAAGGCATGAAGCCGGTCGACTTTGGTCTTCTTGACGTCCGGGTCCTTGACGTTCCAGTTGCGGTCCGGGATGATGTTCACCGCGGCCACGCCGTCGGCCATCATGAGGTCGAGCAGTTCTTCGATGGCTTGCTCGCCCTCGCTCAAGCCGTCGAGCCACGTGAGCGTGGGAATGGCGTTGGCGGATCGGATAAACGCATTGACCTTGGGCAGCGCAGGGAAGTCGCGGCCTTTGGGTTTCACGTACCCGACGCCGCCCGCCTTCATGGTCTTGGAGCGGATCAATCCCTGGAGGGCGGGCGCGTCGTGCAACGCCGCCCGCACGTCCGCAATGGCCACGCCGAGTTTCTCCGCCCAGAACGCGGCCCTCGACTCGTCGTCGGGGTAGCACTCGCGCGCCTTGGCGTCATACGCCATGCACACGTGCCGCTCGGTGGGATTGCCGTTGGGCGTGAGGGGCAGGACGTCGCGCGCGTAGTCCAAGGTGGCGGGCGCGAGGAACGGGTTGACGCGCGCGAGGACGCCTTGGTTGCGCGCCTGGGCCGTGGCCTTGAACTCGGCGAGCACGGGATCGGCAATCGCGCCTGTGGTGAACCCGACGCCCATGTGATACGAGATGCCCGGTTCGCCCGGCGAGTTGATCTCGCGCGCCTCGAACGGCTCGATGAACACGCGGGTCTCGACGCCCGCGCAGCCGCGCAGTCCCAGGGCCGCGCAGGCTTCGAGAAACTCGTCCGCGGCGTCGAGCACGTCGAAGTCGACCACGCCGGCGGCCCGCAAGCCTTCGCAGCGCGCGCGCCAGGCAATGTAGGTGGGCGAGTAACCGTAGCCGTTGTAGGAGAAGAAGGTATGGCAGTGCATGTTGACCGCATGCCCGGGCTCGGGCAACACGATGTGGCCGCGCGCGACCCTTTCGAGCAGGGCCTCCAGGGCCGCCCGCCTGCGTGCGGCGTTGAAATCGTTGAGCTGTGCCTCCAATGCTTCTCGTGATTCAGGCATCGTCATCCTCCGAATTTACCCAAGTCAGGCGGGCGCCGTTGAATGGACGAACGCAGTAGCATTGATCCAATCTCAGGTGCCGCATCCCTTGTCTTGTCCCTCCCCCTCCGGTCTCCAGCCTACAGGCTGCGGACTCCCCGCACGGCTCACGGCGCGTATTCGTAGGCGCCCATGTCGTAGTCCGAGCCGTCCCCGGTCTCCCCCGTGCCTTGTGCGTCGCCGTCAATGCCGCGTGAATTGCCGGCAATGCCCTCGGTCACGCCGCCAAACTCGGCCCCACTGGTGTCGCGCCCTGTGTCAATGCAGGGGGAGTCCGCGGTGAGCGTGTAGTCGTCCTCGTTGGGATAGACAAACAAGGGATCGGCATCGATATTGCCGGTTCCGGAGAACTTGCCCCGGACATCCGAGTAGCTGACGTCGAAGGTCTCGCGTATGGTCAGCGGCAGTTCGGTGATGGCAGGGTTCCACAGGATGCAGTTGGCAATGGTTGCCAAGCCTTCGTCGTAATTGAGGACTACCGCGGTTGTGCCGTCGCCCTCGTTGTTCGCGAGGGTCGAGTTCGCGATGACCGCGGTGCCCTGTTGGTTATAGACGGCCGCCCCGGAGGTCGCCGTGTTGCGGCTCAACACGCAGTTCGTAATCACGGGCGCCGCGGCGTAGTTTGCGACCGCGCCGCCCAGCCCCGCGGCGTTCGCGATAAACGTGCACCGGGTGACTTCGGCATTGGCGTCGGTATGGTTCTGGATCGCTCCGCCGAAGGACTCGGCGGTGTTTCCCGAGAAGACGCACTCGGTGATGAGGGGCACGGAAGCCTCGAAGTTGAATAGGGCGCCGCCCGAATCGGCCGCTGCATTTTGCATGAAGCTGCACCGGGTGAATGTGGGCGAGGACGCGTTCGTGTTCGCCTGCGCGCCGCCTTGGGTGGCCGCATTCTCGAGGAAGACGCAGTCGGTGATCTCGCCGGCCGAGGATTCGTTGAAGATGGCCCCACCGTACAGGCCGGTGTTCTTGACGAAGGTGGACTGCGTTACGGTCGGTGTCGAGCCGCTGTTGGCGATGGCGCCGCCCTGCGCAACACCGATGGCGCTGTTCTCTTCAAACACGCAGCGCAGGAAGGCCGGCAACGACCCGTTGACGTTGTAGACGCCGCCGCCGAGGTCCGCGCTGTTCCTCGTGAACACGGAGTCCGATACCTGTTGCGAGGACTCACTATTGAAGATTGCCCCTCCTTGGACGGCCTCATTGCCTGCAAACACGCAGTTCGTCAGGGTCCCGGAAGTGCTGATGGCGAAGATGCCCCCGCCCATGTCTGCCAAGTTCTGCGAGAAAGTGGTTTGCTCCATCGTGACGACGGCCACGGAGTTAAACATGCCGCCGCCGGATTCCGCCCAGTTATCCGTGAAGGTCACGCCAAGCGCATTGACCATGGACGATGCGGAATTGAACATGCCGCCGCCCTGTCCGGCCTGGTTCTCGACAAAGGTCACGTAGGTCATATCCAGAACCGTCGCGCTGTTGAATACGGCGCCGCCTTGCCCGGCCTCGCCTGCCGTATTTTGGCGGAACGTGCAGTTCGTCAACGCCACTGTCGCGTCCGTACTGAAGATGGCGCCGCCGAGTTCCGCGGTGTTGTTCTCAAAGGTGCAGTTGATCACGGTTGGTGAGACTGCGCTGTTGAACATGCCGCCGCCGTACCCGTTGGCGTCTTCCTCGGTCTCGGACACGGCACGGCCGCCGCGTATGGTGAACCCGTCGAGGATGGCGTCCGCGCCGACGATTACGTGATAGGCGGGCTCGCCGTCGCGCGCGCTGCTCCCGTCGATGACGGTCACGTGCTGCGCCCAATCGCGATCGGTGCGATTGGATTCCGTACCCGCGAAGCCCCCGTACAGGTTTATCCCCTCGCTCAACGCAAGCGATCCCGTCGCATTGAAGCGTTCCTCGTCATAGACGCCGCCGGCCACCCAGACTTCCGTGAGGCGCTTCTGGCGGGCGGTGTCAATGCCCTGTTGAATCGTATGGTACGCGGTGGCCCAGGTCCGGCCGTCGCGGCGCCAGGCGGTGCTGTCCTTGTCCACGTAGACCGCTTGTCCGTAAGGCCATTGCGGGCATCCCGTGAGCAGGAGACATGTCAGAAGAGCACTCAGTATCGCTACGGTACGCATCATTCGGAACATCGGGGACCCCTCGCGGTTACCTTGGTGATCGCCAAACCGTCACGAATGCAGGTACATTGCCCGCTATTGCGGATGCGATTATACATGAACCGGACAGAGGTCGGAAAGCGCAAATCGCCAGGCGCGTCCAGAAGCCGGGTTGACCTCTCCAGCGCTGCGGGCTACACTGAGGCCTGCTTGAGGTTTGCGAATGATGGCCGGGGCCGGCGTTCCCCGCCACGAGGAGGAAGTCCAATGTATTGTTCGGTTCGGGATTGTATGGTTGCGCGCGAGGAATTCTCGAGCCCAGTCGAGGGCATGCGGCATCTCGGGGTCGACGCGGTCGAGATCGCGATCAGCCGTGAGTTCGCGGTCGGGGCAATGGACTCGAAGGAAATGGTCACGCTTCAGTCCGACGACGATGGGCGTGCGTATGCAAAGCACCTCGAGGACCTCGGCATCCGCCCGGTCGCGTTTCTGACGGCGTGCGACTTCAGCGCAGGCGACAGCGCATCGAACGTGCAATGGGTGGCGCGCGTCCTCGAACTGGCGGACCTCATGGGCATGCCGGCGATCCGGATCGATTCGGCCATGCAAAAGGAACGTGAACTGGATTTCGAAACACGCGTGGACCTGTTTGCCTCGAACCTCAAGGCCGTGCTCGAGCGCACGGCCGGGTCCACGGTGGCCATGGGGATCGAGAACCACGGCTACCAAGGCAACAACCTCGCCTTCCAACTCAACGTCTACAAGGCCGTCGGATCCGATCGGCTCGGGTCGACCATGGACACCGGAAATTTCTACTGGCGCGGCTACCCGCTCTCCGAGGTGTACGGCATTCTCAACATCCTCGCGCCGTACACCAAGCATACGCACCTCAAGAACATCAACTATCCTGAGGACACGCGGGAGGTGATGCGGGAGGGCGGCTGGGAATATGGGAGATATGTGTCGCCGCTCGACGAAGGCGACATCGACCACGCCAAGGTCCTGCGCATCCTCGCCGACGCCGGCTACGACGGAGACATCTGTCTCGAAGACGAATCGCTCGGCCATTACGCCGAGGGCCAGGAACGCATTGCGGTGCTCGAACGCGACGTGGCGCATATCAAGCAGATTATCAAGGCTCTCGAGAACTGATGGGCGTCATCAACCCGCCAGGCGCTCAGAGCACGAAGCGGGTGAGTTCTGCTGCGCTGTCGAGCACCGTGGCCCCGGGTGCGGATACTATGCGTGCCTCGAACGCGTGCGTGCCGGGAGCGCTAGCAATGGGCTGCTTCAGTGTGACGAGGGCTTCGTAACGGCTGGCGCCCGCCGGTATGCGCGGCGCCGATTGCGTGCCCACGGGTTCTTCGTCCATGAGGAACTCGGCCACGACCTCGCCCGAGTCGATGCTCCCGATGTTGCTGACCGCGGCAGCCAAGTAGGCCGTGCCGTCCGCATTCTGCGTGAGCCAAAGGCCGCCCTGCAGGAAGGTGACGCACGGCTTGATCCAGTACTCGAAGCACAGACGGTCGGAAGCGGCCTTCACCTGCTCCATCTTGGCCAGGTTGGCGTCGGTCTTCTCCATCCGGGTGCTGCCGTTGTACCAGCCGACCCCGCGCATTTCGGGGAATTCCCGGCGGATGAAGCGAATGACGTTCTCGAGTTCGCCCAGGTCGGTCCGGTCCGGCCGTTCCGTGTTGTCGAGCCCGATCAGCGTGTAGCAGTGGTTGCCATAGGCCGGCTGGAACATGTCGCTCGATCGTATCACCGGTTCGACGCGCGCTTTGAGCCATGCATAGATGTCCAACGCGCCCAACTCCTCGGGCAACGCGCGCCACAGGTAAGTCTCGAGCAAGTAGACGTCCGCGGCCCGGCGACAGACCGCGGCCAGTTCCGGCCGCGTGCCCCCCGCATTCCAGACGGCGAAAAACTTGCCGTGCGCCGCCTTGCGGGCACGGATCAACCCTTCCATGGCCGCGACGGAAGCGCGCAGGCCGAACGTTCCCGGGTAGGCGCCCACCTCGTCGATGCCGCAGCCGTAGGTGTTGTCCTCGGATGCGTAACGCTGGAACAGACTCTCCTCGATCTGCGCCAGGACTTCCTCGGGATGATCCTCGGCCTCTTTCCAATCGTACGAGGTCTTGCCGGGCGCCCAGTGGAGCGGCAGCACGCCTCGCTCGGCCAAACGCTGGTGCATCTCGGGATCCCTCCCCGCCGCGGTCACACACGTACACCAGCGGCCGTTCTCATACTCGCGGTACCAGGGGAAGTGCAGGTCGCGCCCTCTACCCTTGATAATGACCGGCAGCGTCAATTCGGCTACATTGTCGTTCTCGTCCTCTTCGGCAATGGCGTCTTGCGGGTCCAGCTCAGCCCGCACCGTGTACAGCCCGTTGTGGTCCGACGACCAGGTCAAGCTACCCTCCGCCGTCCCTTCTTGCCGCTGAAGCTTGATGGCCCTCTCTACGACCGCCTTGCCCTCTGCGTCCAGTATTGTGAGTTTGGCTTGCGGGTTTGCCACGGTGCGCCCCGTGCAGGTCGCGCGGACTGCAATCGTAACCTTCTCGCCCTCGCGGGGCAGCAACGGATTGGTGAAGAGCCCGCCGGTGAGATACGGCTCGGCCGTAATCGACAGATTCGGCGCGGCAACGGCGCCTGTACCCCATACAAAAAGCAACATAGCGACAGCGCCACATCGAGTCATGAGCCTATCCTCCTTCCACGCTTCCACGTCCTCCGCGACAATGAACAGCAGCCAGGCTAGTCTCTCGAACGGACATAGTCAAGCGTAGCGGCGTCGTTCTCAATGCGCCCTGGCCTTGACAGCCCGGCTGGCGTGCGATAAACTAAGGTTGTGTGACGTTTGCCCGACGTTTCGTCGAAAAGACGTCGAACCGGCAACAACGGTGCATGTTTGAACCAAAGGCCAGCGCAAAGCGTGCATACAATATCGCCCAGACAACGCGAGATTCGCAAGCGGGACGCGCATATCCTGGACGTGGCGCGTCAACTCCTGCTCGCCGACGGATACTACGGCATGACCATGGATCGGATTGCGGACATGAGCGAGTGTCCGAAGGGGACGATGTATCAGCGTTTTGCGTGCAAGGAGGACCTGATTCTGGCCCTCGCGTTGGGCAGCGTGAAGCGGCGTCTCGATATGATGCGGCGGGGCGCCTCGTTCGCGGGCAGGCCCCGGCAGCGGATGGCGGGTGTGGGCGAAGGGGTGGTGCTCTATGCGCGGCTGAATCCTGAGGACTGGCACATCATTCGCATCTCGAGCGGGCCGATACGCGAAAAGGGGAGCACCGAGCGGATTGGGGCCATCCAGCGCATAGAAAACGACACGGCCGACCTGGTGCGCGGCATCTTGCTGGACGCTGTGAATAACGGGGACCTCGTCGTAGACGGCGGCACGAAGGTGGAGGGCATCGCGTACGCACTGTGCGCGCTCGCGGTAGGCGGCTACGCGCTGGTAGAGAACGACGTCGCCCAAAACGCCTTGGGCGTCGCTTCGCCCCTTCGGGCGTTGTCGGAAGTTTACAACCGGCTCGCAGACGGATACGGGTGGCAGCCGCTCTACAGCGAACTGGACTGGGAGGAGACGCTGGCCGAGATTCGCCGGACGGTGTTTCCGGACGAGGCGCAGCAGTTGTACGGCCACGGGTGCTGGTACGGCGATGCCGGTAAGGCTCGGCCGAGGGCGCGTCAGTACAGCTAGACTGGGCGGGGAAGTGCGAACGCCCATTGAGCAACGCGGGAAGTTCGTGACGACTGCGCGTAAGCACAGTCAAGGAGGTCATATCATGCGAAAGAAAGGCTTCACCCTGATCGAATTGCTCGTCGTCATCGCTATCATCGGTATCCTGGCCGCCATCCTGTTGCCGGCGCTGGCGCGCGCGCGCGAGGCGGCGCGTCGGGCGAGCTGTGCCAACAACCTCAAGCAATGGGGGCTGATTCTCAAGATGTACGCAGGCGAGGACCCAGCCGGGAAGTTTCCCCCTGCCCAGCATCAACCCCCGGGCTGGATGGGCGTCTTGACCATTCCGTACGTCGTCGGCACGTATCCCGAGTACGTGACGGACCCCGCCATCTACGTCTGCCCATCGAATCCGACCCACAGCATTGACGACATGTACTACGACGACGGCCGAACCGTGCTCATTGATCGGCGACACGAGTCCGGCGACCAGTTCAACCATTGGTGGAACGCGTGCTGGTCTTACAACTACTGGGGCTTCACGTACGACCTGTGCGACGACGTCCCGGAGAACATGGAAGACGCGACGCCGTATGCACAAATTGCGGTGATGCTCGACCTGGACGTCGTGATCCCCGAGGGAGAGCATGCCCCGGCCCAGTTCATCCGACAGTGGATCAAAGTCCTGCTGAACGATGAGATGTACCAGCGCAGCCTCGAGGAACGCCGAGACGACCCCGCCTACTTTGTCTATGGACCGTTCGGCCCTCTGGACGAGGACACCGTGGGCCAGCCCGGGGATCTGCTCTTCCCGCTCGTCGGCTGGGGGAACGGCCACAGCAACACGGTCCACCGGCTCCGCGAGGGTATCGAGCGCTTCATGATAAGCGACATTTTCAACCCAGCCGCAGCGGCCAAGGCGCAAAGCAGCCTGTTCGTCATGCACGACTGGATCTCGGCCAAGGTCCAGGACTTCAATCATGCGCCGGGCGGCGCGAATGTGCTGTTCATGGACGGCCACGTCGCATTCTTGCGGTATCCCAACACCCAGGCCCCCGTGATCCGTCCGCTCGCGCTCGCCATGCCGATCTTCACCACTCCGCAGTAAGTGCTCTCGCAATGGGCTCTCAGAGCGCGGGAATCCAATGGATTGTGAAGCGGCTATTGCATTCCGTCATTCCCGCGAAGGGGACCTTCCAAAAATGCAAGTGCAGCCGAAAGTGCTTGTTCATTTCGCCCCTCCCGTCATTCCCGCGAAGGCGGGAATCCAGCAACAGGCGAGCGTAAACCATTGTGCCCACTGGATTCCCGCCTTCGCGGGAATGACGGACTACGGCACGCCCTTATGGCTTCTCTACCTATCTTCTGAGTTGCGTCGACTTTTTGGAAGGTCCCGAAGGCGGGAATCCAGAAGACACCAATGCCTGCGTGCTTCTCTTTCTGGATTCCCGCCTTCGCGGGAATGACGGGACAGGCGAAAAGGCTTATTGCCAAGCATGCGTGTCAACGTCGCGAAGGCGCGCATCCGCACTTCACACCAAACGGCCAAACAGCTGCGGGTATTGAGTACTTGACATCGAGAGTTTCTTGCGGCCCAGGCGCCACTTCTTCCGTGTGGTATGATGAGGGGCACCTGCTTGGTTCCGGCTATGCCGAACCAGGGCGGTCAAGGGCTTTCTCGCTGGAACGCCACAAGCGTCACCAGGCACAAAGCAAGGGAGGGAGTGATGGATGATGCGACGAACGCTTGGCCCTTCGGATTGGGAAGTCTGTGGTGCGGCGTGGCCGGGCTCACGCTTCCCCTCCTTCTGGCGTTTTGGCTCGAATTTGTGAGCCAAGCCAAGATCCTGGATTTCGCTATCCAGCGGGGATTGGCCGGTTGTCTCGTCATCCTGTTCGCGGCGCTTGAGGTAGTCGCGCTGGTCACGGGTTTGGTCAACCGCCGCGCCCTGTTCGGCAAGGTTGGCATCTGCCTGGCTGCCATGAGTTTTTCCGCGGTGGCCGGCGGTGTCATAACTCACCTCATTGTCGGTGCGTTGACATGATCGAATCTGTAGAGAAAGAAAAGGCGTGGCTACGGAGAATCAGCGCAGGTTTCGGCGTTGGTGGTATTGTTCTCCCGGTCATTCTGGCGGGTCTGGCTAAGATCTTCGTCAGCTTCCCTCAGGCCTGTTTCATGTTCAGCCTGTTTCTGTTCATGGCTTCTGAGTCAATTGCGCTCGTCACAGGGCTTTTCTCATCGCGGTTGGCGGCGCGGCCTGTGGTCGTATGCCTCATCGGCATGGCGGTCGCCGCGGTCGCCGGAGGCATCGGCTTCTTTGTCGGGCTCGTCGTGGTGCTGATGACAATCGGCTAAGGCCCTGGATAGTGTTAGAGCTGGCGGAAATGGCCCAGTTTTTCGTAGGATAATTCGCGGCTTCAGAATTGCTGGGCTAGAAAGGAATCCGGGCACGGAACGCCCAGAAGGGAGGTCTGAAGATGTCAAACGCGGAAGGATACCTGAAAAACAGTCACACCGACAAGTACTTGACGGCTGGCAGGCCGAGAGCTGACAGGGGCAGGAAGGTCAAGGCCAATAACAAGCGTGGTCGTTTCCCCACGGGGCACTGGGCGCTCGAGCACCGCGACCACCGACGAACCCTTTACATCCTTCACGAGGGAGGAGAATTGGAGGTAAATGCCGACGGAGAGCCGAGTGTGCTTCCTATCGTGGAGGGCGGTGGGAGCCAACTCGCGGGCATGTGGGAGATATGCAGACTCTTTCCTGATAATCCGAATAAGTTCTACCTGAGATACATTAATCAGAGCCGAAGGCTGAGCGCGCCGCGAGGAGGGGCGGGATGGTTTCTTCGAGCAGACGCAGATGGAAGAGTCTATTTTGAGCAGTTGCCGGATGTTGACGATATGCTCAGGGACCGCAGAAGACATCATGCTACGTACAAGTCCTGCATTTGGACATTCACCCCTTACTAGAGGGAGTCGGACGGAAGCCTAAAGCGCTGACGGACGTTGTGGTTGTGATATTCATGCGGTCACTGCCGTGAGAATGTCCATTCCTGTATCACAGGTTCTGGTGCGCCCTGCTCACGGACCTGTATCCATTGGAACTCGATCACACCCGGCCCCGTTGCCGGATCGATGCGCAGCGCCGCCAACGGCGCGTTCGCCTCGAATGCGATCTCGTATTCATGCCAGTCCCCGTCATGCACCGGGCTGAAGTCGAGGCGTTGATGCGGGCCAAATTGGCGCGCCTTCTCGGTCGTCCAGAAGAACTGACCGACCCCTGTGCCGCTGGATCGCATGCGGAACCGCGCCGCCAGCTTGCCCGACGCCCGAGGGACGCTGCCGTTGACAATGAACGGGTCGGGCCCGGTGCTCGTCATGACCATGGCGTCGGCGTCCTGCCTGATCCAACACTGGCCGCTCGGCCGCCACCCGGCGATCTCCTTGGCGGCATCCGTCCTGTAATTCGGGTTCCTTTGCGGCACGAGCGCGCCCGTCTCTGCGAGATGCGCGTCCAGCATCCGCTCGAGGGCGGCCGCGCGTTTCGGCTCCTGGTCCGCGAGATTGTGCAGTTCGGCGATATCGTCCTTGAGGTTGTAGAGCTCGATGCGGTTGGGGAACATCTCGTCCAGTTCGTAGAAGCGTATGAGCTTCCAGTCACCCATGCGCACCCAGCTTGCCTGGCGGCACGGCACGGCCGGGGTCGCATGCGGGAAATGGCCGTAGACGGCGTCTCTTCGTAACCGCTTGCCCAAGAGCGCGGGCACGATCGAAATGCCGTCGAAGACCTGTTTCGGCGGCGCCTCGATGTCCAGCATGTCGAGAAGCGTCGGGTAGAAATCCACACTGCAGATGACCTCGTGCGAGACCGTGTTCGGCGCGACAACCCCGGGCCAGTAGACCAGGGCCGGCACGCGCACGCCGCCCTCGTACACCGAGCCTTTCCCACCGCGGAGCGGGGCGTTGTTGGTGGGCGTACGGCCCTCGGGTGCCCACGCGCCCAGGTTCGTGCCGTCCCGCGCGGTGCGGTCGTACATGTTGCCGCCGTTGTCGGATGAAAAGAGGATGATCGTGTTGTCGCGGAGGCCCTGTTCTTCGAGTTTGTCGAGCACGCGGCCGAGGCTTTCATCCATGCTGCGGACCATAGCGCCCATGACGGCATTGTCCTGCGCACCACGCGGATCCTTCTTCCCCTCGAAGTACTCCCGGTACTCGTCCTTGCACTGATACGGCGCATGCACCGCGTACTGCCAGAGGCACAGGAAGAACGGTTCGCCCTGCGCGTCGTCGATGAACGCGAGCGCCTCATCGGTCAGGCGGTCCGCGATGTACTCCCCCTCGGGGCCATCGGGCAGATTGCTGATGCGGTAGGGCGAAAAATAGCTGGGCGGTCCGGGCCACCTGCCGCCGCCCACGTTTCGGTCAAAGCCCTGGTGTTCGGGCCAGTACTTCTCGTCGTGACCCAGATGCCATTTGCCGACGAAACCCGTCCGGTAACCGGCATCCCGCATCGCTTCCGCAATCGTGTACTCCTCGAGCGGCAAGTATCCCTGGCAGCGCGGCGAGAGGATCTCCTGGTGCGGTGGACCCTGCGCCGGGAGCAGCGGCCCCGGCCGTTCCGGCATGTGGCCGGAAGCCCCGGTGATGTGCAGCCGGCCCGGGTACTTCCCGGTCATGATGCTGGCGCGCGTGGCCGTACACAGCGGCGCGGCCGAGTAGGCGTTCGTGAAGCGCACGGATGCCGCGGCCAAGCGCTCAACGTTCGGCGTTTCGTAGTACCGGCTGCCGTAGACCGTGCAGTCCATCCACCCCAGGTCATCGACCAGAAACACGACGACATTGGGCCGTCTCTCCGCGGCTGCCGGCCTCCCAAGCAGGGCGGCCCCGACGCCGGCCGATGCCAAACCAACCATGAACTCCCTGCGGCTTATGCTCCTGCGGCGGTCTACGTTTGTCATTGTGCTGTCCTTGCTCACGTGTAACGGCTAGGGAACCCAGGGCAGCGCAGATCTCAAAGACCTCGCGATTACCCAAGATGTAACTGTTTAGCGGATTGGCGTGAAGGCCATGTGATTCCGTCATTGCGAGCGAAGCGAAGCAATCTCGACCGG
>Ga0272441_10012474_pt1 | contig 12410 bp, 8 predicted proteins | sample SSMProp6N_FD_193582 | JGI IMG/M metagenome (GOLD analysis project Ga0272441, IMG submission 193582) | Marine sediment archaeal communities from Little Sippewissett salt marsh, Falmouth, MA, United States - SSM-Prop-6N | ecosystem: Environmental > Aquatic > Marine > Wetlands > Sediment ...
GCGGGAGGGGAGTGAGAATGGCGAAGGAGAAGTTTGAGAGGACGAAGCCGCACGTCAACATAGGTACGATTGGTCACGTAGACCATGGTAAGACGACGTTGACGGCGGCGATCACGCAGTATTTGGCGGCGCAGGGCAAGGCGAAGGCTCGCGGTGTGGACGAGATAGACAACGCTCCTGAGGAGAAGGAGCGAGGGTTGACGATAGCGATCTCGCACGAGGAGTACGAGACGGACGCGCGTCATTACGCTCACATTGATTGTCCGGGGCACGCGGACTACGTGAAGAACATGATCACGGGTGCGGCGCAGATGGACGGTACGATTTTGGTGGTATCTGCGGCGGACGGTCCGATGTTGCAGACGCGTGAGCACATATTGCTGGCGCGTCAGGTGAACGTACCGGCGATCGTGGTGTTTTTGAACAAGACGGACCAGGTGGACGATCCGGAGCTATTGGATTTGGTGGAGTTGGAGGTCCGGGAGCTGTTGAGCAAGTATGAGTTTCCGGGGGATGACATACCGATGATTCGTGGGAGCGCGTTGTTGGCTTTGCAGGACTGCATAGCGGGCAACATGGACACGGAGAACACGGCGTGCGTGCCGGAGTTGCTGGCGGCGGTGGACAGTTACATACCGATGCCGGAGCGGGACGTGGACAAGCCGTTCTTGATGGCAGTGGAGGACGTATTTTCGATAACGGGTCGGGGGACGGTTGGAACGGGTCGTATCGAGCGCGGGATCATCCACGTTGGTGACGAGGTGGAGATAGTTGGCATCCGTGAGACGCACAAGACGGTGGTAACGGGCGTAGAGATGTTCCGGAAGTTGTTGGACGAGGGTCAGGCGGGTGACAACGTGGGTTTGTTGTTGCGTGGCGTGGACAAGAAGGAGTTGTTGCGGGGCCAGGTGGTATGTGCGCCTGGTAGTGTAACGCCGCACACGGAGTTTGCGGCGGAGGTGTACGTATTGACGAAGGAGGAGGGGGGGCGGCACACGCCGTTTTTCAACGGATATCGTCCGCAGTTTTATTTTCGGACGACGGATGTGACGGGAAACATCAAGTTGCCGGACGGGGTAGAGATGGTGATGCCGGGCGACAACATCACGGTGGACGTGGCGTTGATAACGCCGATAGCGATGGAGGAAGGGTTGCGTTTTGCGATTCGCGAGGGCGGTCAGACGGTAGGCGCGGGCGTCATCGCGAAGATAGCGAAATAGGCTGGGGCCGGTTAGGGCAATGAGAACGCGTATAACGCTTGCCTGCACGGAATGCAAGCAGCGCAACTATTCGGCGGACAAGAACCGGCAGCGGCAGCAGCAGCGGCTGGAGATGAAGAAGTACTGTCGATTCTGTCGCCGCCACACGGTGCACAGGGAGACGCGATAGGCCGCGGGGGACGGCGGTCTCAATGAACAGAGACACGCTGTCGTAGATCAACTTGAGGATCAACGCAGGCCTGTAGCTCTAATTGGCAGAGCACCGGACTCCAAATCCGGGTGTTGGGGGTTCGAATCCCTCCAGGCCTGCCAGGCACACAAAGGCAGGCTGACGGAATAGTGGGGAGTTCCACGCCCCATCCGTCGGCTTCTTTGCGACTACGGTGCCGGTGGCCGGGTGTGCTCGGGGGATTCCGAGTGTATGGGGGGCCGTGGTGGCGGGAAGCATCGGGGAGCCATGATAGCTAAGACCAAGAAATACGTCTCCGAGGTCGTTGCGGAGATGAAGCGGGTGACGTGGCCGACCCGGCGCGAGCTGGTGAGCGCGACTGCCGTTGTGGTCGTCATGGTTGTGATAAGCGCGGCGTTCATCGGCGTGGCGGACGTCGTCTTCCAGAAGGTCATCGTGATCGCCCCGGCGAAGCTTATCGAGCTTCTCGGCGGCGGGGCCTGAAGCGTGGGGAGCGGGTAGGTGGCAGAGCAGAGCACCGAGGCCAGGTGGTACGTCGTCCACACTCAGGCCGGGCACGAGAATCGCGTAAGGCACAATCTCGAGCATCGTATTGACTCGCTCGGGATGAAGGATGCCATACCCGAGGTGCTGGTGCCGACCGAGGAGGTGGCCGAGATCCGCGGCGGCCAGAAGCGCGTCTCGACCCGCAGGTTCTTTCCCGGGTACGTGCTCGTGAAGATGGTGATGAACGAAGAGACCTGGTACCTCGTGAAGAACACGCCGGGTGTTGCGAAGTTCGTGGGTGCGGGCAACGCCCCGGTGCCTCTGACGGAAAAAGAGATCGATACGATCATGCAGCAGACGGAGGAGCGTCAGGAGAAGCCTCAGCCGAAGGTGGTCTTCGAGACCGGCGAGCGCGTGAAGGTGATAGAGGGTCCGTTCGTCAACTTCACAGGTGTTATCGACGACGTTCAGCCCGAGAAGGGCAAGCTTCGCGTAATGGTGTCAATCTTCGGCCGGCCGACGCCGGTCGAGCTCGAATACTGGCAGGTGGAGAGAGTCTAGGATGGCCAAGCGAGTAACGGCGCAGATAAAGCTCCAGGTGCCGGCCGGCCGGGCGAACCCGGCCCCGCCGGTGGGTCCGGCGCTCGGTCAGCACGGCGTGAACATCATGGAGTTCTGCCAGGCCTTCAACAGCCAGACGCAGGGCAAGGAAGGCCTGATCATCCCCGTAGTCATCACGGTCTACCATGACCGTTCGTTTACGTTCGTGATGAAGTCTCCTCCGGCGGCCGTGCTTCTCAAGCAGGCCGCCAATCTCGCAAAGGGCTCCGGTGAGCCCAACAAGAACAAGGTCGGTCAGGTCACGGTCGATCAGGTGCGCGAGATCGCGGAGACGAAGAAGAACGACCTCAACGCGGCCGACGTCGACGCCGCCGTCCGGATCATCATGGGCACGGCGCGCTCGATGGGCATCGAGGTTGTCGGGGGGGCCGCCTGATGAGCCGGCAGACCAAGCGTCAGAAGGTCAACGAGGGCAAGGTCGAGGCGGGCAAGGCTTACGATCTGATGGAGGCGATAACCGTTCTCAAGGGCATGGAGGGCGCCAAGTTCGACGAGACGGTGAGTCTCTCGTTCAACTTGGGCGTCGACCCGCGCCAGTCCGACCAGATGATCCGCGGCACGGTGAAGTTGCCGAACGGTACGGGCAAGACGGTACGCGTGGCGGTATTCGCCAGGGGCGAGCACGCGGCGGCCGCGGAGGCGGCCGGCGCCGACTTTGTCGGAGCCGAGGACCTGGTCGAGAAGATCCAGGGCGGCTGGCTCGATTTCGACGTTGCGGTTGCCACGCCGGACATGATGCGGGACGTGGGCAAGCTCGGGCGCGTATTGGGCCCGCGCGGACTCATGCCCAACCCGAAGACGGGAACGGTGACCTTCGACGTCGCCGACGCCATCGGGGACATCCAGGGAGGGCGGGTGGAGTACAAGCTGGACAAGGAGGCCAACCTCCACGTCGTGGTGGGCAAGGCCTCGTTCGATGCGGAGAAGTTGGCGGAGAACGCGCGTACGGTCATCGAAGTGGTGACGAGGGCGCGTCCGGCCGCCTGCAAGGGTACCTACATACGCAAGGCCGTTCTGACTTCGACCCAGCGGCCCGGAGTTGCGTTGGACGTCTCCGGGTTTGCCGCGGTGGTCAGCGCGTAATTCAAGGGTTGCTGCGGGGGCCTGGCGGCTTCCCGCGGCGAGCACTGAGGGTGCAAGGCAGTGCCACAGCTTGTGAACAAGGCGATGCTCGCCGATCTATCGAGCCGCGTTTCGCAGAGCCCGGACCTATTCGTCGTGGGATACAAGGGTCTGGACGTTGAGGCCATGACGGATCTGCGGCGGCGCGTCCGCGAGGCCGGCGGGCGCATGATGGTGACCAAGAACACACTGACGCGTCTGGTGTTCTCCGAGTCCGACCGCTCTGCTCTGACCGAGCAGATAGCCGGTGCGACGGCGCTGGTCTTCGTGGGGGAGGAGCCGCCGGCGGTCGCGCGGGCCTTGCGCGATTTCGCCAAGGACCACGAGGCCTTAGAGCTCCGCGGCGGCATGCTCGAGCGGTCGGTTCTGGACCACGCCAACGTGGCCGAGCTGGCGGATATCCCGCCGCGGGACGTGCTCATAGCCAGGGTGATCGGGGGAATAAACGCCCCGGTGGCGGGCTTTGTCGGTGTCCTGGCGGCGGTTCTTCGCGACCTTGTCGGGGTCATCGACGCGGTTTCGAAGAAGAGGGTGGAGTCGGGTGAGGAGGTTGCCGCGGAGCCGCAGGCCGCCGAGCCGGCCGCAGAAGAGGCTCCGGCGGTGGAGCCGGAGGCCGAGCCCGCCGCGCCCATCGAGTCTGTTGAAGGCGGCGAGGGTGAGGGCGGAGGCGACGAGACCGAGTAGAGACGGCGAGGGCCGTTTTCGAATAGCACGTGCGTTTGGGGCATATCCAGCCCCTGGTCGGCGGAAGAAAGCAGCACGCTCCTGATAGCGTTGCAGTGAGAGGAAGAGCGACATGAGCACGGGCGAGATGGTTCCCGAGATCCAGGGCTTCATCGATCAGATCGACAAGATGACGGTCCTGCAGTTGTCCGAGCTGGTGAAGGCGCTGGAGGATCACTACGGCGTGACGGCGGCGGCGCCCATGGCGATGATGGCGGGTCCGGCGGCCGGTGCGGCCGGGGCTGCCGAGGCCGAGGAGCAGATCGAGTTCACGGTTGTGCTTTCGGCGATAGGTCCCAAGAAGATCCAGGTCATCAAGGAGGTTCGTGCGGTCACGAGCCTCGGGCTGAAGGAAGCCAAGGACCTGGTCGAGGGCGCGCCGACGAACGTCAAGGAGGGCGTGACGAAGGAGGAGGCCCAGCAGATCAAGGACAAGCTGGAAGAAGCCGGCGCGACGGTCGAGGTCAAGTAGCGGCCGTCGGGTGTTCGGGTTCTTGGTGCTGTCGGGCGTCGTTGCATACGGTTCAAGCCGCCGGGCCGGCTGAGTGAGGCCGGCCATGGGGGACAGAATGAACGGTTCGAGTCCACTGGAGCGCAAGACGTTTGGCAAGCTCCCTCAGGTTCTGCCGCTGCCGAACCTGATAGAGCTGCAGACTGAGTCGTACCGGCGTTTTCTCCAGGCGGACGTACCTGCGGACAAACGTGAGCGCGTCGGGCTTCAGGCGACGTTTCTGGATGTCTTTCCGGTGGTCGGTTACGACAACCCGTCGTCGCTGGAGTTCGTCAGCTACACCATAGCCGAGCCGAAGTACACGGTAAGCGAGTGCCAGCGGAGGGGTCTGACGTATGCGGCCCCTCTGAAGGTGAAGATGCGTCTGGTGATTCGCGAGAAGAACGCCGACGGCGGCGATCCCTACGTCCAGGACGTGCGCGAGCAGGAGGTGTACATGGGGGAGGTCCCCCTGATCACCGAGCACGGCACGTTCGTGATCAACGGGGCCGAGAGGGTGATTGTCTCTCAGTTGCACCGCTCGCCGGGCGTGTCCTTCGACCACAAGGTGCATCCCTCGGGCAAGAAGCTGCACACGGGCCGGATAATCCCTTATCGCGGTGCGTGGGTGGAGTTCGAGTGCGACGTGAACGACGTGCTGTTCGTCTCGATCGACCGCAAGCGCAAGCTGGCGTCGACGGTTCTTCTGCGCGCGCTTGGTTTCGGTGCCACGGCGGACATCATCAAGCTGTTTTACGAGACGGAGCAGGTGTCGGTGAACCGGCGGAGCGCCCGCGGCAAGTTGGTGGGCCGGGTGGCCGCCGCCGACGTGCCCGACCCGTCGACGAATGAGATCATCGTCAACGCTGCGGACGAGATCACGGAAGAACTGGTCGACGTCATTCTCGACGCGAAGGTCAAGAGCTTGGAGCTGGTGGCCGGCGGCGACGTGGACAAGTGCATAGTCGAGACGTTGCGGTCCGACCCGGTCCAGTCCGAGCAGGAGGCGCTGATCGAGGTATATCATCGGCTCCGTCCGGGCGACCCGCCGACGGTGGACAACGCCCGCAGGCTCTTCCGCAGGTTGTTCTTCGACCCGAAGTACTTCGACCTGGCGGCCGTGGGCCGTCACAAGCTCAACCGCAAGCTCGGCCTGTCGGCCCCCGCGGACGAGACGGTCCTCACGAAGGAGGACTTCCTCGAGGCGATGCGCTACATCATCGGTCTGCGTTCGGGCTCGGGCAACGAGGACGACATCGACCATCTGGGCAACCGTCGCGTCCGGTCCAACGGCGAGTTGGTCCAGAACCAGTTCCGCATCGGCTTGGCCCGGATAGAGCGCCTGATCAAGGAGCGGATGAGCATCCAGGACATGGCGACGGTGATGCCTCAGAACCTGGTGAACGCCAAGCTTGTGGCGGCGGCGATCAAGGATTTCTTCGGCAGGTCTCAGCTCTCCCAGTTCATGGATCAGACGAACCCCTTGGCCGAGCTGGCGCACAAGCGGAGGCTTTCGGCGCTGGGCCAGGGCGGTCTGTCGCGCGACAGGGCCTCGTTCGAGGTGCGCGACGTCCACTTCAGCCATTACGGGCGCATATGCCCGGTGGAGACGCCCGAGGGTCCCAACATCGGCCTGATCGCGCAGATGTCCACGTTTGCCCGGGTGAACGATCTGGGCTTTCTCGAGACGCCGTACCGCAGGGTCAAGAACGGCGTGGTCACGGACGAGATCGAGTACCTCGACGCTCAGACCGAGGACTTGTACGTCGTTGCGCAGGCGAACGCCCCGGTGGACGAGAAGGGCAGGTTGGTGGGGGACGACGTCCTCTGCCGCAGCGCGCAGGATTACGTCAGCGTGCCTCCCGCCGAGGTCCATTACATGGACGTCTCGCCGAAGCAGTTGGTTTCGGTGGCGGCGGCGCTCATCCCGTTCCTGGAGCACAACGACCCGACGCGCGCGCTGATGGGCTCGAACATGCAGAGGCAGGCGGTTCCTCTGTTGCAGACGGAGGCGCCTTACGTAGGCACGGGGCTCGAGCACGTGACGGCGCGTGACAGCGGCGTGGCGCCGGTGGCGAAGCGCCCGGGCACGGTTGTGGATGTCTCCGCCGACCTGGTCCTGATCCAGGGCGAGGACGGCGAGATCGACATGTATCATCTGACCAAGTTCCGGCGCAGCAACCAGTCGACGACGCTGAACCAGCGCCCGATAGTCAAGCCGGGCCAGAAGGTGAGCGCGGGTCAGGTCATCGCGGACGGTCCCGCGATGAAGAACGGCGATCTGGCGTTGGGCCGCAACGTGTTGGTGTCGTTCATGCCGTGGGGGGGTCACAACTTCGAGGACGCCATACTCATTTCGGAGCGGATCCTCAAGGAAGACATTTTCACCTCGATTCACGTCGAGGAGTTCGAGATAGAGGCGCGGGACACGAAGCTGGGTCGCGAGGAGATAACGCGCGACATCCCCAACGTGGGGGAGGACACGCTTCGCGATCTGGACAGCACGGGCATAGTGCGCATTGGTGCCGAGGTGGGCCCGGGCGACATATTGGTCGGCAAGGTCACACCCAAGAGCGAGACGGAGCTGTCGCCCGAGGAGAAGCTGCTGCGCGCGATTTTCGGCGAGAAGTCGGCGGACGTGCGCGACGCCTCTCTGAAGGTCCCGCCGGGCTTGGAGGGCATCGTCGTCGACGTGAAGGTATTCTCGCGCAAGGAGCGCGGTCTTTCGGAGGCGGGCACGGCCTTCGAGCAGCGCGAGATAGATCGCATATTCAGCCAGTACGAGTTGCGGATACAGGCGCTTCGCCGGGCGATGTGCGGCCTTGTAGGCGAGCTGTGCAAGGGCGACGTATTGGCGAAGGATTTCACCGACTCGGTCACCGGCGTGACGATAGCCGAATCGGGCGAGACGGTGGACGACGATCTGCTGATGAAGATGGCCGGGCACGGCTTCGCCGGGCTGAAGATAACGGGCAAGGCGTCCCAGGTCTCTCAGATCCGCGCGATAGCCAAGGAGTTCGACGAGCGCATACAGGCGATGCGACTTCAGTGCGACGAGGAGATAGAGCGCATCCGCCGGGGTGACGAGTTGCCCCCGGGCGTGATCAAGATGGTGAAGGTCTACGTGGCCTCCAAGCGCAAGCTCTCCGTCGGCGACAAGATGGCGGGCCGTCACGGCAACAAGGGCGTCGTGGCCAAGATCCTGCCTGAGGAGGATATGCCGTTCCTGCCGGACGGCACGCCCGTCGAGATAGTTCTGAACCCGTTGGGCGTCCCCTCGCGGATGAACGTGGGTCAGATACTGGAGACGCACCTTGGCTGGGCGGCGAGGAGTCTGGGCCTCCACATCGCGACGCCGGTCTTCGACGGCGCGTCGGAGGCCGAGATCGAGGAGCTGCTCGTTGAGGGAGGTCTGCCCGAGAACGGCACGACGGCGCTCTACGACGGTCGAAGCGGTGAGAGGTTCGCCCAGGAGGTGACGGTAGGCTACATCTACATGATGAAGCTGTCGCATCTGGTCGACGACAAGGTCCACGCGCGTTCGATAGGCCCCTATTCGCTGGTGACGCAGCAGCCCCTCGGCGGCAAGGCGCAGATGGGCGGCCAGCGCTTCGGCGAGATGGAGGTATGGGCCCTGGAGGCTTATGGCGCGGCGCACACGCTCCAGGAGCTTCTCACGGTCAAGTCCGACGACGTCGTCGGTCGCACGCGCATTTACGAGGCGATAGTCAAGGGCGAGAACACGCTTCAGCCCGGCATCCCCGAGTCGTTCAACGTGTTGATAAAGGAGCTTCAGAGCCTCTGCCTCGACATACGGACCGAGCGCACCAACGGCGAGGAGAAGGAGGAGGAAGAGCCGTTCCCGTTCGGTGCGGACCTGCTCCACCCCGACCGTTACGGCCGGGGCGAAAGCCAGGGCGTGAACAGTTTCGACTCGATAAAGATAGGCATTGCCTCCCCCGAGACCATCCTGTCCTGGTCGCGCGGCGAGGTGAAGAAGCCCGAGACGATAAACTACCGGACCTTCAAGCCCGAGAAGGACGGCCTGTTCTGCGAGAAGATTTTCGGGCCGACGAAGGACTGGGAGTGCAACTGCGGCAAGTACAAGCGGATAAAGCACCGCGGCGTGGTCTGCGATCGCTGCGGCGTTGAGGTGACGCAGTCGAAGGTGCGGCGCGAGCGAATGGGGCACATCACCCTTGCCGCGCCCGTTTCGCACGTTTGGTTCTTCAAGGTATCGCCCTCCATCATGGGCAACCTGCTCGACATGGGTGTGCGCACGCTTGAGAGGATCCTCTACTACGAGGAGTACGTGGTCCTCGATCCGGGCAACACCGACCTGAAGGTCCGTCAGCTTCTCACGGACGAGGAGTTCCGGACGAAGGTGGAGGAACTCGGCGCCGGGTCGTTCGACGCGCGCATGGGGGCCGAGGCGGTCCGCGAGTTGCTGCGCGATCTCGATCTCAACTCCATCGCCGAGGAGCTCCGTGAGGATTTGGGCAAGACGGGTTCCAAGCAGAAGCGCCAGCGCCTGACGAAGCGTCTGCGCATAGTGGAGCAGTTCCGCAATTCGGGCAACCGCCCCGAGTGGATGGTGCTCGACGTGATAGCGGTCATCCCGCCCGACCTGCGGCCGCTGGTTCCTCTTGACGGAGGCCGTTTCGCCACGAGCGATCTCAACGATCTATACAGGCGCGTGATCAACCGCAACGAGCGCCTGCGCCATCTGCTGCGGCTGTCGGCGCCGGACGTGATCATCCGTAACGAGAAGCGGATGCTTCAGGAGGCGGTGGACGCGCTGTTCGACAACGGCCGCCAGGGTCGCGCGGTGATGGGTCCGGGCAACAGGCCGCTGAAGTCCCTTTCGGACATGCTCCGCGGCAAGCCGGGGCGCTTCCGCCAGAACCTTCTGGGCAAGCGCGTGGACTACTCGGGCCGTTCGGTCATCGTCATCGGCCCCGAGCTGAAGCTCCACCAGTGCGCTCTTCCCAAGAAGATGGCGCTCGAGCTGTTCGAGCCGTTCATCATCCGCAAGCTGAAGGAGCGCGGTTTCGTCCACACGATCAAGTCGGCCAAGCGGATGGTCGAGCGCGTCAAGCCCGAGGTCTGGGACATACTGGAGGAGGTCGTCAACGAGACCCCGGTGCTTCTCAACCGCGCGCCGACCCTGCACCGCCTCGGCATACAGGCGTTTGAGCCGGTCCTGGTCGACGGCAAGGGCATCCGCATCCACCCGTTGGTGTGCAAGGCGTTCAACGCCGACTTCGACGGCGACATGATGGCGGTGCACGTGCCGTTGTCTCTGGAGGCGCAGCTCGAGTCGCGCCTTCTGATGCTCTCGACGAACAACATCTTCTCGCCCGGCTCGGGCGATCCCATAACCATACCCACGCAGGACATCGTCCTCGGCTGTTACTACCTCACGAGGGAGTGCCGGGGCGAGTCGGGCGAGGGCATGGTGTTCTCGGGCCCGACGGAGTGCCTGTTGGCCTACGATCTGGGCCAGGTCGGCCTGCACGCACGGGTCAAGGTGCGCGTCCGGGGCGAGATGGTCAGCACGACGCCCGGCCGCGTGCTCCTGACGGAGAAGCTGCCGGCGGCGCTCCCCGAGCACCTGCGCATGCGGGTGTTACGTGTCGGCGAGCCCATCACCCAGAGCAGCCTGTCCGACCTCATCAACGGCTGTTACAAGGCGCTTGGTCAGGCCGCGACGGTCGAGATGCTGGACACGCTGAAGAACACCGGCTTCGAGTGGGCCACGCTGGGTGGCATGAGCATCTCGATCCGCGACATGCGCATCCCGCCCGAGAAGTCCGAGTTCCTCGGTCGGGCCCGCAAGGCCGTGGCCGAGGTGGAGGAGCAGTACCAGCTTGGTTTCATCACCGAGGGCGAGCGCTACAACAAGGTGGTCGACATCTGGACGAGCTGCACGGACGAGCTGTCCGACAAGCTGTTCGAGGGCCTTGAGCTCGACCGACCCGACGTTCCGGGCGGCGTCAGCATACGCGGGGTCTTCAACCCCATGTTCATGATGGCCGACTCCGGTGCGCGCGGTTCCCGACTGCAGATCCGCCAGTTGGCGGGCATGCGCGGCCTCTTGGCCAAGCCCTCGGGCGAGATAATCGAGACCCCGATCACCTCCAACTTCCGCGAGGGCCTCACGGTTCTGGAGTACTTCATCAGCACGCACGGCGCGCGGAAGGGCCTTGCCGACACGGCCCTCAAGACGGCCGACTCCGGGTATCTCACCAGGCGCCTGGTCGACGTCGCCCAGGACGTCATCGTCACCGAGGTGGATTGCGGCACCTTCAACGGCATCACGGTTCAGGGCCTTTACGAGGGCGAGGAGATGGTCATCCCCATCTCCGAGCGCGTCATCGGCCGCACGACCTGTGAGGACGTTGTCATACCGCTTCTCGGCGATGTGATAGTCAAGGCGGGCGAGGTGATAGACGACGATGCGGCCCGCGCCATCGAGGAGGCGGGCATCGACGAGGTCCGCATACGTTCGGTCCTCACCTGCGAGTCGCGGCAGGGCATCTGCCAGAAGTGTTACGGCTGGTCGCTGGCCAGGCGCGACCAGGTGAGCATCGGCGAGGCGGTGGGCATCATAGCGGCCCAGTCCATCGGCGAGCCGGGCACGCAGCTGACGATGCGTACGTTCCACATCGGCGGCACGGCCTCCCGCGTCATCGAGAAGTCCCGCGTCGGCGCCAAGTACGAGGGCGACATCCGCTTCCACAATCTGCGCGCGGTGGTCAACCGTGACGGCGACATGATAGCCATCAACCGCAACGGCTCCATCAGCGTGCATGACGACGAGGGGCGCGAGCTCGAGCGACACTTCCTCCTCGCCGGCGCCATAATCTCCGTCGAGGACGGCGGTAAGGTCGCCAAAGGTGCGGTCATGGCCGAGTGGGACCCCTACACCATGTCGATTCTGACGGAGGTGTCGGGCACCGCCCGCTTCGAGGATATGATCGAGGACGTCACTGTCCGCCAGGAGCTCGACGAGGTCACCGGCCGCGTCGGCCGCGTTATCATCGACCACAAGGAGGACAAGCACCCTCAGATCGTCATCACGGACGAGTCGGGCGAGATACTGACTTACTACAGCATCCCGTCCGGCGCGCACGTGATCATCACCGACGGCGACGAGGTCCTCGCCGGCGACGTGTTGGCGAAGATCCCGCGCGAGATACAGCGCACCAAGGACATCACGGGCGGTCTGCCCCGCGTCGTGGAGCTCTTCGAGGCCCGGAAGCCCAAGAACCCTTCGGTCATCACCGAGATCGATGGCACGGTCGAGTTCGCCGGTTCGGCCAAGGGCATGCGCAAAATCGCGGTCCGCAACGAAGAGACGGGCCTCGAGCGTGCGTATCTCATACCGCCGGGCAAGCACCTCAACGTCTACAAGGGTGACCACGTCGTGGCCGGCGAGGCCCTCATCGAGGGCCCCATCGTCCCACAAGATATCCTCGCGGTGAAGGGCGAGCGCGCCTTGCAGGAGTACCTCCTCACCGAGGTGCAGGAGGTCTATCGACTCCAGGGCGTGAAG
>Ga0272441_10012475_pt1 | contig 12410 bp, 8 predicted proteins | sample SSMProp6N_FD_193582 | JGI IMG/M metagenome (GOLD analysis project Ga0272441, IMG submission 193582) | Marine sediment archaeal communities from Little Sippewissett salt marsh, Falmouth, MA, United States - SSM-Prop-6N | ecosystem: Environmental > Aquatic > Marine > Wetlands > Sediment ...
TCCTATAAGGTATTGAGCCTTGTACTGGTCTTCGCAATAATACATAGAAAGAATGACCATTGCATCTTCTATGCATGCACACTCTTCTATTATTTTCTGCATTAGTGGCCCCGGGTATATTTCTTTGTTTTCCTCTGAGTATGGCATACCCAGATAAGGGCCGGAAGTAGCGTCCCAGAATACTCCCTGGTCGTTCATTCCTCCCTGAGGGAAACCACTACCCCAGCCAAATTTTATCCATCCGTACTTATTATTTTCCGATGGATAGAACCACATTTTTGAAAAAGGATCCTTCCAATCTTCATTATTACCTGCAAGTATCAGTGTATCATTTTTGACATAAAAGATTGTGCAGGGGAATGCACTCACACTTAATGATATGAGTAAAATATTTATACAGATATAAACGGCAATTTTTCTAATTTGAGTATTGGTGAATTTCTTTTCTTTTATCATTCTCAATATTTTCACGATAACATCTATACACCTGATTTATAAAGACCCTTTTACTAATTAAATATTGCAGGACCATACTCAATTTAGGTAAATTATGCATATAAATAAATTGCTTAGATCCAATCGGCTTTCATGCATAGCAGGAGTCAAGGGCGCTCAAATCGTTTTAAGTCAGTTTCCTTAAAAATCCATTTCGGGGTCATTCAACTCAAGGTTTCATAACCAGGCATTTTCAAAATGGCAGAAACTTACTAACAGTTTCCGGATACTGAAATATTGAATTACGCAATTTAGGTAATTGCCCGGAATCAGTCAATTTATTTGATTCAGTAAGTCAATGTAAGGGCAATGCTTGTAAATAATCAGAGAAGCAGCATGCTGTGTCTTTATATTATGAGCCCTATCATCTCTGTCAACTCAATCAACCTTATCAACTTTATCAACCTTCTATAGATAACATTTATTAATCATTATTAAATTTATTATTAATATTCTATTGTTTTTTAATTATTTTAATTAATTTTGTCTGCTGTATAATCATTTTTAGTATGTTTCATAAAGTTAACATAAATCGTTCCAATAATAATTGTAATAATAACTATTGCCATGGGAGGTTTATGCCCGAATTTTAGACAGGTAATTTTAGAAAGAGGTGCAAGCCTTCCGGGAATAACGGAAGGCTTTTTTTATGTCTAATTCGATTGTTTAAATTATAACCAAGATAAAATGAAAGAAGAACTATTAAGAACTGAGGAAATCCTGACGCTGGTTAAGGAGACTTTTTCAACTCAACTAAGCAGGAGGCTTGATCTGATAAAAGTTTCATCTCCACTGGCAGTGCTCGACGGCACGGGCGTCAATGATGATCTTAATGGTGTCGAAAGGCCGGTATCGTTCAGTATAAAAGGCATGAATGGAAGAAAAGCCGTTGTTGTACAGTCTCTTGCGAAATGGAAGAGAATACGTCTCAGGGAACTCGGGGTTAAACCCTCTAAGGGAATATTGACCGACATGCATGCATTAAGACCTGATGAAAATTTCAGCCCTATTCATTCAATTTACGTAGATCAATGGGACTGGGAGAAGCATATATTACCCTCCGACAGGAATATGGATTACCTGAAAGACACAGTAAGAAAAATATACCAGGCATTACGTATGACTGAGAAACTGGTAAGTGAAACATGCCCGGAAATAGAAGCAGTACTTCCTGAAGATATAACATTTTTGCACGCGGATGAACTTATTCAGAAGTATCCCTGTTTGACACCTGACGAGAGGGAATCAGAGGCAACGAAAGAATATGGTGCTATATTTCTTATTGGAGTTGGAGGAAAACTGAGTGATGGTACAATCCACGACGGCCGGGCGCCTGATTATGATGATTGGAGCACAGTGACAGAGGACGGCAGGACGGGGCTAAACGGTGACATAATTGTCTGGAACCCGGTTCTTAAATCGGCTTTTGAAATATCCTCAATGGGAATAAGGGTTGATCCTGAATCCTTATTAAGGCAGCTCAGGATAAGAGGGTGCACTGAACGTCTCAATCTTGAATTCCACAGCAGTTTGATGAGAGGTGAGCTACCCCCATGTATTGGAGGTGGCATAGGCCAGTCAAGGGTTTGTATGTATATGCTCAGAAAGGAGCACATAAGTCAGGTACAGGTAAGTATATGGCCTGAAAGTGAGATGTATACAGCATCAGTAAGCAAGGAAAGCTATGAGTTATGAGATATGAGATATGAGTTATGAGTTATGAGTTATGAGTTATGAATGAAGAACGTTGAATATCGATGATGAAGGAGTTCGATATTCGGTGTTCGACCTTCTTATCCATACTCCCTGCTCCATGCTCCATGCTCCATGCTCCATGCCCCCTGCCCCATGCCCCCTACTCAGTTAATAACTAATAATATTAACGATCAGAATACTATTCAAGGGATTCCCGGGCTTTTTTCAATTGATCAGAAGTACCAATATCCATCCAGTAACCTCTGTCATACCTGAAAGCTATTACCCTTCCTGAAGCAGTTGCCTTCAGGACTATCGATGTCATAGTATATTTTCCTTCTTCCATGTAATCAAATATTCCCGGATCATATACTGAGATTGCCATGGAAGGGATCTCTGACAGGTTCATTGGTTTTTCAATGGTAATTATATCAACACCACTCTTCCGGTTTGTCCAGCCTCTTATAACACCATTATCATCAACCAGAAAAGCTCTAGTGCCTTCTCTATTACGCAGTGCGATTGTTGCCAGTGCACCTTTGCGTATATGGTAGTCATACATTTTTGTCAGGTCGAGGTTGGTCAGTATATCTCCATTATATACAAGGAATGGCTCATCGCCAAAGAAATCCTTTGCTTTGTAAAGGCCTCCACCTGTTTCTAGCAGTTCACCGGTCTCGTCTGATATGGTTATTTTTACCTTTAGTTTGTTCTGATAATCATTAGCGACATTTATTATCCTTTCAGCCAAGTGATGAACATTAATAATAATATCGTTAAAACCATGCTCTGATAGCTTCATAAGTATTCTTTCAAGAACTGTTGTCCCGTTAATATCAAGCAATACTTTAGGTGTATCCTTGCCAATATTACCCAGCCTCGATCCCTTACCGGCAGCGAGTATCATTGCTTTCATCAGTTATCTTTATCTCTGTGGTTAACTTCAATTTCAATACCACTGATTGCCCGGAGACTCTGTGCGAGTTTTTCTGCGCAATATACCGAACGGTGCTTACCTCCTGTGCATCCAAAAGAAACGGCCAGTGAATTATAATCTTTTGTTATATAGCTTTTTACCGAACGTTCAACCATACTTATAGCATCATCAAGAAACTCTTTCACATCAGTATGTGATTTCATGAACTCTTTTACCGGTTCATCCAAACCTGTCAGGTTCTTAAGTTTTTCAGTCTTCTCAGGACTTGGTAATCCCCTGCAATCATATATAAAACCTCCGCCATGGACATTATCCTGAGGCATACCATTCATATATGAAAAGCTGGTAATTCTCACTTTCAGCTTTTCGGTTTGTTCCATCTCAGCATAACTTTCCAGTCCCGGTATCTCCCGAAGTATTCTGAATAGCTCCGGGAGTTTGATGCCTATCTGGCCCGAATCAATAATATAATTGAGTATATTCACTCCTGGAATTATACTCTGCACAAAACCTGGTTTTTGCTCATATAGTCCCCTGTAACCAAAAGCACCCAGTGCCTGCATAATTCTTATTAAAACAAAACCGGGATAGTACTTGCGGAAAAGTGATTCCGTATTCGATGTACCTGTACAAAACAGTTTTATATAATGTTCAATAAGTATTTCTCTTGCTTCCTGCGGAACATGTGCCTTGGGATCATACAATAAAGATGCCGGATCATACTGAGAACTTCCCTTCCGTCCTCCCTGATAATCAATAAACCATGGTTTGTTATCGACTATCATAATATTTGCCGACTGGAAATCCCGATAGAGAAAATATTTTTGCTCTGCCTCGAGCAGGAAATCAACCAGGGCATTAAAATCTTTCTCCAGCAACTGCTCATTGAAAGGCGCAGTCACGAGCTTGAGGAACATATATTTGAAATAGTTAAGATCCCAAATCATCGATTGTCGGTCGAAACTTCTATGAGGGTAACAAAGCCTGATATCAAGACCTTTGATCCCCTCCTTCTGGAAGATTACCAGCATTTCAAGGGATAATTTGTAAAAATCAAGCAATTCATCATCAAACCCCCCATTACGGTACTTGCTGTCAAGCCAGGTGAACAGGTTGACGTCACCCAGGTCCTGCATAAAGTAACAGTCATCCTTCGGGAAATAGCTGTATATCTCCGGCACAGGAAGATTTAATGACCTGAAATGATCTGAAAAGCCAATAAACGCATCATTTTCTTCCCTGTTGGGGTTATAAGCCCCAATGATGGTTTTGTCAGAGCCTGACAGCCTGTAATATTTCCTGTCTGAACCGGATTTTGGAAGACTGACTATATCTACACAATCCCCGCCTGCATATTCCCTGTACTTTCCAGCAAGCAACTCCTTTTCAGTCATACATCTACACTTTAATAAAAATTTTCTTCCGATAAAGGATATAAACAAGTATCCACATCAGGAATACCTGAATCAATGCAAATAATAAGCTTCCATTCAGATTCCCAAGCAAGGGTACGCATATCTTGCTATAAATCCATGAATATAAACTTACTTTTTCACCTGTTGCTCCGACATTTAATATGAGCATCACTTTAGTCCAAAGGGAGGCTACTATATAAATGAAAAGGGCATTCATCCCGAAAACCTTGAAGAAGCCTGTCCAGCCTTTCAGGTTCAGTACATCAATAATTAAATATAGTAAACCAAAGATTATCAGTGACAGCCCGCCTGTATAAAGCACATATGAACTTGTCCATAGTGGCTTGTTTATCGGGAACCAGATATTCCATATTAAACCTGCTATCGTAAGTGCCAGTCCGATGAGCACCATTTTCAGCACTTTTTTCATATCCGCAGTTCCCTTTCCTACTATCTCACCGGTCAAAAATCCTATAATAACCGTAGCAACCGCAGGTATAGTACTCAGTAATCCTTCAGGGTCAAACGCTATCCCGAAACCACGGTAAAGGTGGTTTGCGCCAAGTACGAGCAGGTCAAATTTCAAAGCTGCATTACCCTCCAGACTGTATGGTTCGGGGCCTCCGGTAAAATATAAAAGGGCCCAGTAACCGAGGAGGATAAATGCTGATACCACCCACAGGTATCTGCGTTTAAATACCAGACATACGATCGCAGCAATGCCATATGCCAGAGCTATACGCTGGAGTACCCCCATTATCCTTACTGTTGACAGTTCTTTACCTACAAATGGGAACCAGACAAGTAAAAAGCCTGCAGCAAAAATTATGAATGTACGGTACATAATCTTAATTACAGACTTTGTATTAAGGCTATGACCATATTTCTTCATTGAAAACCACATAGATACTCCCACAATGAACAGGAAGGATGGAAAAACCAGATCGGTTGGAGTACAACCATGCCACTCTGAATGTCTTAACGGTGCATATACATACTGCCAGCTGCCTGGCGTGTTAACAATAATCATAAATACTATAGTGATGCCACGATAAATATCAAGTGAGAGCAAACGCTTTTTAATCATGTTCTCTCTAAATTGAGTTGATCATATTACATACAATAAAAATAATAATTTAACGCATATGAGCATTGCCATTATCCGACTTATATTTTTTCTTATTTTTAAGCTTTAAATTCTATATAACATGATTCGTAAGTATCTACTAAGCTGTTTATTAAGCTTAATATCCCTTTTAGCATCACTTAATGCGTATTCACAGCACCCGGAATTTATGAACTATTATGATCACCCATGGGTGGATTCGGTGATGGGAACTTTGAGCCTTGAAGAAAAGATAGCCCAGAGTATATTCATTGCCGCATGGTCAAACAGGGATATAAATCATTATACTGAGATTGACAGGATTATCAGGGAAAATGGTATTGGGGGGCTTGTATTTTTCCAGGGAACACCTTCCAAGCATGTAGAACTTATCAGGCATTACCAGGGAGTTAGTAAGGTTCCACTTTCAATGGCATTAGATGGAGAATGGGGTGCAGGAATGAGGCTTGACAGCCTGCAGGACTATCCATATCAGATGACACTCGGTGCAATAAATAACGATTCTCTGATCTATGAAATGGGAAGAATGATTGCCGAAGAATTCAAATTACTTGGCCTGGATATCAATCTTGCACCTGTGGCAGATATTAATAGCAACCCTGACAATCCTGTTATCAATTTCAGGTCATTCGGCGATGACAGGAATTCAGTAGCCCGGAAAGTGATTATGTACATGAAAGGATTACAGGATAACGGCATACTGGCAACAGCAAAACATTTCCCGGGTCATGGAGACACCAACACAGATTCACACTATGACCTCCCCGTTCTCAGCCATAACCAACAGAGATTTGACAGCCTGGAGCTATATCCTTTCAGGATGGCCATAGATTCAGGTATAGGTGCTGTAATGTCAGCTCATTTAAATATACCGGCTTTTGATACTACTGAAAACCTTCCATCTACTCTTTCAAAACCTATTATGACCGGTTTATTGAAAGATAAAATAGGATTTAACGGACTAGTGCTTGCGGATGCAATGAATATGGAAGGACTGACAAAATATTATGAGCCAGGTGAAGCAGATGCCATGGCTTATATGGCAGGTAATGATATTATAGAATTTGTTAGTGATGCAGGTCTTGCGATAAGTGCTATTAAAGATTATTATGACCAGGGAAAAGTACCCTATTCGAAAATTGAGAATACAACAAGGAAAATACTGGCTTTTAAATACTGGTCAGGTTTACATAGCGAACAAACAAGCGGTAAGCTAGCCACAGAACGATCCAACCATAATATTAACAAAGCATTTATCAGAAGGCTGTATGCTAACGCATTGACTGTTTTGAACAACAGTAATAATATCATTCCCGTGGGGCAACTTGACAATAAGAAGATTGCCTGCCTTGCAGTAAACTCCAGCAGCAAAACTGAATTTCAGTTGGTGACAGAAAAATACACCAGGACAGACAATTATTACTGGACTAAGGAACAGGGTAAGAGCGGCAGCCTGTTGAAAGCACTGGAAGAATATGATCTCGTCATAGCCGGGATCTTTGATACTGACCAAAGCCCAACAAGGAAATATGGAATAAGCCCTGAATCTCGGGATTTTATTAATCAACTAAGTAAAAGGACGAAGCTCGTTGCAGTTTATTTCGGTAACCCGTATGCCATTGACAGGCTTACTGGACTGCAGAATGCTGAAGGTTTGATACTTGCCTATCAGGAGAATATATATACGCAGGAACTGTCAGCACAGTTGATTTTTGGTGGTATAGGAGCTCATGGCAAACTGCCTGTAACAATAAATGAACAATACAGGCAGGGTCATGGGATAATTACTCCCGGGAATATAAGGCTTCAATACGGTTATCCTGAAAATGCCGGCATATCATCTGATAAACTGTTTGGTAAAATAGATACCCTGGTGCAGGCCGGACTTAAGGCCGGTGCATACCCCGGTTGCGAAGTATTACTTGCAAGGAAAGGAATTGTATTCTTTCATAAATGTTACGGATCGCATACATATCATACAAGAATAGATGTTCAGGATAATGACCTGTTTGACCTGGCATCCGTAACCAAGGTGGCTGCTTCCACCACCGGATTGATGAAACTTCACGGCGATGGATTGTTTTCACCTGATGACAGGCTGAAAGATTATGTCCCTGAGATGCGAGGCTCGGATAAGAAAGATCTTATTTTCCGTGAAATACTGGCCCATCAGGCTGGCCTATATCCCTGGATACCTTACTGGAAAAATACGGTACGCAAAAATGGCACATTCAGGTGGTGGACTATAAAATGCAATAAATCAGAAAGATACCCAGGAACAGTAGCCAATTGTATATATGTCCATCGAAAATATTTCAATAAGATAAAGAGGGCAATAAAGCGTTCACCACTGGGTGAAAAGGAATATGTTTATTCCGGTCTGGCCTTCTTCCTTGTTCCTTCTATTATTGAAGACCTGAGTGGTGAAACATATGAAGACTTCTTATACAGGAATATATATCATAAAATCGGGGCTTATGACATCGTATTCAATCCTTTCAGGTTTTATCCGGAGTTAAGTATTATCCCTACCGAGCTCGACACTCTTTTCAGGAAACAGCTTTTACATGGTTACGTGCATGATGAGGGTGCCGCGATGATGGGGGGCTTTTCCGGAAATGCGGGGTTGTTTGCGACTGGAAATGACCTTATTAAGTTGATGGAGATGTACCGCAGGGAAGGAAGGTATGGTGGTGAGCAGATAATTGATGCAGAAGTAATCAGGGAATACACCACTTACCAGTTCCCTGAAAATGAGAACAGGCGGGGTCTGGGTTTTGACAAGCCCCTGGTAGATGAGAACGATGGTACTGAGAACGACTATCCCTGTCCCGGTGCCTCTGCATCGAGTTATGGGCATTCCGGCTTTACAGGCACATTCGTATGGGTAGATCCTGAATATGAGCTGAGTTATGTTTTCCTGTCCAACAGGGTATACCCCACCCGTGACAACAACAAGTTGTATGATATGAATATACGTACTGAAATACTGCAGAGTGCCTACGACTCTATTGCAGAGTAAGATATTACTACCTGAAATGTTCCTTTACCCTGGCAACCATCTGGTTTTCTGTCATCTTTTCTGCAGACTCCATATGGATTGCAGGCTTATCCTTTCGTTTTATCAATACTTTCCTCAACTCTTTTTTTACATCAGCGGGGCCGAATATTAAAATTTTTTCAGCACCCGATAGTCTAAAGGAAAGATCAGTCAGATAATGATTTAGCTGATGCTTCTCCCTTTTTGTCTTTTTCTTTGAAGGATTGAAAAAAGTACCACCGATTCTTGAATACGATTTTGTTTCCCCATCGTAGCGAACCCGTGTTTCTACATTTGATTCAACCTTTTCAACACGGTGTTTACCTCCATTCACGGAAATAACATAGGCTTTCTCTTTGTCAAGCCATACTCCAACATTCTTACCCATAATTTATTATTTGATTTATTACCCGTAAACAAAATTCTCGAACATAAAATACAAAAAACAGACGAAAAAATCAAGTAATATATATCATTTAACATTTTTTTAGCATATGATATACTTACTAAAAAACTACTATATTAAATATTAGTAATCAAGACGTTGCAATCCAACTGCCTTTGCATATTCAATAGCTTCCCTGTGCTCGGCCGGCCCGAGCGTTCTACCCAGTTTATCCGACCGTAAAACCTCTCCGCAGGGGTAATACTGTGGCATAATATTGACATATGTATTCTTTGAAACAGAATTAGCAATATGATGAAGGATTTTTCTTGTATCTGCTACGTAACCGGGCATGACAAGGTGCCTGACAAGCAGACCTCGCCAGGCAATACCTTCGTTATTCACCTCCAGGTCACCAACCTGCCTGTACATCTCTTTTATGGCTCTGGCAGCTACCTTCTTATAATCCCTGACATTACATGTTTCCATTGCCAGATCCCCCGTCCAGAATTTAAAATCCGGCATATATATATCGATGATTCCTTCAAGTGCTTTCAGTGTACTTACATTATCATATGCACCGGTATTATAAACTATTGGCACTTTCAGGCCTTCCCCGACGGCCACTGCCACGGCTGATATAATCTGAGGCACAACATGGGAGGGAGTAACCAGATTGATATTATGACACCCACGATCCTGCAGATCCAGCATCATATCAGCCAGCTGACTGTCATCAACCTCAACCCCACGTCCAAGATGCGAAATATCATAATTCTGACAGAAGCTGCAGAGCAGGTTACAGTTTGTAAAAAATATGGTACCTGAGCCGTACCGTCCCACAAGGGGTCTCTCCTCTCCAAAATGTGCAGAATAGGACGAGACCATAGCTTTTCGCCCTGTACTGCATGTCCCTCTCTCATTCTCCAGCCTGTTAACTCCACAGTTCCTGGGGCAAAGGTTGCAGTTTGATAGTTTCGCAATCATTTCGACTGCCCTCTTTTGAAGGATACCCTTCTTATACAGGTCAGTATATCTTTGATATGCAGCCAGTTTACTCATACAAAGAACAAATTAGCAAAAAATTATGTTTCTTCAGCAAAGAAGTGAACTAAATTGGAGTATTATAACATTATTAATGGATAACCTTGCCGGACAGATAAAAAAGAATACTGCACTGATAGTATATTTCTTCAGTCCCGGATGCGTTGCGTGTAATAGTTTGCACCCTAAAATTGAAGATATGACCAATATCCATTTCCCAAAAATGAAATTAGTATCCATTGATGCCTCGATAAATCCGGCACTCACATCAGAAGCCGGTGTCTACTCTGCTCCCACCATCCTGGTTTTCTTTGAAGGTAAGGAATATATCAGGGAAAGCAAGTATATTTCTGTTAAGCAGCTTGAAGAAAAGATTGGCAGGTATTATGATATGATATTCAGTTGACAATAATGATTAATCAGTTGCCGGGTACCGGGTACTGGGTACTGAATATTGCTAACTTGTAACTTGTAACTTGTAACTTGTAACTCCTACTTCCCTTAGCCTCAGCCTCAGCCTGTTTTTTTATTCTTTTCCTGAATGTTTTTAAAAAATCTCTTATTTTTGCATTCGCTCTTTGAAAGATGCGAATGAGGGATGCAAATCATTAATGCTAATATTAATGCGAAATTTCATAACTCATCACTCATCGCTCATAACTCATCACTGAGTTGCCCAGATGGCAGGACCGAGCGTTAAAAATTAGTCCGGGGGACTAATTTAGCGAGGGGCCAGCAAGTGAGGTGGCTTCCGCCATCTGGGAAAAATGAAATTTTGCCCAGATGGCGGAATTGGTAGACGCGCTAGTTTCAGGGACTAGTGTACGCAAGTACGTGCAGGTTCGAGTCCTGTTCTGGGCACCAAAGGTGAACAGAAAACCGGTTGGAAACAACCGGTTTTTTTATTCATTTTTTATTGTATCTGTTATACTCCCCCACCAGTTATTACCGGGATCAAAATCCTCATTAAGAAATTGAAGGCGTTTCAGTTCTAGCCGGGGCATTAGTTCTGTTATAACTCTATTCAGGTATTGCTTCTCCATCTGCCTGTTATATTCAGGATCTTTTTCCGGGTAAAGGGCATTAACTGATTTAAGAAATGATAACAGCTGTTCTTTCAACTCTACGGTTAATTCAGGATATTGATTTGATACATCGTTCATCTCCCCTACATCTACTTCGAGATTATACAACTCGTCATGGACATCCTCATAATAATGAATTAGTTTCCATTCACCAAGACGTATTATGGAAGATGGCTGTCCACCCTGATTACCATAATGTGGGTAGTGCCATATCAGGGGACGCTCTCTTATAGTATCACCTTTTAGTAGAGGTACAAGGCTAACTCCATCAATATGTTCTTCCGGCCTTAGATCAGCACCTGTTAATTCAAGAATAGTGGGATAAAAGTCAGTGCCTGTAACCGGTGTTTCGCAGGTACGCCCACCCTGCATCCCAGGCACTTTGATAAAATAGGGTTCCTTTATTCCGCCTTCATACTGATAGCCTTTACCGGCACGAAGGGGTTTGTTTGATGTAGAAAAATCATCACCGGCTGCCACACCACCATTGTCGGAAGTGAAAATCACAATAGTGTTTTCATATAAACCCAACTCTATAAGAGCATCTAATACATTACCGACTGCATCATCCATTAGTTCTACCAAACCGGCATATACCGGGTTATCCTGAACCTGCCGTATGGGCATAAAGTGACCCATGTGATAACCTGACTCAGCAATGCCCGATTCTTCAGCTTTAAGGCGATACTTCACCCATTTCTCCTTTGTGGTTTGTATAGGAGCATGAACGGCATAAAATGACAGGAAGGCAAAAAATGTTGTATCCTTATTCTCCTTAATGAACTTAATTGTCTCTTTTGCCAGTTTACCCGGCAAACTCATTCCCTCCTCTCCTTTGTAATCCTCCATTTGCGGATTATTAAATGGAGAAAAATAACCTCCTGAATAGGGTCCTCCTGCATGATATCCTCCCCGGTTGACATCGAATCCATGATCCTGCGGATATGATCCTTCTCCTCCCAGGTGCCATTTGCCTGCGAAAAATGTCTTATATCCTTCAGCTTTCATAGCTTCAGGGAGAGTTATATATTCATGAGGAAGGTTATGCACATACACAGGAGGCAGAAGTTGAGTGTGCCTTCCCATTCTTCTCCATTCCTCTCCGGTCGGAGCACCAATATAATCAGTTATTCCATGTCGTGCAGGGAATTTACCTGACATAATACTCGCTCTTGAAGGGCTACATAC
>Ga0272441_10012476_pt1 | contig 12410 bp, 9 predicted proteins | sample SSMProp6N_FD_193582 | JGI IMG/M metagenome (GOLD analysis project Ga0272441, IMG submission 193582) | Marine sediment archaeal communities from Little Sippewissett salt marsh, Falmouth, MA, United States - SSM-Prop-6N | ecosystem: Environmental > Aquatic > Marine > Wetlands > Sediment ...
CGCCCGGGTAAACAGAAGCAGCGCGCTAAATCTGTGCCCGGATCAATCCCAAGACACCAAGGTGACCCCATGGCTCTGCGCATCCCGGCCGTATCCGCAATTCTGGTCGCGATTTTTGGCGGCATTGGCTGCTCACAGGTGACGCCCGCTGAGCTGTTGTCGAACCCGTGCCTCCGGGCGGCCCAGATCGACGGACGTCAGACCCAGGGCGAATGGGATGCCGCCGCCTGCCACGCTCTCTCGATGTCCATGATCGCCGTCGACAGCGCGAAGGACCCGCGAGACGCCCAGTTGTTCGCCATGAACTCGGCGAGCAACCTGTACGTGGCCCTGCGCGTGCCTGATCCCGACCCCGAGGCGTCGCTTGAGCCAATGCTCAGCGACCTGGCATTGCTCGTGTTTGCCGCCGGGGAGCAAGTCGCCGCGGGCGACGACCGTAAGCTCATCATCCCCGGCGCCTACATCGACAAGCATGTTGTCGAGCCGGGCAAGGACGCCGACGACGCGGTCCAGCACGGCAGCGGCGCAATGGGGCATGCCGACGGGGAATACTTCGCCGAGTGGAGCCTGCCTCTTAACTCGGGAGACGGCGAAGACCTCGCCGCCAAGCCCGGCGACCGTGTGCGCTTCAACCTGGTGTACGCGGACGGGTTTACAGCCGACCTCAAGGGGACCGAGTTCGGCGGCATCTTCACACCAAGCGGGGACGACGCTTCAGGCTGGGGCACGCTGCTTCTGGCAGATGATGTCGGCGCCGAGGAGCCTGCTGCGGAGCCTGAGTGGCTGACGAGGCTCTTCCCCCACACGGGTGAGCCCGATGACTACGAGCATCGCCTGCGACGGGTCGAGGCAACCCAGATCCCGGTAGGCAACCAGATGGGCGGGCAAGTAACCTGCGAGCTCGTGTTCCGGGGCATCGACGGCAAGCCACTGACCGCCCGGGCCCGCATCTTTTTGCCGCCCGAGGTGCTCAGCGATCCTGCCGCAAAGGTCCCGTTGTGGTGCAACACAGGCTACGAGCTCAACGCGGGGGGCGCCTCGGGCCGTCTGGCCAAAGGCTGGGCCGTCTCGACGCCCCACGCCCATCCGCAAAACCCCCTGGACCGGGGGCCCAATCTGGACATCGCCCTTCTGCACGCGGTGCGGGCCCTGCCCTTCATCGATAGCTCACGGGTGATGATCCAGGGCGGCAGCGCCGGGGGCTACACCGCTCTCATGGTGGCCGCCGAGACATTCCCTGTCGTCTGTGTGATGCCGGCCGTTCCGCCGGTGAACTGGGGGTACAACGCCGAGTACTTCTTCCGCAATAGCCGGCTGGCCCGCGCCGTGCCCGAGGGCTCACAGACGCCGACGCTGCCGGTGCTCTCAGCGGTCATCGGCATAGCCGAGGCCGGCAGGAACTCCATGGGCCCGGACACCGATGCCGACTCATGGCTGATGTCCTCGCCCATCTCGCACCTGCAGACCCTCACAGCGCCGATCCAGGTGACCTTCTCGACGGCCGATATGCTCGTGCCCATCGACCAGGTCTCGGCCGAGCTGATCCAGCCACGCGAGAATGGCCTGCTGCCCGAGGGTTTCACGACAGCCATCGATGAGCTCATCACTCGGCCCGAGGCCCGGCATACATTGCTCGAGCTGCTGCCCAAAGAGGCCTATGAGCAGTTCATAGTACCGGTTCCGGAGGGCGCGCCGGTGGCCAAGCCCGGGGCCGCCGCCGGCCCGCCGGCCCCCATCCAGATTCCGTTCTCACCGGAGCGCATCTGGAGCATCGTGGTCATCAATGAGGGCCCCGTCGAGCCCGACGTGGGCCATTTCCGCTATGCTCTAGCGCCAAGCCAGGAAGCGTTCATACAGTGGGCCTTCGAGCGGGGCGTCACCAAACAGCAGCTTACCCTTGAGAAGCTCAAGCGGCTGATGATGCGCCTGCGGGGCGTAGAGTACCGTCCCTTCACGACGCAGCTCGAGGGCGGCGATGAGCCGATCCAGGCCAATCGCCTGGACTTCCCCCGGGCCGAGCGCGCCGATGTGCTGACGGGTCTTAAGGCCTTCGCACAGGAGGATGAACGGGCGCTGTGGCTGGCCGGGGTGTACGAGGGCCTGCCCGCGGAGCTAAAGGCCCTCGGACCGAGGCTGGCAGGGAACGCCGAGCAGGTGCGGCAGGCGCTGCACAACGCGAACTAGTGTCGCCCAGGCTCGGTTCGCATCCCTACGTCGCGGGCTTCGCCCGCGCCCACCGGGGATACAATCCCCGGCCCCCCGAGCACGAGCCGAGCTCGTGCTCGTAGTCGAACGCCCGGTGGGCGTAGCACGCAACACGGGCACCTTCGGATGAATGGTGACAGGAACGCCAACTGAATGTGGCGATGCCGTCTGCGACCTTCCAGGTCGCTTTGCGGCCTCGGCACGATTCGCATCCTCGCGCGAAGGCCCGCGACGCGCCGTGGGCGTCGCGGGCGGCGGTCCGGGGGAGCCGAGCTCCCCCGGGCGGGTGTGGGCGAGGCCCACGGTGTAGAGGCGTGAACGAGACCTCAGAGCGACTAGAACGGGCCCAGCTTCTCCGGCGTGTTGACGGCCCGGCACATGCGCTCATATAGGGTGCAGTAGTTGGTGATGGTCTCCCCGGGCGGGATGACCTCGTCGATCCTGTCCAACTCTTCTTGGGTGAACTCGACCTCGCAGGCCTTGAGCGACGACTGCACGTGCTCTGCGGTTCGGGGGCCACAGATCGGCGCTGTGATTCCGGGGCGCTGCATCAGCCAGGCCAGGGACAACTCCGCAAGAGTGATCCCCTTGGCCTCAGCCAGCGGGATCAGGGCCTCAACCAGGTCCATGGTCTCCTCGGTGTACCTGCGGTGACCGTCCCGCTGACCGATCTCCTTGAACTTGTGGCCTGTGGGCGCTGGCTGACCTTTGCGGTAGACGCCGCTGAGCACTCCCCCCGCCAGCGGGCCGAAGGGCATGATGCCGATGCCGTAGCGCAAACATGTCCAGACGAGCTCCATCTCGATGCGCCGGTCGGTGAGGTTGTACGGAGGCTGCTCGGCCACCATGCGGGGCAGGCCGTGCTTGTCGGCAAGCCACAGGGCCTCCATGATCAGCGGCACCGGCCACTTCGAGGTGCCCACATACAGGATCTTGCCCTGGCGCACCAGTACATCGAGGGTGTCCAGAATCTCGTCCATGGGGGTGTCGATGTCGGTGATGTGCAGGTAGTAAAGGTCGATCCGATCGGTCTGCATTCTGCGCAGACTCGCCTCGACGGCGCGTGTGAGGTGGTAGCGGCTGGCCCCCTTGTCATTGGGGCCCCGGCCCATCGTCGCCACGCCTTTCGTGGCAAGCACGACGTCATCACGGTGTCCGTTGGCGACGAGGGCGTTGCCGACCATCTCCTCCGATGCTCCGCGGGCATACACATCGGCGGTGTCAATGAAGTTCACACCCCCGGCGATGGCCTCATCGATGATGCGCTGGGCCTCCTCCTGATCCGTGGGGCCTGCGAAGTTCATCGTCCCGAGACACAGCTTCGAGACTCTCATTCCACTACGACCGAGTTGTCTGTACTCCATAGTGCGGCCTCCCAAAAACGGGTGAACTGGTTTGCATTGAATGGCTCTGGCTGTTAGATTCGGGCCAGGCCGACGTATACCTTCCCCGCGTGCGTAGGGTAAGGACTGCCCGCGTGCAAAGTCGGGCATTGTCGGCGATCCCCCGGGTCGGCCGCGGCCGGCAAATCGCGATAGGAGACCCCCTTATGTCAACTGACCTTCGAGCAGGACTCATCGGGTGCGGGAGTCTGGGCCGCGTCCATTCTCAGGCCCTGGCCGACATCGGCAAGATGCCCATGGTGGCCTTCTGCGATGTCATCCAGCCCGCTGCGGAAACGCTCGCCGCCGAGTTCGATGGCGAGTACGCCACGACCGATGTAGATCGCCTACTGTCTGATGAGACCATCGGAGCCATCTACATCTGCACCCACCATGACACCCATGCCGATCTGTGCATCCGGGCCGCGAAAGCCGGTAAGCACATCATGGTTGAGAAGCCCCTCGCCCTCACCGTTGAGGAATGCGCCCGGGTGGGCCGCGTCGTCGAAGAGACCGGTATCACACTTATGACCGCCTTCAAGATGCGCTACTATGAACTCATCCTCAAGGCTAAGGAGCTCATCCCCGAGCCGCTGATGGTGTCGATGCAGATGATGGATAACCGGTGGGCCGATGACCTGTGGGCGAATGACCCGGTCAAGGGCGGTGGGAACATCCTGTCTCAGGGCTGCCATTCGTGCGACCTACTCCGCTACGTCGCGGGTGCCGACCCGGTCGAGGTGTATGCGGTGGGCGGCAACTACTACACCGCCACCGGCGTGCCGGATAACCTATGCGCCGCTTTCAAGTTCGACAACGGCGCGGCCGCAAGTTGGATGCAGGGCGATGCCAATCTTCAGCCATCACTGAGCAAGTTCTTCATGCAACTGTTCGCCGAGGGCGTATCGGTGTGCATGACCGACCGCCTGTGCAAGCTCGTGGTGGCACGCAAGGGCCACGAGCCCGAGGAGTTCTCCGGCACGGAGACAGGCTTCCTGGAGGAGAATCAGGCCTTCATCGAATGCCTGGAGCAGGGCAAGCCCGCCACCATCGACCACAGGGACGGCCTACTGGCCACTCTCATGGCCCTGCAGGCCATCAATTCGCTCAAGAGCGGCAAGCCCGAGCCAATCAAGGCCGTGCTCGAGGGATAGGGCGGGCGTGGCATTAGTCCCGTCCAGATCCCGTCTTGACGTCGCGGGCTCAGGGTGCACTTGGCCGGGGGAGCACGCGCCCATATGTGTTTGGCGTGCCGTGGGTGACGCCGAGTGGCATTCCGGCCCGCTACGGAACACGACCCACGGCGACACCTTGGGCCTGCGGCCCAAACCCGCCCGGGGCCGGCCCCGGACCCCGAGCACGAGCAGGCTCGTACTCGCAGCCGAATGCGACCGGCGCGTGGCGCCCCAATCTGGCATCATCGGATGAACGACGCCGAGGACGCCAACGGCATGTGCCGGTGCCGTCTGCGACCCTCCAGGTCGCTTTGCGGCACCGGCACGGTTCGCAGCGCTATCGCGCAAGCCAGGCCAGCGCCACCCGAAGGCGGGCACCAGCCGATTTGTGACCAGAACTGCGCAAAGCAATGCACGCCAAACATATACACGCTCCCCCGGACCCCCGATTGAGACCCCAACGTCTGGTCGCGATCGGGGCGACCGGAAAACCTGTAGTGAAGCCGCTATGCCGCACCGAACTGGCCGCGAAGCCGCTCTGGAGGACTACCCCAATGAAGACTCTATGCTCACTGCTTGCCGCAGGTTCCTTGTGCTGGCTGACCATCCCGTGCCCCGCTCAAGGCATCACTGAAGGCGATGTCATCCTGTCTGATGACTTCTCACGCTTCACCGACACGACTACTGACCTGGGGACGGTGCCGGGTACGGATTACCCGTGGGGCAAGCGCATCCCCACCGTGGACGGCCAGGTCCAGGAGACCCTCGTCAGAGGCATGAACGGCCGGCTCATCGTCGGCTACCGCTCCGGTGTCAACCCTCACGATACCGGCGTGTTCGTGGAGGGACTGTCGCTGGCGGACGGGCTTGTCGAGCTTCGCCTGGGTGAGTCGCTGATGGCCCGGCCCAGCAACGTGACCGTCAGCTACCGGGCCCTTGATTCTCAGTCCGCCGCCGGAGGCATGCAGCCGGGCGCCTATCATGTGCAGGTCAGTGGCGACTGGGCAGGCAGCAGGGACGTCATCTTGCGCTATGGCGCCCAGGCTCTGGCGGTGGCCGATGTGGCCGACTCACGCGGGCCCAAACATACCTGTCTGCTCAAGGTCGCCTTCGCCCAGAACCGCCATATCGTCTGGCTCGACGGCAGGCGAATCATCGACTTCTGGGAGTACGAGCCCGACAGGGACGCCGCGGGCAGCATCGGCTTCGGCGCGTACTACTCCATCGCCGCCTTTGACGACTTCTCCGTCAAGCAGGCAAAGCTCGACGTGTCCCAGGAAGACCCCTCGTGGCCGCGAGGCCAGATGCGCCCCTTGATCTACCAGGGGCGGCCCATTTTCGTCATCGGCAGCTTCGACCCGCCCAGAGAACACGACACTGACGACTGGCTGGACGCGGGCTTCAACACCGTCCTCATGGGGGTCATGCGAGAGAGCCAATCTCCCGAGCAAAGGCGGGCCCAACTAAGAGAGAGCGCCCAGTGGGCCGCCGACCACAAGGCAGCCGCCGTCTACTACCCTCTCATCAACATGTACGGCAAAGACGGCGACCAGGCCACCATCACCGACCCCAAGGACATCCCCGCCAAGGCCGCCCTGCTGCAGGAGATGCTCGAAGTGACCGCCCAGCACCCCAACACCCTGGGCTACTGGACCTTCGATGAGCCCGAGAACCACGTCTATAAGGCCTACGGGCAGTGGGAGGACAAGAAGGACACCGGGCTGGCGGAGTGGATGGCCGAAGGGCTCAAATGGACCTACGAGACGCTGAAGGCCGGTGACCCGGATGCCTATGTGATGCCCACCATCGCCTGGTGGACCACCTATAAGGGCCTGGCGCCCCTGTATGATGTGAACGTGCCCAACACCTACCCGTGCGGGGTGAAGGACGCCCCGCTGCAGGCCCCCATGTACCAGGTGGTCTACGACGCCGCCCTGGCCGCCGATGCGGTGCGCGAGACGGGCCGGCACAGCTTCATCTTCATGCCGCCCACCTTCGACGTCATCGACGGCGGCCGCGCCGCCACCCGGGCCGAGTTCCGCTACCTGTCATTGGCTCCCGTCACCCAGGGCGCCATGGGCATCTTGGGGTGGCGGCTGGGACGCTGCTCGGACTTGTACCGCCAGATGGTCATCTACCCGGTGACCAAGGATGTCCGGCGGCTCGTCCCGTGGCTGCTGGGGCAGTGGTGTGATGAGAAGGTCTCAAGCGACCACGACGAGGCCACGGCGGAGTACCTTAAAGAGTTGCCGGTGCGGGTGAAGCTCATCCCCGGCGAGGAAACCGACGAGACGGTGCAGGTGCCGGGCGTGCCCGACTGCTCCTATGCCCTGCGCCGCCGGCCGGACAACACCTACCTGCTGCTGGCGGTGAACAACCGCAAGGAGCCTCTAACGGTGACCTTCACCCTCCGGGACATCCCGGGCCTGCCGTCGGAGGCCATGGACTACATCGAGTACGCAAAGACCCCCATCAGGGATGGGCAGATCACCGAGAGCTTCGAGCCCTTCGGCGTAAGGGCGTGGGTCATAAGGCCGGGGTAGGGATGTGCCCCTCCTCTACTCCCCCATGCGGTACTGGGGCTCGTAGCCGAAGGTCGCCCTTGCCCGGTCGGTGGACAGAAGAGATTCTCTCCCCAACAGAGGCCGTGTCACCGACTCGGCCAAGTCCGGCCGGAAGCGCTCCAGTAGCTCCATGGTTGGCTCCGGGGCGCAGGTGTCCGCCGCCGCAAGGGTATACACCCCGTGCCCTGGAAGGGTCGGGCACTCCAGGGCCTGCCTCAGCCCCCGAGCGATATCCCCCACGTGGGCCCACTGCCACAGGGTCGGCGACCACTCCGTGGTGGGCTGCAGTCCCTGCATGAAGGCCTCATAGCTTTCCTGACCGTGCACCCCCGCGAAGCGGAAGGCCGCCGTGGTAATCCCGTAGCCGCGATGGAAGGCCGCGCAGGTGTGCTCATTCACCAGCTTGCTGAGGCTGTAAGGGTCCTCGGGCACCGGGTCGAAATCCTCCGTCAGGGGCAGAGGGCCCCAGTCCACGGGCTTGCCGCTGATCCGCCAGTAGAAGGTGCCGAAGGCATTGATGCTCGAGGCGCACAGGAAGCGCCGCACCCCGGCCTGCCGTGCCAAATCGAGCATGATGAACGTCCCGAGGGCATTGTCGCGGAAGGTCTCGATGCCGATCTCGGGGTGCCCGGCCACCTGGGCGGCCAGGTGCACGATGGCCTCCACCCCCTCAATGGCTGGCTTGACCGCCTCCGGGTCCGTGATCTCGCCTTGGAAGAAGGGCCACTGGGGCTCAAAGGGCGCCGGCGTGCGGTCTCGACCTCCTGCGAATAGCGTGGCGTCTTCGGGCTTGACGCGGTCGAATAAGCGCAGGTCGTGGCTGTCCCCCAACTCATCTTGCAGTTTGCGGCCAATGAGCCCACACGCGCCGGTAATCAGCAACTTCATCCTGGGGCACCTCCTGATCTGGGTCCATATTCGGCTATGTCCCCCTGACGTCAGCGATCACTGGTCCACGTCCCCGCCGTCACGTCCGTCCTCGGGGCTCTGCCCCGAGGCCCCCGTTGGGGCCAGGCCTCAGACCCCGCTTGCCGCATGCCTCTTTGGCGTGGCGTCCGACGCGGGCGCCATCGCATGAGAGCCGGTAGCCTTACAAAGGGTCTTCCCGGCGCGCGCCTTAGGCGCGGCACTTCTCCATGCCCTCCGCAAGCGCCTCGCACACCGCCGACACTTCCCCCTTCTCCATGTCGGGACATATGGGCAGGTTGATCTGCTGCTCGAACCACACCTTCTCACACACCGGACACTCGCCGAACTCGTGGCCCCGGGCCCGGAGCGCATTGTGCAGGTGCAGGGGCCAAAACCGCAGGATGATCTGCACACCCCGCTCCTGCTGCATGAAGCGGATGAGCTCGGTATGCTCTACGCCCGCCTCAGGCTCGATGAAGCATGGGTACAGGTGCCACGCGTTGGTATCACCAGGGGCGACCAGGGGCCCGCGCAGGCCGGCGATGCTCTCCACTGCTTCCGTGTACCGCTCGGCGACTCTGGCCCGGGCGGCGATGAACCCATCGAGCTTGCGCAATTGCACCCGCCCCACCGCGGCAACCACGGTGCTCATGCGCAAGTTCGTGCCCACCTCATCAATGCGGGTCCAGTCAAGGTCCCAGCTTCCCGCTGCGTGGTCGGCGATGGGGAAGTCGGGCTTGGGGTAGGGGCCAATGTCGGTGGTCTCACGGGGCTCCGTACGACCCACGATTCCCATGGTCCTGAGCTGGGTGACCTCTTCGGCCCACTCTTCGTTGTTGGTGGTCAGCATGCCACCCTCGCCCAGGGTGGTCATGTTCTTGAGTGAATGGAACGAAAAGCAGCACAGGTCGCCATTGCCAACGGGCGCGCCGCGATACGCGGCCCCCGAGGCGTGGGCGCAGTCCTCCACCACCGGCACCCCATGGGCGTCCGCAATCGCGCGCACCGCGGCCATGTCCACCGGATTGCCGCCGTAGTGCATCACGTAGATCGCCCGGGTATTGGGCGTGATCTGCGGCTCGATGGTCGCCGGATCGATGTTCAGGGTCAGCGGGTTGATGTCGGCGAAGCGCATCGTCACCCCCCGGGCGACGAGGGCGACGGCGGTGGCCCAGAAGCTCTGGGGCGTGCATACCACCTCATCGCCGGGCCCCAGGCGCAGGACCTGCGCGCAGGTATGCAGGGCGGCAGTGCATGAGGTGACCGCGACGGCATGGCGGGCCCCGCAGTATGCGGCAAACTCGCGCTCGAAGAGCGCCTTCTCCGATCCCCAACTGAGGCTCTCTTTCGAGGACAATACGTGGCGGATTGCCTGCAACTCTTCGTCTCCGAAAGTGCTTCCCACATCGTGCTCATTGACGGGCATCCGGGCACCTCCTCTATAGCTCGCGCAGGGCTTCGCGCACGGTCTGGATCAACTGCTCTAGGACCTGCCCGAATCTGCTCTCTCCGCTCTCGACGGTGGCATCGACGCAATCTCCCGTGATGGCCTGCAGGGCCCGGGGATCACTCAACTGATCCATGTCTACCAGCTCGGGCCGCAGATGAAGCATGGCCGAGGTCTCGATGCAGCCCGCGTGCTCGAGATGCTTGTCCGTGGGGTGCAGGCTGAAGGGGTCCAGTACCAGCACCCGCAAGCCGGGGTGAGCCTCCATGCTCTCGGCGGCCACCCGCTTGAGCAACTCGCCCTGCACCTCTGGGTGGTGCCCGGTGAAGATCACCACCAGCCGGTACTGTTGCTCGACCAGACAGTCCAGCACATTGCCGATAAGCGCCGCCACGGTCTCCTCGCGCAGCAGCAGAGATCCCGGGTAACCCTCGTGTCCTCGAGTGCCCCAATAGGTGGGCGGCAGCGTCACCCCGCCGGTCTCCATGGCGGCCTGCACACACAACGCCTCGGCGTGGAGCCCGTCGAAGCCCATGGGCAAGTGCCAGCCGTGGTACTCCAAAGACCCGATGGGCAGATAGATTAGCGGCGCCCGGTCACGGGCGTCTTCGAGCTCTCCCACCAGAAGCTCTTCATAGCGCACTTTCCTCACTGATGATCCTGTCCTTTCCCTTTGCCTACGGGCACTCACACAAGCCTGCGCACACAGACGCGCCTGCACACTCAACGCGGTACTTCGCTGGGGGGTCTGCAAGGCCCTTTGCCGGTCAAGGCCGCAGCCTGCAGACCAGGAGGCACAGGTTGGCTATGTGAACCGGGAGGGAAGGACGTCGCGGCCCGAGGGAAGAAGCCCCTAGGAGCTGCAGAATATCGCCTGCTACGCGGGCGCGCGAGCTGCGCCCACCCTACGGGGGGCAAGCGAGGTCGCCATGCTCAGATCGCTGATGTTGCTGCTGCCCGGGACGCTGATGTGTGGGGCCGCCGCCCAGCCCAACCAGGACGCCACAGGCATGATCCAGACGGTGTGCGGCCCCGTGGCCGTCTCCGAGCTGGGCCCGACCCTCACCCACGAGCATGTGTTGGTGGACTTCATCGGGGCGGACAAGGTCTCCCCGGACCGCTATGACCCCGACGAGGTCTTCCAGGTCATGCTGCCCTACCTGCGCGATGTGAGGGCCGCGGGCATCAAGACCCTCTTCGAATGCACCCCTAACTACCTGGGCCGCGATCCTGCCTTGCTCAGAAGGCTCAGCCAGGCCAGCGGCCTGAACCTGGTCACCAACACAGGCCTGTACAAGGATCCCTTCCTGCCCCAGTGGGCCAAGAAGCTCAGCGCAGAGCAGATCGCCGCTCGGTGGATCGCCGAGGCAACCCAAGGCATCGGCCCGGAGCGCATCAAGCCGGGGTTCATCAAGATCGCGGCCAATGAGGGAGACCTGAGCGACATCCAGCGCAAGATCATGCTGGCCGCCGCATTCACGTCCAGGGCCACGGGCCTGGCGATCGCTTCTCATACAACACAGGGGCGTACGGCGCTGCAGCAGCTCGATGTACTCGAGCAGGCCGGCCTGCCGGCCACCGGATTCGTATGGGTGCACGCCGACGCGGAGCCCGACGCTGCCCTGCGCTACCGGGCCGCTGAGCGTGGCGCGTGGCTTTCCTACGACGGCATCCGGGAGGGCAACGCGGCGCAGAAGCTCAACCTGGTGCTGGACACCCTCGAGCGCTTCCCACGCCGACTACTGATCAGCCAGGACGCGGGGTGGTACCATGTTGGGGAGCCAAGGGGCGGCGATGTCGCGCCCCTGGACTGGCTCCCGAGCGAGTTCGTGCCAATGCTCCGAGCCGCCGGGGCCACCCAAGAGCAGGTGGATCAGTTGCTGATCCACAACCCCGCCCGGGCTTTCGCGACCCGGCCCTTGGAGGGCTGACGGCTCCCAGGGAGGAGGCCGACCATGGAGGAGGAACGCGTCCGGGAGCTCGTGCTGCAGTTGGACACAACGAGCTTCACCCAGATTGACGCCGCGTGGGAGGAGTTGGGAGAGTTGGGCGAGGCGGCGGTGCCGATTCTGGCGCAGGCATACCGGGGGATGAGGCGCTGGCAGGGGCGAGCGGCCCTTGTGTACTACTCGATCCCCTTCGCCCGCACCAGCCGCGCGGCCTTTGAGCTTGGGCTCGCGGCCGTGTCCGACCGGGCAACGCTTGTCCGCTATCGCGCCTGTATGCTGCTTGCCTACTCGCTTAGCGCCGAGGCCCTTCCCGCGCTTGAGCAGTTGCTCTGCCACACCGATCCGAAGACCGTCGAGGACGCGCGGGCCGCCATCGACGCCATCCAGCACCGGAACCACCACTACTTCGTGGACCGTGACCACACGGGCAGGATGCGCTGGGAGCCCAACTTCTCGGAGTACCTCCAAACCCTTTCCTCGGAGGCCGCTCAGGAAACAGATGCTCAACAGCAGTCCTCCGCCGACCAGACTGGACGTAAAGCTGAGGGCGCAGCCGGTGGATGCGCGGAGATGGCCCTGCTCGTATTCAGCATCGTCGGTGGTTGGATGGCGCTCCCCCTTGGCGTGTGAAGACGCGGCACCCGGCGGGGCCGGACAGCGCCGACACGGAAGGAGGGCGAAGAAGCTTGCACTACCCGCTGTATCTATTGTGGGCAGTCGTTGGCGTGGGCCTCACCGCGCAGGCGGCCACTCTCGCCGCTGAGGAGCGTCTCCCGGCG
>Ga0272441_10012477_pt1 | contig 12409 bp, 7 predicted proteins | sample SSMProp6N_FD_193582 | JGI IMG/M metagenome (GOLD analysis project Ga0272441, IMG submission 193582) | Marine sediment archaeal communities from Little Sippewissett salt marsh, Falmouth, MA, United States - SSM-Prop-6N | ecosystem: Environmental > Aquatic > Marine > Wetlands > Sediment ...
GGGGATGAGCCCCACAACAACTAGTATAAAATGGGGCTGAGCATATCCTGTTACGATGTTGTGGGGCTCAGCCCCACAACAACTAGTATAAAATGGGGCTGAGCCCCACAACAACTAATATAAAGCGGGGCTCAGCCCCACAACAACTGATAAAACAATTAGTCAGTAATCTTGTTAAACAGATAACTAATTAATGATGATTAAATGAATTGCCCTATCATACTATTCATGCCGATGGAAATGGCTTATAATTATAATTCTTACATGGTCCTAATCAATATACAAAATGGAAATTGCAAAAATTATTAAATCACGTTGGAGTCCAAGGGCTTTTACCAACCAATCAATAACTAAAGAAGAAGTAGAATTATTATTTGAGGCTGCCAGGTGGGCTCCTTCGAGTATGAATGAACAACCCTGGAAATACTATTATGTGCTCAGGGACAATACCGATCAATTTAATAAATTCATCGATTGTCTTCTTCCGGGAAACCAGGTGTGGGCAAAAAATGCTTCCGTGCTGATCTTAAGTACAACCAGGAAGTTCTTTAATCATAAGGGTAAGGCAAACAGACATGCCATGCATGATATTGGAGCAGCTAACCTGCTGATATGTCTTCAGGCAGATGAAATGGGATATCAGGCTCACCAGATGGGGGGATTCAACCCGGAGAAGACATACGAAACATTTGGCATTGACAGAGAGGAATATGATATAGCATCATTTATTGCGGTAGGTAAACCAGGTAATCCTGATATTTTACCGGAAAACCTTAAAAAGTCAGAACAGGAACCAAGAAAGAGAAAGAAAACGGCAGAATTTGTAAAAGAAATCAGATAAAAAGTTTTTTCACCCGACTGGTAGCACTTCGGATGGATTATGCAGAATAATAATTTAAATAACAGTTAAGATGAATAATGCATTATACAATTTCCCTGTACCTGAGAATGAACCGGTACTTGAATATTTAAAAGGTAGTACAGAAAGGACACTGCTGGAAAAAGAACTTAAAGAACAGGAAGCAAAAAAAATTGAAATCCCTTTAATTATAGGGGGAAAAGAAATAAGAACCGGTGATACCGGTAATGTTATCATGCCGCATAATCATGGTCATGTTCTGGCCACCTATCACAAGGCCGGTGAAAAGGAAATACGTATGGCCATTGATGCTTCGCTTGAGGTCAGCAGGTTATGGGCAAATATACCCTGGACTACCCGTGCATCCATATTACTGAAAGCAGCCGAGTTGATCTCAACAAAATACAGGGCGCTTCTTAATGCTGCCACAATGCTGGGTCAAAGCAAGAATATTTACCAATCTGAGATTGATGCAGTATGTGAAACCATAGATTTTCTGAAATATAATGTTTCCTATGCCGGAAAGATATATGAATTTCAGCCTAAATCAACCTTTAACCAGCTAAACAGGATGGAATTCAGAGCCCTGGAAGGCTTCATCTTTGCCGTCAGCCCATTTAATTTTACCTCCATAGCATCTAATCTTAACATGGCGCCTGTTATGATGGGTAATACCACTGTTTGGAAACCTGCTACCACTGCTCTGCTTTCCAACTATTATCTTATGAAAATATTTATGGAAGCCGGCCTTCCAGATGGTGTCATAAATTTCATTCCGGGTTCAGGTGCCCTGATAGGTAAACATATCATGAATTCATACCATATGGCCGGTGTTCATTTCACAGGTTCAAATGCTACCTTCAACACACTGTGGGGTCAGGCAGCTTCGAATCTGACATCTTATAAGTCCTATCCCAGGCTCGTAGGTGAAACAGGTGGTAAGGATTTTATCTTTGCTCATCCTTCGGCTCAAACCAGGGAACTGGCTGTGGCAGCCATCAGGGGAGCCTTTGAATACCAGGGGCAGAAGTGTTCGGCAGCTTCAAGGATGTATGTGCCCGCTTCCATTTGGGATGAAACAAGAGATATGATGTTAAGTATGGCTGAAGAAATAACTGTTGGTGATGTTAAGGACCCGGGCAATTTTATGAATGCAATAATAGATGAGAAAGCCTTTGACTCTATAAGCTCCTATATTGATTATGTTAAAAACAGTGCAGATGCGAAAATACTTACAGGAGGAACCTACGATAAAAAAGAAGGATTTTTCATAGAGCCTACAATAGTAGAAACATCCAATCCGCATTTTAAAACCATGGAAGAAGAAATATTCGGTCCTGTACTCACGGTATTTGTCTACGATGATAAAAAGCTTGACGAGACCATTGAGCTCTGTGATACAACATCTCCATTTGGACTTACAGGAGCGGTTTTCGCACAGGACCGTGTGGCAGCGGCCCGCATATGCAATAAACTAAGATATGCTGCAGGCAATTTTTATATCAATGATAAACCCACAGGGGCTATTGTGGGTCTACAGCCTTTCGGAGGATCCCGTGCTTCAGGAACAAATGACAAGGCAGGCGGTGAATTCAACCTGGTCAGATGGGTGAATCCGCGTACAATTAAGGAAACCTTCGTTCCTGCTGTTGATTACAGGTATCCATATATGATGGATTGATGGAACCGTCCGATGGTGTGGGGCTAAGCCCCACACCTAACCAGGCTGGATTTTGCGCCTCTACTTTTTACCGGTATTATTCAAATAAATCTATTATTTGCATATTTTTGAGGATATATAATTCTATCATTCGTTTATGTTTAAGACTACATTCAAAATTATCCTTCTTCTCCTATTAATATTACCTGAGGAGCTTTATGCCCAGGAAGATCCTTATATTATTGTACTGGGGATTGCACAGGATGGCGGATATCCCCATATGGGCTGCGCCAAAGAATGCTGTGAGGCTGCATGGAAGAATCCGTCCATGCAAAGAAGTGTTGTATCACTTGCACTGGTCGACCCCGTTTCTCAGCAATGGTACCTGCTCGAAGCAACGCCTGATATTAAGGAACAATTACAGCTGTTCAGGCATCTCACATCTGATACATACGATTATCTTCCCAGGGCAGTTTTCGTCAGCCATGCACATATAGGACATTATACCGGACTGATGCAATTCGGACGTGAAGTTATGAATACAGAAGGCTTAACTGTCTATGCAATGCCGAGAATGAAAAAATTTCTTGAAACAAACGGGCCATGGGATCAACTGGTGAGATTAAACAACATAAGCCCGGTTGAAGTGCATAACGAATCAGAACTCGCACTTTCAGAAGAAATAACAGTAAGGAGCTTTATTGTACCTCACCGGGATGAATACTCGGAGACAGCTGCCTACGAGATAGCAACTGCAAATAAGAAATACCTGTTTATCCCTGATATAGATAAATGGGACAGATGGGATAAAAGTATTATTGAACTGGTAAAATCATGCGATATTGCCTTTCTGGATGGCACATTCTATTCTGAAGGTGAGTTGAGTGGAAGGAATATGGAAGACATCCCCCACCCCTTCATTATGGAGACAATGAAAGTGTTTGACAATGAAGATTATAAAACCAGAAATAAAATTCACTTTATACATTTCAATCATTCAAATCCTGTGCTTTTTGATGAATCTGTAAGACAATCAATCATTAAAGAAGGATTTAATATTGCCCGGCAGGCAGGAAAGTATTAAACGATTGCATTATGGATCCAATCTGGTTAACAATAGCTTTCATATTCGGTTTTGCAATAAGGCTTACCGGCCTTCCTCCTCTAGTAGGTTATCTCATTGCCGGCTTCGTCCTGAATTATATGGGAGCAGAATCAGGAGAGTTTCTGGAATCAGTGTCGGATCTTGGTATTATGCTCCTGCTTTTTACAATTGGCCTCAAGCTTAAGCTTAAAAACCTTATCCGCAGGGAGGTATATGGTGGAACCCTCATTCATATGTCTGTCGTAACTCTTCTATTTGTTGGGCTTCTAATGCTGGCCGGACTTAGTGATACAGGCCTTTTTAAAGGATTCAGTTTAAAGCAGGCTACTCTGGTAGCCTTTGCCCTTAGCTTTTCGAGTACTGTATTTGCAGTGAAAGTGCTTGATGACAGGGGAGAAAGCACATCACTCCATGGTACAACAGCGATAGCAATTCTAATAATACAGGACCTGATTGCTGTTATTTTTCTTGTTTTCACTGCAGAAAAGCTTCCGAGCATCTGGGTTTTCGCAATACCGGTTATTCTTTTTCTGATCAGGCCGTTAATATTTTATATATACAGAAAAATAGGCCATGGGGAACTACTTATTCTATTTGGTTTCTTCCTTGCCCTGGTGCCAGGTGCTGAAATGTTTAAATTTGTTGGTCTTAAACCTGACCTGGGAGCACTTGTGATGGGTATTCTTTTATCAGGACATGCCAAATCAAAAGAGATGGCAAACCTGTTAATGCATTTTAAAGATTTCTTCCTTATCGGTTTCTTCCTGTCCATTGGCCTCACTGTTATGCCAACACTTGATATCCTGCTTATTTCATTTCTGATTGCCCTGGCAATTAATTTCAAGGTTGTCCTGTACTTCCTTGTACTCACACGCTTTGGAATGAGATCGCTTACTTCCTATTTTACATCACTTAGCCTGGCCAACTATTCTGAATTTGGCCTTATAGTAGCATCCCTTGCCGCCGCCAGCGGGTGGCTGCCTTATCCATGGCTGGGAATTATTGCTATTTCCTTATCGATAAGTTTCGTTATCTCTTCGCCGCTAAACACCTACTCTCACCAGATATACAGTCGGATAAGGTCATTCCTCAAGAAGTTTGAAACGAGGTCTCGTTTGCTGTATGACCGGACAATTGACATAGGAGATGCTGAAGTGCTGATTTTCGGTATGGGATTAATGGGAGCTGCAGCATATGACCAGCTAAAACAAACGTATAATCAGAATGTGCTTGCACTCGATTATAATCCTGACACAGTTGAATATCATCGCAAAATGGGCAGAAACGTAATACAGGATGATGCAACAGATATCGAATTCTGGGAAAGGGTGAACAAAATGCAGGAAGAGAAGAAGCAGGTTAAACTTGTAGTCCTTTGCATGGATGATCACAAGTCAAATATGTTTGCCATTAAGGAATTAAGATCAATAGGATACACGGGAAGGATTGTAGCTACAGCAAAGCATGATGATGATATAAAGCAGCTGAAAAAGCTCGGCGCAAACTCGGTTTATAATCTATATTCAGAAGCAGGAGTAGGACTTGCCGATCATATCTGCGCATTGAGTGAATAGGTTCTAAGTAAATAGTTTGATCAAAACCAATTATGCCTGCTTATGTTTTTTGGTTTATCAAAATATTATTAATAATTTTGCATCGCCTTTTAAGAAAGGTAGAGGCGATTCAGTAGCTCAGTTGGTAGAGCACATCCCTTTTAAGGATGGGGTCCTGGGTTCGAGACCCAGCTGAATCACTCAAAAGACCTGCCGTTTACGGTAGGTCTTTTTTTTGCAATTGATGATTACGATTTCTGGTCTCTCTCCGCTACCGCCACAGTCTGGCTCCTCGCTAAATTTGCCCCCCGGGCAAATTTTTAACGCTCGGCCCGGTTCGAGACCCAGCTGAATCACTCAAAAGACCTGCCGTTTACGGTAGGTCTTTTTTTGCAATTAATGATTATGAACTAATCATTCTGACGTCGCGCTTCAAGTTCCTCCTGCATTATCAGGCAGGTCTGATGATCAATAGAGTAGAAATAGAGCAATACGGAACAAGACATATACAGAAAACCGGGAAATACAGATATCATTAGCTTTATTCCAGTTATAGCTGTCTGAGTTTGTTCAACATTAGGTTCAAACTGGAATAGAGCCAGAAGCCAGCCAGCCAATGCTCCACCTATGCCCCACCCGGCTTTCTGGGCAAATGTTGCAGCTGAAAAAACAAGACCAGTTGATCTTCGTCCTGACTTCCACTCAGAGTAATCAGCAGTATCAGCAAGCATTGTCCACAGTAGAGGCACCGCAGGTGCATAAGCCATCTTAGCTAAGATATTCAATGTATAAATAGTGACCATGTTTTCTATGCCGGGAATATACAGTAGCATAAAAAACAACCCTGATATAAGTGAACTGAAAAGAAAAACTGTTCTTTTTCCAAATCTTTTTGCCAGTGGCTTTGACAGGGGAATAGCAGATATCAGAGCAATAGTACCGATTACATTGAAAAGCTGTACATTTTCCTCTTTTCCAATATAATACTTAAAATAGTAAGCTATTGACAGGTTCTGCATCGCAAACATTACAAAAGAAATAATGCCAACAAAAAAGAGTATCACCCATGGTTTGTTTTTCATCAAGTTTCGCAGGTCTTCTTTAAGTGATTCCTTTTGCTCCTTAGGTGGCTTAACCCTTTCCCTGGTGGATCTGAAAGTTATCATAAACAGGATAAAGCTGATAGAGGAAAAGAGTATAAGAGTAGTCTGATAACCTTTAGCCGAATCACCCTTGCCAAAGAATAGTGCAAGGGATAATGCTGTTCCGGAAACAATAAGCTGACCTACAAAAGCAAAAACAAACCTGTATGAATTTAAACCTGCCCTTTCATAGGAATCTGAAGTCATTACAGCGCTTAAGGACGAATAAGGCAGATTAATTGCAGTAAAAACAGTCATCAGCAGTAAATAAGTTATGCCTGCATAAATTATCTTTCCGGTTTCGCCAAAATCAGGTGTTGTAAAGGTGAGTACAGCCAATATACTGTAAGGAAGTGCCATCCAGAGAATATACGGACGAAATTTACCCCACCTGGTATTTGTTCTGTCTGCGATAATTCCCATAATCGGATCACTTAACATGTCCCATGCCCTTGCTATTAACATAATAGTTCCGGCTGCTGCTGCTGATATACCAAATGTATCAGTATAGAATATCAATATCCAGAATCCAACCATATCCCATACAAAATGAGAGGCTGTATCACCAAAGGCGTACCCAATTTTCTCCTTTAAGGATAGTTTAGTTGCAGTATTCTTCAATGTTCTAGTTTTCCAAATGAACCTCTATTGTCTCAATTAAACCTGATCTTTTAAAAATCAAATCACTGATTTCTTTATCAATAGTATTTCCGGGGACCTCCATCTCCTTCCCATCCGAGTAGCTTATTAGTATTCTATTCTCAGAATCAATTGAATATATAACAGGTACCTGACAAAATGTAAAAGCCAGTTGATTTTTAGATAATGATATTTCCTTTCTCAGGCCATTAGTATTAAAATAGACCATCGAGTCTTTTCCTATTAGCAATTCATCCGGATTGAGCAAGGAAGTATTGAAATGAATCTTGCCATCATGCACTGTTACACCCAGCTCTCTCATCCTTGTAATAAAATCCTCCTTTACCTGCCCTGTCATGCCTGGTTGTCTTACTCCCGAACCGGGAGGAGTATGAGAATAAGGATCAGTGGGAAATGCTCCATAAAGGTCGGGTGATTTGTAGAATCCTATCCCGGCCTTTATCTCATAATAATGATCCCTGATTCTGCCTGTAAGCTCTGCCGGTGCATCCTGGCTGACAGCCTTAAAATATAACTCCTGAACGGCGACTAAAAGCTTGGATACCATATGCCAGTAAATGCAGCCCAGCCCCTCATAACCGTAGAAAGTTCCTGATCGGCCGGTGAAGTATTTGTGTTCGAAGACCTTCTCATAAATGTCAAGAACCAGTTTTCGTTCTTTACTCAGAGTCGGATCATATTCTTTTTTATCAAGTTTATCCAGTGCATCTTCAAGGAAAAATGAATTCCTCAGACTGCCATTAAAATGGTAGTTACCATCTGTATCTCTACCGATAATCTCACTGTTGTTATTATCTATAAGCATATTCAGAAGCCTGGAACTTCTGACAGCCGATTGAGGTATAATATTCTTATCTATAAAGCGTGTTAGTTCTCTGTCAGGATAAAGCAGGTAGCTATACTGATCTTCCCTGTAAAGGTCACTGTTTTTCATTGCCTCTAGAATCTGAAGGCCTTCTTCAGGATCAATCGTACCGGAACTCAGTACCGCAACCTGTCCCTCCAGCATTTTATACAGCTGCCTGATCGAAATACCCTTATCAGTTATGGAAATAATATTATAAGCATGGTAAAGGTTATCATCTCTCCTGTTCAGTCGAATAGTTTGATCAATTAATTCCATGCTGAGACGTATGAAATCGCGGAGCTGAGCATACTCAAGTCTCTTCTTACTTCCGGAAAAAGAGTCATGATATATGGTTCTCCTGTACTGTTCGCCGGCCCGACCCATTTTTTCAACAAACATTAATCTTTCATGATCAGAGACCGGCTTTGATGCGAATAATGAATACTCCCGAAAAACTGAATTGCACTTTTCAAAAAGGGTTAATACTTCCTCCGAAATAACAAGCTGCTTCTCTGATTTCCCAAGCTTTTCGAACCAGAAATACAGGAACCTCCTCAGGTAGTATAGTGTAACCATCGAAGCTCCATTGCCCACCAGAGCATTATTTGCATCATTCCATTCGGGCCTCTGTGTATTGAGCCATATTCCTGCACCGGGAATGAAATTAATTAACTTGGCTAGAATGGTAACTATTATTTTCTCTGCGAGATTTACCCTGTGGATATTTCCGCTCCTGTTTTTCAAAAGCCTGCCATCTGCTCCGATACGACTGACTTCTTCAGAAATAGATTCATTTAATTCGAAATCAAAAACAATAGTATCCTTGGGGTTCTCTATTATATCATCCAATTCTTTAATCCTGTAAGGAATATTTGCATAAACAAAGAATTCAGCCGAAAATAATTCATCCAGGTAGTCAGGATGGTAATCATGAGACAATTCAAGGAGTTTCTGCAGGTAAATAATCTGATGATCGCCCCAGTAACCTATATAGGCCCATGGATCATCGGGTTCAGGTACCTCCCAGTCGATACCATGCCGTGAAATCCTGTAAGGATTATAGCCATCGGCCGTTGAGGCATTAAGGAATTTGCTAATCATACCTTCGAGATACTCAGGAAAGGAAATACCCAGGGCTTCCCAGTTCTGGAATATGTCACGCCAGTTTCCCTCATAATAAAATTTTAGATCTCCATTTTCTTCCCTTGTTTCAATTGAAAATATATTCCATGGCCTGCTCGGGTCGCCGTGCCGCCTGCTGAAAGTAAGTGGAAGGTATTCATAACATAACCTGAGCATATCAGGATCTTCAGATTTAACAGCCCGTTCGATAAGGTCAGTGTAATAAAAATATTTATCAATATCTGTCAGCCAGTCTTCATATCTGGTTGCCAGGCTGGCGTTCATTGATTTAAGATATATCAGAAAATCAGCTTTGCGAACTTTATACTGATCCGGGAATAATCCACCTCGCATAATATTAAACAGGGTATTCGAAAAATGCCGCGCACAAACCAGACTCTCATTACTCTGCTGGAATCCGTCAGCAGATGCGACAAAGCGCATAAGGCGGTCAGTGCCCTGATCAATACTCTTCAATACCCTGGATCGGAGGGTCTTATCTTCCAGTAACAATCTGTTCAAATTTGCAACCATAACACTATCCTGGTTCAAATCAGCAACAATAATCCAGCTTTTTTCTTCTCCTGGATCAATCAGGATTTCCTTATTAAGCAGGTATGCCCCCCTGCGGGCCCTTATATCTGTTTCGGTATGAAGGTCTTTTCCTTTGATAAAATCCTCTAACTGGTTTTCCGAAATAAGTATCCCTGGTCCGTCCAAACCCTCCGACCAGACAGTTGTAGCTTTGAGTGACTCACTCGGTTCGGCCTTATCAACAGGTATTGAACTGAGGGTGTAAAGTCCAAGACCCGTTTCCTCAATTAATTCACTTTTCTTATATGCATCAGTAAGATTACTGAACTCATTCTGAAGATCGTAATTGACACCATAAGGCAGTATATTACGTATCCCATCTACAATTTCCAGGCTTAACTTTTCATCATTCAGGTTCGAAATAAATGACTGCCGTACGATGCCAAATTCCTCACTGTTGTACCATCCATATTTAAAGCAAATACCCAGATCATGATTGATCTCCTCGAATAAAAGTTTATTACCATATATACTTTTGAGCAGGTTTCTTTCGATATTATACATTTTTTCGAATGTCTTGCCAAATGGTTCCCACAGATACCTTTTATCTCCCTTTCTGACTATCAGCATTGTGAAGCTGCCTGTGGTATTGATGCTATCATGTATTTTATCGACAGTGTAATATGGGAATATGGCATTATTACGATCTTTTCGACCTGCAGAAAGTGCTCCGTTGCTGGACACAAACATCCAGTGGTCTGAGTCACTTACTATTGTCATAAAAAACTCGGGCATCAGGTTTACATTGCCTATTCTATAAAACTTTTCATTCCTAAAATCGACAAAGCTCCCACTTACGCTATTATCATTGTTCAGAACAATACTCTTCCCAATATAAATATCTCTTTTACCCATTTCTATTTTGCTCACTAAGTTTACTATTTCACAAAAAATATTTTCAATCTTCAGATACTTCTACCAGCAGGTCTCGGTATGTTGAAAAAACCCTTGACTTAGAAAGGAATCCCACATATTTACCTCCATCCAGTACTGGCAGGTTCCATGCACCTGTTTTCCTGAAAGTATCCATTACGCTGTCCACCTTTTCGCTCCTGTCGATATATGATGGAGGCATAACCATAAGCTCACTCACATATGTTTCGTCATACAGATCATGGTTAAACATTATATCCCTAACATTATCCAGCAGTACAACGCCTTCCAGCACTCCTATTTCATCAACCACCGGAAAAATATTTCTTTTTGATGCTGATATTTTTTTCACCAGTTCACCCAGAGTGTCGTTTGAGCTTACAGTTATAAGATCAGTCTCAATTTCCTTCGTCCAGTCCATACGAGTTAATACTGCCTTATCTTTATGGTGTGTAATTAATTCACCCCTGTGAGCCAAACGTTTATGGTATATTGAATGTTTTTCAAACCTCATCGCTGTCATATATGACACTGTTGAGGTTATAATAAGCGGTACAAGCAAGCCATATCCACCTGTTATTTCGGCAATAAGGAAAATAGCCGTTAGCGGGGCATGCATAATGCCTGCCATTGCTCCGGCCATACCGGCAAGTGTAAAACTGCTTTCGGGTATTGCATTATTGCCGAAGGTATTAACAAGCCTGGCCATAAAAAATCCACTCACTCCACCGATAAACAGGGATGGAGCAAAAACACCCCCCACTCCTCCGGCCCCGTTGGTGGAGCTGCTGGCTATAACCTTTAAAAGGCTTAATGCCAGTAAAAAACCGAGTAGTAACCATGCATTATTACTTAAATCCCCAAAAATACTGTTCTCAAATATCATTGCAGTCTCGCCATTTAGAAGCTGCCTGATAGTGTCATAACCTTCGCCATAAAGCGGAGGCAGCAAGAATATCATAACTCCCAGAACAGTCCCTCCGGTAATGAGCCTGACATAAGGATTTCTAACTTTTTCGTAGAGCCCTTCGAGGTACATGGTGGTACGGTTAAAATAGACAGATATCAGTGCGGTTCCTATTGCCAGCACTATATACCATGGTATATTCCCCAGTGAAAAAGACTCATTCAGAGCAAAGGATAAGAGTACATCCTTTCCCATAAGGAAATATGAAACTGTTGCGGCTGTAACTGAAGATATCAGTAATGGGACAATAGAAGAGATGGTAAGGTCCAGCATCAATATTTCAAGAGTAAAGACTATGCCGGCTATCGGTGCCTTGAATATTCCCGCTACTGCTCCCGCTGCACCACATCCAACCAGTAGGGTGATATTACGATAGTTCATCCTCATGAGCCTGCCGATATTGGAACCTATAGAAGCACCTGTAAGTACAACGGGAGCCTCCGCTCCCACCGAACCTCCAAAACCTATCGTTAAGGTGCTGGCCACCACTGACGACCAGTTATTATGCGGTCGAATCCTGCTATTGTTTTTCGAAATAGCGTACAAAATCCGGCTCACACCATGACCTATACCATCCTTAATAACATACCTGACAAACAATAATGTAAGCAGCATACCCACAAGTGGATAGGCCAGATACAGGTATCCCGCCCTGTCAGAATCAAACCATATCGTAAGAAGGTGCTCGGCATAATGAATGGCATTTTTGAGTAAAACAGCAGCAAAAGCACTGAGCATACCGGTAATAAAACTGAGTAAATACAGGAAACGTCGCTGGTCAACATTCCTGACCCTCCACTTGAGAAACCTGTTAATTAGTATTGAGAGTTTTATCATATATCTCACTTTGTCCGCCTTAGCGTGGCACAGGTCAGAGACCTGCGCCAGCGAAGGAGGATATCTCATATCTCACTTTGTCCGCCTTAGCGTGGCACAGGTCAGAGACCTGCGCCAGCGAAGGAGGATAACTCATAACTCATAACTCATATCTGTACTCATTCTTCCATAAAGTTACGTATCATGGACC
>Ga0272441_10012478_pt1 | contig 12408 bp, 12 predicted proteins | sample SSMProp6N_FD_193582 | JGI IMG/M metagenome (GOLD analysis project Ga0272441, IMG submission 193582) | Marine sediment archaeal communities from Little Sippewissett salt marsh, Falmouth, MA, United States - SSM-Prop-6N | ecosystem: Environmental > Aquatic > Marine > Wetlands > Sediment ...
TCGCACGCCCCCATGCCCCCCCTCGCCCCGAAACCCCCTTGCCCGCGCCGCCCCATCATGGTGCAATAAGCGTGCCGAACAGGATTGGCTCCGTCCCCGTATTCCGGTTATATGGCCAGGTTGGGGAAAGGATGAAACTATGGCATTCATGAGAACCGTGACGCGACATAGGCGTGCAGCTTTACTCATCGGTGTTTGCCTCGCAGTCGGCGCGGCGCTTTGGGTTTCGTCCTGTCGGGGCCCCGAGAGCGGTTCGGCTTATCCGCCGGATTTCCATTCTCGCCTGGCGTTCACTTGGGGGGGCGTGCTCGCCGTCATGACTGAGGGCCCCGTCGAGCGTACCACCACCTATACGATAGAAACGCGCGGCACTCATAATCACTGGTTTCCAGACGCGATTTGCACGGATGCCGGGTTACTGGCTTATGGCGTCCGCCGGGACAGCGGCAACGAGGAATGGGCGATTGTGGTCGGGTCCTTCAGAGAAAGGCGGAATTATGCGTCGCACCTGGGCGAGGCCCAGTCATTTGCTTTCAACAAGAATGGCGATCTACTGGCCGTTGTTGCCCGGGATACGCCAGAGTCCGGGTTATTCGTTTGGGCGTGGAAGGATAATGAATTTCGTAAGGTAGCCCCAGTGCCAGGGGGAGTGATGTACTGGGGCCTCTCTGTGCCGATCAGCTGGACGAGTGACAACCGCTTGGTTGTTGGGATGAAGGGCGATCAGATCGTCTCCTTGTCGGCCGACGGCACCGACTCTCGCGTTTTGGCCAGCGGGCGTGTGCCTACGCTGTCTCCTGATGAGAAGTGGCTGGCGTATCTGCGTGATGGCCAGGCATGGCTCCGCAACCTTTCCTCGGGGCAGGATACATCCCTCGGAGTGGTGGACGAATTCTATACGCAGGAGGTTCTCTGGACGTCGGACTCTCGGTTCGTGGTTTATGCAGGAAAGCAACGCCCGTCATGCGCCTATCCCCTCTATGGAGTGCGGCTTGCGAACATGGAGCAGTTCCTCTTGTGTGATCTTCCCTGGCCTAAGCAAGTGATGCTCGTGGACCCGAAGACAGTAGCTTTGCTGGAGTCAGTGTGCGTCAAGGAGGAACATCATGGCCCTGTTTGGGTTGGCCCATAGTGTAGGTATGCCGCATCATGTGACGCAACGCGGCCATCGCCGCGAGGCGGTCTTCGTTGACGACGCGGACCGGCGGTTGTGCCCGTTGCTGTGGCAGGTGCCATGGTCTGGCCGCCCTTCGACTTCGCTCAGGCCAAGCCGTTCGACGTGGCTCACGGCAAGCAAGCCAGGCCATGACGGAGCCGCGAACGTTGGTCTCGGCCTGGTCCCGATTCGCCCCGACTCGCCGTGCTCGCCGACAACCTTCGGCTTTCCTCATTGAGGATCTGCGACTTCGCCAGACCGTGGCACCGGGCCGTGGCACGGGCGTGCGACAGACGCCTGGCAAGTCAAGCGCCGGGTGGGGGCGATTTGACGGCTGGGAGGGCTGAAACCGCGCGCCGATTTCGACCCCCAAGTGTCAACGCTGAGCCACGCCTTCTCGAGCCCGGGTCTGGGCCGTCCGGCGGACGCGCGGGCCGCAAAAGGGCGCCTGGAGGCCAAAATGCGACAGCCTGCCGGCCCGGAAACGCCGACAAGCCCCGTTTCGAGGTCCAGAAAACGGCCCAATCTGTCCGCGCGTGGCGCGCGAACGCACCTCGAAAGCCTGATCGTCGTCCCGTGCGCCGCAGCCCCGAGCGCCTCGCGAACGCCGATCACAAAGGCATCGCCGCGCGTGCATGCGTCGCCCTGGCCCCGGCCGGCGAACGGCCACATACACATCGGCTCATGGCGACCCCTATGGTGTCGCCATGCCACCCTGCCCCACCACTGCCGTTCACCCCTCACCCCTCACACCTCACACCTACCGTACGATCCGGCTGACGCGGAAGGAGTCGGCGCTCAGGTGGCTCATCCACGTGCGGAAGCCGTGCAGGCCGCGCCGGTGCGGCCGGTCGGCGTCCTGGAGGTCCACCAGCTTTCGCCCGTCCACGTAGACGCGCATCCGCGGGCCCTCGACGACGAGGGTGAACCGGTAGTCGCGACCCTTGGCGATCGGCGGCTTCACGTACAGTTCCTTCAGCAGGCCGAAGCCGGGGTCCTTCCGCAGCCGCACGCGGGTGAACTGCTCGCCGTGCTCGCCGTGGATGGGCGAGCGGTCCTGCCTGTCGGAATTGAGGTACGTCACGATGTAGTTGTTGAGCGCGTGGTACTCCCGGTACGCCCCGGTGCGCTGCGCGGTGGTCTCGGCGAGGCCCTTGCCCGAGGGATCGGACGCGAACAGGAAGAAGTTCATGTTCGTCTCGCCGTGTCCCTTGTCGTCGAGCGTCGGCTCGATGCGCACCGTGTACTCGACCACCTGATCGCCGGCGAACTCGCGGGTGCACCAGACGGTGGCGACGTGCGGGTCGCCGCGCACCGCGTCGATCGAGAGCCGACCGCCGGCCACCTCCACCAGGGGCGTCCCCTCGCGGAGCCACATGCCCGTCGCGCGCGAGAAGTCGTCCTCCCAGACGGTCTCGACCGTGAGCGGGCCGTCCTCCAGCTCGATCGTCCTCATCGCGGCCTCCTCCCGCACGCCGCCGGCGCTGCATCCCCAGAGCGACAGCACGAGCCCCGCTGCCGCGCACCACGCCGTGACGCGTTTCATTCCGCAGCCTCCCCACCGCCCTGCTCTTCTCGCCGCTTCTTGTCCATCCTCTCCCGCCAGTACTCGCGCCAACTGGTCGAGCCCGACGTCGGCGACGGCTTCTCCGTCGGTTGCTTACCCGCAGCCTCCGTCTCCGTCGCGCCTGCCGACTCCGCGGGCACCTCGGGCACGCGCACCGCAAAGACGGTGTCCGCCGGTTCCTCGCCTCCATCGTCCTTCAGATCCGGTCCCACCGACCACAGGCGGTACCCGTCCCCCGCGCGCTCGTAGCGGTACGGCCGCCCGCCGAACGGGTCCTCCGGCGGGGCCTGCCCGTCCGGCAGCCGCAGGGCGTCGAGGCTCTCGGGACACGCCCCGTCGGCCGCGCGCCGCCGCTCCAGAGCGACCGCGATCCGGGCCATTTCCACCTGGGCCACCGCGACGTCCCTGAGCTTCAGCACCCTCCAGAAGCTCGGCAGCAGGCTCGACCACAAGCCCCGCCCGGGCTCCGGATCGGTCATCCCGGCGTCGGGCCACGCGTGCCGCGCCGTGCCCGCCCGCACCCAGTTCCGCCGGAACCTCCCCAGACAGAACACAAGATCCTCGCTGAGCAACCGCTTTTGCAGTCCCGGCTTCAGCGGCCGGAGCTGACTGATACCGTCGCCGAGCAGGCACAGCATCTCGCCATTCAGCGCCCGCTGCGCCTGCGCGTGAATGCTCTCCCTTCGCGGCAAGCGCTCGTCGATCGCCGCCAGCGCTTCAGGCCCCACGTTGCGTGCGTCCAGAACCCGTTCAAGCAACCCGGACGCCTGCCCCAACACCATCGCCCGCGCCATGAAGCTCATGATCATCGGCTCGTCTTTCCTCGACTCCGCCAGGCCGATCGCGGAGCCCGCCGACACCAACGCCCCGCCGCCGTCGCCCCGGGCCACCTGGAGGCGACCGCGCATCGCCAGCGCCCGCCCGAGGTTCATCGTGCCCAGCAGGTCCCCGGCATCCGGGAACGTCGCACTGTAGTCGATGTTCGCACGGAAGCGCGGCTTGCGACACGCCGCGTCGACCTTGCCCAGCACGTCCTCCAGGTAGGTGACGACCGCCTGCGCCTGCGAACGCTCTTCCGCCGTCCAGGCCTCCCCCAGCGTATAGATCGCCGCCTGCCAGCCGTCGCGCACTTCCTGCGGCCACTCACTGGGCGCGCGCACGGCCTCGGCGGCGGCCGCCAGAGCCGGCGCGCCGTTGTCCGCCTCCGGCACCGCCGGGGGCACCAGGTCGGCCCGATCCATCGTCATCCCCGCCGCGCGGCAGGCGTCGAGTTCCTCCTCGAGGGCGTCCACCGTCGGCCCCGCCGCGCGCTGGCCCAACCATAGCGCCACGCCGAGCCCCACCACCACGCACCCGGCCACCCCGAACACGAGACGTTTCATCGCCTTGCTGCTCCCGCCGCGGCCACCGAAAGACCACGCGTCTACATAGCTCCGCCCCTCACTGCGTTGCCGCGTTGCGCGCCAGCCCTTTCCACCGCGGCAGACCGTCGCCGCCCCCACCACGCCCACTGCCACCGCCTCGCCAAGGACGACCTTGCCCGCGGGGCTATCAAACGTCCGATAACCGGCTCCCGAGGCGCTCGTTCCACGTGAAACACTGCCTTCCTGCCCAGGACCTCCGTCCCCCGTGCAGAACACGCGCCGCCACAACACTCAGCCGACGCCCCAAACCAACCCTCGCCAGCCGAGCGCCTACCGGCGAATGACACCCATGATCCGGTCGAAGTCGTCGTAGGAGTAGTATTCGACGACAATCCGGCCTGCGCCCTTCTTCTCCGCCTCCTCGACCCTGACCTTGGTGCCGAGAAGGCCGCGCAGCTCATCCTCAACGGCCCTGGCCTGCGGCGAGATCTGGCGCCCCGAAGCACGCCGCGGCCGCACCCCGTGCTGAACCCGCTGCACTGCCTGCTCGAGATGCCTCACCGACCATCCTTGGCGGATTACCTTCGTCGCGAGGTCGAGTTGGACATCGGCCTCGCTCACCCCCGCGATCGTGCGGGCGTGGCTCATGCCCAGGGCCCCGTTCCGCACGAGCGACTGGATGTCCTCAGGCAGGTCCAGCAGCCGGAGGTGGTTGGCCAGGGTCGCCCGGTCGATGCCGATGCGCTCGGCCGCCCGCTCCTGGGTGAGCTGGTACCGCCCCAGGTAGTCCCGGAATGCCTCCGCCTTCTCGATGGGGTTGAGGTCCTGCCGCTGGATGTTCTCCACCAGCGCCATCTCGAGCATCCGGTCGTCCGGCACTTCGCGGACCACCACCGGCACCTTGTCCAGGCCCAGCGCGAGCGCCGCCCTCAGGCGCCGCTCACCGGCCACCAGTTCGTATCGGCCCTCGCCACCGGAGCGGACGACCAACGGCTGGATGATCCCACTCGACGCGATCGACTGCATGAGTTCCTGCAGACCCGACTCTCCGAAATCCTTCCTGGGCTGATACGGATTCGGCGCAATAGCATCCAGCGCCACCTCGAGTGGCGCCGCCTGCCGTGCCGTTCCACCCGCAGCATCCACGGCCACGCCCCCAGCGTCGGTTCGCGCCACGTCCCCGGCCACCCCTGCCTCCGCATGGTCGCCCCCCTCCGCTGCGACCTCGTGTGCCCCGGGTGCGGAGATCAGCGAGTCGAGTCCGCGGCCCAGACGGCGCTTGCCCATGACATGCCTCCTCACAAAGTGCCCGCGTGGACAACCGAGTTTGACACTCCCCTTGGATTCTAGCCGCCGCTAGCGCCCCCGCAAGCCAAAAACCCGCGGGGTTTGCGCTCGCCTTGCTCGGGCAGGGCAGGGCCACGCTCATGTCCGCCCCGCGCATCGGGCCGACCTCACGGTGCCGGCGCAGCCGCAGTGTTCCACGTGGAACATTCGCGCCTTCATCCCAGGTTATCGGACCATACGGAGGCGATTCCACGCTGGCAACGCTTTTTCTCCACAACCTGAACCAACGGCCGCGCTCCCTCACCGACCCTCGGCCCCACGATCCGGCCCCACGCCGCCCCCCAGCCACAGCAGCTTGGCTCTCGCCCACGCACCATCACGTCCCCTGCGCGCCTGGACCCCTCGCACCCAATCAGCCCAGGATCCTGCTTGCGCTCAGCGTCATGCGCACTGGCACCATCCCTACGCATGCACATAGTACGTGCCGTACTCCTTCACGCGCCCGGTCGCCCGCGCCCCCACTCACGCCGGCTTCCCTCTCCGGGGTTGCGGCGCCCCATGCACCCGGTACAATGCGCAAGGCCGAGGGCCCTTGACAGGCCAGGAGGGACCCCGCGTGATTCGCAGGACCGTGCTCTATCGCGGACGCGTCCAGGGCGTCGGCTTCCGCTGGACTGCTGTCCAGCTAGCGCGCGGCTTCCAGATCGGCGGCCACGTGCGGAACCTCGCAGACGGGCGCGTCGAGCTCGTGGCCGAGGGAGAATCGGCCGAGGTGGCTGCATTCTGCGACGCCCTCCGACAGCGCATGGCGGGGTACATCCATGCCGCCGACGCCAGTGACGGCCCTGCCACAGAGCGGTTTCGGGGCTTTGACGTGGCCTTTTAGGGCCGCAAGGGCCCGGAACCTGGCGCAGCCCCGGGCCACCCTGCCATAGGCAGGGGCGCCGGCCTCCGCGATCTGGTGCAGGCCGGGCGTGGAAAACGCCGGATAGGGGCTTGAACATACCACCGGGGCTAGGGTAGGATTGCAGTTCACGGCGGAGCACGTCGCCCGACGCCGGGGAAATGGTGTCGGGCTTACATGGGGTGGCATGTCTATACCTTGTCGCAGGCAAAAGGAGACGAGCCATGACTCAGATGCAGGCAGGGCAGGGCGGAGATCAGCAGCAAGCGCCGCAGGGCATGGCCCCACCGCCGCCGGGCGGGCCGCAGGCGCTGAAGTCGGACGAGAAGACGATGGGATTGCTTTGCCACCTGCTGGCCATCTTCACCGGCTTCCTCGGCCCCCTGATCATCTGGTTGATCAAGAAGGATGAGTCGCAATTCGTCGATGTATGCGGCAAGGAGGCCCTCAACTTCCAGATCACGGTTTTCATCGCCATGGTCGGCGCCGGCGTCCTGACCTTTGTGATCATCGGCGTTTTTCTTGTCCCGCTTATCTGGGCGGCCGACCTGATATTCTGTATCGTGGCCACGGTCAAGGCCAATGCGGGCGAGGCGTACCGGTACCCGATCAGCATCCGCTTTGTGAAGTGAGCCTGAGCGCTCGCTGGTCTTAAGACAAGTCCACGCGGCGGCGGGGAGCCCCCAGGGCTTCCCGCCGCTTGTGCATCCCGGCGGGGGACGAGCTGAAGGCAGAGGGGGCGGTGGCGGGAACAGGTCGGCATTTGCCGATAGTCTTTCGGCGCGGCCGGGGTTTATAATTCCGATGGCGCGCGGCTCCGCGGGGCGGCGACGTGGCCGCCCGGCACGGGACAGGGGCCCGCCGAAGGGAGCACGTCTATGGAGGGCAGGGCCATGAAGCGGACGGCAGGGGTGGTGGCAATGATGGCCGTTGCGTTGCTGGTGGTTGCTGCGGCGGTCGGGGCGGAGGAGGTGCGGGGCAGGTTTGTCAAGCGCGTCGAGCGGGCGCACGGCGACGGGGAATTCCTGGGCGTGGTGGTCCAACTGCCCGAAGAGAAAGGGCAGGTCACGCTCCTGGTGCCTCGCCGCCGGGAGGACCTGGCCAAGCAGGTGCAACGGCTGAAGGAAGGGCAGGTGGTCGAGGTCACCTATGTGACTGAGGGAGACGCCAAGTGGGTGCGCACCGTCGAGGTCGCCGGCCGCCCGGAGCCCAAGGCGGCCGAAGGGGAGGAGATGGAGCGACTACTCCGGCGGCTGCTTGAGCGGATCGAGCGCCTGGAGCGCGAGGTTCGCGAGCTTCGCCAGCAGGCCGAGCGCGATCGCGCGGCGCGACGCGAGGGGGAAGGCGACCGGGATCGCGAAGGCGGTGAGCGCCTACGGATCGAGCGCCGCGAGGGCGAGGGGGATCGCGAGCGTACGGAACGCCGCGAGGGCGACCGTGAAGGCGACAAGCCCGCGCGAACCGAGCGACGCGAAGGTGAAGGGGATCGCGAGGGCACCGAGCGAGAGAGGGAAGGCGATCGCAAAGACCGTGAAGCCGCCGAGGGCAATCGCCGCGAAGGCGACCGCGAGCGTGAGGGTGGCGAGAAGGAGCTCGAAGGTCGCGGCGAGCTGCGCGGCCGGTTCGTCCGCCTGGCGGAGCAGAAGCTCGGCCGCGTGGAGCATCTGTGCGTCATCGTGCAGCCCGACGAGCGGGATGCGGCGGTGACGCTGTTCGTGCCGATGCAGCGGACCGAGCGCGGCTGGGTTCGCGACGAGCGGATCGCGGGTTTGGCCCGGAAGCTCCGCGCGGGCCAGCGCGTGGAGGTCACGTGGCGCCGCGCCGAGGGCCAGCGGTTCATCGTGAACATCGAGTGGTAGGTGCGCCATGGCCGGGCAGGGCAGGGGACCGGCGGCGCGGCGACCGACATCCTGGAGGTGACCCATGAAACGCCTGGTGGTGGTCTTGCTGATGGTCGGTCCGGTGGTGGCGTGTCTGGGCGCCGACCCGCCGGACTACAGGTGGCGCGAGGGCGACACGGGGCAGGAGTGGTACAAGCGGTACAAGGAGCAGAAGAACGAGCGCGATGCCGACAAGCTGCGCGAGGCGGTCGAGGCGGCCGCCAAGCGCATCAGCGAGCTCGAGCGGCAGGTGCGCGATCTGGAGTCGGAGAACCGGCGTCTGGCGGAAGAGGCCAAGAAGCAGCGTGACCGGGCCGACAAGGAGGCCGCCGAGGCCGCGACGTTGCGGAAGGAGAACGCCGACCTGTCGAAGCAGGTGGCGTCGCTCCGGGCGCGCGTGGCGACGCTGAGTTCGCTGCGCCTCGGCGTGACGGCCGGGCAGTTCGTCCGCCTGGTCAGGGCGGACGACGGCAAGGGCGCCTTGCAGGGCATCGAGCTGGCCTCCGGAGCGGACGCGACCGCGCCGTTCCGCCTGCTGCCCGGCGAGGGCAAGGCCAATGGCCTGGAGGCGGCGCTCCGCAAGCAGGCCGAGGCGCTCGGCAAGGACCGCTGGGTGACGGTCGGCTGGATCTCGCAGGGTGACGTCCGCTGGGTGACGTCGCTGGAGCAGCAGCCGGAGTAGGCCGGCCGGTCGCGACGTGTCGAAAGTCCGCCTGGTGCGCGGCGCCCTGCGGCGCCGAAGGGAGTGTGCGGCATGAGAAATGGTGTGATGGGAGGCCTGGTGGCGGCGCTTGCGTTGGCGGCGGTGGCCGTCGCCGCGGTCATGGCCGGAGGTCGGCCGGTCGCGGCGGACCTTGCGGGGGACGCCGGCGGGTCGCGCGTGGGGGTCGATGACGGCGTCCGCGTCTGCCAGACAGCGCCCAAGACGGATCCCGAGGCCGAGCGGCGCGAGGAAGAGCGACGCAGGCAGCGCGTCGAGGCGGCGGTCCGCAAGGCCCGCGAGGGCAAGGCCGCGGTGGTCCGGATCGACGCGCTCAAGGTCGGGTCGCGCGAGATGGTGAGCGTGACCCTGGAGAGCAACGACGGGCGGCGCGTCGCCCTGGTGCCCTGTTTCAAGAACAAGCTCAAGCAGTGGGAGCCGCAGGCCGACGTGCTCAAGGCCCTTCGCGAGGTGCCGCGCGGCTTCTTCGAGGTCATTCACACCGAGGAGAAGTACGGGCTGGAGTGGGTGGTCGGCGTGGGCGAGTTGAGCCCGAAGAGTCTGGAGGACCTGGAGAGGTTCGTGAAGCGTCCCAACTGGAAGCCGACGCTCGAGGATCCCGACGACGACGCGGAGACGAAAGCCAAGGAGGGTCAGCCGGAGACGGGCACGGCGGTGGGCCGTTTCATCGAGATGTCCGACGGCACGGTCGACGGCAAGAGCGTCAAGGTGCTGGTCATCGAGCGCGGCGTGATGCTTCAGCGGGTGACGTTCCACCTGGCCCGGCTGCCCCGCGGCGCCGGCGCGTCGATGAACCGCGAGGCCCCGAAGCTGGCCGCAGCGCTCGAGCGCGGCGACACCATCCGCGTCGATTACGTCAAGATCGGCGACACGCTGTTCGTCACCGACCTGAAGAAGGAATAGGAAATCGAAGGTGCCGCGCCTGCGCCGTTTGCAGCCGTGCGCTGTTGGGTCTCGGCACGGTTGCTCGCGCTGCGCAACCGTGGCACCCCCGGGAGGAGGAGAACTGCTTCCGAGACAGCTCCCGAGTTCGCTCTCTCACCGCGCGGCAATGGAGCGATATGGAACCGCAGCGCCCCCGGGAGACCGGGAGCGCTGCGGATGCGATGCCGTGCGGCCGTCAGGCTTGCGGGCCGGCGCCCGGCGGCGCGGCGGGGCTCTTGCGTCGGCGGGGCGCGGGTGCTACAGTGGTGTCCCTTGAGGCGTCCGGCGCAGCCGGGGAAACGGGAAGCGGAGAACTCCTGATGCGGGCCATCCTGGCCATTACGGTCAACACGTTCCGCGAGGTTGTCCGTCAGCGGCTCTTTCTGCTCATTATCATCCTGACGGCGGCGACGCTGGCCGTCATGCTGCTGCTTCCCTACTTCACGGGGCGCGAAGACACGGCGATGTTCAAGGACCTGGCGCTGAGCACGGCGACGCTGGCCATGGTCTTCCTGGTGGCGTTGACGGCCTCGAGCGCCATGGCCGAGGAGATCGAGTCGCGGACGGCCATGACGGTGCTGGCCAAGCCGGTCGCCCGGTGGCAGTTCCTGCTGGGCAAGTACCTGGGCGTGGTGCTGGCGCTCGGGGTCGCCACGGCGGTGCTGGCGGCGCTGCTGTTCCTGACGACCTACATCCGGGTCTACCTCGATGCCTGGCCGCGCGATAGGGTCCTGGCGTTCACTTTCAGCGAGAGCCAGCCGGCCCGGGAGTTCCAGGCCAAGATGCTCAACAACGCCCTGGCGACGGTCCCGGGGTCGGTCATGATCTTCTACCAGGGCACCGTGCTGGCGGCGGTGGCCGTGGTCCTGTCGTCGCGCTTCAGCCGCGTCCTGGCCGTCATCGTCACGTTCGGCCTGTTCCTGGCAGGGCACCTGTCGGAGTTCGTCGAGACGGCGGTGCGGCACTCGACGGACCTGACCCGGTCGGTGGCCACGTGGACGATCCACCTGGCGCCGTTTCTGGAGACGTTCAACCTGACGAGCCGCCTGAGCCACGCCGCGCCGGATGCGGGGAGCGAGACGTTCGCAGCCCTGTGGACCTACACGGGCCTGGCGGGCCTGTATGCGCTGGCCTACGCGGTCTTCGTCCTCCTGCTGGGCGCGGCGCTCATCCGCGGCAGAGAGATGACCTGACGGCTCTCGCGCCTCTCAGCCGGTCACTTCCAGGTAGTCGACGTGGATGGTGGTTTCGAACTCGTCGAGGGTGACGGACCCGCTCCGGCGCCAGAGGTCCCACGCCTGGCGGTCCCATCGGATGCGTGCCAGGATGAACGCCGGCCCATGCCGCGGGATCAACCGCCGACGCCCGTGGGGGAGGGGGTCTACTCCTTCGGCTTCATTGCGGCCACCTTGTCGACGTCCCAGGGGGCCAGTTGCTCGAGGCCATCCATGTCGCGCTTGTACTGGGCGAACAGCTCCGGCACGTCGGCGTAGTCACGTCGGGCCGCCCGGCGCATCACGTCGACGGCCTTGTCGGCGTCCTCGGGCCGGACCTGCGAGCGGACCGGCTGGTGCTGCCACGGCTCGCTGAACAGCCACGGCCATTGGCACTCGGCCCCGCGCAGCTTCGACATCGACTCGAACGGGAAACAGCGCGGCGGCGAGTCGTCGAACCCCCGGGCCACCAGCGGCTCGGGCAGGCCCAGGACCTTCGCCGACGCCAGCACCAGGATGTCCTCGCCGCGCGTGTACCCCAGCGCCTCGGTCATCAGGTCGTCGGGCATCATCTTGCCCGGGGCCATGTGCAGGACGATGTGCCCGGTCTCCTGGTGGATCTCGCGGATGACCGAGCTCATCATGAACCGCACGGGCCCGTGCGTACCCAGGACAACGAGCCGCTCGAACCCCGCCTCGATGGCCGCAAGGCACAGCTCCTTCAGCCACGCGACGGTGGCCGACGGGCGCGGCGCGATCGAGCCCGGCCACGGGGCGCTCGCCCCGGGGTACGTGTAGGCGACCGGCGGCAGGACGATGCAGCCCCACAGCTCGGCCAGGATCACGCTCATCGCGTGGGCGTGGATCGTGTCGCACCCCAGCGGCACGTGCGGACCGTGCATCTCGAAGCAGCCGACCGGCAGGATCGCCAGGTCGCTCTTCTGGAGGTAGCGGGCCACCTCGGGCGAGGTCATGAACTCCATGCGAACGTTGCCGTCGGTCATCGGATGTCTCCTGACTGCCCCCAGGCTCCTGTATAGCCGTTTTGCCCGGCCGGTGCAAGGCTCGGCGCCCGCCGGCGCGCCGCCATGGGGTGCACTTGGAGAAGGTGGCACTCGCTCTGCGGCCTTGCCGGCGGCGGGCGTGCGGCCTATGATGCATCGCAGCCGGCGGGGAAGGGCCGCCGCGCCGCCCGAGGGGCCGAATCCCCACGCGCCCCGGGAGGATCGCTCGTGATACAACGCCGCCGAATGCCGCCTCCCGCCCTGGTCCTGCTCGCACTGGCGGCCGCGCTGACAGGGTGCGGCAGCTCGGTCACGGGGTTCCGCTCGCGGGCGCCCCTGGCGGAGTTCGACCTGGTCGGCGTGGACTCGGCCGCACGCGCCGTCCCC